>JAABVA010001671.1_pt1 | contig 23283 bp, 26 predicted proteins | sample 5560331 | NCBI WGS metagenome assembly JAABVA01 (sample SAMN12812661, study PRJNA571458) | rock metagenome | isolation source: Antarctica rocks | place: Antarctica: Victoria Land, Mt New Zealand sud | collected 2016-01-07
CTTCGTCGCCACGGTGCGCCACGCCCTCGACGAGGGCCTTACCTTCCTGGACACGGCCGCGGGGTACGGCGACGGGCATTCCGAGGAGTTGGTGGCGCGAGCGATCGCGGGGCGGCGGGACGGGGTGGTCCTCGCGACCAAATTCGCCCACACCGACAGCCGCCCCGCCGCGGTGCGGCAGAGCTTGGAGGCGTCGCTGCGCCGCCTGCGCACCGACTACGTCGACCTGTTCCAGCAGCACTGGCCGCCGCCGGACATTCCGCTGGCCGAGACGCTCGGCGCACTGGAGCGGCTCAAAGAGGAGGGCAAGATCCGGGCAATCGGGGTCTCGAACTGGATGGAGCCGGAATGGGCCGAGTTGGCCGATCCCACCCGCGTAGACAGCGTGCAGCCGTGCTATAGCCTGCTGTGGCGCTCGATCGAGCCGCACGTCCTGCCGTTATGCCGCGCCCACGACATCGCCGTCCTCCCGTATTCCCCGCTGTGCCAGGGTGTCCTGGCCGGGCGCTTCGCTGATGCGGCCGACATCCCCCGGGACATGCGGCAGGCCAACCACCAGTTGCAGCCGGGGATGTTCCCGCGCGTACGGGAGGTCGTGCAGGCCGTAGAGGACGTGGGGCGAACGTACGGGAAGACAGCGGGGCAGACGGCGCTACGCTGGCTGCTGGATCAAGAGGGTGTCACAGCGCCGATCGTGGGAGCGTCACGGCCGGAACAAGTGGATGAGAACCTCGGGGCACTGGACTGGCGCCTGGACCGCGCGGACTGGCAGCGCCTGGCGGATCTCAGCTGGCCGCTGTCGGCAGAGTTGGGGCCGCACGACACGCTGTGGGACTCGCATCCCCGGGAGGCGTGAACGCGGGTGGCTACAGGGACGGGTGGTGTAGCCGGTCCTTATGCCTTGTCGACTACGGTTAGTGTCGTCTTCAAGCGGTCTGCTTGCAGCGGACAAAGCCTGCGACTGTGGTTCATAGGAGTGGGCAGGTTATGGCACAGGGGTATGTGTAATCGCAACTAAGGAGTCCGGATGTCGTCTACCGGAGTACTATTGCAGCGCATTTGCCGCGTCATGGCCCTGCAGGCGAACTACTGGCGGCATTCTCGCCTCGATTTCACCACCTTGCACGCCATACTACCACACTCTGCCTACTCCTATGGACTGCGGTTGCATGGCAAACCACGGGCCGACCGCGATCCGTTGTTCGTCGGCACAGCAACGTACGCTCCTTAATTCTGCACGAGGCAAACATCCGTGGCGATAAAGTCTGGAGGCAAGTATGACGATGGAGCCTACGAAGCCCGCGTTCTACTGGGGAATCGGCATCGAAAATTGTTGGATGGCTGAGCACAATGAGACAAACCGTGCGCCAAAGCGATTACTCGACGTTTTCTTGCAGATGCAGCATTACACAATGTGGCGTGAGGATCTTGACAAAGCGGCCGAGCTTGGTATCACAGCCATTCGTTACAGCGTTCCCTGGTACAAGGCCAATCCTAAACCGGGAGTATTTGACTGGAGTTGGATTTCACAGTCGTTGGAGTACATCGTCAACGAACTGGGCCTCATTCCGGTCATTGACCTCATTCACTATGGTACGCCACTGTGGATGGATAACAGCGTCCTGCACCACGACTATCCTGAACGTCTTGCCGACTATGCCGCTGCCTTCGCGCGCCAATTTAAGGGTCTGGTGAATCATTATACACCCCACAATGAGCCTCAGCTAGGTGCGACTTATGGCGGTTTCTCCGCCTACTGGCCCCCGTATCTAACCGGTATAGACGGGTGGGCCAAGGTCGGGCTTAATATCGGCCGGGGCATGAGGATGACCGCGCAGGCGCTACGGGCGGAGTTACCAGACGCAGTCCTAATCTCCGCCGACTGCCTTGTTAGCCCGGACCCGGCTGACGTACAGGAGCATCTCGGTGTAACTATGCGAGCGGAGGAGCGTGAAGACTTTGGCTATCAGGTACAGTCCTTCCCCGCGTCGCTTGCGTACGGCAAGGTGCGACCCGACCACCCCTTTGGGCAGGCGCTGATCCGCACGGGAACCACCACGGAGGAGCTTGCCTGGTTCAACACGAACGCCCAATTGCCTGACATCGTCGGCCACAACTATTATCCCGTCTGCTTCGATCAAGAGGGCATAACCGACGAAGAGGGACTAAGTAAGGCGGTGCTCGAACTCCAAACCCGCCTCGAGCGTGCGCTGGCGTTCTTCGGTCGTCCCGTGTACCTTAGCGAGACGAGTGCAGGCTACAACGACAAGCAAAAGGCTGCCTGGATGCATGCGGCCTGCGATGTCATCATGAAACTGAGAGCCAAAGACATGCCTGTCGTAGGGATGAATTGGTGGCCCCTCTTCGAAACGGTGCAGTGGGAGTATCGGGATAACACTAAAACGATTACGGAGTGCATTTATCCCGGTACGTGGAACAACGGGCTCTACACGATAAACCAGCAATTCGACGGGACGCTCGTGCGCATGCGTACCGACGCGGTGGACGCCTACCGGGCTCTCGTCGCGGCCCATCAGCTGAGCTAAGAAGGCCGAACGGTGGGTGATCCATGTAGGCTTAATTGGAGTGTGACCAGAATCCGTGGGCCGCTCATGCGGCATTGGCAAGGACCTGTGCTTCCGCTGTCCCTGTAAGGGCGCGAACGCCCGTCCTATGCGGAAACTGGCGCTTCAAGCTGCGGTGCGGTCATAATCGTGGATGAGGCCGCCGAGGATGTTGCGACACTCGACGACGCCGTCCACGGAGGCGGGCGCACGGGGCTCCGGGCGCCGCTGGCACAGGCCTCGATGCGGCCGGTGCTCATTGTAGTAGGCGACATACGCTGTGAGCACATGCCTTAGGTGCCGCTCGGCTTTGCCCATAAAGTCGGCCTCTGCCGAACGTTCATCGCTTACTAGGCTGTGACGAGCATCTCTATTCGGATCTGTGCCATGCACGGTGCACCAAACCGTACAGGATGCGGAACTGTCGGACTTTATGGGCAAAGCTGGTGCCGCTCACTCACAATGAGCAGGTGACGCACCACCTCCGCACGCACGGAGCGAATCCAGCGTTCCGCCACCGCATTCGCGTTGGGTGCCTGGTACGGGGTGCGGATAATCTCTACGCCCACGCTCTCGAAAACCGTGTCGAAGCTCGCGGGGAACTTGGCGTCGCGGTCATGTATTAGGAAGCGGATGGGCAGCGTGCCATCCTGGATTTGCCAACTCAAATGGCCCTATGCTGGCTACTTGCCTCATCCGGGCAATGAAACAGCTCGGATGAGGCAAGTAGCCAGCACAGGGATCTGTGGTCCGCGCGCCACGCCACCCTGGAGCGCCGCCGACACGACGATGACGTCTGGCGGCAGGAGCGGCGACGTCTGCGCGCGCACCTCCCCCCTGTGGTGAGCAAACGAGCCTGGATCGCTATCCTCGTGGTCACCGACAACTGCACCCGCCAGTGTCTCGGCCTCCCGCTCTTCGTGGCCGGGCCGAAGATTACCGCAGCGTTGGTCATCACCGCACTACGCGCCCTGCTCCCCGCAGACCTCCAGTTCCTCATCTCCGACCGCGGCACGCACTTCACGGCACGTGACTTTGCGCGCTTCGCCGACGACCACGGTTTCGTCCATGTGCTTGTCGCGCGCCATCGGCCTCAGTCCAACGGGATTGCCGAGCGCTTCGTGTGCACGCTGAAGGAGTGGCTCGCCGCGCACGCCTGGGCCCACGCCGACGATCTTGCGCCGCTCTTGGACACCTTCCTCCACGAGTACAACCTCCGTCCGCATCAAGAGCTCGCTCTCCCTGGCTTGTCACCGGACGAGTTTGCACGGCGCCTCTGGCTCCTCTAACTCAGGCTCCTATGCAACATGTGCTTGCGGAGAACATAAAATGGACGAAAAGGCATGATAGCGATGAGGGGGGGGCGTCGCACCCACCGACGAACAATTGTCCTCCCTCGTTGTTTTCCTTCACGCATAAGCCCTGCCAAACTACCACCACCATTTGACAGACAAATAGCAGCGATGCTAGAATAGTAGAAGGTTAAACGCGACGCTTAGGGACGCTGAAAGACTAACGTATCCCGCAAAGCGTATACGTCGCTCACGAGGTGGGGTCTGACACATGAGCGCGAGGGGACAATGGAACTGACGGACGAGCTCAAAGTCTTCTTGGGCGAGACAGCGCGCCCGCTCAAGGGGAGCGCGGCGCGTATTCATGGCGCGGGCGGTGCGCGACCTGGGCGCAGGCGAGCAGCGGTCGGCCGAGCGGGAGTTGGGCTGGAGCCGGGTGCTGGTACGCAAAGGGCGACACGAGTTGGAGAGCGGGATGACCTGCGTCGATGGCTGTGCCTTGCGGGCGCGTAAGAGGGCCGAAGCGCATCTGCCCCATCTCCTGGCCGACATCACGGCCATCGTGGATAGCCAGAGTCAGGCCGACCCGCAGCTCTGCACGAACCGACTGTACACGCGGCTGACGGCCGGGGAGGTACGCCGGTAGTTGATCGCCCAGAAAGGGTACACCGACGCGGCGTTGCCGTGCGAGCGGACCATCGCGACCAAGCTGAACGGGCTGTGCTACACTCTCACGACGGTGGCGAAGAGCCAACCCCAAAAAGAGTCGCCCAGACCGACGCCATCTTCGACGAGGTGATGCGGGTGAACGCGGAGGACGACGCGGTGCCGAATGTGCTGCGGGTATCCATGGATGCTAACGCGACGGTCAAGATCGGTCCCTTCGCCTGGGGCGGCAAGGGGCGTGTGGCCGTTAAGGCGGCGAACCACGACTTTCGGGCAGAGGCGACGGTGACGCCGGTGGGCATCTTCCTGCCCCAGACCGACGAGCTGTTTATCTACCATGTTACCTCCACGGTGGCCAGTGACTGCCTTGTAGATCGGCTGGAGCAGTGGTGGGACACGGTGTGCGGTCGCTTCGCCCACATCACCACGCTGGTGCTCAACCTGGACAACGGCCCCGAGAGCCACAGCCATCGCCCTCAGTTCATGGGTCGCGTAGTCGCCTTCGTGCAGCGGACATGCCTGCGGGTGCGCCTCGCCTATGACCCGCCGTACCACAGCACATACTACCCGGTCGAACGCTGTTGGGGCATCTTGGAGGCCCCTTGGAACGGCGCGCTGCGCGACTCGGTGGACGTGGCGCGCGGCTTCACCTCGTCCATGACTTGGAAGGGCGCGCATTCCGTGGTCGAACTGGTGACCGCGACCTATCAGACAGGCGTCACGCTCACTAGGGACGCCATGGCCGTCGTGGAAGCGCAGCTCGTGCGCTTGTTCGACTTAGACAAGTGGTTCGTCGATATCCCCTCTATCCCCGAACATATCTGGGATGCGTAATTATTTCCGCGGCCCTTAGTGTTCCACGAGAGGGGTTATCCATTCCCCATGCGGTGACAGGAGGAAGCGCAAGCGATGCGAGCGACGCTGAAGGACGTGGCGGTTCGGGCCGGCGTCTCCATGCAGACGGTCTCCAACGTGATGAATGGGCGATCCGACCATGTGAGCGATCTGACTTACGGACTGGTGCTCGAGGCGAGCACAGCGCTCAACTACCGGGCCAATATTGCGGCGCGCCACCTGCGCAAGACCTCGGTCGGTGTGCTGGCCCTGGTGATCCCCGATCTGGTGAATTCCTACTTTGGCGAGGTGGGTAAGGTGGCCGTGGACGCGGCTACGGAGCACGGCTACACCATGCTGCTTGACTACACCCACCTGGATCGCCAGCAGGAGCTGCTCATCGTCCAGGGACTGCGCCCGCACCTGATCGACGGCCTGATCCTTGATGCGCAAACCCTGGTCGCCGCGGATCTGCAAGCCGAGCAGCGCCTGCCGATTGTGCTGCTCGGCGAGCGCGTGTTCGGCGGCCCGTGCGACCATATCGCCATAGACAACGTGGCGGCCGCGCGCGTGGCGACCGAGCACCTGATCGGCATCGGTCGGTGCCGCATCGCCGCCATCCAGCCCAGGCGACCGACCATCTCTGGCGCGTCGCCGATGCGCCTGCAAGGATACCGGGAGGCGCTGCAGGCGGCGGGCCTGCGCGAAGATCCGGCCCTGCTGATGTACGTCGACACAAGGAGCCCGCGCGCCGAAGGCGCCCGGGCCATGCGCGCCCTACTGGCCCTGCCGACGCTGCCTGACGCCGTGTTCTGCTTCGACGATATGCTCGCTGTCGGCGCCCTTGCCGCGCTCTATCAGGCTGGCGTGCGCGTCCCCGAAGACGTGGCCGTGGTCGGCTTCGACGACGTGGAGGACGCATCTTTCACCGCGCCGCCGCTCACCAGTATCGCGCCGGACAAGATCGCAATCGGCCGCCTGGCGGTCGAATTGCTCGTGGGCCGGATCACTGGCACCCGCACCGGACCGCCGGAAGAGTTCACACCCGCCTTCAGCCTGGCGGTGCGTCAGAGCACTGTCGGGGCGCGCGCGGGCGCCTGGCGAAGTTCCGCGAGCTGACGGATGCCATCTTGGAGAGTACGATTGTTGCTGGCTTCTGCTATACGCAACTGATAGACACGGGACAGGAGACCAATGGCCTGCTCACCGCGAACCGGACGTTCAAGCTCGATCCAACTCAACTGCGCGCCATAGTCACGCGTGTCGCCGAGGCGGTCCCTGGCGACCTCATAGTTCCGCAGCAAGGAGACAAGAAATGAAGACGCTCATCATCGGCGGCACCGGTCTGATCAGCACGGCGATTACGCGGCAGTTGGTGGAGCGGGGCGAGCAAGTCACGCTCTTCAACCGGGGGAAAACCGCACTGCGCGTGGAGGGCGCCATCGAACTGGTCAAGGGCGACCGCACTGAGTTTTCCCGCTTCGAGGCACACATGGCGGAGTTGGGGCACTTCGACTGTGTGATCGACATGGTGTGTTTCGACCCTGCGCAGGCGGAAAGCGCCGTACGGGCCTTCCGGGGCCGTGTAGGGCAATACCTGTTTTGTAGTTCGGTGACGGTCTACAACAAGTCGGGCGAAGGCTACCCCTACGCTGAACAGGCACCCCGCGACCAATCAGTCGGCAGCTACGCGCGGAAGAAGTCATTGTGTGAGGATATATTCTTCGCGGCGCATGAACGAGGAGATCTTCCCGTCACGATCCTTCGTCCCGGCAGCACGTATGGGGAGAGTGGACGGATCATTCACTCCTTTGGCCTCAAAACGACCTACATCGATCGCCTCCGCAAGGGTAGACCGGTGATCGTGCTCGGCGATGGCCAGTCGTTGTGGGTGAACTGCCATGCTGATGATGTGGCGCGAGGCTTTGTCGGCGCGCGCGGCAATCCGAAAGCGTTCGGACAGGCGTACAACGTCACCGGGGAAGAGTGGCTTACCTGGAACCGTCACCACCAGAAGGTGGCCGAGGCGCTGGGCGCACCCGCGCCCACGCTCGTCCATATCCCCACCGACCTGCTTGGCCTGATCGCGCCCAAGCGCGCGGAGCCAAGCGTCAACGATCTGCAATACACGAATATCTTCGACAACGCGGCGGCTCACCGAGACTTGGGTTTCCGCTACACGATTCCATGGAGCGAGGGCGTGCGCCGGGTTGTGGCCTGGCTCGATGCCAATGGCGGCGTGGAAAACAGCGACGATGACCCATTTGATGACCAGCTGATCGAGGCATGGAATGCCCTGAGGACCCAATTGCCGTCGCTGTAGAAGAGCGATCGCTTCTAAGTCTGGATTTCGCATGACGATAGGGCAGTGATAACGTAGACAGCAGAGGCGTACATGGAGGTGCGCCAACGGGTGGAGCGCGCGGGGACAACGGGGAGGGATGCCCTGGCGCAACGATTGCGTCCGATCCGGGCGTGGCAGTTGCCGGAGAGGGTGCCCGTCGTCAGCGGGCAGGAGGCGGCCCTGGACCAGGCCTTGGTCCGCAGCATCGGTACGCTGCCGGTGGTGCTGCCGGTGTGTGAAGGCCTGGGCCTGCGGGAAGCGGTCAATCGGCACTGCTGGCCGGACGGGGCGGGACCGGAAGACATTGACGTGGGGCGCATGGCGCTGGTGCTGATCCTCAATCGGCTGCAGGCGCCGCAGCCACTGGTGCATGTAGAGACCTGGCTGGCGGAGACGACACTGCCGGACGTGTTCCGGTGGACGCGGCGCGGTGCAATGATGACCGCCTGGCCCGCACGCTGGATACTATCGCGCCCCACCTGGACGCCATCTGGCAGGACCTGGTGGTGGCCGCCATCACCGCCTTCGACTTGGACCTGCGCTATCTGTGTTACGACCTGACCTCGATGAGCTTCTGTGGAGACGATGAGGAGGCCGACCTGGTGCGCTATGGCTACAGCCGGGATCACCGTCCCGACCGCAAGCAGATCGAGCTGGCGTCCACGGTGACCGCGACGGGCGGTGTGCCCGTGGACTACCGGGCGCTGGTCGGCAATGTGGCCGACCGCACCACGCCCGTGGACAACCTGCACCGCTTGCAGGGCCTCTTGGCGCACTTGCCACCCCACGACCCCGCCGCGCCGTGTGTGGTGGTCAGTGACCGGGCCATGCTGACCGATGCGGCGTTGGTGGCCTACGCCCGTAGCACGCTGTGCTATCTGGGACCGCTAGGCCCGGGGCTGGGCCACGGCGTGGTGCATGACTGGAGTGCTGGAGTGGGTGCGCCTTAAAATAAGGCGCACCCTGCTGGAGTAGGGTGCGCGCCAGTTTTTCGCACTGGTCACCGAGGCGTGCTTCATATCTGCTGGGAGCGCCGGCTTCCAGCCGGCAGACGGTCGCGGCCATCATGTCTGCCACCAGCACTACGCGCGCCCTCACACGTTTGCCGACTAGAAGCCGGCGCTCCCAGTAGACGCGAAAAAATGGCGCGCACCCGCTGGAGTGGGTGCACCACGAAATAGTGGGCACAAGGGGTAGGGGATCAGGCCGAGCGGGCGCGGCCGATGGGCTGCCGCCGCCAGGGATGATCGGCCGCAGGGCGCCGCAGGGGCTGCGGCGGCGCGAGGGCGGCCGGAGCAACCGGTGAGGCAGGGACGGGAGCGGCGTCTGCGGGGGCTGGGGCGACGGCGGGCACCCCAGCAGGCTGGCACCGCTGGCGGGGGACCAGGCGCAAGCGGGCGCGCTGCGGCTGGCTCTGCCAGAAGGCATCCCAGCGCCCGGAGCGGTGCAGCGCGCGTAAGCTGACCACTTGTTGGGTGCCGGCCGCGCTCCAGCGCATGCCGGCTCCCTTGGTGCGCGCCTGGATCACGATCTTCCCGCTGCTTTCGACGGCGCCCGAGCCGATGGGGAACGCGCGCGCGACAAAGGACGGGTAGTCCAGGCGGGCCGCGTGCGTGGTAAAGTAGTCCACAGCACGCCGCACCGTGACGGCGCGTAGGCTCTCCTCCGCGGCGGGCTCCTCGGTCGCGCGCACCATGTCGGTGAGCGCGGCCAGTGCGGCCTGCACGGGCGCGGGTCCCTCCGCATAGAGGCGCGTCTTGAGCGGCTCGACCCAGGCCGCGGCGGCGGCCGTCCCCGGTCCGAAGACCGTGTTCCCGACCATCCAGAGGTACTCATAGACGTGGTAGAGGTCGAGGATCTGCACGAGTTCGACGCCCGGCAGCCCTAAGAAGGCCCGCCCCGAGTGCCAGATCCACTCAGCGGCGTCGGCGATCAGGACGACGGTGTGCACCGCGCGCGTGCCCAACCCCCGCCGACAAGCCTCGACATGGGCACGCCCCCAGAACGCCGGGGCCTTCTCGAAGCCGGCGCCATAACTGGCGTCGCCCCAGGCCAGTCGCTCCCGGCCCGTGTCCGCGTCCACCGCCCGTTCCGGCCCCAGCGGCGCCACCGTGACCACCTTCATCTCGTGCCAGTCGTCGTCACGATGGACGAACAGGCCGTCCACTTCGACCGCGAGCACCCCGCTCACCGGCGGCGCCTCCACCGCGTGCGCCGCCCAGGCCCGCTGCCCGCGCGCCACGCGCGCCATCGCCACCTGCACCGGAGCCTCGGCCACCAGCCCCAGCCCTGCGGTCGTCCGTCGCGCCACCTCCGCCGTCAGCGTGACGCCGCGCGATTCAGCCACGCGGTCCACCGCGTTCTCGCACGCCCCGTCGATCCCGTCACGACAGACCACCCGCGCCAACCCCAGTGAGAGGGCACCTGTGCCCAGCCCCAACTGGGCGTCGAGCGGAATGTGGCCCTGCCTACACCGCGCGCACCGATAGTAGACGCGCTGCACCGTGTAGTCGCCCACCAAGCCCTGCAAGCGGCGCACCCGCGCCCGGTCCACGCACATGAGCGCGCCCCCACACCCTAGACACACGTCCCGCTCCTCCGCGCCCAGCGTGGCGTGCAGTCGGATCACCCGCGTGATCACCTGCCCCAACACCGCCCGCCCCAGCGTCCGCACCCGCTGCTCCATCTCCGCCAGGTCACTCCCCAGCACCGCGGGCAGCGCGTCGTCCAGCGCCGCCGTGACCACCGCTCCCAATTCCTGTATCAGGGCCGCGGACAGGGCCTGTCTGTCCATCGGTACCCTCATCGGGCACGCTCTGGGCGTCTTCCGCGCCCGTGCCCTCTGCGGAGGGTACCGCCTGCGCCCGTGTTTCCGCTCACCCCACTATTTCGTGGTGCACCCCGCTGGAGTACCACCACTTGACAGACAATAGCAGCGATGCTAGACTAGTGGAAGGTTAAACGCGACGCTTAGTGTTCCCCGAGAGGGGTGTCCATTCGCTTCGTCATAAGAGGGGGTTCGGCGCCGTTCTCGGTGAAGCCAAAATGACCGAAAAGCCCCCGATCTGAGCGTGATCCTTCTGCCATCAGTGGCTCTTGTCTCTGTCTGCCGCGTCAGTCACCAGACGGTCAGAACCGGCCCGCGTGCATCCGTCACCGATCTGACCAACATATGCACCTCCTCCTATGACGAAGCGTGGGGTGTCCGTACGTCACAACACCTCCCAGCCCGTGTGCCACGCGTGCGTGTGCCCACCTCGGTAGGGATATCGTCCACAGGTACCTAACGCGCTTAAGGCTCCCGTGCATCTGCGGGGGAGAAGGGAGACGGCAAGAGAATACCTATCCCGAATGATGTTGAGGCTGCTTAGAATTCTCGCCAAGCGCCTTGTTCTTCGCGGGCCATGTTCTGGCCGACGTCATGCTCGAAGGAGTGTCCTCATATGGAAGCAACGAACCCGTTCTCTCGCCGCACCTTCCTCTCGGCCGCCGCCGCTGCGGGCGCCGCATTAGCAGCCGACTCGCTCCTGCCCAACGAGAGTCATGCCGCAGCAGCCGACTCGTTCCTGCCCAACGAGAGTCGTGCCGCCCGATCCGCGTCGCCCGTGGAGATCAGCTATTGGTTTCCCTTTGGAGGCGACTCCGAGTTGTCCGAACTGAAGCGTGCCAAGCTCTTCAGTGCGGCGCACCCCGATATCAAGATAAATGCGCTGTACGTACCTCCCCATAGCGGCGTGGACAACGGCAAACTGCTCGCAGCCATCGCAGCTGGGAACCCCCCCGATCTCGTAGTATGCGATCTGACCTACGGCGTTGCGGCGATGGGGTATCAGGGTGGTCTGGTCGATTTGGCGCCGTACCTGAAGCAGGTGGGCTGGCAGCCGAGCCACATGGTGCCGGCAGCGTTGCCGCTGATGCAGTACCCATACCCAAACGGCAAGTTGTGGGGGATGCCCCAGGACGGCAACCTTACCTACTTCTTCATCAACAAGACCCTATTCCGCAAGGCTGGTCTCGATCCGAATAAGCCGCCGACCACTACGGCGCAACTCGATGCCTATGCCGCAAAGCTCACCACGTTCGGCAGCGGCGGTAGGTTCAAAACGATTGGTTTCATCCCGTGGGCCTATGACGGCGGCGGCGCAGGCGGCGGCGCCTTCACCTGGCCATGGGTGTTCGGCGCGAACTTCACGAAAGTGGTCAACGGCAAGGTGATGCTGACGCTTACCGACCCAGCGTTCATCCGCGCGCTGAACTGGGAGGCCACTTACGCCAAGAAGTACGGTTCCGACAAACTGCAAACCGCGGTCAACAGCATGGGCAATTCGTTCTCGCCCTCCGACCCGTTTCTCGCCGGCCAACTGGCGATGATGGTCGGCGGCAACTACCACACGGAGGCGCTGCGGACCTATAATCCGACGCTCGACTACGCGGTCTGGCGGATTCCGGCGCCGCCGGGGGGCCGCTCGAATGCCACGATGCTGGGCACGAACGTTTTTATGGTACCTCGGGGAGCGAAGCATCCGCTTGAGGCGGTCAAGGTAGCGTTAGGGTTTGCGACCGGCGGTTCGGAAGTCGCAACCGAGGACATCTGGCGTACGTTCTCGATGTACAAACAGGGCCCGAACTCGCCCAAATGCATCTGGCAGCAACGGCACGATCCGACATACGCCCTGGAGTTGCAGCTCGCCGCTTCTCCCAATGCGACCAACCCCCCGTTGTTGCCGATCTCCGCACAGTTGGCCAATAGCGTGTGGACGGCAGCGCAGGACGTGATCTACGGCAAGGCCACGGCAGAGCACGCTTTGAGCCAAGTGCAGAGCCAGTTGCAGCCGCTCCTGGATCAGGCGCTGCATCAGTAGCATGCGGGTGCGCACTGCCTAGCAACGGTCACTCGTCAGACAACGGTGACCTACAGCGCGGGGCGAAAAGGGTGCAGCCTACTGGTCAGGGGAAGATGCCTGCGGGTGGCATCTTCCCTTGACCCTTGCCGCCGACGGAATCCACTAAAGGGGAGGGCTACCGGTGCATCGATATCGATTAGGAGTCATTGAGCGCCGCAACCTGCGCGTAGGCCTATTCTTCAGCGCCCCATGGCTGGTAGGGTTGGTGATCTTCTATCTCTACCCGATAGGGGCGTCGCTCTACTATAGCTTTACGAATTACAACGTACTGCAGCCTCCCAGTTGGTCCGGCCTGGACAACTATCGGGCGATCCTCAACGACCCGCTCTTCTGGACGGCGGTCGAGAACACCATCTTCATGGTGGGGATCGGCATCCCGATCTACACCATCGCGGATATCGCGGTGGCCCTCCTACTGAATGCCAAGGTGTCCGGCCAGGCGTTCTTCCGGTCAGTAGTCTTTCTGCCGACCTTGATCCCGGTGGTCGTGCTCTCGATCCTATGGGATAGGCTTCTGGACCCCCAAGCAGGGCTGGCCAACGTGATGCTGCAGACCCTGGGATTCAACGGCCCGGGCTGGTTTGCCAGTCCATCCTGGGTGAAGCCGTCGTTTATCCTCATGACTCTCTGGGGCACTGGCAACGCGGTGGTGATTTACTTAGCGGGATTGCAGAACGTCGATCCAGCGCTGTACGAAGCGTCCGCGGTCGATGGCGCGAATTGGTGGCACAAGATCTGGCACATCACCTTGCCGAGCCTCTCGCCGGTGATCCTGTTCAACGTGATCCTGGCGATCATCGCTTCGGTTCAGTTCTTCACGCAGGCGTTCATCATCACCGCGGGTGGACCGTTGAATGCTTCCCTCTTCTACTCGCTCTACCTGTATCAGAACGCGTTCTCGTATCTGCATATGGGCTATGCGTCAGGGTTAGCCTGGATCCTGCTGCTGATCACCCTAGCGATGACGGTTGTGATCCTCCGCAGTTCGGCAAAGTGGGTGTACTATGCTGGCAATTGATAAGAAGTCCGGCGCTCGTGGATGGTGGTCGAGCGAGAGGCGCCAGCGCTACGGCCCAAACTGGCGGAAGGCCAGGCGCGTCGCGCTGTTGGAAGCACTACTCCTGATCCTGGCCGCGGTCTTCCTTGTTCCATTTGTGTGGCTGATCTCGACGTCCCTCAAACCGGAAACACAAGTCTTCTCGCAGTCGATCAACTGGATTCCGCATCCGGTCATGTGGTCAAACTACGCTAAGGCAGTAAACGAGTTCCCGTTCTGGCAGTATTTAGGGAACACGATGACCGTTTGTGTGGCCGTGGTAATCGGCGCGACGGCCTCGTCATCGTTTGTGGCGTACGGCTTGTCGCGCGTCAAGTGGCCGGGCCGTGAGGCGCTGTTCGTCGTCGTGCTAGGAACCCTGATTCTGCCGTACCAGGTGACCATGATCCCGCTGTTTCTGGTCTTCAAGGACTTTGGATGGCTGAACACCTATCTGCCGCTGACCATCCCGTCGTTCTTTGGGAATCCCTTCTTTATCTTCCTCTTCCGCCAGTTTTACTTGGGGCTCCCGTCCGAGATCTCCGATGCCGCGCGGATCGACGGGTACGGCGATCTGCAGATCTATCTGCGCTTGATACTGCCGCTGTCCAAGCCAGTGCTGGCCACGACCGCGATCTTCTCATTCATCGGAGCCTGGAGTGATTTCCTGGGACCGCTGATCTACCTGACGGATGCCAGCAAGTACACCCTCGCCATCGGCGTGCAGCAAGTGATGGGGCAAGATCCGCACTGGACGCAGTTGATGGCCATCGGGGTGTTGATGACCATGCCCATTCTGATATTGTTCTTCTTTGCGCAGCGCACTTTCATCCAGGGGATCAGCTTCTCCGGGATCAAGGGGTAGCCACCAGTGCGACCCCATACCCTGGAACGATGGGGCAGGTTCCGTCAAGTTCCAGCGTACGGCGGGCAAGGGCGCGTGGCCTGGTATGCTCGGGCATGTAGCGAACGGTGAGGAGGCGCGCCGATGCCCTGTCCACACTACGGATCCAAGACGACCCAGGGGCAGCCCAAGCGGACCAGCCTGGGGTATCCCTCGACGTGTTGGAGCAGCGTATGGTGGCCGGACATTGGTATCCGGTGCCGACGATATACGGACAGCGGGTACCGATAGCACGATACAATTCGCAACGTCTTATGCTTGGGGTGAGAAGGAGGAGGACATGGCGGCGACAATGGCACACCGACCGCGCTTCGGCATTCAGTTACAGGCGCAGCGCGCCATGTGGACCGAGTATCTGGCGGCGATCCAGATGGTGGAAGAACTGGGCTACGATACGCTGTGGACCTTCGACCATATGCTGCCCTACGCTGGCCCGGACGACGGGTCCTGCTTCGAAACCTGGACCACTTTGGCGGCGATGGCCATGGCCACCAGCCGCGTCCGCATCGGCGCCCTGGTCAACGGCGTCCTCTATCGCGACCCGGCGACGTTGGCCAAGAGCGCGGTGATGGTGGACCAAATCAGCGGCGGCCGCCTGGAGTTTGCCCTTGGCGCGTCCTGGGGCGAGCGCGAGTTCCGGGCCTACGGGCTGCCATTTCCGCCTATCGGCGAGCGGCTGGGGCGGCTGGATGAAGCGCTGGTGATCGTGAAGGCGCTATGGACCCAGCACCGCACCACCTTCCAGGGTCGCTACTACAGCATCGAGGATGCGCCCTGCGAGCCGAAGCCCGCTCAGCATCCCTATCCGCCGATCATGGTCGGCGGCAGCGGGAAGACCACCCTGCGCATCGCCGCCAAGCATGCCACGATGTGGAACGGTGTTGGCTCCCCGGAGAAAATCATCGCTCCCCTCCAGGCCCTGCGCGAGGCGTGCGCGGCGATCGGGCGCGATCCGGCGACGATCGAGATGTCGGCCCATTTCTCGCTGGTGATCGCCCGCACGCACGCCGAGGCGGAGGAGCGAGCGAAAGCCTTCGCCCGCAGCCTCGACCAGCGTGTGGAAGATGCGCCGGATTTCTGGCTGATCGGCACGCCCGAAGAGATGCGGGAGCAGATCCAGCGATATATCGACATCGGCGTCACCCACTGGATCATGGCGGTGGGTGCACCGTTCGACCGCGAGATGCTTGCGCTGTTCGCCAAAGAGGTGATCCCCGCGTTCCGCGTAAGTAAGCACGCATGAGCGTTGAGTCAAGCGGCGATGATCAATGGGAGGGCTCTCTGCTGCACCCAGTATCCGTCCCAGCCCTTGGTGAGTTGGAGGGTGCGCAGCGCCGCCAGGGTGTCACCGGTCCGGACACCCCACTGCATGCCCCGGTTGGTTGCATCCAGGCTTCCAACCGCCCGCAAACCAACAAGCTCGCCACACACCCGGCCTACCTGTCTTGGCTACCATGCTCATCCGTGCGACGGAGTGCGATCCTTCGTCACACAGATGAGTATGGTAGCCAAGACAGCCCTGTTGGCCTACGATGAGACCGGTCGCCCTATAGAGCCGCCGTGGCCTGAAGCCGACGTCATCATTGGCAATCCCCCCTTCCTTGGAGGGAGCAAGCTGCGACGTGAATTAGGGAACGCCTACGTCGAGAAACTATGGTCCCTTTATGAGGGACAAGTCCCTGGGGGCGCCGATCTCGTATGCTATTGGTTCGAGCGGGCACGCGCCGTGGTCGCGCACAATCAAAGCGCCCGCGCAGGATTATTGGCGACCAATTCGATCCGTGGCGGAGTCAATAGAAGGGTCCTGGAACGCATCAAAGAGAGTGGCAACATTTTCATGGCCTGGGACGACCGTCCCTGGGTGCTCGACGGTGCCGCGGTACGGGTGTCGATAGTTGGCTTCGACTCTGGGCTTGAGCAAGGACATATCTTGGATGGCTTGCCCGTCGAGTCCATCAACGTAGACCTAACAGCGCAGTTCGATCTCAGCCAAGCGCGACATCTACGCGAAAATGACGGGCTATGTTTCAGGAGTGACGAGAAGGGAGGACCATTCGATATCGCACCTGACCTAGCGTCGCAGATGATCAATGCCCCGCTTAATCCCAATGGGCGACCGAACACGGACGTGGTGCGGCCTTATGTAAATGGGCTTGATGTAACACGGCGTCGGCGGGGCATGTGGATCATTGATTTCGGGGTGAACACCCCACATGCCGACGCCGCTCTCTACGAACTACCATTCGAGTATGCACAACGGGTTGTGCGACCAGTCCGCGCCGCGGTAAGCAACGCCCGCGAACGTACTCACTGGTGGCTTCATCGCCGCCCCGCCCCCGACATGCGCCAGGCCGTGGCGATGCTATCCCGATTTATTGTCACGCCGGCAGTCGCAAAACATCGCTTATTTGTTTGGTTCGATAGCGACGCTATTCCGGATCATCAGCTCTACGTCTTCGCCCGTAACGATGACTACTTCTTCGGGGTTCTCCACTCAAAAGCGCATGAACTATGGGCGCTACGCACATGCACCTGGCTCGGCATCGGTAATGATCCACGCTATACCCCAACGACTACCTTCGACACCTTCCCTTTTCCATGGGGACCGGGCCAAGAACCAGTCGGTGATCCGCGCGTGGAAGCTATCGCCGATGCTGCCCGCAATCTTACAGCACTGCGCGACCACTGGCTGAACCCACCAGAGGCGACGGAGGGTGAGTTAAAGAAACGCACGCTCACGAATCTCTATAACGGCCGGCCGACCTGGCTTGCCCTCGCCCACGAGCGGCTCGACCATGCCGTACTCGACGCCTACGACTGGCCGCACGACCTAGGCGACGAGGAGATGCTGGGCCGGTTGCTCGCTCTCAACCTCGACCGTGCCGCCACCCCCGATCCGGGAACACTTTCCTATCCCGCGTCATGATTTACATGACAGAGCCAAGGGGTGGGCGATGGAGGGATGAATGAGAGTCTCCGACAGGGAGTTGAAGAGGATTGTCCAACATATCATTGACGATGCGCCCGCGCCCTACGATCGGGGAACGCCGTACTATTCGTGGATCACGCGGGTCGAGTTGCTGCTGGCCACCATCGGGAGGTACGGCGACGTATTCTCGCGCAGGCTAGACGCTATTCGTAGCGACGAGGCCAACGCCGTAACGGTCATACACATCGATCCGATCAGGGGACTCACCGCGTCATCGGACGGACCCGACGTGCTGCTTGAGGGGACGCTGGGCATCCTAGACGCTTTGCTTAAAGCGGTCGATGACGGGCTGCTGACCGACATCGAGGACCGGGTGGCGTCGGATGTCTACGGCGACATATTCGCGGAGGCGACTATATTGCTCGACGCGAGCCACCTGACGAGTGCGGCTATCCTCATGCGAGTGGGCCTTGAGAACGGGCTCAAACGCCGCGCACGGCACGAGTCGATGCCGAATGTAGACAAAGAGAAGACCTCGGTCGTCAACAACTGGTTGTGGAAGAATGGGGTCTATCCGAAAGGAAGCCATGATGCGGTCGAGGGCTGGCTCGCGCCGGGAAACGCGTTCGCGCACAATCTCCCGGAGAAAGATACCTACACCCATCGTCACATCTCGAAGGCTCTTGAAGATGTCCGGAGCTTCCTCGGAACATTGCTCGTCTAGTAACGTGGGGGAGACCGCCCCCCAGTGCTATCCCCGCTCCCGGTCGCACTCGCCGCCGACCTCGCCCTCGATGCAGGTACCACGGCCCTGCTCGCGCGGATCAACGTCGTCGGTGCTCAGCCCACCACCCGCGACGTGCCCTCAATCCAAGTATGATACTCGATGGACCGCCCTATAAGTCACAAGGATAGCTTCACCCTGCGCTTCCCACGAGCAATCTACACCTTTTCCTGCGCTGAGTGCCGCCATGGCCAGCACGTACGGTCGACCATGAGATGCCGGAATAGCGCGCCACCCGTCGTCATTCCCTGGGGATGGTCAACGTGTCCACCAAGCCGTAGAGCAGGTCGCGCGCCTCCTCGAAAGGGACGAAGAGGACGCGTGTTGTTCCCTTCAATTCGTCGTATCCCCGTCTTGCTCGCTCCATAATCTCGGGATGATGGAAAGCGCCGTGTGAGACGGAGATAGTGCGTGCTGCCGCCTTACGCAGCAGGAAGTCCGTGACAAGGGCACGGTCGAGCGGCAGCCCCTGGCGCAGGACGACCGCGATATCAAGCAGGTCTTGGGGGCGTGCGCGCTTACGGATCGGCTGCTGCAGGAGGGCGCGCAGCTTCTCCGCGACGATATCCTCGACGGTGCTGATCCGCAGGGGGTGCGTGCCGTCTATGTCGCGCGGTTCGTCGGCGCAAATTGGCTCGTTGATGCTGACTTCGATGTCGATAAGTTGCGGCCCATACGTCGGATCGATACCCATGCGCTGGCGCAGCGACTCTTGATCGGGCAGGGCGTAAGCCACACGTATTAAATAGGTCACGAACGTCTTGTCTGAGCCGGGCGGCCGTTGCTCAACCCGCGCAATGCGACAGAGCACGCCGAATCCGGGACCCACGCTGTTGAGGGCTCCTGTGAAGAGGGTACGCAGACTCTCAGCTTCGCGTCCGAGATCAGCGACGACCCGCGCTGTCGAGAAATCGAGGTCGAGCGTGCTCCGGTTAGGCTGCCACATAAAGTCGAGCGCATTGCCCCCTTTAAAGACGAGGACACCGCTCAGAGCGCGCGAGCTAACGATAGCGCGCAACACGACATACTGCGCAAAGCGCCGCCGCGCCTCTGTCATCGCTATATTGTGCGTGCGTGCCCAGGTCGGCAGGCTGTCGAATGAGGGAGGGTAGAGGCCGCTCACGCGACGCCTTCGGAGAGCACGGCGATCGGGGCGTTGATAGACAGGCTCCACCGCTCGCTATACGTGGGCGCATATGGTTCGGTCCCAAGCAACTTACTCGACCCACCCCGTTTCGCCAGCGCTCGCCACGCCTCGACGGCGGGGTGCGATAGGTCCAATTGGTCGAGGATGAAGCCAACGCGCTGGCGCAACACGCCCACATCGAACCGCTCGACGATCTCGACGAGGGCCGCGAGGTCGAGCGTATCGCGTGCCCGCATCCACGCCTGCAACACATGCTCAAAGCCACCGCACAGCGAAGGGTCTTGCAGACCATCTACCAACGTGCGTTCTGGCGTCGTCACGCGCACGGGATAGCCTTGTGGCTGGTACTCACGCAGGCCGAAGTACCGGTCCGGTGTCACGCGTATCCAGCGTACGGGCCGGCCTAGAATCTTGTTAGGCCGACGGCCCTGCACGAGTGATAGCCCTTCCCAATCGAGCGGCGTTGTGCCTGGCGGGAGGAGGTCACCAGCGTAGCTCGCGGGCACCGTCGCGATCAACTCTTGCGGCAGATCATCGGTCAGGCCATGGTAGACGAGGGCAGATAAGTGGCTGATTGCCGCGTAAGGGTTCGCTTCCATTAAAATCTCATCCTCTTGCACGACCCCAGTCCGTGCATAGGGCACCGTGACCTGATAGATACGACCGAGCTTGGGCAATAGTGCGATTTCGCCGCGCGTCCCCATCTGGCGCAGCAAAGGATACAGCTCGTCAAGCTGCCGAGGTAATTCGGCCCAACGGCGTGCATCAGGTGGAACCTTGAACGTCGCCCGTCGCAGTAAGAGAAAGGCGCGCCAATCAGAGAGGATACGACGGTTCTCTGCGGCAAGTTGTTCAAGGATCGCCGCCGCCGCTGTTTTTTTGATCATTATATGCTCCTGCGTCATAGGCGGCGTCCTAAGGACGCCGCCTATGACGCAAGTATATATATAGTATGAAGAGATGTCAATAGCGTGGGCGCGCTTGTGCACAACTAGTTATATTTTGAGAGAAAAGTCGTTATGCTGCATCCGTGAGGCGGCGTCCTTAGGACGCCGCCTCACGGATGCTTTATTATTTTATCAGGCCGATGCTTGCTCCATGTAAGTACGGGAGTAGCTCTACAAACTTGTGCTGAACGCCCCCACGACGTCGGTGATGGTGGCGTCTACGTCGCTCATTCCGTATACATCCAACCACGCGCGCCCGAACGCCTCGGCCACTCCCGCCGTGTCACCCACTTCCAGCGCGTCCAGCGCCTCGGTCAGGGCGTCCCCCGCGATGTGCATATTCCCGATGCTGCGCGGTCGCGCCCGGTCCTCGTTGTACACCAGGACCATCACTCGGCACGGCCCCACGTCCAGCCCCTGCTCCTGCACCCGCTCGCGGAAGGCCCGCGCATTGACAGCTCGCTGCTGTGCCGTGGCGATGCCCTGCACGCTGATCCGCAGCCCCGGCGTCGAGCGCGCCACGCTGCGCGCTTCCCCGCCCTCCTTCTGCCACCGCTGCACCGTCCTGACGCTCACCCCGAGTTGGCCGGCCAGTTGCTTGTTGCCCGCCGCGACCTGACCGCGCCCCTCGCCACCCCCAAGTTGCTGGACGACGGCGCGGATCGCCGCCGGCGTCAACTCCACGTCCGCCACCGCCACCCGCGCCTCGTAGGCCCGCGCCAGGTCCTCCCCTAAGTCCGACACGTCGCCTCCCTTGTGGGCTACTCCTATTGCAGTTACACGCTCGCGCGACAGCTACCCCTCACCCGTCGATGCGTCGTCAGGGCGCGTGTCCATCCGCGTCAGCGCCATGCAGCCACGACAGGATCGCTTGTGCGATCTGGCCTGGCGACTGCGCCCCGGTGTCTACCCGACGCTGCACGGCCACGCGCAGCGCCGCAGCATCGGCGAGGGCGTCGTCGATCATGGCCTCGCTCCACCCCTCACGCCGCCGTAGCCGTTCCCTGCGTACGCTGTCGCCGCAATCCAGCAGCAACCAGGCGATGCCGCCGCACCACGCGATGTCTCCTAGCTCCTCGATGTCGCCCTCGTCAATGGCGGCGAACAGCACCGGCGTCCGGCCATTGCGCGCGATGGCATGCAACACCTCGAACCAGAGCGCCCGGTAGGGCCGCCACGTCCGAGCGGTCGGAGAGGACCGATGCCTTGGCCAGGTCCGAGGCCGCGCCCAGAAGCCAATCGCCGTCGACAATGATGTAGTCGGTGCGGAGACGAAGCAACGCCCCCAGCGCCGTTGTCTTCCCCGCACCTGGCGCCCCGGTGACGATGTAGACCGCGTCATCCTTAGACGCCACCATGTACCTCGATCGCTCGCCCCGTCCCCGCCGCACGGAGCGGCTTCAGGAGTCGCAATAGCGTGCCGAACCCGCCGCCGTGCGTCCCATCGAACGCTGGCAACACACGCTCCAGCGGGATCGCCGCGTCCTGCACTTTGAAGTGCCCCAACCCCGTCCCCAACGTGACCGAGGGCGGGCACGCCTTCACCGGGTCGGGCTCGTCGCTCACCAGGTACACCGCGTCCTTGTGGACGGCCACGGGCGTATAGCCGGCCGCGTCCATCTTGTGCAACGCCCGCGACATATTGGCGTTGGCCTGCGCGATGATGAGGTGCCGCCAGTCGGGCCGGTACAGCGGGCTCCGCTTGTCGCGCTGCCAGGCGCTGTTGAAGCCGCTGATCGTGAGCGCGTAGGTGTACTTGAGCGCGCCCAGGGCCAGCCGTCCAGCCGGCGTCGTGTTGTCGTAAAGCGCCGTCCGTGCCCCGCGCAGCCGCTCGTACCAGGTCTCCATCGCCCGGCTGTGTATGGTCCAGACGTGCGCCTCGGTGATCGCGACGGCCTGGCCGCGTTCCAGCGCCCACGCCACCGTCGGCGTGCAGGCCCACCGCTCCTCCGCGCCGGCGATCCGCGCCAGCCAGTACCCCGGCAACTTCTTGTCGAAGGGCAGCTTCCCGGCCGGGTCGCGCCGTTCCTCGATCCCCGACAGGCCCAGCTCCACCACACCGGCGGCGCTCAACCACTGCGCGTTTTTATCATAGCTATGCAGATATGTCTTCTCGCGCTCGGCCGGCGAGAGTGTGCGCAGCCAACTCAGTTCCGTCACCGTCTCGGCCTGCCCCGCCGGCACCGGCAGCCGCTCGGGAAACTCCCGCTGAGAGCTCGCCCCACGCTTGCCCAACTCCTGCAGCAGGTCCGTCCCCGTGCGCCCGGGCGAGCGGTAGTAGGGCGTCCCCATGGCCCGCGCGTAGGCCAGCAGCGCCGCCAGGAGCGTCGCGCCGTCGGTGTCGAGCCCCCATACCGTGTGCTCGTCGTAGAGAGGGAACACGATGGACACGCCAGAGCCGGCCTCGCCCTTCTTGCGCACGTCGAGCCAGGGTGTGAGTGCCGTGGGGAAGGCGTGTAGCGCGTCCAGGCCGTCGGTGACGAAGGCGTGGCGCAGCTCCCGGAACTGCCCCGCCACGGCGAGCGTGTCGGGCAACGCGACGCCTCGCACCTGCGATCTTTGCGCCTGCCAGCCCCTTTTGCCACACTTCTCACACGAATGCTTCGCATTCTCGCACCTCCCCCTTACGCTTCGCGTTGCGACCTGCCCAGAGCGTAGCGCGCCGGCACCGAGGCTGTCAAGGGGCTGTGTTTATGCAGCGAGTGTGCATGGTTATGCACCACCGCGTCGCCGAGGACGCCGGCGCCCTGGCCTCGCCGGACGCTGGCACCAGGGCGCGCGCGGCCCCACCGTGCCCACGTCGTCGACGTCGCCTCCGCGCGCCCACCACGGCGAGGCCCGCAGCTCCCCCCGTCTGCTGAGAGAGATGTGTGTAGAGCGCGCACTGAGTCTTGACCCTGTGTCTTGATTGTCGGCAACGAGTGTCCCCTCA
>JAABVA010001672.1_pt1 | contig 23282 bp, 14 predicted proteins | sample 5560331 | NCBI WGS metagenome assembly JAABVA01 (sample SAMN12812661, study PRJNA571458) | rock metagenome | isolation source: Antarctica rocks | place: Antarctica: Victoria Land, Mt New Zealand sud | collected 2016-01-07
GTCCCCACCAACCCCAACCCCTCCCCCACCTCCGCTCACCCCCTCCCCATGATAAGCCCAATAAGACTTATGCCTCTCCCTCCTTCTCCCTCTAATCACGCAACCAACTACACCCAGTATAATCATGAGAACGGAGAGGCAGACGATGGGAATGATGACGAAGAGGGGAGCGTCGGTGTGGGCTGTTGTTGTTGTTGTAGTTGTAGACGTGCCGGGGAGGCTAGGGTCGGGGTAGACGAAGGAGGAGGAGGAGGAGGTGGGGCTGATGTTGGAGCCTACGATAGTACCTGAGGGGAAGCCGGAGATGTTGTTGGTGGATTGGGGGAGTGGAAGGGGTGCCATGGGAGAGTAGGTGGTGTGGTTTGTAATGTCTTTTGTACTGTGAATTGGAATGTTTAAGAGACCATGCGGCGCTTGGACGTATCGAAATGATGGAGGCAGAAGAAGTGGATGACGTTTGGGAGTGGTTAAGGGTTCCACGAGGAATACGCAACGATTGAAGGTTATGGGAGCGAGGAAAAGTCAGAAAGACAAGAGATCAAAAGGCCCATAAGAATCTCAAATACCCGCATCAATCACCGCCAGAGAGATGAGGAAACTAAAGACAGACGTCAAATGGGCAACACCACAAATACTCTGTGACAAAGCCTCAAGCTACCCGCCATACCATCGTCATTGCGCAGCAAGGCATTACGATCCTTCCTTAAGGATCTCATGATGTGTCAATCGCAGCCGTATGCGTGCAAGTGAGACCGTGAGAATCTTACCAGGAGGTGAAACCATGCGTGCCCGTGTTTGACGATGGAAGTAGGGCTGTGGGGGAGGGATGCGATTGGTGGGGGTTTAGCCGAGGCGGTTTTGGTATTCTAGGGCTCCGAGGTGCGGCTGAGTTGGTGGGGCAAGGTCATAATCACGTGTTCCCTGATCCGTTGGCGTGTTGGCATTTCTATCTAGGAGGTGGAAGATGAAGCTCTCTTACAGCTGAAATTCCACCATCTTAAACCCTGTATTTGTTCTACTTGGGACTCGACAGTCGTTGCTAAGAAGAGCCTCCAAGGCAGGTCCACGCTTTCTATCTCTCTTAGTTACTGTCACTTCGAATTGGCGTAAACCTGAACTAAACGATCACGATCGTACTCGGTCAAATGGCCAACGCTTGTAGAAGGAAATAAGTCTCAAGATCTTGCTGTTTACAAAAAGCCACTCGAACGTCCAATTAAGTATTAAGGAAGAAGAAGCGTCTCCACGCCCTTTTCCAACCCAAGGTCCTGCAACTTCATCTGAATCTCATGCTTCTACTGGACCGCTGAAGCACCGGCACGGGTGTGATCAGAGCAGCTCTTGATGCGCGCTTCTTCTGGATACTATTTGGCACGGCACGAATGCGAGGAGGTGTGAGAAGGAAGATACGTGGTCGTGAAACCCTATCAGATCATTGCCAAAGGTTTTCTTCCAATACTGTTCTATGCCGTCCATGACCGACAGAAAGTACTGATACGGCAGACTGTCTTCCTTCTCCATTCAAGCAAGCTAAACCCCTCGTATAAACTTCGAAGAATCTACAATTTGCCGAAAAATTGATAGCAGTCGTTAATGCTTATGTGGACTCCAGATTCTTCGTCTGCCGTTACTTCGACTCGACGTCTCAAGGGACAGCAGATATTTCGTCATTAACGACTAAATCTTCGTCGGAAAGCAGTCTCCAGAAGACGTCTTCCTCTCGTGTATCACTGCCACAAATCTTGTTAATGTTCCAACGTCCTCGGAAGAATATTGAAAGCATAAGGCCTTCCGGCGCCCCTTCCTCCTTGTCTACCGCTACATATTCCTCCGAGAGTAACTTTACCGAGATATTCACTATCCGCCGCTCCTGTCGAAACCAGTCGAATATCTTGATGATTACCTCGTTCCTCTTCTCCTCTCTGGAAAGCCTGACTTCCTCCACATTCTCACCCACCGAAACATTCGTTACAGTCTAGTCATGACTCAGTTTGCTCGGGACTGCACAATGCAGATCCGCAAGTAGAAACCAGGCAACCTTCTGACGGGTTATACTGTAGCGGGCCCCAACCCTACCATCCCTATGAAGGCGGAGATTACCATCTCCCCTATTTCCAACACTGCAAGTGTCGTCAGCCACCAGAGCGGTTGACAAAAATGTTGTTCTCAGGCTAGAAACATACCGTCTTTCATGTTCATATCAATATTTATTGGGTTGTCGGGGCTTGACCCAGGAACATCTGGACGAGATAGAGTCTTCGTTACTATTCAGTGTCTCAATCTCATAGTGTGCTCTTGATCATAATTCTCTGACATAACTAATCTCTGAGACTCATGGTTCTCGTCGTTCTTTGTCTCGCTTTCTCATCCATGCTGTTGAGAAATTGAAGAGACAGAGAATGAACGAGCGATTGATGATGTGACGTTGAGATCGAATGCAGATCGTTTCTCAATGAATCCTCTGGTCGTGAACTCTACATGAGATTCGTAGAGTCTAGTCGCTTTTGTGGGATTTCTTCTCGTCGGTCGTTGCTGTTATTGCTGTATCCGTTGCTTTGCTGCTGCCTTTGCTATGCTGCGTCACGAGGCTTCGGGCTCTTCTTCAGGCCTCTCAAAAATTGGACTGTTTGTTTCAGGTACAGTTTCCTGGAACTGCACCGTTTGCGGTGTTTGCCGTGCGTGCCGAACAGACACTCTTCCTCGGCGTCTCTAATATCATACGTGAGCTCGTTTAGCTGCTTCCTCCTATTCTGCACGGCGGTATGGTTCGATGTCGGACCTGTAGTTTATCGACGAGATAAAAGTTGTGCGGCTGAATCTCTGAGATACCCTTCGCATTTTGAAAATTGGTTTAGCTTCTTCAGGTTTGATGTGGTTCGGATCGACTGATTCTGGACCTGTCATCGTCCCGTGTCAGAGATTTACATTCGTCATAGATGCGGTCAGCCCTTAGGTGACAGCACCTGAGGGGGCTGTCAGGCGTTGCTAATCGCAGCCATGGCAGCAAAGAGGAGAAATGTGAGAAGACAGAAAGGGGATGTAGGTGAGCAAAGAAGGGGAAATAATTGCTTTGGGCGGCGTCCCTTTGCCTCCTTCAAGTTACCATTTAACAACCCTCTCTTAAGTCTCTTGAGTCTCTTGAATCTCTTGAGTCTCTTGAATCTCTTGAGTCTCTTGAATCTCTTGAGTCTCTTGTTCCTCGTTTCCATCACTCTTGCGCATTTGCAGCAATCTCCTTCATGTGACATCGCACTTCTTTTCGAATTTGCACCTTCATCTTTGCGCAGCCTTTCAGGAACAACAGAATTCTAATCTCAAAACCGTGCCTTAGTTACTTTGAAAAAGTAGCAAGGTGACTTCTTTCATCTTTGATAATGTTTATCGTATGAAAGCAAATGAATACATTGTACTAAAGTGATCGATCACCGTCGTTCGTTAAAGCATAACTCTGCAAGTAAAAAATTCAAATAGCTCTTCATAAGTCAAGTTTGGTGTAACCACGACTAGTTGCCAAACGAGCAGTGCAAAACGAGGCAATATAATTATTCGCTCGATTGTGCTGAAGTCTGTTGCAAGTACTTCGGCACTGAAGACATGAATACGTGGCTCTAAGCACCAGTTACTTGTCTGGCTACTTGGTGTCTATTGTGGTCTGACAGCGACTTGTGAGTTCTCCGGGATCGCTTTCTGACTGCGAATGACGAGATTGTTGAAATATATGCTTGTTCTATCTGTTCAAGAACGAAAACTTGGTACCAGAACTATGAAAATCGATATCTTCAGTTGCGAAAGTCGAGAAAAAGAGCTGAGCATTCGCAGTCTTCTAATCATTGCTAGATATTCTTGAATTTCGACTTTTGACTCGTCATTTATTCGATTGTTTCATTTTCATGCTTTTACTTTTTCCCATATATTTAGACTGACCGCGTCGGGTTGGAAATTTTTTGGATTCGGATCGGGTCGGGTTGGAAAGCTGGACCCGACAACCCGACCCGAAAACCCGACCCGACCCGACAAGATATTAGGTAGTTGTAACTTGTAAATAGCTTGGTCGAACAGCCTTCATGGTTCCCGTCATGGCTTCCTAGTTCCTACCAAACAGCCTCCATGGTTCCCGTCATGGCTTCCTACCAAACAGCCTCCAAGGTAATGCAAAAAGGTAATGCACTATGGATTTATGGTAATGCATTACGATTATATGAATTTATGGTTATGCATTATGGTTAGAAAGTAAGGTAATGAGCCCGCTGCGGCGCTGCCCGCTAGTCGGACAGCACTATAATCTCATTTTCAGTTTCAACATCCTGCATCGTCTTGTCCTCCTCGCTCTCATTCTTCTAATTCTCATCATTCTCCTCAGCATTCATATTTTCGCTATCACTACTTCCATTCTCCTCTTCATTCTCACTATCAGTAAGCTTATATTCATCATCTTTCAATTCATCCTTATTCTCCTTTGCCCTATATCGTGTCTCTGCGCCATTGTCATCTACTTCGATTAGATCATTCAGGTTTTCATTTGTTGAATGCAGCGGATTCGGAATTTGTCGTTCTTTGGCAGTATTGAAAGTAGCGAATTGCGTAGCAAAATTCCCAAAAGCTGTCATAGGATCGGCATCATCGGCCTTCTTCAATTTCTCCAATTCACCATGATGTAGAATTCGCTGTTGAATTATTTGCACTATGGACGTCATGAATTTTGAAATTTCTTCGTCAACGTTGAGCTCATCTGTTGTTGTTGTTGTTGTCTAAAGTTGATATTAGCTTCTAAAATTGAGAGGTAATGCATACAGGTAATGCATACCTGCTTTGCTTCCGAAGCAACTTCTTTCTCTGCATTACTATTTACTGCTTGTGCCGTAACAGTTATCTCAGCAAGCTTTGCCTTCTCGGCGGCAATTTCAGCATCCGCTTTCTGTCTAAGTTCCGACTCGATGATATATTCGCTTCATCAAGCGCTTGCTAGTGTTCAGTCATGCTTTCGCTGATGACTTTATCATACTGTGAAGATAATTGTACAGTTATCTTTAGTACATGATTCGTAGATAACACCTCGATTAAAGATTCGTCGTCAATGAAGATCGAGTGTTTGCAGGTTCGCATTAAGCTGACTGTGCTTATGAAGTCAATCATATTGATGATATGAGTCTTTATTAGTCTGCGATTCTCAATTGATTTATTGATGATTATCTCGTGAATCTTGCCTAGTTTCATGACATTTGAAAACGTGTACTTACTTTTTCATCTTTTTGCGATGTTTATCTTGTTCTGTTCACTCAGTGAACTGAGAATACTGCAACCAGTTCTCGATAACTTTCAGTCAATAAATCATTTGAGTCGGCGAACTTCACTTCATTGAAGTTTCAGTGATCATTCATCGATGAGTTTCTGAATGCAAGTCTCTGAATTTCTTGAATCTTGATTGTAGATGAAGTTCGTTTCACTTCGTGGTGAGCTTCAATCGTCACAAGTTCACAACTGTCACTCTTTCCCAAGAGTCTCGAGATCTTTTATCTATGAGTATCATATAAACTTGGTACTAGAACTATGAAAATCGATATCGAATATTTAAGATAAGGGGAAGCTGACCTAGTAGGAACACTCTGATAGTGGTAATGGCTCACTTGCTTGTCTATACGGTCAACGGATTGAAACGAAGGGACAAGAAGGACTTAGGTGAAGACCTTACTGTCCAACATATCGGACAGTTCTGCCAAAGAATTTTTTTTGGTGTTGAGACGGGCTTCCTAACCGCAGTCTCTGCCATCTTCGCGAATACCTGCATGATTGAGAGCCGCTTGAGGAACTTAGCCTTAGTTTTAGAGCAAACCTTTCATTGGCGAAGGTCGTCTCACATCTGTGATGAGCGTCAACGGCCTTCTCCGTTGCCCTGTCATTCATAACCGCGGTTGAGCTCAAGACTATTATCGAGTGGGCAGCTCTTTCGAGATTTAGCCTTGAAATGTATCCGACCAGGAATTTGATGCGCGCAATTTCATGTGCTTCATAAGCCTTCGGTCTAATGATCAACTCTCTGGCAATGGCATTCTTTTGTTCGGCGTTTTGGGAAATGCCACGCTCTTTGCATAGGTGATTTAGAGTCGCGAAGAGTGAGAGGAGTAGGTAAGCTCATACATATTCGTATCATTCTTGGTTCGACAGAGCTGGGGCTTGCCAAATCGGTGTAGATTATTTAGGAAACGTGGTAGCTGATAGAATGCTCGAAGTATTCAACACTGAATCAAAGAGAATATGCTGCTTTGATACAGAACATGGAATAAAATTCCTATGGTGAATCGTCAAACGCATCTCTTAAGTTTCGTCTGGTTTATCCTTTGTTCGACATTTTCCAGCCTGGTTTCGAAACCACCCTTTGCTTGCTCGCATCTGTGGTTTTATGCCCAGTTAGCCGACGTTCCAATCGTCTAATCTGCAGGAAGATCTGCGAGAAAACTGTCAGCCTTGAGGCTCGGTTGATCATGTAGTTTGCCGTTCCGTCCGGATACGAGAACAAAGACCAATGTGATCCTCAAAATCCTGCCGGTTTCTCATCTTCCTCCTTTCTAACATATAGCAGCGACTCCTTTTGCTCTATCCACCCAAGGATTCTTTCCCTATACTCGAGATCGAAATTCATGTACGAATCGATCTTAATCTAGTCGAAACATTACTGAAGCTCGTAGTCCTTCTCGGTCTTGATTCAGCGCTCAAAATCATGAATCTCTGATTCAATACAGAAGATCGCTCGAGTTCGCTTCAGTACACGGTTGAATGAATGACATCGCTGCTTGACGTAAGCATCGTAAATTACCGTTGTGGTATCGGTTCAGTGGGCACGAAAAGAGTGAAAAAGCAATAGTGAATGTCCTTTAGCATAGATTAAAGACTGTTCCAAATTTGAAAGGGTTTAAGAACTGACGAGAAAGAAGCATGAGTTGATCGTGAGTAAAGGAAGTGAGCTTTTCGCTCCTTCTTCACTGGTAAGAAAAACGTTCTTGGTTTGTTGTTGACGTTAAAGTTCGTTAACTCTTGAATGTTTTCAAGAGTTCTGAAACTCTTGAAACGTCCTTGCAGTTCACAAAAGTCGTCGCCATTGCCAACATGTCGAGTAATTGAACAGAGCACTTCCTATGCGCGAAACTGCGTGAGAATTTGGCTCTCGAAGTTGTCCTCTGACCAAGTTTTGGAAGTTGCTACTTCATGGCGACGGAACTGTAAGCTTTTTGCGTCAGCTGGTCGACACCCGTAACAGCATATACAAGGATTCTCTTGCCTTCAATACGCTGCAGCACGGATTCTCTCTTCAAACCTCCCCCCTAACCCAATCGTGCCATTTCCACGAGACTTCCCAGGCCAGTACATTCTGCAGAAACGGTAGTACTAGTAGACAGAACCGCGATAAAAAATTGACATTTGCCACTCCCTTTCGGTTGACAGTAGGTACAAGCTCCGTTGTACCGTTCCTCGTTGGCAAATTGACAGATCAAGCAGGTTTTCGAGCTGGAGCAAGGTAGGCGGGGCATGGCGCCGTGATTTCTAACTTAGAACAGCTCCGGACTGGCAAGAGTCCTTCATTGAACAATGAAGACAGCGGTGGTTGGTATAGTGGTCCATCGCATTGTATGCATTGTGATCTAGTTATTCTAAGTTTCATTTGGTTGTACAATTAAGGTGGAAGTTGAAACAGAGAGCTGAATAATTACTAAATCTATTGAAAGGTTTGAGAGTTGGGTTATAGAGATTCGATGGGTCGTGAGGTTGGTTAAATCATCATACCCTTTCTTGTATACCAGTCTAATAAGTAAATGGAATAATGGTCGAGATATGAAGAATATAAAAAGTCTTGGGAAAAGGAGGTCTGAGAAAGAGGAAAAGAAGAACCGTGGTCTGCAAGCACGGCTGCTCGCGGAGACACGTCAAGATCTTTCGTGCCATGTGGCTTGATTGTTGTAATCCATCTAGTTCATTCGCCTTGGAGAGAAGCAAATGCTGCTCGGGATCTTATAGTAATGATGATTTTGGCTGGAAACTCATTCGGACCTTGTATCTCGTTTCGCCTATTTGTAATTTTTCAAGGGGGCGGCTTGAGAGTACCAACGCATACAATTCTAACAGATTCGTATTTGTAGAGTCGTAAGACACTTGCTCCACATCGAACATGAAACAGTCCCGCACACCATCTAAAGACAGTCACGGGCATTCATTGTGCGATTACTTTAAGCAAGTTTGCCGAAGATAGATGTCGATAATGATGCGTTTGTTTGTGTTCATTCTTATGCCTTGTCGAGATCTGATTGTTCTCCGACTACTTGATAGAAGCACGCTTACGTACCGTCCCTTCAGTCTCAGTTTTCAAAATATTCTGAGACAGCGAGGCTAGGTTCATACTCGCTGGCTGTTGTACCATGGTGGCGTCAATTCTCAACCCACTCAGCTTCGTCGACGGCTGATTGTCATAGATGGTGATGTCTGCATTCATGGTCATGACGACCACAATCACGCAATTCACTGCATAACCTGACGACACCACAGTGAGAACCAGAGCCGGGCGCTGGCGCGGTCTTGGTCTATCGTGGAGCCATCATTTGTGATCATTCGTGAACGAGTTCAAAGATCCTCTCCTTTCTCCTGATTCGGCTCTGAACACCTTCCCATGATGGTTGTTGAGAGAGTGATCGAATGGAATGCGGAAATAAAAGCTGTTCTCAACACAGCATCGAAGGTCTGAGAGAGCAGTTTCAGATCTCCAGACGACAGGATAGGAACCCGAACAGGATAAACCCTGAACGGGCTGTGTCGTTTCGTAATCGCTGAATCATGAGTTCGGTTTCCGGCCCAAGGAACAAAGGCATGGGGAATGGGAAAGCAACACTCGCCGACCTGTACGGGTTGGTGCGATAGGTGTAGTGCTTGATAGAAAGTTCGCCTGCGTTGTCCTCCGACTCTTTCAAGACCTTGCGCCTTTTGGTAGGGGAGCTGTGTTTTCCGCAGCATCAGTTGGCTATTCGAATTTTTGAACATCCTGTGTTTTGTGCCGCCGAAGATATACGCCGAAGATTTGATGGAGGAATGGTGTAATATGTTCTTCTTGGCTTCATAACGAAGGCTTAGTGATTGGAAGACCTTTCCTTCTGAAAGAATCTATGCAGAATCATCTGTCTGACTCATCATTAGGACCAGCTTTTCTTTCGGGTTTGATCTCTTATTCAGCAACTGCTCCAAGAATTGCAACTTTGACTAATGCTCTTATATCTCAGAAATGTAGTCATATAGAAAGGATTTGCCCGCCAAATACCCTTGAATCAAAACCTCATTATCCGTCAATTGAACGGTATGATGGATATTGGCTAGATATGGGATTCCAGCCATCATTAATTCAAAGCCAAATCCGGGACAAACTAATTTACTTTTTCCCTGATAAAGATTATATACAAAATCTTGAGGGTGTCATAATAAGAGAGACCGTTCGTATTGACATTTAACATCAATTACCACAGGCTGCCAGGAATTAACTTTCAGAACGTGTTCTTGAAAGGCTTGAGAAGAATGCGGCGCCTGCATCGTAGCGAGTTCGGCTCCGAACATGTTAAGGGTAGTTGAAGATAGGCAAGGTGTAAAGGCTATATAAATATTCTGATAGAGGTTCTTAAAGTTGTCAGCAATATTAATTCAGAAGTCAGAAGATCAAAGATGAAATAACAAGGAACGGAATTGGTGATTCGCGTCAGTCTGCTAAGCTCGATGGCATATAAGACTAGTGCTCACAGAGATCCTGAAGGAGCTCTCGATACTGATAGATGTCTTCTTTTGACGTTTAATTACGGAGGGAGCAAACGTCATGCCGCTTAGCAACGACAACGGAGTGACACTTCATGAGGTGAAACAACGAATTTTGTTCGAGACCTGAGATATTCTGCGTTTGGTTATCGACGGATCAGCTGTTGCCCATTGTCGTTGAAGCTGTAGAAACAGTAATCAGCATGAATAGAATGACATACAAGAGTAGATACTAACTGAGATATCACCGTTTAATAACGACGGTGGATTAAGATTCTGTAAAGTGGATGAAGGAACTTTCTTGAAGAGCTAAGATAACGTAGTTTGGTTCGGCTCCTAGACGTTTAGATTACGCTTTTCGGGACTACTCCTAGGTCTGATTACCGTTACAGTAATAAGAATAAAGAGCTCGAACTTGTTTAGTAGTTTCAGATAGTTGGATGAAATCGTAGAAAAATAGGTGACTTGATAGAGGGACTAGTGATGGTGAAAGAAGGGGGGTCGAGATGGCGAAAGGTGAGGAACCTTTGGCCCTTTCGGTCGGTCTGCTTGATTTGACCATGATGGTTGGCTGTAACAATTAATAGCTAGAGGTCAAGAAACACTACCCTGGGTAATAAAACTAATGAAAGGGGTGTTTCAGTATCGTAGATTCACATTAGCTCGTACTGTTAAACCTTACCAATCAGACCAGCTGGGAGAGAAAGGAAAGGTCTCCATCATTACACGCCATTTGCCACGGCTAACGCATAGCCCATCAATGCCATGCAGCCCGAATCTTATTGCCCTTAGCAGGTAGATGACCCGAATAGGAAGTAGCTAAGACAATTCCCGAAAACAGTCAGTAATCTTCGTTTTGAAGTGTAACACTTGCAACGTTTCAAATCTAGGTTGTATCCGGGCGCCAATTGATTCAGCTTCTTGTGGTCCATTTCCTTCCCGAGAAAGTCTTGCAACAATATCTGGGCATAAGCATCCTAGGTTACTTCGTGAGAAATCTCGGTGGTTCTTCAATCTTGCGAAGGATGGCGTTGATGATTGGCTTAATACATAGGCTGAAGTGAGCTGTCTCTGAAACCGGTGCCCGCAGTTGATATGGGATGTTGTGTCTGGGAAGTTCTTCATCTCACCTTAGCAGGAGATATCTCTTATCACTTTCACCAAAATCCTGCACTCTGAGTTGGAGATGAAACAACAGCAGCCATTCCACATGACCACCCAAACACCCATCATCGTGCCATGTTTTGAAGCGGATGACCTCGATCTTTTGGGCACGAGACATCTCGGTTGTGTTCGTTAGTCAAGTCCAGCCACTTTCAAAACATTAGCACAAATGTCAGATAATTGACATTAATATCTCGAGACTCAATTGTGTCAAATACCGGCAAGAAGTATGCTCGTACAAGCAGGAGAGATTGGTTCATTCGGGAATCCCTCTTGCAGCTTGAGCATTACCTGTTCTTTGCGGAGTTCATATCTTCTAGGCTTGCCTCACTCCAAGTAAGTCCGAATTCCAGCAAGCTTGTATTCACTGGATGTTGTATTGTTTGTAAATTGATGGAAGCATCACGTCATCCTGTGAATCGATAGTTCAATCTTAAGAGTCTTAGGATTCACTTTTCTATGAGGTTGCTAGAACATGGCGGGTCTCGTTGCTTATTGACTTGCTTGTATACGAGAGGGTCCGTGCAGGAGAAGAGACGACAGAAGGAAAGACAACTTTACTTACTAACCTATGCTAAGTAGGGTGGGATTTTAGTATGCAAAGCATCGCCAAGACCTGCTGACTAATAAAGCACAGACTTTTGGAAAAAAAAAAAAAGATGTTGCCTCCACACGGAATCGAACCGTGAATCTCTAGAGCTGTTGTTAGTATTGGTTGAACAAGAGCAAGTTCGAACTAACCATCATTACTAGTGACGCTTCTGAGTATTAGCCAAAGGGACAAATTCTGCAGAGGAGTGCGACATACCGCTTTACCATTAAGCCATAGAGGCCTTGACCTGATAAGTAATTTATCCACTATTAATATATATATATACTATTGTCGCTTCTCTGCGGTTTCCGGAATCCTTCAGTCCATTTGCTTTCAAAAATCACCTCAATGCAGCATTCCATCTTCCTCTTCACAGCGACAACATCACAATCAATGCAACCTCAAACCTATCTCGCTAACTACACTGAAGATGCAGAGCTGAATTCCAGTCTGCCATCACGCCACATCCTAGCGTTGAATTCCGAACGTTCGTCAAATCTCTCAGAGTGGAAAATACGGCCGGTTTGATGTATGAACTGTAATGCTTCACATTCTTCTTAATTACCGCTGTAATTCTTTGACAGAATCTGGTTTCTAGAAGTTACGTCTCTCTTCGGATACTTGAGACTTTGAGACCTTCAGCTTCTTAGAATTACAATCTTTTCATTGGCACAGCCCATGTCTAGAAGGCCTTTCGCTGCCGTGTCGTTGTTCGCTCATGCTCATGGCTCAGAAGCATGAGTGTATCTAATTACGAACCTCTCGCTACTAAAACATGTATTCGTATAGTCATACTACCGGCTAATAACGAGGCGCAAAAGATTAACAAAGTTAGCCTTTATACGATACACATGAAGATGCAAGAAGCCTGTGAGAAGTAGGTTGCGCTGCCCTATATAGGTGAAAGCGTTGAAAAGCACAACACTATTGCTCTGGACGTTCAAGACTTTGATATCACGGGTTCTCTGAATTTCTTCCTACGGCGTAGAAGAAATACTCAATCAGAAGAACGATATCGAGGAGAACGAGTAGACTTCAGGATTGAAAGAGACAATGAGACTGCTGCGTTAATATACACAGATCATGAAGCGGCTACTGTGGATGAGGAGGGTACTCTCAATGGAATGGAAGGTCTGTTCAGTGCCATCTTGGCCGAGGATGGAGGAACACAATCAGAAGACGGCAAGCCCGACCAGACTGAATGGACAGCTCTGTCTGCAGCTTATGTTGGTCCTTGCGATTCAGCAGTTCAGGAGGGGCTGTCGAGTTTCTTTGCTCAGCCTTGGTGAGACGAGTCTGCATCAGGCAAGAAGCAACGGCATATGGCCAGGAACACAGGACTGCTCTATGATAAAGGCGAAATAGCCCTTGTGCATGCGCCTGGCTGCAGCATTCCTATAAATAACCTTCAACAGGGGAAGTTATGGGACGATATAAGAGGCAATCGAGTATCTACCGTCTCTCACAATATTGATGTGGCAAGTTGAAGGTAGACTCTCGCTCTCGAACTCATGCACTGAAAGCTTCTTCGAGTAGCCCAGTAATACGATGAAACCTTTAATCATATCACAATACCTGTAGATGAGGAGTGTGGGATTGGATTTATAGCTAGCAAGAATTACGCAAATACTTTGGGCCCGTCACCTAGATAGCGCGCATAGCCTGAAAGGGAGGCACGACGGAAAAAAAAGCCTCAAAAGCTCTTCAGTATCTCTGCTAAATCAATGTGAAATTATTCTCCAGCTCATGCAGCTGCTTTTAAAACCTAGCGTATCAGTCTTGAAGCCACACACCTTATCTTCTCAGGCCGGCTATTAGAGAACCGGGCAGCCCCCAAAGGCAGCATTCCTCATAGTGAGACTGTACATTGGCCAAGAGGGCGGGATGTTCCGACCATGTCAGGGCAAAAATATCGAGGCAAGAATAAAAGACTGGAAAGGCATAGGATGAATAGATCATTTTCCAATCAAGACGTCTTATCTTGCACCATTCATAACTTTCGCATCATGTGACGGGTGTGGGTACCTAGGGATTTCTAGCTTCGACACTCTATCCGAACACTTCCGGTACCCCCCCTTTGTCCGCCCTACTATAAATTCAGCTCGGATTCCGCTTGATTCCTTCTGTATTCTTAGTATTCTAGTCATAGCTACCTCTATTGATCAAACATTCTACCCACGGTTCGCCTACTGGTTAGATTCTAGGTACGGTCCCAACATTATACTAAGAATCCGTCAACCATACGATATTGGTACCAAGACCCATTCAAGATACTCGGCTAGGATAGGACGAGTCTAAAGAAACCTGTTTACCTGGTGGTCGACGCAACCGAAAGACAGAACAACACCAGGGGATCAATAGGATCAACGGGAACATAAGGCCGTTAGATTGCTAGAGGATCACCCAAACCCCCCGAAACCCAGCTCGTGGATCAGTCGAGTCAAAATAATCTGTGGCAACAAATCCGGTCCGATGTATGTTCGGGCCAAAGTCAATTTAGTGAGCCTGCTTCAATGGCACGATCAGATTCGACCTCTTCGTTGAGCAAGTCGACTAGTGAGCCTGCTTCAATGGCGCCCTCCGTCAAAGCGATGGCCTACCAACCCTCATCGCCCTACCTACCAGTGGACCTTCCTACATCGCATTGTCGGGTCCGCCATTGAAGCAGGCTCACTGTGACCACAGGTTGTTTTCACTCGTCGGATCCACGAGCTTGAAGCAGGTTATTTTAACTCGTCTGTCACGAGCGATTTGACATGCCATTGAAGCAGGCTCACTAGTGAGTTTGTTGGCACAGATTATTTTGACTCGACTGATCCACGAGCTGAGGTTTGATGATCCTCTAGCAATCTAACGGCCTTACGTTCCCGTCGATTCTATTGATCGGATGAACCGGTGCTACTTAATGAGCGGTAGATCCTCTAGCAATCCAACGGTCTTATGTTCCCGTTGATTCTATTGATTCTCTGGTGTTGTTCTGTCTTTCGATTGCGTCGACCACCAGATAAACAGGTTTCTTTAGACTAGTCCCGAGTATCTTGAATGGGTATTGAGACCAATATCATATGGTTGACGGATTCTTAGTATAGTTAGATTCTAGGCACGGTCCCAACATTTAGCAGGGTCGAATTCCAAAGTTCTCAGAGCATGACAGTTGAAATGTCTTTCATCAATGTCATTTCAGAAGACTCAAATACAAGCAGTATCATCATGTTTGCAATTCAAAGTTGAGAGTATTTGCATGTTATAATCTTCAATCAAAAGCTGATTATTCGAATAGTCGATTTGAATGTTAACACTCTCTCTGAAAATCTTTAACTTGACTTATTCGCTGTCAGTTGATTCTCACTCGCTCAGATGTTCAAAATAAACTTGATGCAATATTGAGTTCAATACGTTCAGATAAAATAACTAGCTGAGAATTGTGATTGTGATTGTGATTGTAATTCATACGCTCTTGTGACATCGGTTTAAATCCGACCCATGGGGGAAACTATGCTATGTGTATCGAACGAACAAAACCCTCTGGGGGAGAAAATCGCTCGCCGACTACACGACGACTTCACGTCGTCGAAACAGTGAGTTTTGAGGCTATGTATCAAATAATGAACCTATAGCTTCTATTCAGCGCGTGACGCTCGAGTAAACTCTTACGAGTGCCTATGCTGTTTGTTGTAACGCATCGTCTTTGCTCTGCTCTTCATTGACGATATTCTATACAACGATGTTCCGATCCGATTCTCGATCCGAAGACGAAAGACGTTCCTTTGCATCCGTGATGCTCGTGATTGTAACGCAGAAACTGTGTTCTCTTGCTCAATGATTGTCATTCATTGAGCAGAGAAATGTGTGATGAAAGAGAGACGCGCACGATGAGAAGATAGAGTGTGATTGTACTGAATAATTCTTTTCTTCTCTTGATTTGACTTGTGTCACGTAGACGTTGAATAGATTGTTAGTATAGACGTGCGATCGCAATCGTTCGATGCTTAGCTGATCGATAGTAGAGATGCGTTCTGATCGTTCTCATGCGCTCTCGATTTTTCACGTAGATAGATGTATGACTTGACATCAAGTAAAGAAGGTGAACTCAAGCCCCCTCAGTATATCAGCGTGATCGACGAGTCACTACTCCTTCGAACACATGTAGTCACAAACTCAAGACTCATCATCTGATTCATCTATTCTATCTGATATCTTTTCATCAATTACTCGACGACACTGTCGATGTGATGAAGACGTTTCAATACCGACGCAGTCGACGGGTCGCAAACCCTTCGGCCACTTGTAGTCACGATTCTCAGACTCTTCATCTGAGTCGACTATTCTACTAGTAGTATCTTCCCATCTCTTACTGACATCGACATGTCATTAATCTCCTTCGTAGATCGATTGTGGCTGTTAGGAGAGGTGTTGTCGTGTAGGTGAAAACTCTGCACGGCAGTCTTCATGACCACGCAACGTTCTAACATCGTTTGAACTGCGTCGGATTGAGATCTCTTGACTCTTCTGACTTCTATTCGGACACAGAATAGAATCAAAAGGTTCGTAGCCGGCATCACGTACAGGTGAATCTCGTTGCCAGCCAACTAGCTGAGAAGTAAATGATATACTGAACTTTCAAGTAAAGAACTCACAGTTGAAGTATTTAATCAAGTGAGTTGAATTCAAGAAAAATAGCTGGAAAATTTATTTAATATGATTATTATCTCGAAAATTCTGAACGTTTTTCTCGAACGAGAGCTCGTTCGAGAGCGGATAGCGGAACCAGGTTTTCATTACTAGAAGGTTGATCGAGCGCTATTACCCCGAATATTCATAATAGTTTGCCGTTAGAGCCTTATAGTATAGGGTAGTATCGTGGGTAAGTACTTTAGGCTTCTAAGCTTTGCCAGTTTCCTGGTAGTATTAAACCTATAAAACGTGGCCTACCTACTTATCCGTACCCCGCACTTTCGCTCATTCAGCACAAAGCTAACGAAGTGTTGTTAATCATAACCTTCCATTTCCAAAGTCGTAGAGGCCGACCAGAGATTTCACTTCAAGTAGTAAGGCGTCCAAGGGCCTTGCGCAAGACTGCCATCCATAATCCCATGAATGTAGCAGCTTCCGACGATATATCTACTATCACTTGTCTCAGTGGAATCCCGAGGGGCTTTCCTAACAACAAATGGAGCAGGCGCGCCAGCAATCAGACATATCTCATCGTCTGGTAGCATGTTCCTTGGAAAATTTCCGATTCGACCTTTTTCGGTCACACCTATACGTCGGTTTATACATCGAAAGCGCCGCCAGACCTTGTTCGCGTGCACAATCCCATCTGAGGTATCTAGAGTTTCCGTTTCCACATCTTCTAAACCCCTTTGCACCATACAAGCCATTGACGATTCGTAAGAGACACCAAGCCCGTACCACCTTTCAAACTTTGTGTAGTCGGAGTCGAAGGTGTCAGTCATCCAGTTTAGTGTCACATTGTCCTCCTGATCCTCGAAGTCCATGGTCAAGACCCGGTACAATGCACGTTTGAGAGAGATTCGTTCACCTGCCTCATCACCAGCTTGGGTCAATAACATTCTCGAAATGTCAGACATCCACTCGTACCGGTATTTCTCGTATTCTGACGACTCCACAGCAGTGGCTTTTGGACTTAATGGTGCGATATAGATCGAGTCTGATAAGCGGTCGATGATACTGAGATCTACTAAAAGCTTGGTCCCGGTCGAGTCTAAGTCATAGGTGGGGGTCAGCTGCGTCGCCGCTTGCCACGTGGGAATATCAGTCCTGAAAAACCCGTGACTTGAAGGGGTTGCCCAATTGACTACCCAGGTTGGGAAATTGTCTCGTGGTATGTTTGCTTCCTCCAATGAGTCGCCGCAACATGTCAAGGGCATGAACCCTTCCTCTGCGATGAGATACCGCATGACTCGCGTGAACAATTGCTCATCTGTGCACTTGTAGTCCACTGGCAACTGATTCCGGCACTCAGCAGAAACCAAACCATAGAGTGCAAATACTTTGTCACGTGGCATTGCGCAACTGCTGCTGCGAAACTCGAGCAGAAGCCAAAAAAGGGATAATACCCCGTGCTCTTCGGCCTCCTGCCGGGCAAAGGCCATCAGCTTGGCTGGCATGTGAAGATTGGGTGTAATCTCTCCAGTCCTGAGCCTCTGTAGTTTCGAAAAACAATCCTCTAGGGGCTGAGAATCCAGCGTGTCGATCACGCATGCAAAGTTGTCCCAAGGTATTCGTGTCATGCCAATGTTGATGAACAAATTCGTTGCCAAAGATACCTCCTGGATTATCCACATTCTTTTGAAGTAGGGCAATCGCAACAAGTCTGCCAATTCATTCCATTCCTCTAGGTTGTTCGAGATGAGAGTTAGGACCTCGATAGTATTCATGTTGTATACCAGCTGGGCTCTACTTGCTGTGGTCGCAAGCATATACAGAAGGTTCTGTATGTTGGTATTCCTAAAACCATAGCTTAGATATGCTTCGACACATTTAGCTCTGCCGTATATGAGTTGCATATGGGCAATCTGGTCTTGCTTTTCCTCGCTGTTGCTTTGATTTATACAGATGGCATCAATCCAAAGCCGCTTTTCTAAGAGAAATGACTGTTGCTGGTAAAGAAGTTGATACGCTGATTCAGTGACTAGAAATTGTTTGTTGTCAACCAAGATTCTTCGTGTGAGGTTGTTCGAACCCCACACGTAAGAGCAAGCCGAGAATTCCGTCTCATCTTGTACTCGGGCTACCTCGAGATTACAGCTAGGAAGCCTAAATAATCGTCTTCGTCGTAATACGAGAATTCGAAACTGCTCCGATGTGTTCTCAAGAGGCCTGTAAACGAATGAAGCCGAAGGTTCCAAGTGACTACCTTCGATCCACACAAGCATTCGCCATAAACTTGGTCCGAGTACATGATAGACGTTGACAAGGGCAACAAGGCTACGCATGACTGCGAGCCAAAGCTGGGTTGCAATTGGATTCAATCCGTGAAGCAGTGCTGGTGAAATTGCTATAGCAGCTGGTGTTAAGCAAAGAACCATTAGAGTATCGGCCAACAGTGCCCAGAAGTGTCCAAATCGAGGGAAGAGCACGATGTGTAGACCAGACAGAATCGATATCTGGATAAGTGCAACGGAGTGTGATCGCTGCAGACCAAGAGCCACAAGCATCGAACAAAAAAATATTATCACTTCAATCCACTTGAATTTTGGCGTTCCCTCCAAGAAAGCGAGCGCGAGGCATTCAACAAGAGGCCTCGTGAATAGCCAGAAGAACATGCACCAGCGATCTATAGACCATCTGAATCTCGTAAGCGTGTTGGCAGAAAAGCTGACAGCCGAGAAGGCAAGGTGATGGAAAGAGGCTGTTCTAGTATTCACTGCGTCGGGCCCCCAGAAAAAATTGTATGCAACGATAGCGAAGTTAAGAACCTCGGAGGATATCGAAAGGCTCCAGACTTTCCTATTCGTAACGCCATGAGCTATAAGAGCAACATAGATGGTACGAAGTAGAAAGCCAGGAAGGAAAGCGTCGGTGTAGTATCCGATGACACCGCTAAGAAACCCAGCGAATACGTTCACCAGAAATACAGTCAGAGAAACTTCCAAAGTGTTGAGCTGATTCTCTGCATAAGGTCTCATGTAGGTCTCCATGGTGCAGCCCGTCAGAGGAGAGAGCTAGCACTGTTTAAGTACCGAATACGGGTCGTATCATTTGCAGGCAGAAGATGTGAACAGCCCGCCTGAGTTCTCACGGCCTCAACACCACGGAACAGGACAAACATCTTTTGAGCACTTTTCGGTTTTCACCTGGTTTGAGGGTTTGCAGGTTTGCAAGGTCAACAGCAAGTATGTCCTGGTGAATATGTAAATATATCTGTGGGAGGTGCAGCCGGGAACTCTCAAGCTGAGGACCTGATTCGCTTACGAGCCGCTGAGACTTGCCACGCTCTTAAATAGCGGGACTAAAGCCTGCGCCTAACAGCGCCCGCGTCGTTTGCGCGCCCTCTTCCTAGACTTTGTTTTCAACCAGGTTCGTCTCTTGGTATTCGAAAGCAACCCTAGCAATATTATCGCGACATTTTGCACCCAATAATTGACTGCTTATCGGTTATCCGACAAAGACTGCTTTCATGACTCCTATTGCGAGGCTGATGCGTAGTCTCCAGGGACGCAGACTCAGACCCCGGTCATTTGCTGCGAAAACCTCAGCGATGTTGAGTACAGATGATCTCATTGAGGAACAAACCCTCCCTCAATATTGCCCGCAGCATTATTATCCGGTTCGTTTAGGAGAGACCTTCAACGACAGATATCTGGTTGTCGCGAAGCTGGGATACGGCGCTAGCTCCACGGTATGGTTGACGCGGGATATTCAGACGTATGTGTTGAGAAATGTTGGATTTGAATGCCTATTGCTTCTGTTGACCTCGAAGTGAGGTGGTGGTGGCAAGCAAACCCCTTCGTGACTCTGAAGATCCTCACCAACGGTCTCATCGAAAAATCCGCTGCCAGCACTGAACTGGAGATATCGCGCTGCATTGCCACAACGGATCCCAATAGTGAAGGTTTGCGATACTTGAGGACGGTGCTGAACTCGTTCGAAGTAGTTGGACCAGATTCAACACACGTGGGCTTGGTCTACGCGCCCATGAGGGAGTCTGTTTCAAGATTTCAAAGACGTTTATCGAACAGCCAAATACCAGGCTACTTTCTAAAGCCATTACTGGCAATGGTGCTCACCGGGCTCGATCATCTTCACACCAAGTGTCGCGTTATTCACACAGGTACGCAACTGGTCGGCAACAAGTCCAGTTTGCAAGACGAAACTGACTTGGCCATTGTAGATTTGAAACCTGACAACATTCTACTTGGTATTGAACATCCGGCGGTGATTGAGGATTTGGTCAACGACGAGGCTGAGGAACCTACTCCTCGAAAAATGGAGGGTAGCAGGGCTATCTATCCCTCTCGAAATTTTGGCGACCTTCAAAGTCCTCCCGGGCCACCAAAAATTGCGGACTTTGGTTTGGCTGTCTTGGGGGATGTTCCTCAACTCCACAACCACCCCATTCAGGCTGATCTCTTCCAAGCTCCCGAAGTAATTTTACGAGCTGGTTGGACCTACAGTGTCGATATATGGAATCTCGGAGTTATGGTAAGTGTTCCGTTGGCGCCTCCACAGTTTTTACGTAACAGAATTGACGTAGATACCTTGAAAGCTTTGGGACCTAGTTGAGAACAGGACACTCTTTGATGCGTTCGATCCTATCAAAAGCGCTTACAGTCCAGAGGTACATCTGCTCGAGATGACATCTTTTCTTGGCCCTCCCCCAAGGGAGCTCCTCAAACGAGGAGAAAAGGCAACTCATTATTTTACCGCAGAAGGTGCGAAACCCCTTTTATCCGCGACCTTTTCGCGGAATTCAATCCTTGCTCACTTTGAACGCAAGGGAAATTATTGCAGAGTGACAGAAAGGCATCAAACGCTTCCACCCTCGAGAGCTGCTTGACATCATTGACTGGCGATGACAAGAGACTCTTTCTCAACTTCGTAAGGAGAATGCTACGGTGGATGCCAGAGGACCGAGCGACAGCGGGAGAACTGCTCCAAGATCCGTGGTTGAACAGTTAGCGGATGGGGTAGCAGCGGCGCACCCCGAATACAGAATGTGTGCATTCAAGTAGAAAAGCTCGTGCGTAGCTAGCGATAGGACACAGCTACAGATAAGATTAGACTCGCCGCGAAAGTACTTGAGCATGCGAAATAAAACTTGAGCATTGGTGCCCGAGGCTTCGCGGTGGGGCGGGGGTCACATGCACGAATTCGCACGTGGCTTCGGAAGACCCTCTTCCATTACACAAAGATATCCAAGTCTGAGCTCGGCGTGATAGGCAATTGATTCCTCTCACGACGCTTTGTGAGAATTTCTTCATCTGGTCCGCCAAAGCGAACCGGGAGGGAGTTGCCCAAATTTCCTATCGTAGAAGCAATGTAGTCGCATAGTGGTGGCCACGATTACCAGTTGTCAAAAAGCGCAAAATTGTAGCCAAACTACCAGCATGAACTTTCGGTTCTTATTAAATGGTTTGAATAAAGTACAAAAGATTTTCAATAATTAAAGGGAACCGATATTTGCACACCCAGTTTCCATACATGCACACCCTATTTTCATACATGCACACCCAATCTCACTACCTTACCTTACATAAACACCCATCCAAATTAGGATTAGTTACTGATACCTCGGTCGATTAGGAATACCTTTATCTGTATGAGTGCCCCACCAAGAATTATGTACCTCTGGATCAACTGTTATTTCCAAGCTAATTTACATCTGAAGTTGACCATAAAAGCCTTCACCACCTGGCGCTTGCTCCTGAAACTCCGGAATCTGCTCTACAACAGCTGAACCTTCGTCACCCCCCCTACCTCGTCCTCCGCCCCTCCCCCTAGCTCCGCCCCTCCCTCTACCTCGCCCTAGTCACGACGGCGTAACCTTGGGGCCGGCGTGGTTGTTGACAGCGAGAACGAGCTTTTCATGACTGGTGTAGAGCTCCCCTACCGGCGGCGGCGTGAGATCCATTGGTAGGAGGGAGGTAGATACTTAGGAGGAAGGTAGATAGGTAGATTAAATATCTGGTAATATGTAAGATGTTGTAACGCGATAAATTTGACGGAGGATGACGTCGTTGCCTGCAGGTACTTAATTCTTGGTGGGGCACTCATATAAATAAAGGTATTTCTAATCGACCGAGGTATCAGTAACTAATCCTAATTTGGATGGGTGTTTATGTAGTGAGATTGGGTGTGCATGTATGAAAATAGGGTGTGCATGTATGGAAACTGGGTGTGCAAATATCGGTTCCCTAATTAAATTGAATAATGACCGACCTGGGGATCGAACCCAGAAATCTTCCGATTCGTAGTCGGACGCCTTGCCAATTGCCATTGTTGTGGAACGCAATAATTTGTTTATAAACTTAAGTCAAATTCAATACCTTAGCTATACGCGATTTTAGCGAAGACTTAGTGCGGGGTACTGTACTAGCGTATCATCCCGTCAATATATGAACGCAACTGCTGGAGAGTGGAGACGGTTTTCGTGCTTCATCAAATGCCTTTCCATGTACTTAATCAACTGCACCAACCCACATCCACCTAAGATGTCCAGACTCAAAAGACGGGCAGCGATTTTCCAAGGAAGCAAATAATGAGGTTATCCCTATCTCGTTTTTCTTCTTAGGCTATTGAAAAAGCCTCAACTTTCTTCAGCTATCTCCGGAAAGGCTACGATATACGGAAAATACACATTGACGATCGGTACGGGTGTGCGGGCTTTTCTTTTTTTAACCGGCGGGCATGGCTCACAAAGCTGGCCCATTCTCTACATGAATGTACATGCCTTTGAAGGGCCATGCGGACTGAGCCCATTATTGCAGAAGAGATCGTAAGCCTGCGGGAACTCGTTAGTGAAAAGCGGCTGGCCGTTTGAAGCCAATGCGCTGCTGGAAAGGAGGCTTAGGTCACCAATCCAGCCGTTGTCACGAATGATTTCTGCTCCGCGAAGGACCGCTTCGGTGCTGGAGCTGACGCCCGCGGTAAGGAGCGGCTGCGTGGTGAACAGCGAGTCCGTGGAAATGAGCCCATTGTCCCAAAAAAGCCTGCCTATACGAAGGATCTGGGTGGCCCACAACAGCCCTTCGCTGCTCAAGAAGCCGACGTCATGAAGTCGCTC
>JAABVA010001673.1_pt1 | contig 23277 bp, 24 predicted proteins | sample 5560331 | NCBI WGS metagenome assembly JAABVA01 (sample SAMN12812661, study PRJNA571458) | rock metagenome | isolation source: Antarctica rocks | place: Antarctica: Victoria Land, Mt New Zealand sud | collected 2016-01-07
TGCTCGTTGGCGGATCCAGCGATCCGATGTGGCACTCCGACCTCGCCCGGGACCTGAGTCCGCACGTGCTGGAGGTCCCGGACGCCGACCACGGGCTCTTCGTCCCCGGGCCACTGGCGGCCTCGGTGGCCAACCTCGCCGTGGTCATCGAGGCCGTCGAAGACTTCATCGACGACGTCGTCTGGCCGACGGGTCAATGATCCACGCCGTGGTAAGCCAGCGCGTTGCCCCTTTCCGTGAGCGACGCGGACTCTCGCATGAGTCCGTCCATCAATACCCTCAGGCCAACGCACGCTCGTGCCGGCGAGGGTCAGTTTGCGGTGAAGAACCCGGTCGTCTTCAGGTAGCCCACGTCGCTCCAGTCGTCTCGTGGAGTCGCGATGACACAGACACATGCAGCCCCCCGGCTGGCGGCCCAGCGCTCAGCCTCGTGAAGTGCAGCGGACGAAGGTACGTCGCGAAGGACCAGCACTGGTCGCTTCTGCTGATAGACCGGAGGAGGCATCACCAGGGAGCCCGCCATGCCCTGCACCGAGCAGACCTCGGGGTGGCCGCCGCGAGGGACGGTCGGGTCGCTGAGACGATCGGCGCCCTCCAGGGGTCGGGTCCACCAAACCTCCGTCAGGGCTAGCCAGTCAAAGGATTGCACCAGAGCCAGCCTCTCGCTCTCGTGCAGCGGCACCACCACCCTGATCGGCGTGCCCGGGCGCCGGCGGCGGATAGTCTCCAGCAGCACGCACCCGTCGATCTCGTACCGCCCAGGCTCGTCCACCGCGAAGTCATCGATGTCCACTCCCGTCCCGGCCGGGGTCGCGATCACCCCGCCGTGGGCCGTCCGAACCGCGAGCACGTCAGCATCATCGAGCAGCTGCCGCAGCCATTCCGCATGTCTCACACTCGCATCCAAGGCTGGCGCCCAGAACCACGGCGCGACCCGCAGACGACCGGGACCCCTCGCCGCGAGAAGCGCCTGAAACCAATCGAGATCACGCGACGTCATCGTCCGAACCAATGCCACATCCCCCACGGTTTCACACCGGTCCTGCAAGACCGCGGGAAGACCGGTGACATGTACGCCCTCGAACGCCCGCTACTTCCGGAAGTCGCTCGACCGCTCGTGCCCGCCCGAAAGGTGCGTCACACCGCCGCGTGCCGCGCACTGTCATGCGTGATCTGTGGGTGGTTGTTCTGGGGCAGCCCCAGGCACGTCTTGCTCAGCCCGGGGCTGGCCTCCTGCGATCAGACCAGCGGGTCGAACATGATTTCCCGGACCTCCTGCGGGGTGCTGCAGGCGACAGCGAACTTGGCAGCCCCTCCAGCGCCTCCTCGCGTGAGGGCACGTCGACCATCGCGAATCCGCCGACGACCGCCTTGGCCTCCACCGATTCTGACCGAGGCTGATGCATCGACCGAGGCACGGAAGCGCTCCAGCGAGAGGATGATTGCCGCATGACCACAGACGCCGCGATCATCAGCGTCGACCACCCCGACGCCGTCACCTACCGGCGCGCCGCCGACGCCTTCCGCGCCGGAGACCTCGACACGCTGGCGACCACCATCCACGAGGACGTGATCTGGCACCTGCCCGGGACCACGTGGATGGCCAGGGACTTCGAGGGTAGGGACACGCTGGTGGCGTACCTGCGAGAGAACATGCAGCGCACCAACGGCACCTTCAAGTTGCAGGACGTGTTCGTTTCGGGCTCTGACGACCATGTTCTGGCTGCCCAGCGCTTTGGCGCAACGGTCGACGGCGACGAGCGATTCTTCGACGTCAGTTCGGTCATGCATTTCAGCGACGGGCGGCAGAAGGAGCGTTGGTTCCACATCCACGACCTGAGCGACTTCGACGAGTTCATCGCGCGCTTCTAAAAGCGAAGCTGGTGTCGGCCAGTCCTCCACCTCGGACCGAGCCCTCCCGGCCGGCGGCCGCCCCGTTCTCTTCCGGGCGTAGGCACAAGCGCGGTCAGCCAGTTGCGTCCTTCCGCCGCGTGCCGACCATCAGGACCGCCCGTTGAGCGGACCACCGGTGAGCGCACGGGCGCGCGAGTCCCTGGTCCGATGTCCTGGTCCTGGCCAGCGCTGAGCACAACGTTCAGTGGTCTAGCGACGGGGCCAGGTGCGTCGCAGCCGGGCGAGCAGGCCTGGGCACCGACCCGTTGGCCGCGCGAGTCGGGGCGGTATTTTGGTATCGGCGGCGGCCTTCCAGATGAGGATTGCCGACCTGGACGTGGGAGGACGCACCCCGCTTGCTTCGGATCTCGGTGGGGCGCCCCGCTCACGAGAAAGGTCGGCGTCGTTGGTTACTTCTTGTGATGGACGGGTCCCTCCGCTGCGCTGAGCCGGTCCCCCCGGCCGCCCCACCTCAGGGCGATGATCTCCGCGGCAATGCTCACCGCCGTCTCCTCCGGGGTGCGGGCACCGAGGTCGAGACCGATTGGGCTCGCCAGCCGGGCGATCTCGGCCTCCGAGACGCCCGTCTCCCGCAGCCGCGCCAGCCGGTCCTCGTGCGTTCGTCGTGACCCCATGGCGCCGACGTAGGCGACGGCGGGCAGTCGCAGCGCGACCTCGAGCAACGGGACGTCAAACTTCGGTCGTGGGTCGAGGACGCAGAGGACCGTGCGCTCGTCGATGCGCCCAGCCGACGCCTCCGCGGCCAGATAGCGGTGCGGCCAGTCGACGACGACCTCATCCGCGGACGGGAAACGCGTCGCCGTGGCAAAGACGGGGCGCGCGTCACAGACCGTGACCTGGTAGCCGAGAAACTTCCCCACGGTCGCGACGCCGGCCGCAAAGTCGATGGCCCCGAAGACCAGCATCCTCGGCGGCGGCGCGTACACCGAGGCGAAGACGCATCCCCTCGCCGCGCCGCGCTCCGTCCGGGCCGTAGGTCAACGTCTCGCTGTGCCCGGAGGCGAGCAGGCCGCGGACGTCGTCGGTGACCGCGTCATCGGCGCGACGGCTGCCCACGGTGCCGTGCCGACCGCCGTCCTCTCCCTCCGACCAGATGACCAGCCGGCGGCCCAACCGGGCCGGGTCCGGGTGCTCGACGACGGTCGCGACAGCCACGGGACGGGCCGCCTCGATGTCGGCGGCCACCCGGCCAAGCTCCGGGAACGTCTGCTGGTCGACCTTCTCGACGTACACGTCGAGGATGCCGCCGCAGGTGAGTCCAACGGCAAAGGCGTCCTCGTCACTGACCCCGTAGGGTTGCAGCACGGGCGTCTCCGATGCGAGCACCTCCTGCGCGAGCTCGTAGACGGCGCCCTCGACGCAGCCGCCGGACACCGAGCCCACGGCTTCGCCAGCCGGGCCGACGAGCATCGACGCGCTAGTGGGCGCGGCGCGGCGCGGAAGGTCGCGACGACGGTGCAAACGCCCACTGACTTCCCGTCCTGCCACCACCGCAGCAGCTCCGCAAGCACGTCACGCATCGGCGACCACCTCCGCCACCTCCTCGAAGGTCCGCAGCGAGTGACCCGCGACGAAGTGGTCGACGAACGGCAGCGCCGCGACGATCCCCTGCTGGACCGCCTGGTAGCCGTCCTTGCCCCGGTGCGGGTTCACCCATACGATCCGATGGGCGAGCATCTGCAAGCGCCGCATCTGCTCAGTGAGCAGGTCGACACCGTCGCGTTCCCACCCGTCACTGAAGATCACGACGACCGCCCCCCGCGCCATGCCGCGGGCGCCCCAGCGGGCGAGCAGGTCGACGAGGATGACCGCCACGCTGGGTGCGTCAGAGGAGCGCAGCAGCTCGCCCAGCCCGGCGCGGAGGCTCGCGCCCAATCCCTCGGCCCAGTCCGCGGCAGCCACGATGCGCGCGTCCAGGCCGGTGAGCAGTGGTGCGGTTCGCGGGAGCTCGGCGCCGAGCACGACCGTGACCTCGGCGCAGCCCCCGTCGCGCAGGGCCCTGACGGCGCGCTCGACCCAGGACGTCCCGTCCGGGGCGCGCAGCAGCGCCTTCGGAGTGCCCATGCGACGGCCTGCTCCCGCGGGCAAGGACGAGCCCCGCGGCTGTCACTGCGGCGCCCCCACCTCGCGCCGCCCATCCGGCGCCTCCCAGCAGCTGCCCCGTCACTCCCGCTGCGAGCAGACAGGACGCCGCGATGGCCAGCGCCGTGCTCCGGGAGGTCGCCGAGACGACCAGCGCACCGAACCCGTCGGTGCGCGCCCCCCGGATGCCGACGCGGGTGGCGAGGACCACGCAGAGCCTCCGACGACGACCGAGAGGACGAGGGCGGCCGCTCCTGCCGCGCCGGGCGCGTTCTTGCTGATTGGGCTGGCCACCCGGTTGTGGGCGGCGATCGGGGTGCTCCAGTCGATGGCGATCATGCTGACCGTCCTCCACGGGCCCCATGAACGGCACTGGTCCTACTACCTGATGATCCTCGCGCACGTCGTCTTATTCGCGACCGTAGCCGGCCGCACCTTCGGGGTCGACGGTGTGCTGCGTCCGGTCTGGCGTCAGGCTCCCGGTCGCTTCGGCGGTCTTCTCGCGAGACTGTCGTGACGGGCAGCGGTTCGATCGTGCCGCGCTGGCCTTGGGTGCCGCCGCGCTCCTGAGTTGTCTGTTCGCGCTGTCTACCCGGCGGGCCTCCGGCCGTGGACATTGTCCGGGTGCACGGTGGCGGCCTGGGCGCGCTTCTGGTGTTGGGCATCCCCGCGGTGCTGGGCGGCGTGCTACATCCCCGCCTGCTGGTGATCGTGGCGGGCGCCGGTTTCGTCTTGGCCGCGGTGATCCAGTTGTTGCAGGTGGGCCGATCCACTAATTGGTTCAGCGGGGACGGCTCGACCCTGGCGCTGATGGGCGAGGTGGGGATCGGTCTGCTCACCGTCGGACTTGCACCCCGCAATCCAGCTTCTTCGTTGAATGGGAGATCCGCTAGGTCAGTAACTTGCCGCGAGTTTCCGGCGTTGCCACCATCATGAAGAGCGCCGCAAGGACGAGTAGCGCACCCGTGATGATGAAGGTCCCTGTGAGACCGTAGAGTGGAAAGAGCAGCCCACCGAGCAACGTAGGCACGAAAGCCGCGGCGACGCGGCTGGACGAGGAAGCCCAGCCGAAACCGCTGGCGCGAAGCTCCGTCGGATACAGTTCCGACGTGTAGCAGTAGATCGCTGGTATGGCGAACTCGATGACGATTCCGAATGTCAGAATCCAGAACTTCGCCGCCGTCGGCACGTTGACGTTGGCGGCGAACAGGCCGATCGAGATCGCCGTCAGGATGGCGCTTCCCATGATCACCGGCTTGCGGCCGAACCGGTCGACCAGCCAGGCCGACGCGAGGACGCCGACGATCCCCGTTGCTGTGACGCCTGTCGTCACCATGAAGGCGAGATAGTTGCTGTAGCCGCTGTTACGGAAGATCGTCGGCAGCCAGATGAGTGCCCCGTAGTACTGGAACAGAACCGTGCTGAACAGCGCCCACGACACCGCCGTGATCTTCCAGTCGAAGGCCCAGATCTTGCGGAGCTGGTCGCTGGCGTTGGCGAACGTCAGCTTTCTCGGGATCTCCGGGTCGTCGAGGACATAGGTGACGGGGCGGCCTCCGGTTCGTCGCACGAGGTCGTCGATGACGGTACGCGCCTCGACGTCCCGACCCTTTCGGATCAGGTAGAGCGGCGACTCAGGGACCGAGCGGCGCACCCAGAAGGTCAGCAGGGCCGGCAGCACCATCACCAGCAGCAGGGGCCGCCAGCTGCCCAGCGGCAGCAGCAGCGTCGACACGATGCCACACAGGGTGCCGCCGATGGGCCACCACGCGTCCATGGAGGTCAGCAGCCGTCCTCTGACCCTGGCCGGACAGAACTCCCCGACCATGGCGTAGTCGACGGGGATGCAGCCGCCGAGACCGATCCCCGCGAGGAAGCGCAGGACGAGGAACGCCTCGTAGTTGGGGGCCGCCGCACCGACCAGGGAGAGCACCGAGAAGATCAGCACGGTCCACGTGAATGCCTTCTTGCGGCCGATCAGGTCTGCCACACTGCCCCAGGCGATGGCTCCGACGGCCATGCCGACCAGGTTGATGGTGGCGATCAGGCCAGCCTGTCCAAGGGACAGCGTCCAGTCCTTGATCATGAGCGGGATCAGGTACGCGTTGAGCACCACGTCCCAACCGTCGAACATGAAGCCGAGACCACCGATGATGAAGATCATCCCCTGCACTCGCCACCGCCAAGGCAGTGCCTGGACGACTTCAGTGCCGGTCATCTCTGATGATGCGGTGGTGGTCACGGCTGGCTCCTTGAAGCGGTGCGGTCGGCGCTGAGCTGGGGACGCTATGTGCCTGGTATTTGGTATACCATTGATGGGTGGAACTTGGAAGGGACGGATTCGAAATCCTCTCCCGCGAGCGGTTGTGACGTCACTTCAGACGGACCTTTTCCTGGTTTCGGCCTCTGTTGCCCCCGGGGCCAGGTGGACCGATCCCATGATGTGCTCCCAGGTCGCGGTAGCCGCCGCCTCCTCGTCGCCCCTCCGCAGTGCGTCAAGCAGGTCGTCGTGCTGCCGCGTCGACTCACTGTGACTTCGTAACACCCGGGGGCCGCCCGGCATGGACTGCCACAGCAGCCGCATGAGGGACAGCAGCAAGGGACTGTCGGCCGACTCGTAGATCGAGAAGTGGAACGCGCGGTTCAATGGGGCATAGGCGTCAGCAGCCTCGCCGACCGCGCGCATCCTCTCGTTGAGCTCGGACAGGTGGGCGAGCTGTGCCTCGCTGATGCACTTGGCGGCGAGCCGTGCCCCCAACGACTCGAGCGCGGCGCGGATCTGGTAGTTCTCCTCGACCGAGCCGGCGCGCGACTGCGCGACGGTGGAACCCCGGTGCGGGTCGCTGACGACCAGTCCCTCGGTCTCCAGCCGGCGAAGCGCCTCGCGAACCGGGGTCTGGCTCACGTTGAGCTGCAGCGCGATGTCGCGCTGGCGCAGGGCGTGTGACCCTTGCAGCTCCCCGCTGATGATCATCTCCCGCAGCAGCGCCGAGACCATGTCGACCTTGGAGGTATACATCGCTGGCCCCTCCGTCCGCCGGCTGATTCGTGGCTCCTGCTCAGTCATGACGGGGTTACCTCCCGGGGCGGTCGCACATCCGTCGAGGACGCCAGCATCTCCAGAAGCCGACTCGGCGTCATCGGCAACCTCGTGACCGTCGCGCCGCCGAGAGCGTCGCGCACGGCGTTGACGAGCGCCGCGCCGGCACCCGTGAGGCCGCCCTCGCCCGCGCCACGCACGCCCAACGGATTTGTGGTCGCCGGTGAGTCTTCGCAGACCACGAGCTCCACCTCAGGGATCTCAGCGGCGGTTGGCAGGAGATAGTCCATGAAGGTGGCGGACAGCGGTTGGCCGTTCACGTCGTACTGGAACTCCTCGAGGAGTGCGCCTCCGATGCCCTGGGCCACTCCCCCGCGCAGCTGACCCTCGACGAGCGTCGGGTTGATCGCGCGGCCGACCTCGTACGCCACGAGGTACCGGAGGACCTCGACCCCGCCGGTCCCTGGGTCGACTTCCACGACGGCCACGTGGGCGCCGTACGGATACGTCATGTGGTTGACGCTGAAGCGATAGCGAGACCTCAGCCCCGCCTCCTCATCCTCATGGACGTGGGGGCTTCCCGGCTGGGCCGCTGCGGCGATGTCCACGAAGCTGACGGCCGTTTCGGGGACGCCGACCACCTGGACTGCGCCCGACACCATCTGCAGCTCGCTCTGGTCCACCTCAAGGACGCGAGACGCCAGCTCGAGCATGCGGGCCGCCACGACACGACCGGCCCCGCGAACGGCACTACCGGCGACGACCGTCGAACGGCTCGCCCATGAGCCCGTGCCAAAGGGCTGCAGCACGGTGTCACCGTTGACAACGTCGACCGAGTCGACCCCCGTCTGGAGCTCGTCGGCGACGATCTGGGCCAGCACCGTCTCGATGCCCTGGCCAAGCGACGTGCCACCCGAGTGCACCCGCACCCTCCCGGTGCGGGTCACCTCCACGTCCGCCGTCTCGTGCGGGCCGAGTCCGCTCTTCTCGAGGAACATGGCGACACCGAGCCCGCGCAGCCTGCCTTCCTCTCTGCTCCGTGCCACCTCGGTCCGCCAGCCGAGCTCCTCGACCCGCGCCATGGTCTTGTCGAGGAGGCCGTGATAGTCCCCGGCGTCGAGAACCATGTCGGTGCCGAGCGTGCTGATGGGTCGCCGGTGAGGCAGCTCATCGGTGTGCAGCAGGTTCCGCCGACGCATCTCGGTGCGCTCGATGCCGAGCTGGTCGGCAGCGATGTCGAGGAGCTGCTCGCGGGCCGTCGTGCCCTCGAAGCGGCCTGGCCCCCGGTAGGTGCCGCACGGTGTCTTGTTGGTGAGGACGACCCGAATGCGCCCAGAGTATGCCGGCACGCGGTAGGGACCCGGCAGCATCGCCAGGGTCAGCTCGGGCACGATGACCCCATGGGTCCGCGCGTAAGCGCCGTTGTCGTGCACCACATCGTCTCGTAGGGCCAGGATGTGACCGTCGGCGTCAAGTGCCACGGCGATGACGTGCTGCTGCTGACGCGAGTGGTTCACCGACACGAGGTGCTCCGCCCGGTCTTCGACCCACGCGACGGGACGACGGTTCCGCACCGCGAGCCACGGGATGAGGAAGTCCTCGGGATAGAACTCCCCTCTGACCCCGAACCCCCCGCCTGCGTCCACCGCGTGCATCCGGACGGCGCACTCGTCCCAGCCGAGCAGTCCGGCGAGCACGTTCCGGTTGAACACCGGCACCTTGGTCGCGCCGTACACCTCCAGGCTGAGGCCGGTCGCGTCGATGTCCACGACGAGCGCCCGCGGCTCCATCGGCACGCCCGAGTGCCGCCCGACATCGAACGTCAGGGTCACGACATGAGCCGCACCGGCGAAGGCCTCCTCCACGTCGCCATATCCGAGTGAGAGCTCGGCGGCAACAGGCCCCGACGCATCGAGGACCACCGGCTCCTCGACGAGGTCGACCACTACGAGCTCGGCGGCGTCCTCGGCGGTGTACGCGTCCTCGGCGAGGACGACGGCGATCGGCTCGCCAACATAACGAACGGCCGGACCGGCCAGCACCGGCTGCAGATGTTCGCTGAGGTCAATGTCCTGCACCTTCAGCCGCACCGGGATCCGCAGGTCACCCGGCAGGTCTGCGGCGGTGACGATGTCCACCACCCCAGGAAGGGCACGCGCCTCCTCGACGTCGATCGTCAGGCTGCTTGCATGGGCGACGCTGGACCGGACGACCCGCGCATGCAGCATGTTGAAGCGCTGCACGTCGGCCGCGAACCTGCCGCGACCCGTGAGCAACCGGTGGTCCTCCTTGCGCGGCACGCGTGCGCCAACCACCGTGGTCATGGTGACCTCGCTTCCCGACGGCTGGCGGTCACCTCGGTCACGGCGTCGACAATGCCCTGGTAGCCCGTGCACCGGCAGAGATTGGCTGCCATGACCTCCCGTACCTCGTCCGCGTTCGGCTCCGGGCCGTCGGCGAGATAGGCCTCGGCGAGCATGAGGAAGCCGGGGGTGCAGAATCCACACTGCAGTGCGTGGTTCCGGCTGAAGGCTTCCTGCAGGTCGCTGAGCTGGTCGCCGTCGGCGAGGTCTTCGACCGTGCGCACCGAACGGCCGTCAGCCTGCACACCGAAGACAAGGCATGAGCGGACCGGTTCGCCGTCAAGGAGTACCGTGCACGCTCCGCAGATACCGTGCTCGCAGCCCAGATGGGTACCCGTCAGACCGATGTCCTGGCGCAGCACGTCCGCGAGGGTGCGCCGCGACTCGACGACAAGCTCGTGCTCGGTGCCGTTGACGTCGATGCTGATCAGGTGAATGTCTTTCATCTCTTCTCCTCGATGGCGGCGATGACGTCCTCGGGCAGCACGGGGATGTGGTCGATCTGCGCACCGAAGCTCCGCAGCGCATCGTTGACCGCGTTGAGCACCGCGGCCGGGGCACCGATCGTGCCGCCCTCCCCCATGCCTTTGGCTCCTGTCTCCGACAGCTCGCAGCGTGTCTCGAGGTGGTGGATGCTCACGGGCGGGATCTCAGATGCCGTCGGCACGAGGTAGTCCATGAACGTCCCCGACTGCGGCTGGCCGTCATCGGTGAATCGCAGCCGCTCGTACAGCGCTGCGGCGATACCCTGCGCCACGCCGCCTCTGACCTGCCCGTCGACGATCATCGGGTTGATGATCACTCCGCAGTCCTCTACGACGAGATAGTCGACCACCCTCACGCCGCCCGTGCCCGGGTCAACCTCGACCAACGCCGCGTGTACCGCGTTGGAGAACATGCCAGGCGGATCGGCTTCGCCGCGGGCCTCGAGGAGATACTCGTGGGCGCCGCTGAGGCTGTGCGCCCGGAAGTGGACGGTCTGCGCAACCTGCTGCATGGAAACGCGGACGTGCGGAGCGCCACGAACATGGATGTGCCCGTCCATGAGCTCGACGTCCGACACGTCGGCCTCGAGCATCTCGGCCGCGACTGCACTCAGCTGCGTGGCCAGCCGGCGGGCGGCCACCGACGCCGCCCCGCCCCCGATCACAATCGACCGGCTCCCGAAGGTGCCCCAGCCGTAGCTGGAGATGTCCGTGTCACCCTGTCTGAGCTTGACGCGGTCGGGATGCACTCCCAGCTGGTCCGCGACGATCTGCGCGAAGGTTGTCTCATGCCCTTGTCCGTGGCCGCACGTCCCAGTCGTCACGACGACCTCTCCTGAGGGGTCCATCCGCACGTGCACGACGTCGTACCCGGGCGTCATGGCCATCCTCCGCAAGCCCATCGTGGCGGTGCCATAGGCGGTGCGCTCGGAGAAGCAGGCGATTCCGACGCCGCGCAAGAGGCCACCAGCCCCTGGAGTCCGCCAGCCTGCCTTCTCGATGTGCGCGCAGCACAGATCTAGCGCCTCTTGGTAGGAACCCGGCTCGTAGGTGATGCCGTTCGGCCCGGTGTAGGGAAAGTCCTCGGCCTGGATGAGGTTTCGTCGCCGCAGCTCGATCGCGTCCATCCCGAGCTGTTCCGCGGCAGTATCCATGAGTCTTTCCATCACGAGCACGATCTGCGGCCTCGAGACGCCTCGATATGGGGCCGTCGGCGGCTTGTTCGTAGCGATCGCCCGGCCCCGCGCGGCGTACCTCCCGACCTTGTAGAGCCCCGGAAGCTCCGTCACGGCCATCAACGGCTCGACGGCCGAGGTGAAGGGGTACACCGAGTAGGCGCCCACGTCACAGCGGACGTCGGCGTCAAGTGCGACGATCAGGCCGTCGGAGCCGAAGCCGATCCGGACGCGGTACTCCTGCTCGTGGCCGTGAAAGGACGAGGTGAGGTTCTCGCGGCGGTCCTCGGTCCACCTGACCGCGCGGCCGAGCTTGCGCGCCACGAGCGCTGCGACGGCCTCTTCGCGTCCGACGACGCACTTCAGGCCGAAGCCCCCGCCCACGTCGGGGGCGATGACGCGCACCGAGCGCTCAGGCAGTCCCATGACAGCGGCGACCCCGGAGCGGACCTGGTGGGGCACCTGGGTGGAGATGTGGAGGACCAGCTGCTCGGCTCGGTCGTCCCACTCGGCCAGGCAGCCCCGGCCTTCCATGGGTGCTGCGGTGACTCGGGCGCTGGTGAACGTCCGCTCCAGCACCAGGTGAGCGTCCTCGAGGGCTTGCTGGATCAGGGGGTCCTCAAACATGGGCAGGTCGATGAGTACACCATCGGGGGCCTCCTCGTGGACCGGGCCGCGACCGGCCAGCGCGGCGTCGATGCTCATCACCGGTTCGCGGTCGTCCATCTCGACGAGCACGAGCTCGGCCGCATCCTCGGCGAGGTAAGGGTCATCAGCGACGACGACGGCGAGGGGCTCCCCCGCGAACCTGATCCTGTCTCCAGCCAGGAGGGGCATCGTCGTCCGCACGAACTGCTCACGCTCCAGCGCCGCCACGAAGCCAGGACTGTCCAGGTCCGCAGCGCTGAGGACGGCGCGTACCCCGGGGAGGGCAGCGGCCGCCGTGGCATCGATGCTGCGGAGCTGGCCGGAGGCCTGCGCGCTGCGCACGAACGCGAGGTGCAACGCGTGTGGATGCCCCAGGTCGTCGACGAAGCGAGCCCGGCCTAGCAGCATCCGGCGATCTTCTCGTCGTGGCAGGCGGGCTCCGGTCCAGGGGGTAGTCAAGCCGGCTTCCCTGGCTGCTGTCCGGTCGCCTCGGCGAACGCCCGCTCGGTGAGCGTGCCGACAAGATGCTTGCGATACGCCGAGCTGCCGTGTGCGTCATCGGGAGGCGAGACGATGTCTGCCGCGAGCCGGCCAGCCTCCCTCCAGGTCGCCGGGGTGGCCGGTTCTCCTTGAACGGCAACCTCGACCTGAGTCGCCCGGTAGGGCTCACCGCTCACGCCACCGATCACGACAGCGACGTCCGAGCAGACTCCGTCCGTGACGTCGAGACCGACGGCGGCTGCGGCTATCCCGAAGTCGCCCTGTCGTTGGGCGAATTCCGTGAGAGCCGCGTGTTCACGCGGCCGGGGGAACACGATCTCCACGACGACCTCGTCCGGCTCGCACGCGGTGGTGAGAAAGCCGGTGAACCACTCCGCCGCCGGGACCTGCCGCTGCCCGCGGGGGCCCAGCACGATGATGAGCGCGGCGAGCATCCGGGCCAGCAGGCACCACTCCGCCGACGGGTCGGCGTGGGCCAGGCTCCCGCCGATGGTTCCTCGTACCCGGATCGGGTAGTGGCCGACCCAGCGCGCAGCACGAGGCAGGAGGGCGAACCCCCGGTCGATCTCCGGCCCGCTGAGCATCTCGAGCGTGCGGTGGCGGGTGAGCGCGCCGATGCGCAGGGCATCGCCTTCGCGCGTCACGTGATCCAGCTCCCGGGCCGCGTTGATGTCGATCAACGCGGTCGGCCGGGCCAGCCGGAAGTTCATCATGGGGACCAGACTCTGGCCACCCGCGAGGATCTTCGCCTCCTCGCCCAGCTCACCGAGCAGGCCGACCGCCTCCTGCGCGGAGAAGGCCCGGTGATACTCGAACGGGGCTGGCTTCATTTCCCTTGTGCTCCGATCTCCACAGTCAGAGATTGGTATACCATATCTCATCTCAAATCTCACTGAGGGACGGACCGATGACCGAGGTGCGCACAGACCGGTGGCGCGGCGCGCTGCGTCTGCTCCTCGACGGTCCGCAGCGGCGCAACGCGCTCGGCATCGGCACGGCAGAAGCGCTGCGCGCTGCGCTGCAGTCCGAGCCCGCGACCACCCTGGTCCTCGGAAGCACCGACGCGGACATCTTCAGTGCCGGTGCCGACCTCAAGGTCACGGCCCTGGTGCGCCGGCAGATCAGTGCGGAGCTGTATGCCTGCTACCGGCTCATGATCACCCGACCCGGTCCGGTGATCGCGGTCGTGGAGGGCGCAGCCGTGGGCGGTGGTGCCCAGCTCACGGCGGCAGCGGACCTTCGGATCGGAGGTCCACGGGCCTGCTGGCAGTGGGTCGGTCCCGGCCACGGGCTGGTTGTCGGCGGCTGGATCCTGCCGGCTCTGGTGGGCCGGGGCCGCGCGCTCGAGCTGACGCTCACCTCGCCCTGGGTCAGCGCGGACGAGGCGGTGAGCTACGGACTGCTCACCGAGGTGCACGAGAACCCGTGGGCGCAGGCCGCGAGGGTCGTCGACCACATCCGGGAGCTCGACGTGCAGGCAGTCGCGCAGCTCAAACGGCTCAGCCTCGACGACGGCCTGCTGGACCGGCTCGAGGCAGAGCGCTGCAACAACAGCGAGTGGGACGGTCGGGCCCCGACACCGCCCGGCACCCGGGGACGTCGAGGGGCGGCGACGTGAGCGGGGCGAACGGGGCCGCCGGATGGAGCTGGCTGCAGTGGAGCCACGCGTCGTGGGAACGACACCTGGCCGGTCGCCCCGGGCTGGATCTCTCCTGCAGTGAGCGCACCCTGGCCACCTGCGCGTGGGAGACGGCCTCCCGGCATCCCACCAGGCTCGCGGTCAGCATCGACGGCGACAGCCGCAGCTTCGCCGAGCTCAGGGATGCCGGCGCCGTCGTGGCGGGCTGGCTACGCGACCGGGTCAGCCTCGGCGACCGCGTCCTGCTCGTCGCGCCCACCTCCGCGGCGTGGGTGGAGGTGTACCTCGGCGCGCTGGCTGCCGGTGCGGCGGTCGTGCTCGGGAACCCGTCCTCGAGCGCCCACGAGCTGGCGCAGCTCGTGCACGACTCGGGTGCGGCCGTGGTCATCCTGGACAGGGACGCCACCGAGCTCGGCCAGGACCTGGGGCTGCCGGTCGTCCGGATGGTGGACCGGCCGTGGGCCGGGTCCACTGCGGTGAAGGGCCCGCATGAAGGACTCACCGGGTCCGGCCTGGCGGTCCTCGCGTACACGTCCGGCACGACGGGACGGCCCAAGGGGGTTCCGCTGACACACGCCCAGCTCGTCTGCTCGATCTCAGCGGCCCTGTCCGCATGGAGGTGGAGCGGCGATGACGTCGTCGTGCACTGCCTGCCGCTCCACCACCAGCACGGGCTGGGGGCCCTGCATGCGGCACTCTGCACCGGCTCGTCCGTAGCGCTGCTGTCCCGCTTCGACCACGAACGGCTTGCGGCCACCGCGCGCGAGGTCGGCGCAACCGTCCTCCTCGCGGTCCCGGCGATCTACCGCAGGCTCGTCGACGCGGTGGACGCACTGCCGCCCGCTGACCGCCGTGCCCTGCGAGCGCTGCGCCTGCGCATCTGCGGCTCGGCGCCGCTGGGTGCGGAGCTCTCCTTGGACATCGCGGACCGCCTCGGTGCTCCTGCCTTGGTGCGCTACGGCTTGACCGAGTCGGGACTTGACGTCTCCCAGCCCCTGGGATGCCCCCAGCCCGGCACGATCGGTCTCCCGCTGCCGTGGGTCGAGCTGCGGCTCGTCCACGACGCGAGCGAGGTCGGCATCGGCGTCGAGGGAGAGGTCCAGCTGCGGGGCCCGCAGGTGTTCGACGGATACTGGGACAACCCCGAGGCGACGGCGGAGGCGTTCACCGAGGACGGGTGGTTCCGCACGGGAGACATCGCGGTGCTCGACTCACCCGATGCGCAGCTTCGCATCTGCGGCCGTAGCAAGGAGCTCATCATCACCGGGGGGCTCAACGTCTACCCCCGGGAGGTCGAGCTGGCACTGGAGGCACACCCCGACGTCCTGGAGGCCGCGGTGGCGGGGGTCCCGGACAGCCGGTGGGGCGAGCAGGTGACGGCCTGGGTCGTCGGCCGCGACGGCGCACGCCTCGATCCCGCGGAGCTGGTGGCGCACGCCCGCTCACGACTGGCCCCCTACAAGTGCCCGAAACAGGTCTACGTCATCGCGGACCTGCCCCGGACCTCGATGGGCAAGCTGCAGCGCACCCGGCTCGCGCCTCCCACGGCGGCAGAGGAGCCCACGTGATCGCGGCAGCCGTGGACCATGCGGTGGACGCGCTGCGGTGTGCGCCCGCGTCAGCACGGACCGATGAGCCCCCGCCGCGAGCACCTCGGCCACGTACCAGCCAGCCACTCGCCGGCTCCCTCCCGGGCCCGGTCGCCGAGCTGGCGCATTCCGTGGCCCACGGGCGGACGAGCGCATCGCAGCTCACGAGCATGGCGGTCGACCGCGCCCACTCGTGGCCGGGTGTGGTCACCGATCTCGACGAGGCCTCCCCGAGGGCGCTGCAGCGCGCTGCCGCTGTGGACCGCCGTCGGGCGAGCGGCGAGCCCATGCCCGCGCTGGCCGGGCTACCAGTGACGGTCAAGGACAACGTCGACGTGGCAGGTCTCGTCTCCGGACAGGGGGGCCCGCTCGCCCGCAGAAGGGCCACGACGGACAGCACCGTGTGGTGCCGCCTGAACGACGAAGGGTGCGTCCTCATCGGGCACAGCGCGATGCATGAGCTCGCGTGGGGCCTCCGCACACCGGGCTGCCCGAACCCCTGGCGCGCGGGACTCACGCCCGGAGGATCCAGTGGCGGTGCCGCCGCCAGTGTCGCCGCCGGCATCGTGCCCCTCTCGCTCGGCACGGACACCGGCGGGTCGATCCGGGTGCCTGCCGCCCTGTGCGGTGTCACGGGGCTTCGACCCACCCACGGGGTCCCGAGCATGCGGGGAGTCCTGCCGCTGGCTCCCTCCCTCGACGCCGTCGGAGCCCTAGCCTCCACAGCCGCCGACTGCGTCCTGGCCCACGAGCTGATGTCCTCGCCGGGGGCACCTGCCCCGAGAGAGCTGGACGGACTGCGGGTCGGTGTCCTCGAGGGGTGGCAGGGTCGGGTGAGCAACGGAGTCGCCACGGCGATGGAGGACGCGTGCGTGGCGCTGCGCGAGCGGGGGGTCCAGATCGCCCAGCTGGAGCTGGCTCATGCCCGCCTTGCGCCGAGCATCGCCTACGTGCTCATGCTCGTCGAGTCCTCGCGCCGCTGGCTCGCGGAGGCGGAACGCCGATCCGCCGACGTGGGGTCCGATGTCCTGGAGCAGCTCCGCGAGGGCGGCCGGATCGACGTCCCCGGTGGGCCGTACGAGCTCGCCGTCGCGCTTGCCCGGTCACTGCGGGCGCAGGCGGAGCTGGCGCTGCGGTCCAGCGGGCTCGCCGCGTTCCTCTTCCCCGTGACCGCTGCGACCGGGATCCCCGACGACGCGAGCGTCGTGCCGGTGGGCGGCAGGCAGATGGCCACCGTCGACGCCCTGTCCCGCTACTGCGCCCTCGCGTCGGTGACCGGCCTGCCGGCTCTGTCGGTCCCCGCCGGCCTGGACTCGGACTGCCCGGTGGCGGTCCAGCTCATCGGCGGGGCGTACGACGAGCGACTGCTCGCCGCGCTGGCCGGCCCGCTCGAGCAGGGGCCGGGTCTTGTCGTCAGCGAGAGACGCAGGCGGCTGGTGCCCTTCCGGCATACTGCTTGAACCTGTCGACCAGAACGGTATATGGTATACCACCATCGCGAGCAGAGGAGCACCATGGATCTGAGGCTGACCGACAAGGTGGCGTTCGTCACCGGTGCCAGCAAGGGGATCGGCCGCGAGGTGGCCGCTCAGCTGGCCGCCGAGGGGTGCGACGTCGTCATCACGGCACGCGGGCAGGCAGAGCTGGAGAAGACCGCTTCCGAGATCGCGGAACGGACCGGGCGCCGGGTCGTGGGCCTGGCTGGCGACATGAGCAAGAGCGGGGACGTGGAGCGTTGCGTCGCCGCCGCCAACGAGCAGCTCGGCCAGATCGACATCCTCGTCACCTGCGCAGGCTCCTCCCCCGGCGGCTTGCTCGAGGAGCTGACCGAGGAGCAGTGGATGCAGAGCCTCAACCTCAAGTTCATGGGCTACGTCCGCACGGTGCGTGCGGTCATCCCGCAGATGAAGGAGCGCCGCAGCGGCTCGATCGTCCTCGTCGTCGGCAACGACGGCCTCAAGCCCAGCTACTGGGAGATGACCGCCGGAGCCGCCAACGCTGCCGACCTCAACTTCGCCTCCTCGGTGGCTGAGCAGTACGGCCGGTATGGCGTCCGGATCAACACCGTCAACCCGGGCCCGGTGAACACCGACCGCTGGGACAGACTGGAGAAGGCGTTCGCCCGGGACATGGGCACCGACCAGGCGACGGCGCGGCAGCTGGCAAACGCCTCGATTCCGTTGGGCCGGATCACCGAGGCGGGCGAGGTCGCCGCGCTGGTGACGTTCCTTGCCTCCGACGTGTCGGCCAGCGTGCACGGCGCCCACGTCCCGATCGACGGCGGGCAGCGCAAGGCGCTGATGGACCGTGAGACCCCGTGAAGCTGTCCAACACGTTCGAGATCGACCGCCCGGTCGGCGACGTCTTCGACATCTTCCTCGACATCGAGCGGGTGGCGGCGTGTATGCCGGGCTCCCGGCTCACGGGGCGGGTCGACGACCAGACTTACGAAGGGGAGGTCAAAATCAAGGTCGGCCCGCTGACCGTGGCCTACGCCGGCCAGGCGACGTTCGTCGAGATCGACAAGGGGGGCCGACAGCTCACCCTGCGGGCCAGGGCGCGTGAGACGCGGGGCGCCGGCAACGCGGACGCCCTTATCGTCGCGCGGCTCGAGGAGCACGGCAGTGGCACCCGGGTCGTCATCGACACCGACCTCAGTATCCGCGGCAAGGTCGCCCAGTTCGGCCGGGGGGCGATCGGCGAGGTCGCCGGGCGCCTCATGCAGCAGTTTGCGCAGAACGTCGAGGTCATGCTGTCCGGTGATGGGGGCGTCGCTGCGGCCGCACCGGCGGCCGGGCTGGCGCGACCCGCTCGGTCGGAGATCCGTGACGCCTCGCCCGCGGAAGACACCGACAAGGACCGTGCGCCGTTGGACGGTTGGGCGCTGATCGTCGTCCCGCTCGCTCGCAAGGCCTTGCCCACCGCGATCGGAGTGGTCCTGTCCGGTGTGGCCTCCTACGTCGGTGCACGGATCGCCATCGGTCGAGCGACGCGGCGGAGCTGACGCCCGTGCCTTTCGCCACGACCGAGGACGGGGTGCGGCTCTACTACGAGGAGTACGGCGAGGGGACTCCGCTGCTGTTCCTCCATGAGTTCGCCGGTGACCACAGGTCCTGGGACCCGCAGGTCCGTCACTTCGCGCGCCGTTACCGGTGCATTGCCTACGATGCCCGGGGCTACCTCCCGTCCGACGTCCCGGCTGATCCGGCTGCCTACAGCCAGGCGCGCGCCGTGCAGGACGCGGTCGTCGTCCTCGATGCGGCCGGCGCGACGACGGCCCATGTCGTGGGCAGCTCGATGGGCGGCTTCTCGGCGCTGCACCTCGGGCTGCGCCACCCGGGCCGGGTCACGGCGCTGGTGGTCGGTGGCTGCGGCTACGGTGCGCACCCCGACAAGGAGCCGACATTTCGCCGCGAGTCGGAGAAGATCGCGCTGGCCTTCGAGACCGAGGGCTCCGCTGGAGTCGCCGAGTGGTACGGCACCGGACCCGCGCGGGTGCAGTACCAGGCCAAGGATCCCCGCGGGCACGCTGAGCACGTGCAGATCCTGGCCGAGCATGACGCCGTCGGTGCCGCCCTCACGATGCGCGGCGTGCAGATGGCGAGGCCGTCGCTCTATGCGCTGACTGAGCAGCTCGCTGGGCTCGACGTGCCAGTCCTCGTCATCGCGGGCGACGAGGACGAGGGAGTGCTGGAGGCTAACCTGATGCTCAAGCGGACGCTGCCCCGCGCCGGTCTCGCAGTGCTTCCTCGCTCCGGGCACGTCACCAACCTCGAGGAGCCGGCACTCTTCAACCAGCTCATCGAGCAGTTCCTCAGCCAGGTCGAGCACGGCCGGTGGGGCCGGCGCGACCCACGCTCGCTGTCGAGCTCGACGACCGGTGCGACGTAGACCCGCACACGACAGGGGCAGACCGTGCTGGCCCTGACCACAACCTTCCAGGGAGCTTTCCGTGGCTAAGTCGCAGACCATCCGTACCGCCCCCATGGACCTCTTCGCGATCGACAGTCTCCTTGATGACGAAGAGCGCGCCATCCGTGACACCGTGCGCCGCTACTGCGACGAGAAGATCCGCCCGCACATCGCGGGCTGGTTCGAGGAGGCGAGGATCCCCGCCCGTGAGCTTGCTGAGGAGCTCGGCTCGCTCGGCCTGCTGGGCATGCATCTGCAGGGGTACGGCTGTGCCGGCACGAGCGCGACCGCCTACGGGCTCGCGTGCCTGGCTGGAGGCAGCCGACTCGGGGATCCGCAGCCTCGTGTCCGTGCAAGGCTCACTCGCGATGTACGCCATCCACCGGTTCGGCAGCGAGGGCCAGAAGGAGGAGTGGCTGCCTCGGATGGGCGCCGGCCACGCGATCGGCTGCTTCGGGCTGACCGAGCCGGACTTCGGCTCCGACCCGGGCGGCATGCGTACGCGTGCGGTGCAGGACGGCGGCGACTGGGTGCTGACCGGCACCAAGATGTGGATCACGAACGGCTCGGTCTCAGACGTGGCGATCGTCTGGGCCCGGACCGGCGACGGCATACGCGGCTTCGTGGTGCCCACCGACACACCAGGCTTCTCCGCCACCGAGATCAAGCACAAGATGTCCCTGCGCGCCTCGGTGAGCACTGAGCTGGTGCTGCAGGACGTCCGACTGCCCAGCACGGCGCTGCTGCCCGAGGCCAAGGGTCTCAGCGCACCCCTGGCCTGTCTGTCCGAGGCGCGTTTCGGCATCGTCTTCGGGGCGCTTGGCGCGGCGCGAGACTGCCTCGAGACGGCCATCGCCTACGCGCAGATCCGTCAGGTGTTCGACAAGCCGCTAGTCGCCTACCAGCTGACGCAGGCGAAGCTCGCCGACATGACGCTCGAGCTTGGCAAGGGCATGCTCCTCGCCATCCACCTGGGCCGGATCAAGGACGCAGGCAAGATCCGCAACGAGCAGGTCAGCCTCGGCAAGCTCAACAACGCCCGTGAAGCGATCGCTATCGCCCGCGAATGCCGCACCATTCTCGGCGCGAACGGCATCACACTCGAATATCCCATCATCCGCCATGCCAACAACTTGGAGTCCGTACTCACCTACAAAGGCACCTCAGAGGTGCACCAGCTCGTCATCGGCCAGGCCGTGACCGGCGAATCAGCGTTTCGCTGACCGACATACTTGATTGGCTCCAGTGTCCGCTCGGCTCTTGACAACCTCACGAGAGGGAGAGGACACCTCTTCCGTTCGGAACTCGAGTTCCATTATACGGAATGAAGCGAATGCCCAGGATTCTGGTCGTCAACGTCAACACGACCTCAACTACGACCGACGCCATCGCAGCGCAGGCGCGCTCGGTCGCGGCACCGGGGACCGAGATCGTCGGGCTGACCCCCTCGATCGGCGCCGAGTCAGTGGAGGGAAACTTCGAGAGCTATCTCGCAGCGGTCGGCGTTATGGACGCCGTGCAGTCATACCAGGGCCTCAAGTTCCACGAGATCCGGGACGGGCATGGACGGTCGCGCGCTCGATCTGTTCGGCGGCGATGACGATGTCACGCAGGTGCTCACTGCTTCTCCCAGGCCAGCGCGTCGAGATCGAGGTGCCCGTCCCAGAACTCCACGGTCCGTGCGGCCGGGTCCGGATCCTCTCGGCCCTGGCGTCAACGTCGGGGACGTCGCGGGTATGAGCGGCGACCACACCGGTCACGCTCGAGTGTCGGGCGGAGGCCAGCGCGGGCAGGTCGGGCCATCGGGTCAGGACCGCTACCGCGGTCGGCTAGGGACCGGCGAACGCCTCCCACACGTCGGGAAAGCCCACCGCGCCAACGAGATCAGCCTGCGTCGGGCACGGTTGCCGTCGATGACGAGCTTGCCACGCCGGACCACCGCCCGACGCAGCGCCAGCTGCGGCGGGGTAGGTGGGCGCAGCGGGGCCAGGTTGAACACGTCACCGGCCATGGCCAGCACGTCCGCGTCGATGACGTCGGACTTGTTCTTGCCCGAGATCGCTCCACGTAGCCGAGCGGCGTGACGGGTCCCCACCAAGGCCAGGTCACACCCGGCCTCGCGCAGGGCCACATGCAGGCCCAGCCAGGTCATCGAGGTCGGCTCGGCGACGGCGAGCACCTGCGGGTAGCTCGCCAACCTCTCACCGAGGCGAGTCATCCCCGTGATGGTCGGCGGGGTGTGGAAGCGGGACAGGCGGACCTGCCCGTCCCCTGTAGTCTCGCGGATCGTCACGTGGTGGTCAGCAACCACCGCAGCGTCGATCCCGACTTGTACTCGCGCGACCCGCACAGCGTCGGGGTCGGTAGTGTCGATGGACACGAGGGTTCCTCCGTTCGTTGTGAACAGACGACTGCGACCCGTTGCATCTCACCGGCCAGTGACCACGCGGGGACGCAGATCGTCATGACGGTCGGGAGAACCCTCGTCCCTACGCTCACGCACGGCGCGGAGGCACTCCCGGACTCCGCCTCCCAGCCACCGCAGCAGCAGCCACGGCCGGCAAACCCACGCTTGTGCGTGATCCGGTGCCAATCAGGACGACGGTCCGCGCCGCGGGCCACCGCACCTGCCACCGATTCCCTGAACCGGGTTCAACCTCGACCGGGAGAGCTGACCCCGAGCCCACCGATCTCGTTCACGAGCCACAACGCTCACCCGGAAACCGGCACGACCCGAAGCCATCTCCCACGGCCACCGTAGCGACCACCACCTGTCACCAGGAGGCCCTACAAGTCATACAAGCCGGCAAAGGCGAGCTCTGAATCGCGCGCGAACATCTGCGGTGTCCGCCGCGGCGTCACGGCCCCTGGGCGTCTCAGCTCAGTGGGCGAGACGCGACGACTGACCGTGTCCACCTCAAGCCCCTTTTGCTGCTTCTCCGGCAGGACATCGCCGTGCTCACTGCCGCCCTCGGTGACTCCAACCGGCCCACAGACACGGAGCTGCAGCTGCCCACACCCGAGGTGTCGCCCGCGTCAAGCATCGGCAACGGCTCTGACTGACGGCTAATCCGGCCCCGGGGAACGCTCGCTCGTGACGCATGTCGATCATCCGCTCGCGCTCGGAGGCGCTCCCGCTCGTACGGCGGCAAATTGGTGCGTCCTACCGCCGCCTGTCGACCCAGATTGGCGCCGGCACTTCCGGCCAGGCTGGGGCGACGTCCGTTGGACGCTTGGACGCGTCCGGTGGACGGAGGCGGGACCCGGGGACTTTGGGGAGGCTGGATGAGTCATCACCCCATGCCAAGCCTAGGAGACATTGTGTTCATCGCCATTCTCGATTTCGGGACGGCTGCGGGCGACCGCGCCCGTGCCTGGCCCAACTCGAGGGCGAGCGGCCGCTCGTCCGCTCGATGCCTGGCAACCTCGCCTTCCGCGTATACGCCTCGCGTGAGGACGACCGCACCGTGACAGTCGTCCACGAGTGGGCCGATCAGACCTCGTTTGCCGCCTACCTCGCGTCCGACGCCTTCGCCCGTTCCAACGCCGTACTGCGACCATTGGTGACCGACGGGCCGATGAGCCGTCGCTTCCGCGCTGAACTCGTCGAGTCCGTCGCCTGACTGGCACGGCGTCCCTACGATCGGTGCGTGGGAGTCCACCCGTGACCCGCGAGGCTTTCGCGTTCACCCGGTCCTTCGCGCCGACCGGGCCGAACGAGCTGGTCGTCGACCGTCACTACCTGCTGTGTGCCTCCTCAGGAGCGCTGCGGCTCGAGGCCGAGGGTCAGCGCTGGCTACTGCCCACGGCCCGGGCCGCCCTGCTGTGGTTCCCCCGAAACCGTGGAGGCATCGACTATAAGGAGTAGTCATGCCAGAGAAGAGGAAGAAGTTCGACCAGGAGTTCCGCGCCGGTGCGGTGCGGATCGT
>JAABVA010001675.1_pt1 | contig 23262 bp, 24 predicted proteins | sample 5560331 | NCBI WGS metagenome assembly JAABVA01 (sample SAMN12812661, study PRJNA571458) | rock metagenome | isolation source: Antarctica rocks | place: Antarctica: Victoria Land, Mt New Zealand sud | collected 2016-01-07
CTCCTTGCCCAGTGAAGGCGAATCCAATCGTAGGCGAGCGTTTTCTGTCCGCATAGGAGAAGCCTTCACCTGAAGCCTTGAAGGAGTCGCGAACAGAGCCATTGGAAACAACGAGAAAACCTCGACTCTGAAGATGGGTCCGGCGATTTGCAAGCGTGTAAGACAGGTCATGCAAGTTGTAATTGTTGACGACTTGGGAGAATGCTGCGATATTGCGATTCAATGTGCCACGATCATGGGCCGAGAATGGCAGGAGAAACGGTCTTTGGCGATTGTGCTCTCCTCGGGACTTGACTTTAGCTTGCTCGAGCTTGTAACCAGGTAGAAAGGATTCGACACCCTCAATGATTATGTGCGCGTTGGTTCCACCATATCCAAAGGAGTTCACACTGACTCGCTTGACAGGAAGATGAGATGGAAAGGGGACTGGTTCTGTGACAACTTTGACTTGCCATTTGTCCCAGTCGACTGGCTTGAGTTAGTCGGTCTTCTGTGCCGGACGGGATAGTCATTGACATACTTTTGGAATTAAGCCGAACTACTCCTTTCGTCGGCGGAATCATTCCTGATTCGACAGTCAAGACGGCCTTGATCACGGCGGAGAGACCACTTGCAGCTTCAGAGTGACCAATGTTAGTTTTCACCTATCAGGTGTCAATAAGAACCTCGGATGGTCAGTGGCGAAGTAGACATACCGCCCCAATCCATAGAGGCTCTTGGCTGGGCTCTCGCTGATCATTCATCGCATTTGACACAGCGTTGACTTCGATGGGATCACCGACAGGAGTGCCGGTGCCGTGACATTCGAAATATCCGGTGAGTCGAGGATCGAGGTTGCCTCCACGGCGATAAGCATGTCTAATCACATCTTCTTGGCCCTGGCAATTGGGGTATGTAATTCCAACGGCAGGAACTTTTCCATTTCTAGATTTCACCCATCAGCCTCCGATTCGTTCCCAAAGACACACCAAGCTTACGAATTCACTGCGCTGGACCGTATGAGGGCACGAATGGGGTCCCTGTCGCGGACCGCATCACTGAAGCGCTTAAGGTATACAGCACCAACGGCGTCCGCACGACCGTAACCATCGGCTGATTCGTCAAAGGTGTGACAAGTCGACGTTGGTGACAACACACCGAGCTTTGCAGTGTTCATGTGCTGGTCAACAGTCAGCACCAGGTTGGTGCCTCCAACCACAGCACCCGAGCACTCAAAGTTCCTAAGGGCGTTGCAAGCGTTATGCATGGCGTAGACGGAAGAAGAGCACGCAGTATTGATTGCAATACTGGGCCCGTGCAAGTTGAAAACATGACTGATTCTGTTGCTGATGATTCCCGGGTCTACCCCAGTGGCTGCGTAGCTGTGCCGAAAGTCTGGCTCTTTGAAGGACATTTGCTGGAAATCGCTTGTAAAGCTGCCGATGAAGACAGCGGTAGTGGTGCCGGAGATTTTCTCGAGTGATACCCCGCCAGATTCGAAAGCCTCGTAAACAACCTCAAGTAGCTTTCGTTGTTGCGGGTCCATCCACATAGCTTCAATGGGAGAAATACCGAAAAGACCGGGGTCGAAGCCTTGAAGATCACTGTCCAGAAAATAACCACCTAGAACGTTGAAGCTTCCGGGCCTCTCATTGTTGCTGTGGTAATGAGCATCGATATTGAAGCGGGACGAGGGGACTTTGGGCGTTTGTCCGGTTCCTTTGCTCATCATCAACTCCCAGAATTGTGCTGGAGAACTGATACTCCGAGGTAGACGACACCCTAGACATTCCAATCAGCCTAGGTAAGGTTGTTAACGGATTGCCTGAGCACGATCGTACCCATTCCGACCACCGCAATGGGCTCTAGCTGTTCAGCAAGAGGTTTCTCAGCATAGCCTGGAAACGATAGGGCTGGATAGTTGTCATTGTTGATGATGGGAGCACTGTCACTAGAGCCATCGACGGAAGCGCTCTTGCTGGAAGAGCCACTTCCACTGTCATGCATCCAAGGCATATTGGATGAAGTTGATCTGGCAACTGTGTTGTGAGGTGAGGAGGCAGTACGAACGAATACAGATGCTACTTGAAGCCAGCCTGTCTGTAGTCGCAGATTCTTATAAGATTTTAGGATTAACACTATTCCTCCTAAGAAGCCCAATCGGACCGGATTGGTTTTGGTCGAGCCCCACCCTTATCTGTTGTAGTCAGCAGTCAGCAGCGATCACAAACTAGGGCTACCTTGGGTCAGCGGTACGCAGTCGAACTGATTCTCTCGGGCCTTATCTCGACCAGGTCCCGGACCGCAAGTCTGTCATCACAAGCTTAGTCTAGGCTTATGTTACCTAAGGTACTTGTACACGTCTTCCCCATGTTATAGACCTAGACCATGCAACGGCATTTTGTATACCACATGCAGCAGATATGTAAACGCTTCATGCAGTCATCTGCATGTAGACGTCTGCCCCTCCTGCTCGTTGTGTTGCCCGAGATGCAGCTCTGCCGTTGAATGATTACAGAGCAAGCGTGTAAGCAGCCGCCAGAGTGGGCACTGGGGGTCCAGCGGAAGCCCCAAATTCTCTCTCTAAACCTAACAGCATTCTTCAGTCGGCAAAACCCAGGATATTGTTGAAGACCACTTACACCACAGCTCCCGAGAGGTGTCATTTTCAGTCAACATGCGACCAGTCAAGCTCACCTTACTGTTCCCAACGCTCAGCGTCATTGCGTTCTACCTCTTATGGGTCCTCATGTTGCAAAATGGTACCATTGATGCCATGGACAACGCTGTTCGCCGGCAGCGCTTTGCAGACGGGACGCCCTTGCAAACGGTGTATTCTGGATTTGCACCTCTCGACCACGCGCTGGCGACACTGGTAGCGTTCACATACTATCCCACCGAAGGCACCGACCAGAACACTCGCTTTTTGTATATAGATATCCTGTCGACGCTGCAAACAGCCCATTTGTGGTGCTTGGTCGAAGGCCTGAGATCTGGAAGGACCTCACTTCTTCTCGCGATGTAAGTCGGCATTTGTGGACCGTTCGGGATCGTTCTTGGGTAGTAGCTAACAGCGGGACCAGGCCTGCTATCTGGGGCCTTCTGTGGAATGGATTCGGTGCTGCTGTTGTTCTGCCACTATATGCATTTCTTCAGGTCCGGCATCGCTCTCACAGGCAGAACATCGGCCTGCACAATGCCAGAGCACTCGTTCCTGCTCTTGTCTTTGGATCATATCCTCCCTCGGTACTGGTCATGGCACCACCGTTTGTTTCTCGGCAACCGATCCGCCACCAGAGTATTATTGCCCTGTTCCAGATGACGCCTCTCTATGTTGCAGCGCTGCATTATGCGTTATCTCAGATTTTGGGCTTGACAGCAAAGGGCAAAGCGCATCATCCGCATTCGGACCTGCTCTGGGTTCGTGGAGCTTTCGCATTTGCTGGACTTGCGTCTTCAATGACACATGTGTACGCGTTAGCTGGAGGCATTCAGTCCAAGGGAGGACTACACAGCATGTATGCTGGAATCTCTAACTTTGACGTGTCAGCAGCAGGTGTTGGAAAAGTCGCCCTGGGCGCTGCGTTGTTTCTCCAGTACGATTGCGCAATCATCAACATTTGCACGCTGATCTGGGGTTTTCTTTTAGTCAGAGAAAGTGCACGTGTGGACACGGCGCACTTGATAGTAGTGTTGGTAGTGATGAACGCCTTGTTTGGGCCTGGGGCAACCATGTCGGCTGTATTTTGGTGGAGAGAGAGCAAAATCCGGGCAAGAGAGATGCAACGAGGTCAAAAGTCACAGGGAGCCATTATGTAACCACGCCTTGCTGTACTGTACGGGTTGACCCTTACCTAAGCTATCTAACATATCCGAGCACTTTACTACAATCCACTCTCAAGTATTTACTTCTTCAAAATCACTCCAACTCATCTTTTATCAACTACACGCACACGTACTTTGAACGAGTGCCACAACAGGCCTTGAGACAGACACTCCCTATGATTTTACAAGCAGGGGACTCCGAATGACCCTGAGATTCTCCAGAGCCTCACACTGTCGGTCGAAGCACAACCTTTCCACCCTGTCGGGCCGTCATATCACACCGCTTGCTTACCGCCTTGGCTGACCATACATTCAGCCTCATCTTCCACTTCATAAGGCGCAGTACTGCTTCACCACTTGTGTAATTCTAATTGTATTGTATCTGCAGCAGGTTCACTAAGAATGTACCTCATGCTGTGTGATTGATCAGCACCAGGTTCTTACGGACGACAACATGGCATCCTAAGTCTTTAACTCCGTGCTTTCTTTAACTCCGTGCTTATCTCAATTCATCTGCGATCATCTATCTGGTTCTGTCGTCAATCCATCCTTGATTCGAGAACAGCCCGCATGTGGCGGTGGGTCGTCATTCCAAATATGATATCGTCCAGAAGCAAGTGAGTGGATGGTTGATTACAGATTACAACGCAACCTGACGAATGTGACATGTATACTCCCATATGCGTTGAAGGAAGAGAAAAGCTATAGTGAGCATGGGTACTGTCGCTGTCTATCGCTGTCAGCCGCATGAGGAGCAATCGAACACCGGCAATCAGTATGGTACAAGCAAATGTACAGCTTGTCTCCAGCTTTCCCTCTATCTGTCTTGTTCAGTGTGCTATAACTCAACCATCCAACTTGAGGATCACTTGATACGTTAGTCTCATACGACGTGTATCTTCTGAAGACCCTGCCATATCCCATTGAGTGAACAACGTCTTCTTGATATTCAATAAGGAGCAATGGCAGATTCCAAATTTGACTTGATAGTTATAGGTGCCGGTTAGTCATCACATTCTCAACAAGCTCTGCGGACATAGACTCAAGTTTTTGGAGTAGGTTGGGCCGGACTGATTGCTGCAACTACCTACTTGAGACTTGCTCCAGAGACGAAGCTCCTGATCTTAGACGATGGCAAAAGTATTGGTGGTGTTTGGAATGACGAACACATCTACCCTAATCTGTTCGCGCAAGTCGGCCACGGTCTCTTTGAATACTCCAGCTTTCCCATGGAAAAGAAAGGCCTTACGCCAGACCGATATATCTCCGGCAATACGATAAACGAATATCTCACCGCATTTGCCGAAAAGAACGGCATCGTGAGCCGTATCAGACTTCAAACAAAAGTGAAGAGCATAAAGAAGGTGGGTAACAAAGCTACCATGTGGCGTCTCATGGTCGAGGGCGAGCAAGAATACGTCCTTGAAACCACGAAGGTTATTGTGGCCAGCGGAGCGTCTTCCGGTCCTTATGTTCCTGATTTTCCACGATCCAGATTCACAAAACCCATCATTCACTCTTCTCAGATTGGACGTAGCCTCTCTGAGATTGGATCTCCAGCTGTTCAGCGTGTGGTTATACTCGGAGCTGCCAAATCCGCCTACGACACAGTATTCCTGATGCTGAAACAAGGCAAAAAAGTTGACTGGGTTATCAGAGAGGATGGGAGCGGACCATTAGCCATCATGCCTCCACGACTTTTCAAGGTCTTCAATACCATCGATGTCATGTCAACGCGGTTGTTTGCGTGTTTTAGTCCCGCGATCCTTCAAACAAAGGGCTTTTGGTACCATTTTCTGCAGAGATCGTGGGTTGGGAGGAAATTTACCACGTTGGTTTGGAGAATCGTAACGATTCTAGCAGAAAGACACGCGGACTACTCAAGGAACGAGAATGTTGGAAAGTTGAGACCTGTTCCTAAGAACTTTGGGTACATACCTTGCAAAGCAGACTCTTGGTCGTGATGCTAATCAAGAGGCCCGTAGACTGTTCTGGGCGAATTCTGGGCTCGGTCTTGCCAGTGTTCCTGACTTCTGGAAGACTGTCCATGCGGGAGATGTCACGGTCCACCGTACATCTATCGAGTCTCTAGTTGAGAATACTGTCAAGCTCGGCAACGGTACCGTCCTCGAAACCGACTATGTCGTCTTCTGTACTGGGTGGTCACACAACCTGTCGACGTTTGAATCCAGTCTCAAAGCAGAGATCGGACTTCCATACGAAGCCGTTTCGGGGGACCAGTGGGCTCAATTAGATGCGCAAGCCGACTTAAAGGTCGAAGGACTTCTCCCCAATCTCACCTCCATACCCCACGCCATACCCATGGAAAAGAGACCGACCGTATCGACCCATCAACCTTGGAGGCTTTATCGTAGATTGGTGTCCCCTGCCATGGCAAATGCCCAGGACCGGTCGATTTACTTCCCAGGTCATGTTCATTCGGTCTTCACCCCTCTCGTTTGCGAGCTTCAAGCGCTCTGGGGAGCGGCCTTTCTCCTTGGCCGACTGCCGATCCCCAGTCTGGAGGCGATGCAAGAAGAGGTTGCTGTATGGACGTCTTGGACGAAGAAAAGATACTTAGCGCAAGGCAAGAAACACTCTTACGCGATATATGACTATCTCACCGTGAGTGCAGCCCTTGCAAACTTATTATAGGAGCCATCTAACCACCATTAGTATGTGGACTCTCTCGCGAACGATCTCGGTATCAAGACCAATCGGAAAAGCAACATTTTGGCAGAGATGTGCTCGCCATACCGACCCAGTGATTACAGAGGACTCGTTGACGAGTACCTCGCCGCGGAAATGCGAGCGGGAATGGCCGGCATGGAAGACAAGACTTTGCTCTCAACTTCTTATTATCACTTGAGCCAGAAGCTGGCTCTCGGCTTTGTTCCGTTGATTTGTTTGCTTGCGCTTACCACAGCTCTGCTGGGATAGAAATTAGCATGTTGGTACAAAGCAGTAGATTAGAATCTTATGGCCGCCAATAGAATCATGAAGTTGTGATACAGATGAGGTATTGCACGTGTTACAAATCGATCAAACCATTCACTTGCCTTGAAGATCTTGCCTTGAAGATCTTGACATGTAGTTCAGTTTCTTTAGCTCGTGGCATTGGCCTTAGTATTGCACGCTTCACGCTTGTTTGGCTGATTCCTTCTGGTGAATCACAGAGATTACGGTCACTCAAGCTAATACAGACGGTTTGGCCGCTTCCAACGGAGACAATGGAACTTGACTAGATGGTAATAAAGAAATGTCCCATATGATCAGGTAGCCGTACTCGGAATCAACTTGGACACCCTGGACTCAAGTGCCTTGCCGTCCTTGCTCACCACAAAGCGCCCATTACCAACCCACGTGCAGTTCTCCAGCTCCTTGTACTTTTCGTCACCAACCTATGCCCACTATCAGCAAGAGCCCTCTATAGACGGAAACTCGGTTCGGGACCGCAAGGGTGATCTCGCAAAAGCCTACCTCAAACGTGTGCGTAAAGCCTAGCGTGCAAAATCAGCAGGTTTTCTCATCATGACGGGAAGTAGCTGGGAAAAGGGCAACGGGCGCGAGGACGTACTGGACAGTCCAAACGGGATCGTCTTTGCCTTAGGGCTTCCCCCGAAAATGGCTTGGATTTCCTCGCTCGCGGCGAAGATGCCGGTCATGTAGAAGCTTATGGGCTAAGGTTGGGATTCGTCAGCTTGAGCTCTTGGGGTTACTTTTCGTCAGTCAGGAGTTCATCAGGTGTTTCTTGCGCCAGGAAGAAAAGATCAGACTTGCAGTGCCTTCGGCGGTCCTGGCACGAGTACGCAAACATCATTAGCGCATGATCTATGAATGACTGTCCAATAGGTAGAGTGTTTGGCCCAACAGACTTTGCGATCCCCTTGATGTTGAGTCGTGCATGCTTCTTGTCCGGGTCGAAGTACAGCCAGTCCCCGCCATACACGATCTCTGCCTCCACCTTTGGCTCGAAGCCCTCAACGGTCTCGATCGTTCCGCTTGGGGTATCCTGTGGCAGGCGTTTGTAAGTTCCACGATCTGATCACGAGTCAGAGCTGCTGGGTCGGAACTCTGGTCACATACATAATGAACGAATGAAGATCCAGAGGAGAGCTCGCCTAGAGACCAGAATCAGTGAGTCAGGTCAAGTCTGGAGAGCCTTGCTTTCAGACACTCACCAACCGAGTGGCCTTGGCCAATGTTGAGCTGGCAACATTAGCACGCCTTCATTTCTCATATTGATGCTAGAGATTCCCTTCACTCTTACCTTGAATATGTATGCAGGCTGAAGGGTAGGAAACCCTGTTTCGTGACTTGAAGACATAGTAAGGACGATTCAATGGGCTCGAAAGACTGAGGATCTTGAAATGGTACGATCACAAGCTCACAACTGGCAGCTACTTCAGCGACGATGAACTTTGGATAGCAGCGATGAAGGGGTTGTTTAAAGTCCTCTGTATGGATTTGGCGAGGCTGGATGTGCTGTTGGATTGAGGCTCATCCTACCGTCACCAATAGTCCTTTGCTCTAGGTTTACAACTATCTAGCGGCTGAATTGTAAGTTCTGTTGTAGCTACTAATGCGAGTGAGGAAATGCAACGGGAGGGTTGCAGACATTACTCGGAGGGTCCGAGATAGGTGAATGCATTACGGACGAGTAACTTGCTGCGCGTTGCAACCATGCACCATGTACTCGAGTACTTCCCAAGGTAACCTGGAAGTCTCCATTACAGGACACAGCACGGATCACAGCACGGATCACAGCACGGATTTACTGGTTTCAAATTAAGCTAAATGTATGTGATCATCTGTACTGCTTTCTGTAACTACTCAATACGACCAGCTTTGTCTTCCGACTCTTGGTGGCTTGAATTGTATTCATGCAACAGCAATCACACAGAAGTCACTTTGTGAGACAATGACTGCCTGCAGTAGAATCAATTACAGTTCTACTGACCATGACAAGCTCTGATTGTCCTGTGAGAGAGCTCTGTATGTCCATCTCACTCAGCTGACAGCTGCAGTGCTTGTGTCAGCGCTGTTGCTGATAAGAGCATACACAGCCTTGTGTTCTGTGTTGTGGTGCATGGATGCTGCTCTGACAAGAGATGACTCAACAGCATGAGATCAGCAAGAAGGCATACACTCACTAACTATATTGATGGTCCGAAGTGCGATCTCAGAGGCGGTAACAGAATTGTGTGATACAGGTACAGTACCTTAATCATCATGCACTGATGACAGACGGAGGAGCAGACTGCACATGCAGGTTACACCTGTCATATTGACCTCCAACAATAAAGACTATTGCCTTGATGCCTTGTCTTACTCCCGGTAAGGCTGACCTGATAAGACAAGTTTGACATAAGCTGATGCATACAAAGTACAGGTCATTGTACTACATTCAGAGGTAGTACTGTATATGCATCCGCATCTTGTCCCATGTGCCTTGCTTATCTCCGGTCTCCTCCGTCTGACGCTGTTTCTTTTGTCAGCCTATTACTGGAAAAATTCACAACTTGCTTTTATCAGCGCATCCATTCGCTCCCATGAGGCTTTCATATCACAGTTCTTACATTTCGTTCCTCTTGTTCTTTCACACGAAGAAACCACCCTCTCCACAGTAACTCGTCACCAAGTCTAAGCACAATGCCTAACTGGCTGATTACTGGCTGCTCCTCTGGCTTTGGTCTCGAGATCGCGAAAGCAGCTCTTGCCCAAGGTGACAAGGTTGTTGCAACTTCCAGAGACGCAACCAAGCTCAAGGAGCTCAAAGACTTGGGAGCATTGACCTTGTCCTTGGAGATTACCTCCGGCGACGCAGAGATCAAAAAGGTCATTGCCAAGGCGATCGAGGCGTATGGATCCATCGATGTCTTGCTCAACAATGCTGGTTATGTTCTCGAAGGTGCCGTCGAGGAAGCTAGGTGAGCTTAAAACGTACATTGTGCGATTGAGACCCAACACTGATTCCTTGTCTCCGCCCGAACAGTGACGAAGAAGCCAAAGCCCAGTTCAACACCAATGTCTTCGGCCAGATGGCCGTCTCCCGCGCCGTCCTCCCGCACATGAGAGCGCGGAAAAGTGGGGTGATTGGCAACATGGGCTCCGCACTAGGGTGGAAGGGCACCATCGCGTGCGGATGGTACTGCGCGACCAAATTCGCAATGGCCGGTCTGTCCGAGAGCCTGCGCGACGAGACGAAGCATCTCGGGATCCAGGTCGTGGCCATCGAGCCTGGCCACTTCCGCACCAATTTCCTGTCGCCTGGACACCGCTTTGCTGCCAAGAACGTCATTGACGATCTCAAGCCCGCGGTCGATCCTCTTCGTGGCGTCTTCAATGCATACGATCAGCATCAGCCTGGGGACCCGGTCAAAGGCGCCGCATTGATTGTGGAGGCGTTGACTGGGAGGGGGCGATGTGCTGGGAAGACGTTGCCAGCTCGATTGCTGCTGGGGTCGGATGCGGTGAAGCTCGTCGAGGAGGTGATCAGTCAGGGGACGAAATCTCTGGACGAGTGGCGTGACCTCTCACTTTCTACCGACCACGCATAGCTGGCTATTATTGGGAGCAGCTGAACGTGACACGATAGGTTGCAATAAAGTAGACAGAAGTTCGCCATTGATATAAATTCATCTATCCCGATGCAGAATATGTGAAGAGGGAACAGAGGCGTCACCTTCTCTGAATTTAGCTTTTAGTCATGCAACACCACAACAACATGGACAAATCGGTCTTATACCTTAATATACCGCTGAACATGCTTTTATACGGAGCTTCAGTTGCTTGCTTTGGTTAGACAATTCAAACTTCAAACTGCATGTGGTGGTGACATCAGTGCTGTCTCTGTCTACTATTGTGGTGCTGGTTATGGCACGTCCTCCTATGACTAAATACCGTAACTTAAAACTAAATTCTTGTACTTTGAACCACTTGTGATCATTGTAACGTGATCACTTGAGAAAACTTCTCCAGCCGATAGACTTACGATTCATACATTGTTCCCCATCACGCCGTAACGCCAGATCTTTTGGGTTGTCGTTGAAATTTAGTCTGATTTGACTTGACTTTTCTAGTGACGTGACAGGCTTCTCTTTGTGGATTACCAAAGCCAAGGTTCGTTTGTTTAAGGCGCCGCCAGCCCTGCAGTAGCAACGTGGCTTTGAACCTGTCCCTGTCAGATTCAAGACTCATTTCTCCGTATGAGTAAACCTTATCTCATCTCGTGTTAGCGTTGTTCAATAGGAGATTCCAATTTCCTCTCTGACTCAGAATCCTCTCAGCTTATGGCTACTTCTAGTTACTCTGTTGTCGACATCAAAGCAGCCGGATCCCGATCTCCTATCTTTGGCCCCAGGGCTGCGATCGAGCCGTCTTCACGGCACGTGTCAGCTGTACTACGGTAGTTACAGCCTCCTCACTCGCCGGGCCCACCGAGAGGGTTTCTTTTGCTGTGCCCGAGATGTCTCGGAGATTTCCATATATATTCATCACAAAAGCACAAATCTTAGAACCTAGTGCTAGTCTTTGGAGGCGCGGATCCTGCCTCGTGTCCTAGAGGCGTGTATTGAATCTCAATACGCCTTGATGACGTGTGAGCGTAATCATCAAGAGCTGAGCTCAACACTAATCTTAGAAGAGTGTCATGTTTCGGGGCGGTTTTCAGAGCCGAGTTTTTGGTGGCTGCCTGGTGGAAGCTCGGAGTCGGAGCATGGGGCAGATTGCAAAGTGGCAGACTGAGCTGATTGAAAGCAGAGTCCTATAAAATGCCGCTCTCTGCCTTTGCAACTGTCTTCATATCATTCTTTATTCTCATATTCATCTCGCAAGCAGTTGTCCTGTATCATCAATATGGCTTTTCCCCTTTTCTTGACCTGTTTTAGCCTTCTCCCACTTGTGCTATCTGCACCCTCGAAATATACTCCAAATGATCCGAATACCCAGCTCCTTGGGAAAGCAGCGGGTGTGCCTGGCATCGACAAGACTTTTGACTATCTGGTGCGCGGGCAGCGTTCTCACGCATTTAGACCAACAAGAAGGCTGACAACAGACCAGATCGTGGGAGGGGGTACAGCTGGTCTTACAGTTGCTGCGCGTCTAGCTGAAAACCCGAACCTGGCCGTTGCTGTGATCGAAGCAGGTGGCTTTTACGAAATCGAGAATGGAAACACGAGTGTAGTGCCTGGGTATGACGTTACTTACGCATACCCAAGAGCAGGTGTGACGCCACCAGTGGACTGGGGCTTGACCACTGAGCCTCAAGCAGTATGTTCAACTTCTGCCAGTCTGGAGGAAGAAGTCGTCATCTTCTGATTGTATACTGACACCGGATGTCTTCACAGGGTTATGATGGACGCAGGATTTACTATCCGCAAGGCAAAACTCTTGGGGGATCGTAGGTTCTCCTGATGACTGCAAGAAATATCTGTGTCTAACTATATTGTGCCAGTTCCGCTCTTAATTTTATGGCTTACCACCGGTATGTCTTTCCGTTCGGTAGCATCGTGCTTGACTAAGCAGATACCACAGTGCCACTGTAGGCACTTTTGACTGGTGGGCACAGCTGGTCGGGGATCAGAGCTACGTCTGGGATCGCATCTTTCCATTCTACAAGAAAAGCGCACAATTCACTCCCCCGAACCTCGAAAAGATTGGCCCAGGCTTCGACATACCCTACGATCTAAACGCGTTCAGCCGACAAGGAGGACCTCTTCACATCTCGTTTGCTAATTATCAGCAGCCAGTCGGTCCCTATCTCGCAAAAGGAATGACAGCGGTTGGGATCAAAGCTCAACAGGGTCTCAACAGTGGCACTTTGATGGGGCACGCTCCAACAACCGTCGAAGTAGATCCGAAAGACGAAATCAGAAGCTCCTCTGAGGAATCATTCTTACAGAGTGCGATTCGGAATACATCCATAAGAGTGTACCATCACACAATGGCTAAACGTATTCTCTTCAACCGAAACAAAAAAGCAACGGGTGTCATTGTTGAGACGGATGGAAAGACATACACCCTGTCTGCACATAAGGAAATTATTGTTTCAGCTGGAGCAGTGAGTTACACCCTGTCCATGAGAATCATCAATGTCTTACCTGTAATGTATAGTTCCATTCACCTCAGCTGCTCATGGTCTCCGGTATTGGGCCTGGTGCAACCTTAAAGGAGCACAACATTCCTGCAGTCTCCACCCTTGAAGGTGTTGGCCAGAATCTATGGGTAGGTTTCTGAACTCTTCTCATCGTACACAGTACTGTTCGCATCTAACAAGGTTGCTGCAGGACCAAGTCTACTTTGCCGTAATTCATAAAGTCAATGTTACTACGAACTCGCAGCTTCTTAGCAACCCCAGCTTCGCAGCGGCGGCTGCTGAAACATACCGGCACAATCAGACTGGTCCACTCGCCAGCGTCAGTGGCGATGTTTTTGGTGCGACATTCGCTCACCCCCTATCAAACAACTGCTAATCACAACTTCTCAGGTTGGGAAAAGGTCCCTGAGCCCAACCGTGGTTGCCTCAGCGCCACCACTCTCTCCCAGCTCTCCAAATTCCCCTCTGACTGGCCAGAAATCGAGTACGTTCCAATCGATATCGTAACCCCTCCAGCCAACACCCTCCCGACAGACAACTTCATAGCCTTTGGCGTTGCCCTTCTGACACCAATCTCTCGTGGGAACGTCACCATCAAGAGCGCCGATACCGACGATAAGCCGCTCCTCAATCCAAACTGGCTGTTTGAGACTGCCGACCAAGAGGTTGCGGTGCAGGCCGTTCGGAGAGTCCGTGAGATCGCGGTCGCCAGCGGCGTTGTCATCGAGGAAGTCGCTCCTGGCCCCGCGGTGCAGTCCGATGCGCAGATTCTCAAGTGGCTTCAGGACAATGCCAGCCTAATCTACCACGCTAGTGCTACTTGTACGTGAATCCTGTCTACCTTCAGCCAGCTGGAAGTCAATTGTCGCTGACGTGATTCTTGCTAGGCGCGATGGGTAAAGCCAGTGACTCCCACGCCGTCATAGACTCTCGAGCAAGAGTGTTTGGAGTCAAAGATCTTCGAGTCGTGGACGCCAGCGCCTTTCCCTTCCTGCCGCCCGGGCATCCATCGGGCGCAATTTGTAAGTCTACCGTGTATCATACCCCGATGCTGAGGATCCTGAGCGGCGGCTTCTGCACTGCTCCGGAGCCCTCTGTTCTAGACTAGCTTGACACTGGGATGACCTTGTTGGGCATCGAACGGCTGACATTGATTTCTTCTCGTTGATAGATATGCTCGCCGAGAAAATCGCGGACGATATTCTGACCCGTTGACCGACACTGGTGATCTCAGCAGCTCTTTTCCTTATGTAACATGTGCAATATATCAGTGTAACCTACTACTAGAGATTGAGCTGGAATTTTTGTAACAGCTTTGGCTGTTTTTATTAGATTACTCAAGTTTGTATTATTAGACAATGCATGGCTTAACCCTAAATCCGATCAATGTCTCATATTCTACTGAGGTCCCAGCTCCACCAGTATGATTATGGGAGTAATATGCTTATAAAGTCTCAGATTGACCTTTTATCATTCTGTTCGTCCTGCCTATACAAACCAAATATTGTCAGAATACGACTGGATTGCTATCTAATTCTATAAAGTGTGAAATAACCGTGACTACTAATACAAGCGAATAAATCACGTGAAACCTAGGGTCTAGGCTCGAAAACTGACAAATGTAACCCTTCCATGTATGGGATATCAGACGGAAGGTCGATGTATTGGTACCATTTCTGTGTTGACAACATGTTGCAGGGTCAGGTTACAATGCCAAATCTCTGATTTTGGCAGGCCTCTCACCAAGGCTGTTCAGATGATTGCTCTTTTGGAATCGTGCGTTGTAAAAGGTCGGAACTTTGGGAAACCTTGCCGGTGAAATAGATGCCGCATGTCCAGCATCAGTCTCTGAACCACTTTGTGAGGGCAAAACTCTTATAACTGTGGCCGCATGTACTGTCCACTCATCCGGAATCTACCCAGAGCTTGGTCCAGAGGAATTTCCCCATGTTTCCTCTGTTGTAAAACCTTCTTCACCCATTCGCGCATCCAAACGAACTAATACAACGATCCTAGGTTTTAAGTCAATACAATGATTGATCCCGTGTCCGCAACGTCCCTTGCCGTCGAGCTGACGGCGATCTGCATCAAAGCGGTAAAACTGTTGAAACAGACGATTGAGACGATGAAAAAAGCGCGAGAAGACCTCCTGGAGCTGCTCAACCGAACAGAGCGAATGCGCAACATCCTCGAGGTTCTGCGCACTCTGTTGCTAGAACTGGCCAGGAAGCCTCATAGGGATATGGCCATTGGCCTGAACACGGACGCCTGCCGTCGCACTATGAACGAATTGCAATCGCTTGCTGACAAGATTGCCGGGACGAAGCTCGCGCATCCCCTGTTGGGCGTGGTGCAGTGGGCTCGGTATAAGGGCGAGGCAATGGAGCTGGTCGCAAAACTCCGCTCGCAAGAGACGGATGTTGTGAATACTCTAGTGATAATTGGCGTGTAAATCCCCCAAAAAGGTTTATTTCAGAAAATAGGCAAAGCTGAAGTCAAAAGTCACTCCTCCCTCAAGAGTGAGGAGCAGGTCACTAGGCTGAGAGATAAAGCCGTGAGCGAAGCAGAGGTCACAAGTGCCTTTGACGGCCTCACTCTTCTCGAAGACTCTTTGCGGGCTCCAGCACGAGAGCCTGGCACCTTTGAGCCCATCCGAACATGGCTTGGTCATGTTGTTCAGGAGGGCCACTCGGAGCATTACTTGACGTCAAGAGAGGGTCTCCGAAACGCTGCGTATTGGGGAGATTGGGAGGCTTTCTGGCCGGCGCTCAATATTGGCCTCGACGAATACACCGAGTCCTGGGTTAATGCAACTCGTCTCAGTATGTTGATCTATGGCTTAAGCAAGATAGAAGTAGCACTGACGGATATGCCATATAGAACAACTGGATGAGGGCCATGAAATGTCCCTTTGGACCCCACTCCACCAGGCAGTATACAATCATGTCGACGACGAAGCCAGCTCCATACTTATAGAAAGGCTTCTCCGCGCTGGGGCATTCCGTAAGTACTATTCAAGATCACAGTCTATGATGCCATTTTTCAGTCTGACATGGACGGTTGCAGGAACTTTACGCAGTCAGTAGACACCAAGGTTCTCATATCCCAACATGACAGCGCTCGAGATGGCTCAAGACCTAGGCTACCAAACCCTGTACAGCATATTATCCCCAGTCATCCATCAGCCCGTTCCCTGCGGACATCTTGGCTGTGCTACAAGACAAATTCCACGATCTGATCCGCAAGGATCTAGGGGATCGTGTCGAGCAAGAATACATCAACCTGCCTGTCCTAGAGGTTCTCACTGAATTGGAATTGCCGCAAATGTGGTTCCCAGTCAAATTTCACAAAGTTTCTCCTGCGGCGAGTTCTCTCACTATTAGCTATGCGCGGAAGAGCCTAACGTGTCGTAGGGCTATGTGTATCGCCTTGATCGCCGCGAACCCATTGTTAAAGCTTATAATATTGAAGAGATTGATACTGCGCAAACGTATCGCATGACTCATGAAGAAACTTTCATTATTGATGAGGCGCTTGTATTTGGTTCTTGACGGCTACATTATGCAGCGACATGACAGGGGTTTTACATGGCTGCTAGCTCGCGTGCTGAAGGGAGGAGTATAGAAGATCTTGGAGCACCGTGTGTGGATATTAGGTTAAGGTAGGATGTGCTTGCTCTGTGTCTCATAGTTCAATTGTTATGGGCGAAATTGCTTCAAATGGTCTATGCCTCGATTCGTTGAAGACCAGCACGAGAGCGGTACGTCTCGGATCAAATTAGCGATGCCCATGACAGTCCGCAGACCACAAAGAACTGATCATTGCAAAAATCCCAGCACAAAAAGTCCAAACAACGCCGGTGACACCGAAATCAGCTGTGCCGTAACCCCCGAGTACCACGCTTGCCTCCACAAAATCTGCTGACTCACTAGATCTCCATCTCGTGTCCGACATCTCAGAGGAGAGATATGAAAGCCGTTAATATTGCCCATTTCCACGAACCACACCGTCGTAAAGAAGTAGAGCGCCGTAAACAGGGACTCACTATGCTTACAGCTTGTCTCCCAAAGCTCGGCCACATACTCATCTGTACTGTCTAGGCTCCTCAACAAGGCCGAAGAATATTTCGGTGGACTTGTACCTTCGAAATCAAGAGCTGACGGGTCGACTTCGATATTGAACATGGCGTAGACGTACTCGACAGCTTATTTGTACCCTTCAGATCCACCTGTGAAGCCGACAGTCTTATTTTCTGCAGCGCTCGCCGGTGACGCGCCACTACGGCTCATAGCCCGTAAGGTTCCCAATTTGGCTTGCATGTCTGGCGGTAAGCAAGCCTGCCCCATAAAAACGAGATACTCAGCATGGCACAGCGCGAACATGAGATCCCGCCCAATGAGATGAATATCTGGCGCCCGGTGGCACATAAATCTGCGAACAGCTCGATTGGCCTCACTCATATCTAATTAAATCCATGAGGCAAGCGTCCGGATCTGGGACGGCGAAATTGACACACGCTGCTGATAATGCGCCAGTGTACTTCTCAAGCATTCGAGCGGTCGTTCAGCGACCATCGTTCCGAGCGAATATGCTGGAAGAGAGGCATTACTTTGCTATCGGCTTCGAGGTGTTCGTTTGCTATTTTGGGCGTCCACACAGCGTCGACTCCGCGGGGGCTGCTAGGGACGACATAGATTGTGCCCTCGTGGTGACTGTTTGGGAGAGCAATGCGGAGTCTGTCGTCTGCGTGGCGATGCGCTGCGTTTACATACGGGTTTCGCGCCGGTCCGTCAAGGAGGAAGAGTAGGAGGCCAAGGAGGTTGAGGATGCCAACAAGTGGATCACCGACGGCTAGTGTGGCGATTGATGGAATCATGACAGCGATGCAGATCATGGCAATCAATGCCAGGTAGAAGCCTCGGTGCAGACCTGACGCCAAGGGAGCATTGAGACCAGAGAGGGACCAAAGGTGGCTTTCATTGTTTTTAGCGCGGAGACCATCTACCTAGCTGATGATCCAGAAGCAGAATAGAACTTACACAAGAAGAGGACCTCGAGCTAGCTGTGCAATGAGCCGAAGAGTGGTCCCGGAAAGCCATGACTCAGGGGATTCTCTCGCACGAAAAGGCTGATGTGCCATATATTCATTTAGGACCAAATGCTTGACGTGAGACCAATTAGTAGGCTTGAGATGGTGTCTGTGGAGAGACCTTTGCGTCGAAGTATGATTCCTTGGTTTAGTGAGCATGCGGTGCATCAGAAGCCAGATTGAATATCACAAGCATTCTTGAGGAGGTCAATTTCCACACTGATTCAACGCGTGGATTTGACTCTGCCATCTGGAATATTGAGATATCATTCAGTCATTATATGCACAGGCATTTTATAAGAGACAAACAAAATTGTATCGCATACCATCTCTTAAGCGTTGTGCACGGTGCTGACTAAGCATTGACTAAGCATGCGGTGGAGAGACCGTAACAGCTAATCAACCTTACCAGAAGGTAGGATTGAACTGTATAGATCTGTACTGGCTGCAAAAGTCCTTTAGACTGAAAAGAAGATCCAAATTTATTTCTTTAGCTTCATGGCACTCATATGATCCCTTATTCCTCGTTCATGTAATCCACTGATGCAATGGAACATCTTCCCCTTCCAATTTCACATAACCCTAACGTGCACTTACGAATCACTCACATTGCAACTCAAGACTATGACGGAGGTTCTTTCACGGGCTTTCCTGCACGTCAAGGCTGGGTGTTTACAAGTTTTCTTCCGCTTGATAAGTTTGAGAATATAGATATCATGCATCATGGACAAAGCGCCTCGCTGTCAGAACTTCAGCCATTGCTTCAAGAATGGCTATACTTTGGCACTCTCCACGAGGTCTTCGGTGAACACGCAAATGCATCAGACTTCATCGTCACCGAGGACGACGGGAGCAGGTTTCTCTGCACCAACAAGATGGATGGCGCACTCAAGCACTGGGTCGAGCATTGGGCGAATCCTACGGCGCCGAAGAATGTGCGGCGACTTTCTGCCATTGAAAAGTGCAAACGTATATACTCTCATGTAGAGATTCTCTATCACGCGCTGGGCAGCGTCCTCTATTTGGCTGACTCGGGAACGTTGCTGGCCACCGCTCTGTTGGGCGAGTCCTTGGCTAGCGTCATGTCAATCATGTACGGACGAGTCTTCGACCTCGAAACACCGGTGCCGATGCCATGGTCTTCTACATTCGCTGACTGCATCACGCCATATTTTCAGGCTCAGAAATGGTGCCCAAACGTTATTGCGCGACTAACTGCCGAAGGATGGCTGTCCCTCATGGGCCTGTACTATTGTTTACACCTTCCGTGCCCGCAAACCACAATCAACCATGAGCACTGCTCTGCTGAGTTGTGCACTGCCTTAACAATCAACCCCAACATCTATGAGACAGCACATACCCTACAAGGATGTGCATGTTCAATGCTGGCACTCGAGGTGCAAGAGATTGGTAGGATCTTGAAGAAAGGGAAACTGCCTCTGATAGAGATCGATCCACACTGTGACCTGTCAGCCATACGGCTCAGGCTTCGGGATGATGACGCTCAGACGCCATTTGTGGCTATTTCACATGTCTGGGCTGATGGACTGGGAAATGTCCAAAAAAGTTCGCTTCCTGTATGCTCTCTACAAGAGATCTCGCGGTTAGTACAGAAGCTGCCGAGAGACGATTTGATGTCGGATGAATTGTTCCCTTTTTGGATCGATACCATTTGCGTACCAGTCGAGCCGGTCAAGCTGAAACAGCTTGCCTTGACTCTCTTACGGGAACCGTATGCCCGGGCCAAGCACGTACTGGTGCTGGACAATTATCTTCGCTCGATAACTAGCGGAGAGCTTGATATCATGAACATAATGGCCCGGCTCAATTGCTCTAATTGGATTGGTCGATTGTGGACTCTGCAAGAGGGTCGACTAGCTAAACGGGTCTGGTTTCAGTTTCAGGACAAGGCGCTCGAGTCAAGTTTGTTATTAGAAGAATACCTAAAGCCATTGTAGGCGGCAGCGGGTTAGGATTAGGCGGTGGGACTTGGTGAAAATTTCGCGAAAAAATCCTCCCACCTCACCCCACCTCACCACACGCACCACCCACATCAATCACCCCCTCCCTCCACCACACACCCCAGCACTCTCACCTCACCACCATCATTCTCATTCACATCAATCATTTTCATCCACATCAACATGAGGCATCACAGAAGAAATCATCATCACTTTGTTTTCAAGCTTGATGAGTTGACAGCACACAAAGATCTAGATGCAAGCAAACATCAAATTAAGCAAAAAGTGTTATGCTTTAAATCTGAATGAGATGAAAATCATCATGATCATTACACATCATTCTTATGTGAGCACAAGGGCCAGCAAAAAGCATTATGCATCATCATTAAGGGACAATGCAAGCAAAAAGTGTTATGCATCATCATTAAGAAGCAATGCAAGCAAAAAGTGTTACACATCATCATTAAGAGGCAACACAAGCAAAAAGTGTTACACATTATCTTTAAGTGAGCATAAGAACAAGCAAAAAGTGTTATACATCATTCTTAAGTGAGTACAAGAGCAAGTGAAAAGTGTTATATATCATTACAGAGATGCAGTTCACAAAACTTCATTCTTATGTTTTTGTCTTAAGTTCTGCAGAGATTCAAAAATTCATTTATATATATAAAGCATCATTAACTATCTTATTACTCATTAAGCCTCATTCACACCTCTATCTAAGCAGTTACAATGTCTCAACTTAAGAAAACACTGATTAAAAAATGAGTAACAACTACAGCACAGCAGCAGCACTACTGTGATAAAAAGAAGCAACAGAGTGGCCTTAAAGCTCAGGCTGCACAATCTTGCATTTAAGAGCATTAAGTAAGTGTAGATAATCTTCTCAGAGAGAGCTGAAGAATTGATGTGCTTAAGAGACTTAAATACATTATATATTCTGATTATGCAGCTGCAAATGCTCACAATAATTGTGGTCAGAATGAGAACAACAATGAGTTAGTAAATATACTTACAGACTGACTTGTCAAGACTGAACTGCAGTTTAATGACTTTAAAGATTAACTTTTCTTTCTTAATTTAACTTTCTTCTTGTCAATCACAGTAAATCAAGATCTAATCACTTCACAGCTACTCTTACTTAATCAGATAGTCAGATTAACAAGATAATGCAGAGACTGATTATATCAGTGAGTAAGTCATTAGTAGTTACTGAGTCAATGATGAAGGCTGTGTAAGTGTTAGCTGAGCAGCAGAGAGAGTCACTAATAAATTAATCATCAAAGAATAAAGTCACAATTCTCAGTCTATGTTGACTGCAGTTAACTTGCATAACAAATGCAACTGACATGTAACTGTTACAGAAACAGTGATTAAAAGCTTTACACAAAGAATTCTCTTTAGACAATGCAGCAGTTCAGCAGACAACTCATTATCTTAATTGAAGCTTTGCACAGTGACATTAAGCATAAGCATTAAATCTTTTTGTGATTCTTCTTCTTATTCTTCTCACACAGCAAGCAGAAGCCCTTCAGCTAATCTTTTTTATCTGAGAACAACACAAACACAATTCATCACAATATCATCACTCATCAACAGACTCAGCTGAGTCAACAGAGATCAAGACATGTAGTCTGAAGATCTTAAAGACTTTAAACTGAAAAGCTATACTGAGTTACTGTTAAAAGAGACTTCATCAGCATGATTAAATACTTATAATCATCATTAAGCTCTCTCTCTCAGAGCATTATTCAGTCACTTAATTCAGTTAAGCAGCAACAGAACAGATGTGATTGTCAATTCATTAACATGTGTAGTTAGATCCTCATACATAACAGAACATGACAGCATAAAAGTTCTCAAAACATCTTAACTATGTCAGAATTATGCAACTTAAGCAGTCAATGATCTTTAGACATTGAAGTGAGTACAAGAAATTCTGCAAGATTCTGAGATTGAGAGCTCTGCAGAGAATGATGAACATTTAGACAGAATAATGAAGATATTATAAGTTAACAAAGTGAGTTTCAAGTCTTTTAATGAGCATGATTGACTTCACTGAGCTAAAGAGATCTTGAAGACAGTGTGAGATCTGTTTTACATATATAGTGAGAAGTCTTTCTGATCAGGTTTCTTTCATTCTTTTACTGATGAAGATTCAGTCAAATTACACAGAGCTTTAAGTAAATCACAATTTACTCTTGTGTAAATGACAAACTATTGACAGCAACAGTTTTCTGACAACTCATCTTTATAGAATTTTCTTCTCATTCTGCTGACAGCAGCTTTGCATCTATTACAGAACAGTGACCACACTGATTACTGCAGCATATAATGATAGATGTTATTTGCTGAGAACCTCAACACTTCATTAAGCTTAAACATAATTAGATCTGAAGCAATATTTAAAGATCTGTAATCACTTCAGTTCATTGCAATTCATCACTGCTGAGATATTAACAGCTTCATTGCTTAAACAATCAGTCTGATCATTCATTACAGTGATTTTAAGCTCATTTACTGATCTCTGTTTCTTTATTGCATCACTCAAAATGCATATGTGTGATTTGTCAATAAGAATAAGATTCACAAGATTAAGAACATATGACTTAACTGTGATCTCATCTTAGATAAATATAACTATAAATGTCATGTGTTCTTTTCTTACCTCTCAGTTAAGAATAACAACACCACTTACCTCACTGATATTCAGTAAACACAGTGACTGAATTACATCATCATTTCTGTCTTGCATATCAGCTATAACAACAACATCTTGCAGCATCATTCACAATTGTTTGCTGAGGCCTTCTTTAAGACATTCATCAAGAAGAAGATTAATCTGTATGATGATAAGAGTGTTATAAACATTCAGTACACAGTTCTGAAGACTAAACTGAATTAATTTTAAGATAATGTGCTTTGACACTGTCAGAAGCTTAACAATCAAGACTTCAGAGAACTCTTTCTCATCATTTTAGATCATGATTTCAAGCTACACTTTAAGTATTAGAGTGCAGTTAAGGCTCAAGCTAATTTTCTTCAGCATTTAAATCAATGTTTCTATGTCAACAATCAATATCTGTCACTCAACAACTGCTGACTCAACCTAAGCATTGAGAACACATCAGAAGTCAATTTAGAGATAGAAATCATCTTATTTTGAAAGACTGAGTGCTGCTCACACTGAATCATTCTCTTTATCTGTCTCATCAACAGAACTCTGCACACTCAGGGTTAGGGTTAGGGTTAGGGTTAGGGTTAGGGTTAGGGTTAGGGTTAGGGTTAGGGTTAGGGTTAGGGTTAGGGTT
>JAABVA010001676.1_pt1 | contig 23250 bp, 25 predicted proteins | sample 5560331 | NCBI WGS metagenome assembly JAABVA01 (sample SAMN12812661, study PRJNA571458) | rock metagenome | isolation source: Antarctica rocks | place: Antarctica: Victoria Land, Mt New Zealand sud | collected 2016-01-07
GAGGTACTTCTGTTTGCCGTTTGGAGCCTTGCCATTCTTGACGATGTTTTCACTATCGCAGTGATAGCAGGTGATGATTCGAGTAATCATTCCTCGATTCTATCATTCGGCTTGTAGCCACTACCCCAACATCTTCACCAAACTACAGGTCGCTGACCGCGCCCAGGCCATCATCCGCGCTCGCGAGGCCGGGCTGGGCCAGTGACCGGCGGTCGCGTCCAGCTTGCAGCCGCCCGGACTACCGCGACAAGTAGAGTGTAGCCCCGTTCTCCCCGGCGTCTACCTTCTCGATCTCGCCGACCACGGAGCGATCGAGCGTCGAGACGTCCGGCCAGTTGACCTCGACCATGTTGCCCGCTGGGTCGCGCAAGTAGAGCTGGACCGCCCCGTCCGGCAGCTCGTAGACCTTCGAGAAGTAGCCCTCCTGCTCCTGTACGCCGAGCTCTCTCACCTTCTCGTACGCCGCCTCGAAGTCGTCGACGTCTATGCCGAAGTGGTGGCCTTGAGGCGCCGGGTCTTCGCTCTGGAAGAGGTGAAGTTGGAGGTTGCCCACGCGCAGCCAACGCACCGGGAAGGGGAAGGCGGGCGCGGGGATCTCCTCCATCCCGAAGACCTCCGTGTAGAAGCGCGCCGATTCGTCCAGATCATGCGCGTGGACGCTAACGTGAGTGAAGCCGGTAGCTCTCATACTCTCTCCTTCCCTGGGTTACGCCGATACTGCCAGATAAGAGCTCCTCCGTCACCCCTTCAAGAGGCTGGCCACCTGAAAAGGGTCCGAGGAGACCACGGGTGCGGCGTAGAGCTCCATCGCGCCGATGTCCGAGGTCCGATTGGCGGGGTTTCCTCTGTCCACTACACGTACCACGACCGGGAACCGGGACCAGCCCTCTCCGGTGGGCGGGTCGGGCGGCATGTAGAAGGCGACGTTGAAGGACGAGACGCCGAGGTCCCGCGTGTAGCGCATGAGGACGTCGGCGAGCAAGCGGCGCAGGTGCTCCCCGAGGTCAGGGCCGAGAAGCACAGCCTCCTTCTCCTTCGCGGGCGTGAGGCTGACGAAGCCGCGCACGTCCTGGGGACTCCCTGGAGGCGGTTCGATAGCGAGTCCCAGTGCCTCGTGTACCCGGTAGAGGTCGGAGAAGTAGTCCGAGCCGTGCTCGGCGGCGTAAGCCACGGCCCCCCGGCGGAGGCGCTCGACCCTCGGGTAGTGGGCTCCACGGGCGGCGGTGACCTGGGCGTGTCCGTGGACCACGGAGCTCCCGGCTCGCCAGAGACAGTTCCACATGAGGAACGGGTACTTCGCCTCCGGGTCGGCCTCCCGGGCTCTACGGAGCCATTCGAGAGCTACGGAGACGTAGTCGTCTACTTTCTCCGGGCTGAAACCGAGGGGATCGTGATCGTCGAAGACGATGAGGCCGTGGAAGCCGTCGTACTTGGCGAAGTTCGAGGCGGTTACGCAGTGCTTTCCCCGGACGCGTCCGAAGACGTCGGCCGGCGTTGCCTCCTCGGTACGGCAGAACGGGTCGCCTTTGGCACTTTCGATCTCGTCTTCGAGGTTCGAGGCGCCCCCAGCTTCGCTAGCATCGAAGGGGCGAGAGGCGCGCAGCTCGTTGAACAGCGTGCCCTCCAGGGTCACGCGGTCGGTGACCCTGATGATCCTCTGCTCCCGCACGGACTCTACGGAACCGAATGTATTCTTTACCCAGCCACGCATCCCTTTCGGCACCTCCATGCGGCCCGTTGCGGGGATCACCTCAAGAAGACGCCGCGCTAACTCCCGTTCCTCTGGCGGCAGACCTTCTATGAGGGTAATGAGGCCGGTAATACTTCTCTCCGGTTGGCTCATCGGCACTCTTCCGGGTGTTGGTCGCAGTGGGGCTCCTCACCGGGGATCCTGTCGCGATTGGCGACGACGAGGTCGTAGACGCGCTCCTGTAAGGAGTTTATTCCCGATAGCTCGTAGAAGGAGAGTGGGAGCCTTACGCCGAGCGCGACCGCGAGCGAGGCGTTGATGGCGCCCGCTCCTCGCCAGCGGCGCCGGGGTCTGCCGGAGACCTCCCCGGGCTCGACGGCCCAGGCGGCCTTCTCGCACTGCTCCACGGTCAGGCCGGCCCAGTCGGGGACGCCGGACTTCTGGTAAGGCACCACCGTCACGCGGCGGTTACGGTCGAACACCCTCACCCAACGCGCCGACCGCGTGCAGAACCCTCACGCTCCATCGAACACCAGCACCAACTCCTCAGGCATGCCCCACCTGCTCCTCCTCAATGTCTCGCCAGGGTCTCCGAGGGCCCTCCGGACATGGAGCGCGGGACATCATGATCCTCCAGGCCCCACAGGCCCCGATAAAGTTTCAACACCAACCTCTTGCAGTCCTCAGGGAGGTCCGCGAACGGGATCTCGCGTCCCATCAGCTCGTAGGGCGGCTGTCCTCGCCGCATGGAGCTCTCCCCAGGCACAAGCGGTTCCTCACCCATCGACAGGTAGGGATACTCCCCGGGGCTCTTCAAAATCAGCAGACCGGTGAACACTGCCGTATAGCGTTCGGCGGACACGCCGCCGTCGTCGTAGGTTCACACGTAGCGGGGGATGCCATTCGGCAGGAGGCGTTCGCGTCTATCTATAAATCTCATGTTCGTATTGTACGCGGATCAGAGGGCGAAGAAGAGGGGCCGGATCCCCGACCCCTCCAGAAGCTTATAGACAACCGCTGACAGCTACTTGAAGAGCGGACCCTTCTCGTCGACGATCTCCGTGCGCGGGTCGTCGTCCGCGTCGTTAAACTGGGCTTCCTCGGTCGAGCCGGTCAAGGCGGTCGTGGAGGCCATGCCGCCCGCGACGATCTGGGCGACCTCGTCAAAGTAACCCGCGCCGACCTCGCGCTGGTGCTTGGTCGCAGTGTAGCCGTTCTCCTCGTTGGCAAACTCGCGCTGCTGGAACTCGGAGTAAGCGGCCATGCCCCGGTCCTTGTAGTCGTGCGCTAGCTCGAACATCGAGTTGTTCAGCGCGTGGAAGCCAGCGAGCGTCACGAACTGGAACTTGTAGCCCATCTCACCGATCCTCTCCTGGAAGGTGGCGATCTCCTCGTCGGAGAGCCTCTTCTTCCAGTTGAACGACGGCGAGCAGTTGTACGCGAGCAGCTTGCCTGGGAACTTCTCGTGGATAGCGGCCGCGAACTTCTCGGCCTGCTCCAGGTCCGGCGTCGAGGTCTCGCACCACACCACGTCCGCGTACGGCGCGTAGGCGAGGCCGCGGGCGATGGCCTGATCTATACCAGCCCTCGTCCTGTAGAAGCCCTCCATCGTTCGCTCCCCGGTGAGGAACTCGGCGTCGGCGGGGTCGACGTCACTCGTGATGAGGGCAGCACCATCGGCGTCGGTCCGCGCGACTATGATCGTCGGAACACCCATGACGTCAGCAGCGAGCCGGGCGGAGATGAGGTTCCTCACGGCCTGGGCCGTCGGCAACAAGACCTTGCCACCCATGTGTCCGCACTTCTTCTCCGATGCGAGCTGGTCCTCGAAGTGGACGCCGGCGGCGCCCGCCTCGATCATGGCTTTCATGATCTCGAAGACGTTCAAAGCACCACCGAAGCCGGCCTCGGCATCGGCGACTATCGGAGCGAACCAGTGAACGCCGTTCCTGCCTTCAACATGGTGGATCTGGTCTGCACGCTGCAGGGTCTGGTTGATTCTCCTGACAACGTGGGGCACCGAGTCGGCCGGGTAGAGACTCTGGTCAGGGTACATCTGTCCGGCCAGGTTCGCATCCGCCGCGACCTGCCAGCCGGAGAGGTAGATAGCCTCAAGCCCCGCCTTGACCTGCTGCATGGCCTGGTTGCCCGTGACCGCCCCCAAGGCCCGCACGACCGGACGCTCGTGCATGAGTTCCCAGAGCCGCTCCGCGCCCATACGGGCGATAGTCTGCTCGATCACGACCGAGCCCCGCAGCCGTGCCACGTCCTCGGCGCTGAATGGGCGCTGGACCCCCTCGAAACGAGGAGAGTTGAAGTACTCCTCTATCTGGGAAACCTGGTTACCGTTAAGCATCAATCCTTCTCCTTCTGTCGGCTGGATCTCTACGCTTATCCTATATGTAGAATAGACATAAGTGTAGCTTGCACACAACCATTGTGTAGACCTTTTCGGGCCGTGTCAAATTATGCTCATGCACGCCGCCCCGGCCTTTATGGGGCGCGGGACCGCGGGCGGGCGGTGAGCGAACCGCGCCGCTCGCTTCTCTACCGGGAAAGATCGGGATCTCTGCTCCTTCTAGTCCAGGTACTCGTAGCCGGGGAGGGTCAGGAACTCGACGAAGTCGTCGTCGGTCGAGATACCGTCGAAGAGCTCGGCGGCCTTGCCGAACTCGTCGCTCTCGTAGCGCTCCTCGCCGACCTGCTCTTTGATCTTTCCGAGCTCCTCGGACAGGACTTGGCGGAACAGCTCGACCGTCACTTCGGTGCCGTCGTCGAGGACGCCCTGATCGTGGTGGATCCACTGCCACACCTGCGAGCGCGAGATCTCCGCCGTCGCCGTGTCCTCCATGAGCCCGAAGACCGGAACCGCCCCCCGCCCCGCGAGCCATGCCCCGAGGTACTGAATCCCGACGTTGACGTTGTTCCTGAAGCCGGCCTCGGTAATGTCGCCCTCCGGCTTCTCCAGCAGGTCGGCAGCGGTCGGGTTCACGTCGTCGCGCTGCTTGTCGATCTGGTTCGCCTGCGGCATCACCGCGTCGAAAGCCTCCCGGGCGAGCGGCACCATCCCTGGATGGGCCACCCAGGTGCCGTCGTGCCCGTCGTTCGCCTCGCGCTCCTTGTCCTCCCGGACCTTGTTGTAGGCTGCCTCGTTTTCCTTCGGATCCTTGCTCGGGATCTGGGCCGCCATACCGCCGATGGCGTGCGCCCCGTGCTGGTGGCAGGTCTTTATCGCCAGCAGCGAGTACGCCCGCATGAACGGGACGGTCATCGTCACCTGAGCCCGGTCGGGAAGGAGGAGATCCTTGTTACGGAATTTCTTGATGTAGCTGAAGATGTAGTCCCACCGGCCGCAGTTGAGACCCGCCGAGTGCTCCCGCAACTCGTAGAGGATCTCGTGCATCTCGAACGTCGCGAGGATCGTCTCTATAAGCACCGTCGCCCTGATGGTCCCCTGCGGTATCCCCAACTCATCCTGCGTCATTACGAAGACGTCGTTCCACAGCCTCGCCTCGAGGTGGCTCTCCATCTTCGGCAGGTAGAAGTACGGGCCGGAGTTCTGGTCCATGAGGTTCCGCACGTTGTGGAAGAAGTACAGCCCGAAGTCGAAGATGCCCGCCGGGACCTGCTTGCCATCCACCAGCATGTGCTTCTCGAAGAGGTGCCAGCCGCGCGGGCGGGCGAGCAGGACAGCTACGTCCTCGTTTAACTCGTAGACCTTGCCGGTGTTCGGATCGTCGTAGGTGATGGTCCGGTTCACGGCGTCACGCAGGTTTAGCTGGCTCTCCAGCATGTTGTACCAAGTCGGGCAGTTAGCGTCCTCGAAGTCCGCCATCCACGTCGCCGCCCCCGAGTTGAGCGCGTTTATCGTCATCTTCCGGTCCGGAGGGCCCGTCAACTCGACGCGCCTGTCCTGAAGGTCGTCCGGGATAGGAGCTATCTTCCAGTCGCCCTTACGGATCTCCTTCGTCTCCGGCAGGAAGTCGGGCATCTCGCCGGCGTCTATGCGCTCTTGGCGCTCGGCCCGCCTCTGGAGGATCTCCTCTACGCGCCCGCCGAACTCCCGCGAGAGCTTCGCCACGAAGGCGACCGCCTCTGGCGTCATTATCTCCGCGAACGCTTCCGGAACCGGGGCCGTAAGCTCGACTCCCTCTCCGTACCCCTGCTGCGTCTTACCCATCTACTCGCGCTACCTCTCTCTAGCTCCCACGACTCAAAAGCCCGGCCACTTTAACAAGTCGCGGATCACCCTGCCGGAGAGCCCTAGGCAGCAGAGAACTCCTTCTCGCAGGCTATCTCCCGAACCGGCCGCACGTAGACGACACAACAGCTAGGGTGGCACTTCCACCGGTAGAGCACCTCACACTCCCAAACGCCGTCGAGCATAATCCTCTGCCCGATCCTCGGGACCTCCTCCTCGTACCCGCGATCCAAAACCTCTTCGGTCTCCGGGTCTCTGTACTGCACCGGTATCATCCGTGCCTCCTTCCTTCATCGACTCCGACGTTGCACGAACGGTAACAAACCTCTTGTCATCAGTCCAATTGTTTGCTTGAATCAATGTCATAGAAGAAACTTATATCGGAGGGTAGCGGTGCTTCTGCGACAGATGGAGAGTTTCCTGGCGGTGGCGCGGTTGGGGAACGTGAGTCGGGCGGCGGCGGAGATGTATCTGACGCAGCCGACGTTGACAGCCCGGATAAAGGCTCTGGAGGAGGAGCTTGGGGACCAGCTCTTCGTGAGGACGAGCCGGGGGATGCGTCTTGCGGAGGCAGGCAAAGAGTTCTTGCCTTATGCGGAGCGGTGCGTGGGGAGCGTCGAGGAGGGGAGGCAACGTCTCAGGGAGCTTCGGGGGGCTTCCGGAGGGCGGTTATCGTTGGGGACGTCACCGGGGGTGAGTACGTATGCGCTGCCGGCTATCCTGGAGAGATTCACGGTGGCGCATCCGGGGGTCTCAGTCTCGGTCAGGACGGGACACTCGGAGGATATATTGGAGATGGTGTTAAAGGAGGACGTGCAGCTCGGGCTCGCGCGGGCGACGAACCACCCGGAGGTCGAGAGCATGCCGCTGTATGAGGACGAACTCGTGCTGGTTGTAGATCCTCAGCATAGGTTCACGGAGAAGGGGTCGGCGGAGATCGCCGAGATCGCCCGGGAGCATCTGATCCTCTTCGACCACGCCTCTAGTTACTACGAGCTCACCCAGTCGCTCTTCCGGAGCGCCGGTATCCGGGATTACAGCGCGATAGAGCTGGACAACATAGAGGCCGCAAAGAGGATGGTCGAGCATCGCCTCGGGGTAGCCTTCCTCCCTCGCACGGCGGTAGTAAGAAGCGTGGCGGCGGGACACCTCTCCCTTATAGAGGTCGAGGACAGCCCCGAAATACAGCGCCCGATAGTAGCCCTCCGCCGCCATGATGTCCCCCTCACCGGTACGGTACGGGCGTTCCTGGAGGTCGCCGGCAGCATGGGCGAAACTCGCAACCGCGCCCAACTCTCCCCCACTCTAGCCGCGGAGTTCGAGAACCTCCAGCTCATAGACCTGTTTACGTAGGAGATCTCCGGGGGCAGGTCTCTACGAGTCTTTCGCTCCCTCGCCCCATTCGTGCCGGGTGAAGACTTCCGTTATGGTCTCCAGATACGCGCCGCCCGCTCCTCGTCCGAGAAATTCTTGCTCGCCTTCAGCAGCTCGGCGGCGGCGGAGAGGAGATGGCTCCGGGCCTCCTACAGACAGGAGGGCATCGGCCGCACCGCCGAGCCCCTGCGGTCTCCGGGGATCGCTTCAACTTACCCGGCCCGCTCCAGGGCCGCCGTGGCGCAGCTCCGTACAATTGACGACCGGAGGCGGCAGTAGGTTCGACCCGCGGTAGAACGCCGCCAAGCCGTACATCCGTGACTCGACCCCGAAATCAAGAAGAAGGCGAAGAGGAGCAAGCGCGGGCACAAGAAGCGGGCGCGGGAGACGACCGGCCTCCGAGTAGGAAGTATGACCCGCCCGCACGAGCCTTGCTCATCGAGGGTTCGAGCGCCGGGTTTACGAACGAGGCTAACTCGGTCCTTCGGGACGATTACGTCCCATACGGTCCTTCTTGAGTATAATCAGGGGTTTATTACGTACGCCGGGCTTGCGTGATGGTGTGCAAAGCTCCCGAGGAAAGGTAGCATGTTGTCGGAGTTCTTTAGCCTGGAGTTGCTGGGCGCGTTCGTCGGAGTCCTCCTTATAGACTTCGTCCTCTCCGGGGACAACGCGGTCGTAATCGCGTTGGCGGTGCGCAACCTGGAAGGCAGCGTGCGTCGGCGGGCCATACAGTTGGGCGTGGCGGCCGCCATCGGGCTACGGATCATCTTCGCCTTCATCGTCTCTTTTCTCGTGCAGTTGCCGTTCCTCCAGGTAATCGGTGGGCTGCTGCTCATCTACGTCGCCTGGCAACTCGTGCAGCCGGAAGACGAGGAAGCGAACGTCAAGGCCGGATCTGGGCTGTGGCAATCTATCCGGATCATCGCCATCGCCGACGCGGTCATGTCGCTCGACAACGTGATCGCGCTGGTCGCCGTTTCAAGAAACCCGGAAGGTGACCCGCGGGTGTGGCTGGTGGCCCTGGGCATCGCGTTGACGATACCCATAATCATCTACGGTGCCACAATCTTGAGCACCCTGATGAACCGCTTCCCCATCATCGTCTATGCTGGCGCCGCCCTCCTGATCTACGTCGCCATCGAGCTGATGTTCGATGACAAGCTGGGAGCGGTGCAGACCGTCTCGGAGGCGACCGAGGGTTACCACCGGATCATAGCCCTCGGGGCCGCCGCAGTCTTTACAGTGATCGCCTACTTCGTCGCACGCCGTAGGGAGGCGAAGATCGCCTAGGAGGCAAACCCCGCCCGGACATGATCCCCTGCGTACCGAGAAGGTGCACGCCTCTCGTAGCGCTAGGGCTGGCGGTCAGTTAGCCGGCCCTTGATAACGTGCCGCCGCCCCTTTGGAGAGACTGTGTAGATAACCGAGCGGCGCCTGCCGGTCTACCTTGTGCTCGGCTGCTCTGAGTCGAGAGCCGAGGGGTAGATCGCGGCCATTCGGCGGGGGTGAATACGGTCCTCGTGGACCTTTGCTACGGCTCGTACGCCCTGAAGACCATCTGGGCAATGCCATGACCTTTGAGTCTGACTGACGTGGTAGAGGATCATAGCGTGCGCAGCCAGGTGAGCAAGGAGGACGGGAGGTGGCGGCTACCGTCCGCTCCTGAGCTCGGCGCCTTCGAGTCGCGCGGAGAGCCGCTTCGTGGCGGCAACCGGTAACGGTCGTGTGCCAGTTGGAGAGCGCGACCTTCTCAGCCGCCGAGATCCTGACGCTCCGCCCGAGATCAGGACGCAACCCCAACGGTGCGCGACGTACCGCCGGACGGCCTGAGCCACGACGCCATCGAGGTTCGCTCCCCAGGCGTTACGCCTCCCCTCAGCGTAACGGGCGGCACTACAAATGCTACAAGCATCCCCCGTCTCGAACGTCCGGCTCTGGGGATAGTTTGACGGACCCGAAACAGCGATTCTCCGACAGAGAGGTGGACCATAGCATCCTCCGCTGCTTTTGAATACGCTCCTTCATAAGTTCTCAAGGAGTACGAGTGTAAAGTGGAGGTGTATCGTTGGAACGTACGAGACAAAACCATCGTCGTTACTGGGGCTAGCCGCGGCGCGGGACGCGCTATCGCCCTCGTGCTCGGTAGGGCGGAGGCTACAGTCTACGTAACCGGGCGTAGCGTCGGCGCGGAGATGACCGAGAGCCTGCCAGGGACCATCAGCGAAACCGCCGAGGCGGTGACCGCACAGGGCGACACGGGCATTGCGGTTCGCTGCGATCATACAGTCGATGCGGAGGTCGAAGCGTTGTTCGCGCGGGTGCGCGAGGAGCAGGGGCGCCTCGACCTGCTGGTCAACAACGTGTGGGGCGGCTATGAGCACCATGAGGGTGAGGGTTTCGTCGCGCCCTTCTGGGAGCAGCCGTTGCGACACTGGGAGGGGATGTTCGTGGTCGGCGTGCGAGCGCACCTGGTAGCCAGCCGCTTCGCCGTGCCGCTAATGCTGCAAGAGCACCGGGGGCTGATCGTCAACACCGTCGCATGGGCGTTCGGGGAGTATCTGGGCAACCTATACTACGATGTGGCGAAGGCCGCTATCGTTCGCATGGCCTTCGGGATGGCCCACGAGCTCCGCCCGTACGGCATCTCCGCTGTGGCACTCGCCCCCGGGTTAATAACTGAGCGGGTGATGGCCGCCCACGCAGCGAAGCCCTTCGACCTGAGCGCCACCGAGACGCCCGAGTACCTCGGCCAGGCGGTGGCCGCGCTCGCCGCGAATCCCAGGATGCTACAAAAATCAGGAGAGGTGCTAACGGTTGGGGACCTGGCGCGCGAGTACGGCTTCACCGACGTCGACGGTCGGCAACCACCGGCGTTCAGGTTCTAGGACTCTGTTAGAGGCGCTGGGTTATGTACGAGAGGAGTTGCTGGAGCTAGCTCTGCGGCAGGCTCCCAGTCTGAGTCCCTAATCATGGAGCGAACTATCCCGAACATGCCGCGCATGTAGCCGTAGCGGTACGACGGAGAGGGCATGTCGTCCCAGACGAGCAGCCCATCTCGTCTACCCGCACCGCCGACTCTAGGAAGTGTAGAGTGCCGTTGAGGCGGCGAGGAACTTGCCGGTGCCGAGCAGGGTGAGGTTGCCAGGGACGGTCGATTCCTGGCAGACGAGCGAGGGCTCGAAACCCAGGACGTTCGTGCTCCTCGCGGTCACGTCGCCCTCGTCAAGGTCGTAGGAGACAATGTAATTGCCGCGGTCGCCGAGGACGAGCCTGCCCTTCGCGGTGACGAGTAAGTCATTCGCGTAGAGTGAGGAGAGCTCCGATCGACACTTCCCACCCACCTCCGGCATCCCTCCAAAAGCCTTTCGTTTGCTCAGGATCACTTTTCCGGACCATATCACCCGGGCAAGTCTCACCCCGGCCTTCTGGGTCCGTCCAATCCCACTACCGCAGGTCGTATACTTGGCAGTGAGAGCGAGACGAAACGTTTACGAGGTGATAAGGGTGGATCGAAAAAGGATCATCGTCATGGAGGGTGACCAGACGGGGCAGGAGCTTCTGGAAGAGGCTCTACGCGTCCTCGACCCTTCGGTGACCGGGCTGGACATAGAGTTCAAGAGTTATGACCTGTCGCTGGAGAACCGGCAGGCGACAGAGAACGGGGTCGTACACGAAGCGGCAATGGCGATGAAGGAGTCAGGGTACGGGATCAAGGCCGCTACCATTACCCCGGAGACAGGAGCCTTGGGATCCCCGAACGCCATCCTGAGAAAAGGGATAAACGGGACCGTCATCGTGCGAACCGGGAGGCGCATCCCCGGCGTCAACCCGATGATGGGCCTTCACGCGCCTATCTCCGTGGTGCGCATGGCCGTGGACGACGCCTACGGAGCGAAGGAGTGGCGCGAGGGCGAAGGGCTCGACGAGGTCGCGTACAGGACTGAGCACATCTCTCGCAGGGTCTGCCGCCAGGTCTCGGAGTTCGCCTTTATACAGGCGCGCAAGATGCGGGCCAAGGTCTTCGGCGGACCGAAGTGGACCGTCTCCCCAGTCTACGAGGGGATGCTCAAAGAAGAGATGGACCGGGCCGCCGAGAAGAGCAAGGACGTCCGCTACGACCCCCAACTGATAGACGCCACCTACGCCCTGCTGCTCTCGACCTACGGCGAGCCGCTCGTCATCCCGACGCTCAACCGCGACGGCGACTGCATGTCGGACATGGTGTTGCAGATGTTCGGCTCCATCGCTGGGGCGGAATCGTTGCTCATCGCGCTCGACGAGGACGAGAACCCCGAGACCGTGATGTCCGAGGCCCCACACGGTACCGCGCCGAGCCTGGAGGGCAAGAACGTCGCCAACCCGATGGCCATGATCCTGGCCGGCGCCGCCCTACTCACCTTCTTCCACGAAGAGAGGGCCGATCTGGTCTCGCGCGCGATCTACGAGACAACCTTCGAGAGCGTCCTCGACGGCATCCGAACCGCCGAGCTTGGCGGCTCCACCGGCACGCAGGAGTTTACCGACGAGGTGATCCGTCACGTCAAGACGAAGCTAGAGGTCTGGAGCGCCCTTGCCTAGGAGAGGCCTGTTCGGACTCCGTAGGACACGCGTCGAGTTCAAGATCACCCCCGCGACGTTCAGGACGCTCGGACTCGCCGGGATCTCGGGCCTCCGCTCCATGTCCGGCCCGGCCCTCCTCGCCCGGGCCGTCCGGCGCGGCGACGCGGACGCACCAGACTTCCCATCTTTAGGCTCCACGAGGGTCTCCAACCTCCTGGCCCTCCTCGCCGTCGGGGAGGTGATCGATGACAAGACACCCTTCATCCCCGCCCGGACCTCGGCCCCGGCCCTGCTCGGCCGCGTCCTCTCCGGCGCCCTCGTCGGGGCGGAGCTGTTCTCCTCCGAGGGACGCCGCAGGAACTCGGGCGCCATCCTCGGGGCGCTCTCGGCGCTCGCCGCCGCCTACGCTGGGGAGAAAGCCCGGACGGAAGGGGCACGAAAGGGCATCCCGGACCCGCTCCTCGCGATCCTCGAAGACATTCTCGTCCTCTCTTTAGGGACACACTTCCTTCGACGGAGGGCCTAGAAGCCGAACTTACTCATGATGTTCCCTACGGAGTCCAGGTAGCCGCCGTCAAAGAAGTAAATGTGGACGAGCAGCGGATAGAGGCTGTATAGGTCGCGGCGCGTCTCGAAGAAGCCGGGGCGGATGCCCCGTATCTCCTCGTAGCGTTGCAAGAACGCGTCGCCGAAGGAGTCAAAGAGCGAGATAAAGGCAAGCTCCATCTCGGGGTCGGCGTGGTAGATCGCCGGGTCCAGGAAGGCGGTGATCCTGCCATCCTTCGCCAGCACGTTCCCGCTCCACACGTCCCCGTGGATGAGAGAGGGCCGCTCGGGCTCCTCGATCAGGCCGTCCAGCCTCTCCGCTAACCGCTCTACCCGCTTCAAGTCCCCGGCCGGCAGACGTCCGGCCTCGTGCGCCGTCTCTGCCATATACAGAAGCCGGTGCTCCCGGAAGAACCTAGTCCAGCTCTCCGTCGGCGGGTTCGGCTGGTTGAGGTTCCCGATCAGCGTGTCCCGCTCGTGACCGTAGGCGTCTGCCGTGATGCCGTGCAGTTCGGCGAGCAGCCCGGCGGCGTGATGCTCGACCCCATCGGAGAAGCTACTCTCCCCCTCCACGAACTGCATGAGTAGCAACTCTTTGGAGGAATGGTAGACCTCCGGGACCGGAAGGTCGCTCTCTTCGCGCAGGTAGCGTAGCATGTACGCCTCTCGCTCCAGGTGCGACTCCCCGATGCTGTCCACCTTCGCGACCACCAACGAACCGTCGGAGAGCTCCACCCTGTAGACCTCCCCAATGCAGCCCCCGCCCAGCGGACGAACGGAGAGGAGCCGCTCACCGAGTGATTCCTCGATCCCCTCGGCGACCATCCTCTCAGCCATTACTGTACTTCAGGTGATGCTCGCGAATGTCCTCCAGCAGCCCCTCCGACGCCGCCTCGACGAGATCCAGCACGTGCTCGAAGCCCTCCGCTCCGGCATAGTAGGGGTCGGAGACCACCCGCTCGGGACGGTCGGGAGCGTAGTCTAGAAAGAGCCTCACCTCGGCCCCGCCATCCCCGCACAGAGGCTCGACGAGCCGGCGGTTCTCCTCATCCATAAAGAGGATGTAGTCGAACCTCTCGCAGTCCTCCCTGGTCAGGCGCCGCGCCCGCTGGGCGCTTATATCTATGCCCCTCTTTCTAGCACCCCTCCGCGCCCGCTCGTCCGGCGGGTGTCCGATGTGCCAGGAGCCCGTCCCCGCCGAATCCACCTCAACCTCTCCTTCGAGCCCCTCGCGCCGCAGAACGTGCTCGAAGACGCCCTGCGATAGCGGCGAGCGGCAGATGTTACCCATGCAGACGAACAACACGTGTACCATGCCGCTTACTATAGCTGCTAAGCAGCCAATTTTCGGCTGGCATTCGGTCGTGGTGCGCTGCTCCGGAAGTAGAGGGTTTGCTAGACTGGATCTTTCGACGGCGCTAACGAGGAGGAGAGGCGATGGCCGAAGTGAACCGGATAGGGATGCTTACAGGCGGCGGGGACGCGCCGGGGCTGAACGGCGTGATCCGGGCCGTCACCATGCGTTCGATCAACGACTACGGCTACGAGGTTATGGGCGTCATGCGCGGCTGGCGCGGTCTCCTGGAGAGAGAGGAGGACAGCACCCGGTCCCTCTCCATCGCCGACGTCTGCTACATCCTCGAAGAGGGCGGCACGATCCTCAAGTCCTCGCGCACCAACCCCTACAAGAACGAGGGCGACGCCGAGAAGGTCGTCGAGAACATGAAGGAGTATGGCATCGACGCCCTCGTCGCCATCGGAGGCGACGACACCTTAGGAGTCGCGAAGAGGCTCCACGATGACTTCGGGGTGCAAATCGTCGGCTGTCCCAAGACCATAGACAACGACCTCTCGGCGACCGACACCACGTTCGGTTACGACACCGCCGTTTCGATAGCCACCGAGGCCATAGACAGGATAAGGACCACGGCCAAGAGCCACGAGAGGATCATAGTAGTCGAGATCATGGGGCGGCACGCCGGTTGGATTACCTGGGGCGCCGGCGTCGCGGGCGCCGCGAACGTCACGCTCATCCCCGAGGTCGAACCGGACCTCGACGAGATAGCGAACCTCTTCCAGAGACGCGCTCAGAACGGCGAGAGCTGGGGCATCGTCGCGGTTAGCGAGGGCGTAACTCTAAGCGAGGACTACATAACCCAGGACGCCGAGAGGGACGAGTTCGGGCACGTCAAGCTCGGAGGCATCAGCGAGACGCTGGCGAACGAGCTCAAAGAGCGTACCGGAATAGACACCCGCCACATCGTCCTCGGCCATCTCCAGCGCGGCGGTACCCCGACCGCCTACGACCGCATCCTCTCGACGCGCTACGGACTCAGAGCAGCCGAAGCTGTAAAGAACGCCGAGTGGGGTAGGATGGTCGCGCTGCGCGGAAATGAGATCTTCACCGTCTCCCTGAACGAGGCGACCGAGGAGACCAAGACCGTCCCAGACGAACTCTACAAGGCCGCTGAGACATTTTTCGGATAAAAGCCTTTCGCACCCCTCTCGCGTGCGCCGATAACAAATAAGACCGGCGCACGCGACGTTTTGCGCGGCAATCACCGCTTTCTGTCTTCATTTGTATATCCATACGCCGCTGTGCTACGCATGCGCTAAAGGTCTCTTAAACGCTTGGTGTGAGTTTTGAGATCACCATCCCAGCAAGTCAGCGAAAGCCAACCGGGGGCGTCCAAGCTGGTCGTTGAGCCGGATACAGAAGTTGTGCAATGCTACCCTCGCCGCCAAACGAGCGCGCAAACCACTCAGTTGATAGGGCCGCTCCCGGTGAAGGCCGAAGGTATTCAAGAGCTTGTCGTAAACGCTTTCCACGATCTGGCGGAGGCCTGCCACCCATCGTCTGAGTCGCTTGGGCCAGCTTCGCTTGCGGCTGTTGCGTTTGGGCGTATGGACAAGCAGTGCTCCGTATCGTTCGAGCCAGCGCCGATGGTTTTCGGAGCCCTCGAAACCCTTATCGGCCACGTAGCATCCCGAGGTGGTCGGGCCCACGCTCGCAAGCCGGGGGCTCGGATGTTCTCGCGCGGCGAAGAAGGTCTCGGCCATCGGCTGATCGGCGGTGGAAGCGGCCCCGAAACCGAAGCCCGTAATGACCCCCGTGGTGCTTACGGCCACAAGCAGCCTGAAGCCCTCGTACCATCCCAGCCAATTGCTCCATCCGATGTCGGCATAACCAGCCAACCATCCCGGGCCTCGACTCTTGGCGTCCCGAACGGGCATGGCCGCACTATCGAGAGCCTCGTAAGGACATCCGTCGATGCCCACCAGCACCTCCGCCAGATGCAGGGCCACTTCCTCGATGAGCCTCACGTGCGAATGCACGGAGCGGTTGAACTGCGAGCGATCGGGCAGGGTAGGGAAAGCGCCGCGCAGTTGGGTGTGCGCGTAGCGGTAGAAGTCCCGTTCGCTGGCGAATCGCGAAAAGCGAGCGAAGATGGCAAGAGTGACGACCTCGCTAGGGCTGAGGGAGGCCTCGGGTCCGGGTGGCCGATCTTTCCGCGAGCGGGATTTGTAGAAGTCGTCGGTGATAGCGTAGAGTGCGGTGAGGAAGGTGTCCACGTCGAGCATGGGGAGTCGGTTCCTTTCCCTTCGGAATCGGGTAGCAAGCCGACTCTAGAGCGTGGACACCTTTCGCTCAAATACTCGCTAGATAATTCACACCAAACGTTTAAGAAGTAACCGACATAAACTCGCCGCGCCGCCTTTTCCATTGGCTTCCGCATGCAACGGCTAGAGGGTGTTATGGACTTGCACCGAGGACAGCGGTTGCTTGGCGGAGGAACACACAAGCAAAGGCGATGAAGTGTAGCCCCGCCACCGTGTTCGGCAGCCTCTCGTAGTCCTTGACCAACCGCCGGAATCGCGATGCCCATGCAAAGCCTCGTTCCACTACCCATCTTCTCGGCAGTAGAACGAAGCCTCGCTTGGCCTCCGGGTGCTTGACCACTTCCAACCTCATTCCATGAGCCTCCGCTTCGGAGGCCGGGCGCTCTCCGGTGTAGCCCTGCTCCACATACGCTAGCTCCACCGACTCGCCGGTCGCTTCTTGCATGGCCTCGGCCAGCTCTCCCACCTGCCCCCGGTCTTGCTCGTCGGCGGGTGTTACGTGCAAGGCGAGTAGGTGTCCCAGGGTGGCCACCGCCGCGTGTATCTTCGATCCCTTCTTGCGCTTCGCTCCGTCATAGCCGCCTCGTGAGCCGCTCTCGGGGGTGGAGCGTAGGGTGCGAGAGTCAAGGATGGCAGCTGTCGGCTCGGGCGCCCTGCCCTCCGAAAGGCCCAACAGCATGCGCAGATCGTGGACTACCTCCTCGAATCGCCAGGGGGAGCCGGTTCTCACCACCCACCGGAGTCCGTTTAGGACCTCGGGCGCAGGTCATGGTTGCGCTGGGGCGCGTCTTCTCGCACAAGCGCAAGGTACGGGGCCACTAAGGCCCACTCCTCGTCAGAAACGTCGCTCGGGTAAGGTCTTCTATTCGGCATGACCTCATGCTACCGCTCCTGCGCCAAAGAGTTCATAACACCCTCTAAGGGACCTTCGCCGCCTCCCTCCCGGCGAGGTGCGTCCCTATCCTCCGGTAGCGCTCGTAGCGGCCCTTGACCAGAGCCTCCGGCCCGAGCTTCGAGAGCCTCGCGAGGGCGTCCTCGACGGCATGGGCTACGGCCTCGACGGCGGCACCGGGCTCGTTGTGCGCGCCACCTAGGGATTCGGGCAGGACCTCGTCTATGATCCCGTGCGCCATCAGGTCCCTCGCGGTGATCTTCATCGCCTCGGCGGCCTCGGCGGCCCGCCCAGGGTCGCGGAAGATTATGGCGGCGCACGCCTCGGGCGCTATGACCGAGAGGTAGGAATTCTCCAGCATCACGACGTGGTCGGCGGCACACATTGCGAGAGCGCCGCCGGAGCCGCCCTCCCCGATGATCACCGCCACGACCGGTACCGGCACGCGCGCCAGCGCCATGAGGTCCGCAGAGATGGCCCACGCCTGTCCCCGCTCCTCGGCCTCGCGCCCGGCGAAGGCCCCCGGCGTGTCAACGAGCGAGACTATGGGAACCTCGAACCTCTCGGCCAGCCCGTAGAGCCTTCCGGCCTTGCGGTAGCCCTCTGGATGGGCCATACCGAAGTTGCTCGCTACACGGCTGTTGACCTCGTCGCCCTTGTCGTGGCCCAGGAGCATTACGGAGTGCGGGCCTATCCTCGCGAGGCCTCCGCGCACCGCAGGATCGTCCGCCCCGAGATGGTCGCCCAAGAGCTCGTAGAAGTCGTTCGTCATTGCATCACGGTAGGAGCGGAAGTTCGGGCGGTCGGGGTGACGGGCGACCTGGACGCGCTGGTAGGGGGTGAGGTGCGCGTAAATGCGCTTCTTCGCCGCGCCGAGAGCCTCTTCGAGGCGTGAGATCTCCTCCTGCAGACCCTCGTTGGAGCCGGCGAGCCTGTGAAGCTCGGAGATCCGTGCCTCCAGCTCCTTGACCGGCTTCTCGAACTCCAGGATCACTCGAAGTACCTCACGCCAGGAACCTCAGGAACCGCTCCAAATCCCCCTTGAGCGCCAGACGGTGGACGATGCGGTCCACGAGGCCGTGCTCGCGTTGGAACTCGGCCGTCTGGAAGCCCTCGGGCAGCCGCTCCCTGGTGGTCTGCTCGATCACCCTCGCCCCCGCGAAACCTATCCTTGCCTTTGGCTCGGCGATAACTACGTCCGCAGAGGTCGCGAACGAGGCCGTCACCCCCCCAAAGGTGGGATCCGTCAGAACCGAGACGTAGGGATGCGAGCCGGTCATGTAGCGCGAGAGGGCCACGCTCGTCTTCGCCATCTGCATGAGGGAGTAGATGCCCTCGTACATCCGCGCTCCCCCCGAGGCAGAGACGATTATAAGCGGCAGCCCCTCGTCGTAGGCGATCTCTATTGTGCGGGCGATCCTCTCGCCCACCACGCTCCCCATGCTCCCCCCGATGAACCGGAAGTCCATCGCGGCAAGCGCGACCGCACGCCCCCCGATCCTCGCGACACCGCTCAACACCGCGTCGTCGAGACCGGTCTTCTTGCGCGCGCCCTGGAGTTTCTCCACGTAGCCCTCGAAGCCCAGAGGGTCTTCGGACATCATGCCCGCGTCCCTCTCCTCGAAGCTGCCCTTGTCAGCGAGAAGGCGGATACGTCCGGGGGCGGCAAGCGGGTAGTGGAACTCGCAGTTCGGGCAGACGTTGAACCGCGCCACGAGGTCCTTCTCGTAGATCGGCTCCCCGCATGCCTCGCATTTGGTGAAGACGCCGTCTAAGGGACCGAGACCGCTCTCCGTCTCCGGGGCGATACGCGCGTACTCCCGCCGCTTGTGGAGCCAGTTCCTAATTCCTACCCCCCACCTTCGTCCGGGCCTCGCTATCGAGTGCCTCGCGCACCCCGCGCAGCCAACGCGCCGCCCCCTCCGGTCCCTCTTCGGCGACGATCTGCATTAGCTTGCTTCCTATGATGACGCCGTCCGCCTCCGACGCGGCCTCGACCGCCGCCTCCGCGGAGGAGATACCGAAGCCAAGAGCTACCGGCGCCGAAGCCCTTGCCCGCACCCTTCTCAAGAGCTCTATCGCCCCGGGCGACAGCTTCTCCCGCGCCCCAGTCACGCCCGCGATCGAGACGCAGTACACGAAACCAGAGGCGGCCTCGGCGATGCGGTCCAGACGGGCATCATCCGTGGTGGGCGCGGCGAGCGGGCAGATCGCCACTCCCGTCTCCGCAGCCATCTCCCGGAACTCAACCGCCTCGTCCACCGGGAGGTCCGGGATCACGAGCCCCGATACCCCCGCCCCGGCCGCCGCCTCTAGAAAGCCCTCGATCCCGCGCGCGAAGATGACATTGTAGTACACAAGGAACACAACAGGAACCCGGTCCGCGAGGCCCGAGGCCAGCTTCAGGCAATACTTAAGGTCCGCGCCGTTCTCAAGAGCGCGGGTGGTGGTGTCCTGGATGGTCGGTCCGTCCGCCAGAGGGTCCGAGAAGGGCACGCCTATCTCGATCACGTCCGCCCCCGCTGCGAGGTATGCCTCCCCAATCTTGCGCGCGCCATCGAGCGTCGGGAACCCCGCCGTGAGGTATGGCATGAGCGCGACCCGCCCGCCGGAGAAGGCCGCCCTCAGCCTCTCGCCGCCGGCTTCTCTACCCGTCACCGGACGCGACCTCTGCTTCGTGAGCGTCTATGCCGATGGCCTCCGCCACGACGCCTATGTCCTTATCGCCGCGACCGGAGAGGTTGATGACCACGTTCTTGCCCGGCCCAAGCTCCCGGGCTACTTGCGCCGCGTGCGAGATCGCATGCGCCGTCTCAAGAGCCGGGATGATGCCTTCGAGACGCGAGGTCTCCACGAACGCCTCAAGCGCCGCCTCATCGGTGACGCTCGCGTACTCGACGAGCCCCTCGTCCTTGAGGTAGGCGTGCTCCGGCCCGACCGACGGATAGTCGAGGCCGGCAGAGATAGAGTGGGCCTCCCGGATCTGGCCGTCCTCCGTCTGCAAAACGTAGCTCATGCTGCCGTGCAACACCCCAGGCTGCCCGCCCGTGAGCGAGGCTCCGTGCTCGCCCGTCTCGAGTCCCCTGCCGGCCGCCTCGACGCCGACAAGCCGCACGCCCCCGCGCCCGACGAACGGATGGAAGGCCCCGATAGCGTTCGAGCCGCCGCCCACGCAGGCGACGACGGCGTCCGGGTCGCGGCCGAAACGCTCGCGGGCCTGGAGCTCCAACTCGCGCCCGATGACCGTCTGCAGGTCGCGCACGATGCGCGGGTAGGGTGCCGGCCCCGCCACGGTCCCGATGATGTAGTGCGTATTCTCCACGTTCGTGACCCAGTCCCGGATCGCCTCGTTGAGCGCCGCCTTCAGCGTACCGGAGCCGCTGGTTACGGGCCGCACCTCCGCCCCCAGAAGCTTCATCCTCAGGACGTTTGGCGCCTGGCGGCGGGTGTCCTCCTCGCCCATGTACACGACGCACTCCCGGCCATAGAGGGCGGCGACGGTCGCCGTAGCGACGCCGTGCTGCCCCGCGCCGGTCTCCGCGATAATCCGTTCCTTACCCATCCGCTCGGCGAGCAGCATCTGGCCGAGGGCGTTGTTGATCTTGTGCGCCCCCGTGTGCGCCAAGTCCTCCCGCTTGAACCACACGTTCGCCCCGCCCCACTTACGGGTGAGCCTCTCGGCGAACATCAGCGGCGTCGGCCTCCCGACAAAGTCTCTGGCGAGCCCGTTTAGCTCCTCGACGAACTCCGGGTCGTCCCGGTAACGCTCATAGGCTGCTTCTAGCTCTTCGAGGGCGTGTATGAGGGTCTCCGGCACGTAGCGCCCGCCGAAGGGTCCGAAGTAGCTCGTATCCTTACTCTTTTGCTGCACTCACGAACCTCCGAACCCGCTCTCTGTTCTTCTTCCCGGGCGCGTCTTCGAGTGAGCTGGAAGCATCCACCCCGTACGGCTCGAAGAGACGGACCGCCTCCCGAACGTTCTCCGGCCCAAGCCCCCCGGAGACGACGATGTTACCACGCCCCTTGAGCGATTTCGCCAGCCCCCAGTCGAACCTCTCCCCCGTCCCGCCCCGCGCCTTCTCGCTCCACGCGTCGAGCAGAAAGAGGTCCGCCCCGTAGTCGTCGATCGCCGCCAGAGAGTCCGCGCCCCGCACCCGCAGCGCCTTCATCACCTTTAGCCCACCCTCCCGCACGGCGTCTACCTCCTCGGGGCTCTCGTCGCCGTGCAGCTGAGCGTAATCAAGCACGACCTCGCGGCCAATACGGAGCACCTCAGTGGGCTCCGCGTCCACGAACACCCCGACCTTGAGGAGGCCCTCGGGGAGCGAGGCCGCTATATCTTGTGCCTCCTCGACGCTGATCCTGCGCGGGCTCTCGGCGAAGACGAAACCGATGGCGTCCGCGCCGGACTCCGCCGCGAATTGTCCGTCTCTGGGGGTGGTAATGCCGCATACCTTCACGTAGGCCATAGGGTAGAAGTTTACCCGTTATTTAAGGGATCGTTAATCTCCCGGGACCGGCGCCGTGCTAAGGTGAGCTTATGGCCGAACCGACCCTCGCCCTCGCGCTCGCCGCCGGAGCCGTATCGTTCCTCTCGCCGTGCATGCTCCCGGTAATACCGGCCTTCTTCGCGCAGCTCGCGGGTTCCTCGTTCAAGTCACCCGAGCCGAAGCGGAGGGACGTGCTCCTGAGCGCCGTCCTGTTCGTGGCCGGGTTCTCGGCCGTGTTCGCCGCTCTGGGCGTGGTGCTCAACGCGCTGCTCGAAGGGGCGGCGACGGAGGTCCTGGCGTGGCTCTCGCGTCTGGCCGGGACGGTCGTCATCCTCCTCGGTCTGCACCTCACCGGCCTGCTCCGGCTGCCCGTCCTCGACCGGGAGTATGGGGTGAGGACGGAGGCGCGACCGGGGCGTCTAGCCCCCGTACTGTTTGGGGCGTCCTTCGCGGTCGCGTGGACGCCGTGCGTAGGTCCAATCCTCGATAGCACGCTCGCGCTCGCGGCCACCCAACCGGCGTCGGCGTTCCCCCTCTTGCTCGCGTATGCGTTCGGGCTCGGCGCACCGTTCTTGCTCGTCGGTCTGTTCCCCGCCCGGGCGTTCGCGTTTATCAAGAAACACCGCAAGAGCACGCGGTACATCCACGTCGCGTTCGGCTTCGTACTCATCGGCATGGGCGTGCTCGTCTTCACCGTCAAGCTCGCCTTGCTTACCACCTTCCAGCTACTAAACGAGGTACTCCTATGAGGTCCCCGGCGCCCAGGCCCGTACTGCTAATGCTCACGCTCCTGCTCATCGTCAGCGCCATCGCATTCGTCGAGCTCCGACTTAACAGAGCCGGTCAGGGCGACGCGCAAGAAGCACAGTCGGTCCCACCCGCTGAAGCGACGTCCGAGCCAACACCGGCAGCCGAAAGCGAGGCGGCGGCAGGAGGAACGGAACGCGAGAGTGCGGACGAGAGGGTCGCGCGCAAAGAAGCGGAGTTCACGCGGGCGAAGGAGATCTCCGGCCCGACCGGCTTCATCAACATGGACGGTGTATCTATCGGCGAGAACCTCGGCGAGAAGGTAGTGCTGCTCGAGTTCTGGACCTACAGTTGCATCAACTGCCAGAACGTCCAGCCGTACCTCAACGAGTGGCACGAAGCGTACGAGGGCGATGGATTGCTCATCATCGGCGTCCACAGGCCAGAGTTCGAGTTCGAGAAGGACCCCGCCAGCGTCGAAAGGGCCGTCGGGGAGGCGGGCATCGAGTACCCCGTCGTCCTGGATAACAACAGCGCCACCTGGGACGCCTACAACAATCATTACTGGCCCGCCCGCTACCTGATCGACGCGGACGGCTTCATCCGCTACCAGCACTTCGGCGAGGGCGCCTACGAAGAGAACGAACAGGAGATCCAGGAGCTCCTCTCCGAGAGAGACGAAGTTTCGAGCTGAACGGTTCGACTCTTGCTCCCGGTCGGATGCTCTCCGGCTCCCTGTCTACGAGTGTCCGACCTGCCCAAAGTGCTCCGTCAGAAAGTTAAATATCTTCGTCCACGAGTCCGCGCTGGCATCATTGCCCGCCTCGACGACCGCCAGCAGCGCCGGTGCAGGCCGTCTCAAGGTGGGCGGAATGCTGCGATTAGTAATGGTGGGTTCAACCGGTCGGTGCAACACTGGGTAGGGTTTTGGGTGTTGTCCGGATCGGGGGTGCGGGAGTGGCGAGGCTGGGTCGTCCAGGAGGGTTGTCTGCGGCAGGCAAGCAGGAGTTGTGGAAGCGATGGAGGGCTGGAGAATCCATCAGCGACATCGCCCGGGCCCTACAGAAGCCTCCCGGCTCCATTCACGGGATGCTCGAAGCCACCGGCGGGATCTCTCCGCACAAGC
>JAABVA010001678.1_pt1 | contig 23245 bp, 26 predicted proteins | sample 5560331 | NCBI WGS metagenome assembly JAABVA01 (sample SAMN12812661, study PRJNA571458) | rock metagenome | isolation source: Antarctica rocks | place: Antarctica: Victoria Land, Mt New Zealand sud | collected 2016-01-07
AGCGCATATATTAAATTGTGTAAATAGCTATTATTTAGTTAGTCAAATTAATTAGTAATTAACCTATTATACGATCGCAATAACCAATAAGTTCTGAGTCAGCAATAGCTGAAAACTGCGTTGCTTTTGCCTCAGTTCTCAGACGTGCCAACGTCGCTAAGCCCCTTCGGGTTAGCGCCCTGCTGACTTCGCAGCATACGGGCGGCACGTCTGAGTGCAAACCCCTGTAAGATAGGTTGATCTGCGTTAATTTGATGACAGCCCGCACAACTTGCCTCGTTAACTTTTGCAAGTCACAACATTCTTGTTTGCGACGCGATCATCAATGCACAACATGTAAATCATAATGTATGTGAACTTGCGATAGTACTTTCACATATGCTCTATCTGATGCGTCTAATTTAAGTATCAATAAAATTCTGCGAGATCGATAAATTGCATCGTCGCATCATCGAGTCGACTGCGCGCGATAATTCGAGTAGTCGAGCAGCGCGATCAAGAATATGCTAGCTTCGATTTTTTGTTCTCATCGCTTGATATCTCATGATCATATCGTCGACTGAACTTAGTTGAACTTGCATCGTGTTGAAAGATGAAGATTTGATTCGAACGTTCTTTTTGATGATCGAGAAAGCGCGTTAAGTCGTTTCGATAGAAAGTTTGATAGAAAGTTCGATAGAGAATTTGATAGAGAATTTGATATGAAGTTTGATAGAGCGTTTGATAGGAAGTTTGATAGAAAGCTCGGCAGAAAGCTCAGTAGAAAGCTCAGTAGAGAATTTGATAAAGCGTTTGATAGAGAATTTGGTCGAAAGTTTGATAGAGATAGACTGATCGTCGAGCCGAGTTTTCATATCTACATTCTGACCCGGCCCGAATACTTGAGTCGAACCTCATGACCCGACTCGGTATCGATCTCGAGCCGGGTCAGAACTCGCTGACTCGACTCAACCCGTCAAGCAATCAAATATGACGTCAAGAGGGCTAAATATAGAAATTTTTCCGGTTTTTCGCCTTTGCATTACCTTTTTGCATTACCTTTTTGATAGAAAGCCATAAAGAAAAACATGAAGGGGAACATGAAGGGGAACATGAAGGCCGTTTGGTAGAAAGCTTTGATAGGGGGCTATGATAGAGAGCTATGGTAGGGAGCCATGACGAGGAACTATGAAGGCTGTTTGGTAGAGAGCCATGAAGGGGAGCCATGAAGGGGAGCTATGATAGGGAAACATGAAGGCTATTTGGTAGAGAGCCATGGTAGGAAGCCATAATAGGGAGCCATAATAGAATATCTACCTACCTACCTTCATGTCTTGACGAGCCGGGTCGGGAATTCCGAGTCGATACTCGATTCCAACCCTCTGACCCGGCCCGAATACTCGGGCCGAACATCTCGACCCGACTCGAATACTCAAGCCAAGAATCCTGACCCGAATCGAGTCTTGGCGGGCCGAAAACCCGGCCCGACCTCGATGATCCGGCCCGACGCGACCAGTCTAGATAGAGAATTATGAAGAATGCTTTCTATTGAGCTAATTAGCATGTGCTATGAAGCATATATGAAGCATACTATGAAGTAGATCATGAAGCGAATGACGCTTATTTGAACATGTCGCATGAAGCATGTTTTGAAGCGAGTAGAGTGATGAGTAGACGATCGAGTTGATAGCTGAGTTGATAGCTGAAAATTTAGGTAGACGAGTAGATAGAGTGGTGAGTAGAATGATGAGTAGGATGATGAGTAGAATGGTGAGTAGGTAGGCGAGTCGGTAGAAATCGTAGAATAGGTAGATAAACAGAGCGAACAAAATGTAATTAATTCAATAATACGCTCATACTTTACCGCATCAGATAAGGCGATCGGCAAAGTTCGGTATTATTTCAGATTTAACGCAGATCAACCTATCTTACAGGGGTTTGCACTCAGACGTGCCGCCCGTATGCTGCGAAGTCAGCAGGGCGCTAACCCGAAGGGGCTTAGCGACGTTGGCACGTCTGAGAACTGAGGCAACGTTGCTTTCCATTGGTAACAGACTTGCTCGGGCAGCCAACGAACCTAGTAGGCTAAACGCAGTGTGAGAAACACTCCGGCGCACATATCCATATCAGAGCTTGGCTCTGTGGCCGGTACCTATTTCCCTCACAGTATCACTAAGAAGAAAACCGCATGAAACCGGCATGAAAACCACATGAAAACCAGACACGATGTTGTGAAGTGGTGACTACTTCGTGAGTTCTAGTGGCTGGGATCGATGGAAATGCATGAGCCATTGTCATTGTTGGGGATCTCTACGTCACATGGATCGATTGAGACCTCTGTATTTGCTTTATCTGAGGCCAGACTTGCTTGCTATGGTTTATTGCTGATGGCTGCGCGATCGAGTCGACCGGAAGGCAGCAGCTGGCTTGGCGCTTGCTTTGATGGCCCAGTTTTGCTCGATCTGGTGCTTGAGATCTTCCGCCGCGTCAACGAGTCTTGCGCCGGGCCCGTCCTTTTTGCTGTGGTGGTACTTCCTGAACGCAAACCTGAACTGTTTGATGTTTGGGAGATTCTGGAGCGGCTCAAGTTTGTTGCTGTTGATAAAAAGCTCTGCTGCTCGGTCCTGACCAGCTTCGAGCAATATGCCCAGTTGTTCACGGGAAAATAGGTCATGAAGTTCATTGCCATCTTCACCGTCTTTGAGCAAAACCTTGGTGTCCAGGTATACAGAGAGACTGTTCAGAAGAGGCGAGTTTGAGAACAACTTCGCGGCATCCTTCAATAACGATCTGGAGGTAAGCGGTTGCGTTAACAGGGCCTCGTTTGCAGACTCAAATTTGAATATTCCAGCGCTTGATAGCGCTGGGTTACCTACGAAAAGAATGGCGATATGAAACTCAATCTTCTTGAACCGAGCAAATACGTGAGGTTCCATGGAGCCGTCCATTTCTGGCGTGTAGTAAAAGTGGCTGCCGTTCGCTCGCGTGTAACCAGCCCCATGGATAGGATCGTGCCGCCAGATGCGCTCGATTGGGGATCTGAAAAGGACGAAGTCATCAATGGGGTTCTCAAGGCCTAGAAGGTGACCAGCATGCAGCATGATCGTGAGCTCCGAATGCAGCACGGATGCAGCTTCCTTGTGTATCTGCCGATTGGTGCTAAGGATGGCCATCTCTCGGTTGACATGGCTTTCATCTTTGTCGGGAGTGAGAGAGTGCTTGGGCGCAACGGTGACGAGGTAGCGGTATATCTCAAAGCGGATTTCTAAGATTATTATCAGTACACTTGCAGACGAGGCCTCAAGTCATCAACACTACCTGTGGGAAGACGTAAGAAATAGCAGACGGTATCTTCTGGTGCTTTGAAAGATGCCATATTAGCTGGTTCTTTGAGAGATACCATATCAGCGAGATAGTAGATGATATTACAAGCTGATGAGGATCGCACGCAGTAAGCGGTAGCAAAGGGGATGAGGTTAAAGAGTAGGAAAAGGAAAAGTCTGAATTTTCACAAGCAGTACCAATGCACCTTACTAGGGGCAAGAAGTAACACTACGGGAGAATAATGAGTTGGTTGGCGAAACATAACACCAAGGCTAGATTCGGTTGGGGGAGAAGAACCATAACAGAACAAAATGAATTAGGTTATATTAAGTTTGACATGAAATAATACAGAGACGTTGTATTGATCGAGGAGAGTCATGGGTTGAAACGAGGCTATATATCGAGTGGAGAGAAGCAACACCAAGGCTAGAGTGTTGGTGAAGTACACTCAGGCTATACGATGATGAGAAAGCAGTACAGACGGCGATTCATGAGTGTTCACGAATTTCTCAAGGTCTTTCACATTGATTGCTTGAGGCAAATAAAGCATGTTATTAATCAGCTAAAATTAACAAAACTTCTCTCTCAGCCAACACAATTTTTTCCGTTCATTCTGTCAACATTACTCTCATGATCGTCACAAATTGGCATGGCTGCATTGTTGTGTTCGACTTTCATTCGGAATCTAATGCTTCCCTTAGCAAATATGAAGGACTCTGGCTCCAATACGGGACAATGTCTTACCTTTTTGGCTGATATACCTGAGTGCTGTGATGATGAGAAACAGACCTTTCTGCCACAAGAGTGAACAGCAATCAGTGATATTTCTTTACAGTACTTCGCAAGGACATGTCACTTGAGATATGGGGGCAAATGCTCATGAAAGTCGTACTTTGATTGAAATGACACTCCTCAACATTTAAGACTTCTTGAAGCGAGAAGTGTGGTATCAACTGATTTTCGTTTATGACACGACATGATATCTACATAGTATCAAATGTTGAAGATGAAGTGCACTGGTCACGTGGAGTAAAAGTTGATCCGTTCCTGGAATTACTGTAGTTCTATCCCTGCAGCATGACCGAGCCACGGATAATGCCGATAGGCTTCCGATTTGACTCGAAATGACCAAACACTTTGGCGATGCAAGAGAGCGGAGAACACGCTTCGTCCGGTCATGCGCTGTGCATTTCCGCCGCCCCAATGCCTTCATGGCAACATCTCTTTACGACACTTTTCACTGACCCTTCAGATCCGTCACACTTACATGCCTCAATCCACTCTTTGTTCGTTTATTCCCCCAGTCGTCCATGGCCACTTGCCTGAGTCATGTCGAGATGAGCTCTGCATAAATCCACAAGTGCAGCACAACTTCGCTGTACATTAATCTACGTCAGCTATCACACCGCATTTTGACTACATGCAACGTTGAAACAGCAGCAACTCTACGACGCAGTCCTTCGGGCGCTCTCTTCCAACTTCTACCTTCATCATGCCAATCTTCGCAGATCCCGAACGACGCTTGTCCACAACAACGAAAGAACCGGAACCTACACAGTTGGGTACCATGAACCGAAAGCTTTCCGAGGAAAGCATCAGGACAGAGTTCTGTGACGGGCCATTGCCTGATACACCTCCTCGGGACACATCACCAAAACAAGCCAGAGAAAGCTTGAGCGTGAATATGCTTGAAACACGCACGAGCAATCGGGCTGAGCTGATTGAGAGGATCAAGAGAGGGGAAAGTCCTACCTGGGTCCCGAATCAAGCGGTACGTATGATGTCGGACTGGTATACTGCTGTTGGTTGGGATCTGAGGTGTGTTTCAAATATGTCCCAATGCCTTGGCAGTCTGTTCTGGTTTCAAGGGTGCCTGCCATCAAGAATGTAGTAACCTCAATTTGGGGGACTGCAAGATATCTGGATAAACATCGCCTACATTTGTTGGGTATAAGATGAAGCTTGCCAAATAGACTATTTTCAATGATGTTTTAAGAGGGATCAAGCTGACTGGAAGTATTGACCGTAGCTTGCAGAAGAATTCAACAGAAACCTCAATGACAGATCTTCGAGCCCATACTCAAATGTCGAAGCACCTATCGAAGTTTCCTCTTTGTTGCCTGCTGCAGAACTCCGAGGAATTACTCAAGACTCTACCCAGATGAGTAGGCATGCTGCTCGACCGAGACTCAGCCCACCGTTGGAAATCCAAAGACCAAGATCTGCTCTACATGCTGGAGATTTCAGGAAAGACGCAGATAACGTTGGGAATATATCTTGTTCGCCAACGGGCCCAGGGTACGCTCATAACGGTCCACTCAATGGGCCGCTAGGTACATCTCCCACCTCCCCCTGGTATATGCCATCTTCTTCTTTTGATGGTTTCCATGCACGGGAAAGAACTTTAGACAATGCAGAACGAACACTGTCCAGAAGCCGAGCTCCGTCACTGAGCTCTTATTCGTCAAGCTATGTACTCAAGGCGCCAACAACGCCTTTGGTTCAACAATCCAACAATACCGATCTTGATTTTTCTCCTAGGGATTGCTCGATCAGTCCTAGCAAGAGTAATCGCCGTCATACTATGCCACCTCAAGCCCTACAAGCTCTCCAATTTTTACCGGGCGGTTACTCATCAATGCCTCGTGATGCTGAACACCCACCATTACGTAGAGATACCACCTTTCCACTCCAGACGCACCATTCGCGAAGGTCTTTGACCTCGAATTGGTCGCTTCAAGCTTCGACCTCCTCACAGACTCCAGGGTATCTTCGTCCGCGAAGGTTGTCTCATTCTTCTGAAACGTCGCCGTTACAGCATGCGTCGATGGTGGGCTCCTACGAGGAGTCAATTCTTCGAGGGTGGATGTCAACAGCTCCTTCAAAACCACTTGACTTCACTGCACAGATTGGTGTTCTTGGCAAGGGAAATTGTAAACCAAAGTGTCCAGCCCATGTGACCGTTCCTTTCCCTGCAGTTTTCTATAATTGGAGTGGTGGTGGTGGAGTCAAAGGTATTGCCAATGATGAGCCTAGTCCTTATGTCGGGCACATTGATCTTCAACAACTGTTACTACCGTCAAAACCCAATGCCAGGGAACGAAAGCGCGGCATCACTCAAGAATCTGATGCTGAATATGATTCTACGAACCCTAGTAGCACCCATGAACCAGAGTGCATTGTGTCGAGTATCTCCATCAGAAAACGCAAAAAGCATAGGCAATTATCGCCTGACCAATCCCCTCCGCCAGGTGGAAGTTATCGGATCCCGCAGCAAGGCCAGCTCCAGATAATAATCAAAAACCCAAATAAAACGGCGGTAAAACTCTTCCTTGTCCCCTACGACCTAGAAGGGATGGAAGCAGGCACGAAAACTTTCATTCGCCAGCGATGTTATTCGACGGAGCCTATTATGAGCAGCTTTCTTATGTCGAGATCTCCACATGACATGGATCTGTCGCCAAGCGCAGGACATGGATCTCAGAAAAAACCATCTCTTCGTTACTTGATTCATCTGAATATCTGCAGCCCCTCCAAAGGGCGTTTTTATCTCTATCAACACATTCGAGTCGTCTTCGCCAACCGAGTTCCAGATAACAAAGAGCAGTTACAGAATGAAATTCAATTACCTCAACCGCGATACAGCGCCTACAAGGCACACCGAGATTCCATTTCTGGCCCTGGCTCTGTTGCAGGTGCTAGGCTTACCGCTGAGAAGGCGTACAGAAGACGAAGTTCCGGCTTCAATCTTGAGACAATAGATGGTCATTACTCGCAACCCTATGCAAGTGGACAAAGTTTCTCTTCGACCTCTGGCACAGTCGCTCCACCCGTCCCCGCAATCCCATTCAACCTGATCAAGTCAAAGCGAAGACTGACGGCCGAGAACCTTGAGTTGGATGAAACGGCCATGGACCTTGACACTTCGAGGCCTACCACCTCTTCGGATATGCAATCACCATTGAGTGAAAAGACCAACCGCTTTTACAATGGAGTTGGCGACTCGTTTCGAAGCACTTCGAGCCACAGCAGCGATAGCTACGGTAAGCTCAGCAAGGGCGATGATGGCTATGGCGGAGTGTTTGGGCGACCAGCAACTCCTCAATCGGGTGATGGTTTGCTAGCTCGAAAGCTCAAAAGCTTGGGCGTCAGTCGTGAGGGCAGACATGACGACGAGCTGTAACCGTTTGAATGTCAGTATAGTGATGTGATCGTGCCATCGCTCTAACTATGGGATCCCTTGTTGTCAAGCGTTTTAGCGTGCATAGGTAGGTCTAGGTATCTTAAGCTAAGTTCTCATCAAAATCTTCAATTACTTATCAATGGACCAAACCACTCCATGTGCAAACATTGGTATACGTATTTCTTATTACCACCATAAATAGTAGGTGGGATCCAGATACGAAAGGTCAGGCGTGCCCTTATCTTCCTTTACATGCAACTCACTAGCATAGTACACTCATTCACCATGATTGGTGCATTAACACAACTCAGCTATCCCTCACTTGGATCACCTCGACCGTGTCAAGACATTTGACCAAAGACCATTGAAGGACATGACACTTAGCAAAACCGATATATTGTGTCTTACCTCGGTTTGGACCTTGTGGTAGCCCACCAGACTGTCAGTTTAGGATAGCATCTACTGCCATCGCTCGGTGCGGCTAATAAATGTGATAGACGAGTATTAGAGGATCGCAGCCTCCGCCTAATAGAAATTGAGGCTCCACGAAACGTCAGGAATTGGGGAAACTTAATACCAATACTTCCCTTATGTCCAACGAAAAGACCAATGTGGGTTAACAAGTATATTCCTCGGTCATCCGCTCTCGGAGGTTGAAGCTCGCATTTTGCACACCTGCCGAACCACATCAAAAACCCAGCAATTGCGATCATTCATTCGTGTGTCCAATCACTTGAAAGGTGTGACTACAGACTGGACACCTTCGGGATACAATTTGTTACGCGACTATCCTACCTCGTCTACGAACTATCTTCGAAAGATGCGAGATTCCATGGCGCAGACCGACTGTTCCCCATCCGTGCTACCAAAATACGCAACTTCTAGTCCAATTCCAGTCACCGTCGATAAGGCTGGCAAGCAACAGAAATTCTTTGTCCATGAAAGCCTTTTGATTCATGCATCCCAATACTTTCAAACTGCCTTGTCGAGCGGATTCCAAGAAGGCGAAACCAGATCTTTTTTCCTTGAAGAAGATGACGCCCGTGCCTTTAACCTCTTTGTGCAGTACCTCTACACAAACAACTACGACGCGACTCTTGCTGTTTCTCCAGCTGAGGGAGGGACAAGCCCAGTGTATCTTCGGATGCATGCTGCCGCCTACGCTCTGGGCAATAAACTTATGGCGCCAAGGTTCCAGAGGCTGGTGCTCTACAAAGTGGCGTTGGTGCTTACACCTGACAGAAATATTGACATGAAGCTGGTACTAGACGTGGCGTCGACCATCTACGAGGGTACTTCTACCGACGACGGCCATGACATGAGAGCGATCATGGCCAAATACTGTGCAAGTAGATTTGGACATTACGAAGGTATGATAGAAAAGTCCTGGAGTAAAGAGGAGATCACAGCTCTTGTGGACGCCCAGTTGCCCGAATTCGTCGCCGATGTGATGGGCGAAATGTGCGGCGCGGGCATATTCTCGGCACCGGCGAGTCTAAGTTCACCTAAAGATTATCAAGTTGAGAGGTGCTGGAAATTCCGCGGCTAGGATACGACCGCACTTGCCATTCCGTCCTGCTGGAACTCAAATCATCAGGTGTAGGCAAAAGTCGGTCAACCACAAACTTGATAGCCTGACCAACGAGCAGACCTATCTAGTGGCAATTCAAATCAACAACGACTTGTTCTACCTCAACCCTTTGAACTTCTTCATGCCATACATGCCTTGCAGTGACATCAATGAGACAGAAGAAAGTCCGTTTGCATATGTTGAATTGAGTCATGTGATTGATTGCTCGAAACGGAATGCCACGACTGCGACTCAATGGTGTGATGGGCTTGCCTATAGCCACCATCTCTACAGGGAACAATGACCTGGCTGGAGCACTGCTACATAAGTCTTTGCATAGCCACGTCTATGCTACTTGTCAAGTTGCTGGATTTCATCACCGTTTCATATCAGTCCGCATCTGCCGCTTTCGCAAGTCCATCGGAATTGTTTCTCCCTTCTCACCTTCCCCTATTGTGTTTAACTCCTTGGACCCCGCTCCCCATCTCACCCACACCTTTTCCATTCCCCTCCTCTCCTGATTCCCCAGCTTCCTTCACCCTCTCCATCTCTCCCTCCCCCCCCCTACAACACACAACCCCCATACAGCAACCAATTTCCCCACTACGCCAACCTTCCCCCTCCCCCCCTCAAAAAGGCCCAACCACCGAAACAACCACCACCCCAACCTCTCCCAACCTCCACGTAAACGCCTACACCACCAACCCAACAAAAAAAACTCCCAATCGCTTAACCAACCATCAGCAACCCCCATACATCCCCCAGACCCAAGCTATCACCACCCCTATCCAACCCCTTCAACAACAGCACCACCGCTCCAACGAGGACACCCTCATAGCTAAAAGCGCTGCTATGTATCCTAGCCAATAATTTAAGGTTGGTCCACCGATACCAAAACACATTCCACACCCCCCTTCCTCCAGCTCATCGCAACATCCAAACACCCCCATATTACCATGAATCAACAACGCAGAACTTAATAGAGCAATGAGGGGCGCGTGGGTTTTTTGGATGGGCTTGTGGTGTGGTGAGGTGTGGTGTGGTGTTTTCATGGTGGAGGGAAGTAAAGGGCTGGATGTTATGCTGGTGTTCTAAGGGGGGAAACGGAGTAGGGAAGTTTTCGGCGGCGGCGGGCGGGGTGGATCAGAGTTTGGTATGTGGGAATGGGATTGAGAGTTGGCGAGGTTGTATGAAAAAATGATGAATCGTGAGAGTGAGTATTACATACATGTATATACGTGGAATTTGATATAACTCCCCTTGGGTTGGTTTCGAGATTTTTCTTCTTTTCCCCCTCTATCACGGTAGCTGTGTGCGGCTGGAGGAAAGAAGCCTTGAGCAAATGTTAGTTTCTAGGGGCTGTTGTTTCTGGGTTTCTTGGGGATTTTTTGGGGGGGATGGGGCGAAAGAGTGGGAGCGTGGCTTGTGGCTTTGCAGTGATACATACATATAGATCGTAGAACGACAACCTACCTCTAGAAAAGAAAACCACCCTCCCGGTCCGACTCGTCGCAATTTCATCCCCTGCTCCTAGCTCTATTCTCGAAACCCGGCACTCAATACAGTACCCACCCACGCACTCACTCACTAAAATCTCATTCCCACGTCGGAAGCTGGAGCGAAAACAAGATGTCACGACACCCTTACGAGGCGAGATACGCGATATGGGTCAATAGGATAAAGAAGCGATCAAAGATGTTGCTATCTACTTGTGGATTTTGTAAAACATAAGCTCGTTGATATAAAGTACTCATTCGTCGCGTTTCGTCTCTTTGGAAGCGTGTTCTTTTTCGATCGTTAGCGTCATTCGTCTTCGTTACGAGCATCACTGATTCGTTTCTATGAGAAGCTTCAGTGCCCTACTCCACTAATAGCAGCCGTCATTGACCGCTTAGTCGGCGGCAGTCGGGCACCAGTGCCACCCTCTTCAGCTTGGCGTTTCCGTTTCTGCGTCGGCTCGTCAGGGACCTCGGGTGCTGAGGTATATTCAACACTCTCTGCGCCTTGCGAATCATCCTCGTTCTCCACGAATCGCTTAGGCGTTTCCTGAGCCTTCTCTTCCCACTTTCTAATCCACTGCGAAAGAAACTTCTCAACAAAGCCATCTTCGATGATTCGCGGAGCTTCGCCCAGCCGACTGTGCTGCTGGGTCTTGTTCGTGTCGAAAGAAAGCTCGCCCTTTTGCGTTATATCTCCATCCTCGGTATACATTCTTTCGAAGTACTCGACTAGTTTCAGTGCTGGGTTAAGCTTTACGTCATCGGTGGGGGCGGCTTCGCGGAGTTTTTGTAGCCAGGTGCTGATAGGAACGGTGGTGAATTCCAAGCCGGCGGTACGAAGTGCAGGGAGAAGGGAGTCAGTCCAGGAGAAGGTGTGCGGGTTGGTGAGGTTATAGAACTGGTGTGGGGAAGAGGAGAAAGAGGTAGTGGGGAGGGTGAGGGAAAGGATGGTGGTGGCAAGGTGGTCGACGGGGAGCCAGGAGCAGGTCTGTGGGATGCATTAGTATGGAGACAGGGTAGATCGTTGGAATTCCTCGTAATGGTCGTAGAAAGGGAGAGACGTACCTCGTGTAGTGAAGGAAGCGCTTTAAGCGTAAGAGCTGAGCGAACCATCAGGGGGATCGCCTCGGTATCATTCCACAATCCCTCTTTGCTATCACCAACAATTTGACCGATACGCAATACATGAGCCGGCGCTCCTGCTTGAACGGCTGCATTACGAACAATGTGCTCAGCAACAAGCTTCGAGCGCGAATATCCCATCGGTAACGCAGCATGAAGATTCTCAGTCGCTGATTCAGGGACGATAGCAGGCGAAGGAGTAGCTAGAGCAACCGATATGGAAGAGCAAAAGTAAAAGCGCGCTGGATTGGGTGTGCTGACGGATAAGGAGAAGTTGATAAGATTTTGCACGCCTCTAATATGCTGGTCTTCAAAACTGCGGATACCGAGCATAAAATTGACGGCCCAGGCGCTGTGGATGATAACGGTGGTTTGGGAGAGCATTTCTTGGAGGATTGTTTGAGAAATGCCGAGGTCTTCTAGGCTTAGGTCACTTGTTAGGGCAATTAGCTTTGGGATGGATGGAATAGTCAGGTTGCGTTGCTGGAGTCCTTGTAGTATTCGCGAGAGAGGGTCCTTTCCCCTGGAAAGGCAGTACACCTTGTGAATGTCGGAGCGGTTGAGGAGTTGGGCAAGAATGTGTGCTCCCAGCGAGCCAGTTGCGCCTGTAAGTACCTATGCCTGGTCAATAAATATGGTTGAGACCAGCCAAGGAACACATACTACTACATGACCATTAGAGCTTGAAGCAGAACCAGGGACATGTGTCTTGAACGCTGAATATTTCTTGATCATTGCAGTCATCGTTTCTATTTCATCCTCATCTAGCGTCTTAAAGTCGGATCGAAGCGCACATAGATGTTTCGCCAATCGAGCCACGTTCGAAGTGTCAAAGACGACATTTTGGCCCAGTCGCTTGCCACTGCCACCCAAGTCCAGCTCCTTAAGAATTAGTGCTCTCATCTGTATGGCTTGTAAACTGTCAACGCCAGCGGCAAAGAAGTCATCATCGATACTTTGTAATTTTATGCCCAGGCGCTGGTCAAAAGTTTGCATCAAATATCTTTTCATTTGGTGAAGGTTAAACTTCTGTGTTCCAGTCTCATGATCGTCAAGTCTCGTGTACATATTTTCAATTACATCAGAAAAGGCTCGGTACACTTGAGCACGTTTGATGGAGTCCTTGTCTGTTCGGGGAAAATCAATCCCAGCTGGTAATGGGATTATTGTTTCTTTACTAAGTTGAGAGAAGCTCTCAGCATGAGCATTAGCGTTCTGCACGGTAGGCCAAATGGCGTCGATAAACTCTGTATCCGACATGTACCTTGCCGCTTCCGAGCGAAATACGAGGAGACCAGGCATAGACTTTCCGGCGCCAAAAACTACAGCCTCTTTGATGAGCGGGTCCTCGTTCACACGGCCTTCGATCGGGAGTGGGAGCACCTTCTCGCCATTCGTCAAGGTCAAGCGGTCATCAAGACGGCCGACATGCTTCCATGCGTAAGGTATAATTGCATGTGGTATGAACAAGTCCTTTGAATGGAAAGATAGGGGTGGATCATCAGAGTTTGATGCAACCAAGGTAGGTAGACCTTTTAGATAGATAGCCTCGTAAGTGCCATCCTCTAATGGCTTCATCCAAAGATATGGTCTTATAGGAGGCAGTATCCGCACATAATCCCACGAGTCATCGCCCTTTGGACGGCCGAACGAGTTCCCCAAACCGCCAATCTCGGTTCTGTAACCTCATTAGTTGTTGTATCTTGTGCCCCTTAGCCTATTGGAAATGTGGAACTCACGCTCCCCAAAAGGTTTCCAGATTGATGCCTTTGCCAGTCAATCGATTGCCGAGCACATCAGAGCACCCACTGCCAGAGAACAGTACCCTACTGCAAGCTTTCAGTGTATTGATACCAGATTGGGTCTCTCCCAACAGCTTGAGGCTATATGGCACGACATGAAGGTTGTCTGGCCGGATGTGCCCGAGAACTTTGATCATATAATCCGCAGTCACCGGGAGATTCGCATTGTACACGTAGACAAGTTTGCGCGCGTACATTCCGTGGACACCAACCCAATTACCATAGCCATGAAACCAGGGAAACGTAGTAAATTCAACCGCACCTTTCGAGGGAGGAGTTTTGGTCATTAATCGCTTATGGGTCAGATAAATGGACTTGGGCAAGCCTGTCGACCCTGAAGAATGTAGTATAGTGACAACGCTAAGAGGATCTACGTCAACGCGAGAAATAGGAGGCTCATCTAGAGCTAGCCTATCAAAATCTTCACGGCGTACGATTGGTACTGACTTGACCAACCGCTCTTGCTGAACTTGAGCGATTAGGGCCGTCACTTGCTTCGATCGTCCAGGAACGACGACATCGCAACCAGTCTCGTCTAGCAATGCGATATAAGCGCTAGGAGCTAGCCTGTTGGACAGACACAGAGAAGTATACCCTAACCGGCTCAAAGCGAAGAAGGTGACGACATAGGCAAGATCTGTCAGGCCTAGCAGAGCCACTATAGTACCATTTGCCTGCGATACGATGTCAACTTTATTTTCACTTGTAGATGGATATACACTACTTACTGGCTCAAGCCCGCAATGGACGTAGTATTTAGCCGCTTGGTCAATGAATCGATCTAGATCTTGCCCTGTAAATTTCTCATAGTCGGTAATCCCTCTCTCGAATTTTGGAAAGGCCAACAGTGGAGTCTGGTCACTGTCAGCTGCTCTCTGACGTATCAAGTCGTCCAATATCAAAATCTCGCCGGACCCAGCGGATGAGGAGGTGTATTCATTCGTAGAATGTGGTGTAGTCATATTGGGGGTCGTGGTTGACAGAGGTTCCATATCTAACACGGTCCCTTACGTGCCGGAGTCGTCGAAAGTAGCGTGTTGTAGGAATTACTGATGGACGATTGAATATATCATGGTAAGAAAACGTTCCAAGGTAGGTATAGGTGAATGCGATTGAGAGGCTATGCACAAGTCGTGATCGAGTGGATGAGCTTCACTATACACATCATGGAAATGAAAGAACAGTGGAATGGTGAGAGTGGAAGACCAAGGCAAAATCATTAATCGCATTGAGTGATATTGCTTCACTACCACGATCACACCAGATAGGTAGACTGTTGAGTCGTTGAGTCTAGAGCCTGCGTGCCTCATACCTTACCTACTCCTAGCACGAAATTCTTGCATGGCGACTATCGAATGGCTCCTCCAAGCGTACCTTAGCCTCGGCACGAAAATGGAGAACCTAAGGTACTCGAGCTGTCAAGGTAAGGTGAGATCAGTCCCAAGTGACATGTTCGCACGACAAATAAGACAAAGATTCCTCATACGTTCATGTACACCAAATCTTATGGGTGTCCTGAGACTTCTTGGTCTATTTGTTGCCACAGGTGTCAAAAACCTCGGTTGCGAGCCTCGGCGTCTGGAAGAGTGTTGTACACTAGCCTGATTAGGCGTTACAACAATCAGGAGTCAACTTCGATTACAAGATTCTATAGTTTTAGGAGATGCGAAAACACCGGTTTTTCCTACAAAAGATGGACCATCAACTGGCAACAAAGTAATAAAACAGCGAATTCCCGGTCCCTCTACCTCTGTCAACTGTTAACTCCTTTGTATAATTCGACCCTTCATTGAGTATCATGGCTACCTCGAGACAGCTAGACAGGAGCGGATTGTACTACCTGAGCTATTACCAACTTCTCGAAGCCATCCGTGAGTGCTTTGACGGAAATACCGAAGGATTTACGCCAGCGACGAGAACGCGGCCAAGATGATGGCCGATCGGAGTCGGTGATCAAAAGCTGGTTGACCGTGTCGGTACAAGCCACTTTCTTGCCCTGGACCGCGAATACTCTGCCAGCGAGTATCCAAGATGGCCTGTTCTCAAGTGGTTGGCCCGATAGCCCACGTCTTCGATTCTTCTTAACGATTTTGAGGTCTTCCTGCATATGATGCTCTTGCACATGGTCGTTTGACATGGAGTCCTGAGTCAAGTCTGTCCCTGTAGGTCCTCCTAGCGAGCTGGCTAGGCTGAGATCTAGCTTTGTTGGCCTAGCGACCGAAGTCTTGTCTGTAGCGTCATGCCTTCTATGCTGGATGGTGGGAGTGGCCGCTAGACGTTGTCTCTTAAGGGAGAGGTACCCTGATAGTCGCTTTCGCTTACTGAGATTCCTAGCGTTTGGAAAGTCATCGTCCTGCGCGGAGTCTTCATCCAGACGGTGTGGGGTAGGGTGTTTAGCAAGGGCATATGGGTGGCTCTTATTCTTCCCGATTATTTTCGTCAGATCTTGGTCTGAAGACTGCGCGTGAAAGGTAGTGGTGTCCAGCTCGAGCTCAACGTCGCTTGATGTTGGATCGATGGGGGTGTCGATGCTGGAAGTGTCCCCAGGTTCGACCAAGGTAGTAGCGTCAGAAACTGGAGACAGTTGTGGCATGGAATACAACAAAGAGCTGTCAGGTTGGGAGTCCTGTGTGGTTTTATTCTCCCTTTTCATCCGTGCCTCGATCGAAGCAAATGACGGATTGCTATTGGCCAGATGAAGGCTATCGACAAAGCGCAACTTTGCAAGGCGCTCCGTTTCCAACTCCGTCATTCGCGCCTTGTGCCTTTTCTTTTCGCCTTGAATCTGCATTTGTAGATCCGACAAGTCTGATTGGACTTTATCGTATAGAATTTGGTGCTTTTCTATTGAACTCATCTTGCTAATTTTTTGAGCTGCTTTGCCATCCAACGCACTCGGAAAACGCGCAAGGACTTCAATGAACGAGTATCTCTTATCCTTGCCCTGACTCATTGAATGTCCCCTAGCAGGAACGAGTGTTATATATATGCTTGGCAAATCGGCGGGCTCATCATCACAACCTGCGATGAAGCTCACTACATCGAAACTGTTGCCGAGAAACTTTAGTTGTGTTAACGCTAAAGGAGCTACCACATAAGGATTCGGAAGCCTAAGCTGGTGCTAAGTTAGTATAGTGGTTATATTGCGTATAGAGTGACTGATCGATGGAAGAACGAAACCAAGACGGGATGGTAGGTCGAAAATGGAAATTTCATGAAGTGAGGAAGGGTCAGCGACATGACAGCTTGATTAAGTGGATTCTTAGCAATAGGTTGGTGACAACACGCCAACTAGTATCGGAATCGGAATTCTGATGAACATTGATTGGAACGATATAATAAGTAGACAGAAAGGCTCGCATGAAAGTAGTATAGCGGAGGACTCAATGCTTAGACAAGGACATACCAAGTGGGACCACTCTTCCTGACCGCCGCTGAGAGATTCCACACCCTTATGGACTAAGCCGAGGTTAAATGCAACAAAGGAGATTTGTCTGGAAAACTGCCGCTTGTTTCGGGGGGATTCAAGAAATAAGATCAAGTCTTCGAATATTTCGCAGAACAAGGTGCAAGCCTTGTGACCGAGCTGTCGAAGGAATTCGAACATGATATACGAACTGGCAGGATTTTTCCATAATCTCGAGCCCAGCATGCACGACTTTGGGAGCCGTAATGGCATAATACAAGCAAGAAAACGGCGGCAATGGCGCTTTAAAACATTAGCCGACAGAATCCTGAAGTAGGTAAAGAATTCATACTTCAAAAGATGCTAGACTTTCTGGACGTGGGCTAGAATTGATCGATACATTTTTCTCAACATTGGGGAATATCATATCTAGTATTTCATCTAAATCTGTAGCATCTCTAGTAATAGGAGCGTTATCGCGCAAGCCTCGCAGATCGACAGGGTACGACTTCGTAGTTGGTTGGGCATCGAGAGTCGAGGGTTTCACTTCCCTGGCTGTCTGCCGTGTTGAATGCATGGGCCCGTCTAAGCTCACTTGGAGACTAAAGCTTGACCCCTTTAACAGAATGGCGTCAAGTGACATCGATGCGTTCGCTGGGGCTGCTATTGCCGTACTAAACCATGACTCTGATCAATGTTAGGTACCAGCCCGACTCCGAAAAAGGTATTGCCAACTTACGTGTCTCAACTAGGGGTGGAATATATATAGGTCCTTTGCAATATATTGACTTGCTGGCGCAATACTTGCAGCAGAGCTGACCTTCCTCGGTTATGCACTGAAAATGAACTCATCAGAGCTGCCCTGTAACGATTGCTCAACGTGTTCACCTTTCTTCTATTGTAGCATGATGTGCAGCTTCTTCTGGTCTTGTCCTTTCCTGAATTCTCTGCTTGCGGGTTGTAGTGATGGAAAGGTAAAGGAGCCAATGGACTTGGTTGATCCAAAACGTTCCGCAGGGGATGCTTTGTGTCTTCGGCAACGGCTGCCAAATGTGTCCCGCCATGAGCTGTAGGAAATGACGTAGATACACCATACAATGATACTCCCTGGACAAAAATAGTATTAGCGATGTAATGCTCCGAGGCTACAGTCATAGCATACTGGAAGCGTATCTGGTCTGTCAAAGGCCGTGAGAATTGGACTATGTTGAAGCTCGCAAGAAGAGCTTTGGAAGCAAGCATTCGTGTCAGGTTGAGGCAGCTCGTTGTCGTAACCCATGGTGGTGTTAATGAGAAGATGACCGGACGCATCTTCAGCCCAGGTGGTTGGATAGAAGCATTCGTTACAAAAGTCGTCATTAGTGGCTATTAACGTATTCCAACAGTCCCTATTCTCACACCTTTTAAGCATGGTGATAGTCATAGAACGATTCAGTAGACGCATATGAGAGAGAGAAAAGGAAAAAAAATGAAGGTGGAACACAGAAACGTCTTATGGGCTATGCAAAGGAACGACAATCGCGACGGACTATCCCCCACTTTAAACGCGACGTACAGCTCTGTGGCGTTATCAGCGGAGAGATAATGTAAGCACGCAGCTTTTGTAGAATATCATTCGTTCTCGGTTTGCTCGCCTCACTTTCCTGGGCCGCTGAGCCTCCGCGAACCCTGGACCTGCAGGCAGTATAACCACGTGACAAGAAGTTTCGTTCAACATGGTCTAGCTCCTGGGGAAGAAGTTCCAATCGAGAAGAATTCCATCGCTAAATTTGAAAATACGTATACGCACCACCTGACTATAGTCATGACCGTGCTCTTACCTGATTCGGGGCTTTCGGACTATAGACACTGCTGGAAAAGGAGTCTTTCAAGATGGCTTGGCCAGAAATTCGGAATTTCTAGTAGATTGGCAGACTTGACATTCCCCCATAAGGTGTACTATAAATGTGAATGGTCGCCAGCATGCAGACAGAAAGCAACAGACTGTCGCTGAAGATCCTTCAAGCCCATTACCTTCTCTAAGGTCCATTCAATACATTTAATTTTTCGAACCCAGATCTCCTCGTTCATCGGTGCTAGAGACTGCACATTTTTTAGCAGCTACGGCACTGCCGCCTGGGCTTGTACTATGGCGTCGGTTGACATAACGCCCAGCTATCTGCCTGCTGATGCTGATATAGCTCAAGTGCTTCCAATCCTCGAGAAATGGTCGGGTCGACCTCGTCGACAACCAGTAGTCCCGCCCCTCGATTGGAAAACTCTCGGCAACCACCCGCCATGATACAATATCTGCGAAAATACGATCAGTCCAAAGCCTTCTTGACAGGGCAAGGCCATGCAAGTCATAACAGACAACAAGCGACAAGCCAGAAGCTGCAAGCGTGGAACATCACATGGGAGCACATGGCTAGTAGAAAAGGCCAAGGGGATGGTAATGCAATGCTATACCCTGTTCCCAAGCTATTTCAATGACCGATATCGTGATTAGCAGGCCCGAAATCATAGGGTAGTACTTTCGAGTTGCGCATGGAGCTGAGCAACTTCGACAACAGCGGTCGAGATAGACCGAAGTTTTGTTGGTTGGATAAATGCAATACACTGCAGGTGAGATGGCAATACGCTTGCAGTTGCAGTGCGTGCATGTAAAATATAATAGAAAACAGAAAAGGTTGTCAACGATCAATTGCTGTTTACGAGTACTAAGGTATTTTTTTCCCGAAGGCTTAGTGCGAGATGACGTACTGTATGAAGCTGTTTATTCTAGGGGTAAGAACTCACTCGCCTTGTAACCCTAATCCTTGTTCTTTGACCAAATGTACGCTAGATATCCTGAAGCCGCCTCTGAGATCTCTGCAGCTCTAAAAGAATGTCGGCGAGCGCTGATTAGGCCTCACCGCACACAGATATATAACCTTTGCACGAATTCGAAGCTCGATTGTGAAAAGAACACTTCTGCTCCTCTCTAATGAGCGCGTACCAAAATGCTTTTTGGTCTTTGATCACTGCGCTTGACAGATGCCAGGGCTCGCAAGTGAGCTTGTTTTCACATGCGTTCCGTTGGGATAGACTTTGTTATGTTCATTCACACTAATGCTCATCAGTGATGCAGAGTTCACTACTATCTATACTCGAGGTATATCGCAAGATGAATCACTCCGTATTCTAAGGCGACGATTGTTAGGAGTCGGTGAGGATATAGAGCTTGCTTCTCGATAATCAGTGCCCCAGAACTTGGTGACCGCTTCTTGCGTTGACGGCCTGCCAACATGACGTCTGACCGACTCCTTGAGTGGTAAAGGCCGCCCATGAAAAGGATGTTTCCTGCTGGGCCATCCCTTCAAGACCTTCACTTTCTCTATTATGAGCTCACGCCACGTGTAAAGGTAATTCAGGTACCGTGTGCTTAGCCTTGCATTTCTACCATTAACTCTGGCTCCCAGCAAAGCCTCTTCCAGTCCACGGTCAACAAAGGTACGACGGGCAGGAGCATGGGCTTTTGCTATTGGACATGTGAACTGGATGAAAGGAAACAGTAAGGTAGACAGACTAGAGGATCAGAAGCCAGGAGCGGGAAGACCAGCTCATTCCCTACGCAGGGCCAAGATGTCACGGTGGCTTGGTTTAGGATCTCGCTGGATTTGTCAAGACATGTGAATTATAGACCTACATATCATAGGATCGAACAAAGTCGCGTTTGTAACTTGTGTCCTGTAATGCTGCTACATCTCACTTCCCCAATCAGCTCTGCCTTTGCTGGTATACGAGTCCACGTCCAAGTTCATTCTCATTCTTAAGATGACTCTATGTTTTTATTGAGCCATAAAGAAACTAATAGTTGGTAGAAACGCATTGCGAAACCTCAATCATCACGGTGGGGCTGGGACGCACTCGAACCCGACGCATTGGCGAGTAGCAGTCCAAAGATCAGTCCCTCCGAGATCCGCGACCTTCATATAGGGCAGCATAGTCGAAATTACCAATGCATCGCCACTGGGCGACGTCCCAGTGTTCCACACTGCTATTCCGTTCTGATACATGACGAAGTTACCATCGGTTTGAAATATAAGCTCGCATGACATCTTTGTACAGTCCACGCCGCCCTATGTAAAGAATGCTGTTACCATCTAATTGAATATGTAGAAAAATATAGTGAAATGTGCTGTCTCGAGGTCATACCGTCTGACTACTCCAAGCGGCATCGGCAGTATTCATGGTGCCGTGGAGATAAATGACGAAGTTGCCGTCATACTGAAAGTAAAAATTCATGCCATGATCGAGGCTGGCGAAGGGTGTATTGGCGGGAGTGACGACAAAGTTGGAGCGGGAAAACCAGACTTGAGTGAAGAAGCCGAACACAGGAGAGGCGCAGGCGAGAAGGAAGATAGATTTCAGAAACATATTTCAGGTATGAACTTTGCGAAGTAGATGTTGACCGCGTTTGCTTTGATTGAAGAAACCAAAAGAACCTCACGCACTCCGACTTCTCCCTATATACTTGATCCTCTCAGTGTGAGGCTGGCGTCTCTACGCTGTAACCGGAATTTCTTGACGAGAGGGAAATTAGCTGTCGGGGTCCAAAAGGACTCAACAGGTGGTGACAGTGAGTGCATAAAGCATAACCGAGGGCTTTCAATTGAAACATGAAAATTAGGTATACCTCACTACCTCAACCGTACCAGAAAGATAAAGATTACTCTGAGATGATGGTGATCTACGCATCAAAACAGATATTTGCTGAAAATGGATGATTGTAGCTCATCTCTTATGTGGGAAGGCCGGTTATACTTGGTACACTGGCTTGTGTCGACCCTGGGTTGACTTTGGGCTGGAGTTGCTACACAACAAGTTGAACCCGCTCAACCAGTGGGCTGGCGCCCACGCCGTGAAGAATTGTACCGCACCTAAATTGGTGGGGATTGTCCATTGCTTTTCCCAATCACTTCTGATACCGCGTGGCCCCCAAAAAAACAACCGACAAATTCTGTTGCCTAGACCCGCCTTGACACATTTTGGCTGTATCAGTTTTGATGGTTATCTCCCGCTTCTCAAGCCCTTCCAGTCCACGGTCAACAAGGAATGAAGAAGATGAACGTAAGCTCTGTTCCAACTGGACGCGTGAACTGGATGAGTAGAGGAGCGCGGATGGGTCAACCCAAAAGTCGTCCTTGTTGGGAACCATACCGTCCCGCACCATCATCAAGACATCATCGTTCCAGTCATCCCTATCTTGCTCCATGCTTTATTGTCAAGTTAACAACCTCGTTTCGATCGAAACGACTCTGTCTCACGTTCAGACACTTCCCCTCGATCCGAACGAGTGACCAAGTCAACCCTACAGCCTCGTTGATCCCCACAACACCCAGCGATGACATCGACGCACTATACCAAGACTCGCCTCGAGGAAGGACTGCAGTGCCCCAGAGCACGGCTAAACATCTTGACGCCAACTCACCTAAGCTTCGCTACATGTCAAAAGAACCCAAGACTGACATTTACGAGCACTCATCCACCCACAACATCTGGACCGACATCGCCGCCAAGCTAAACTACCGCTTCCCCTCTAACACATCTAGGGAAGACAGTGCCAGACGGGCCTTATACGCCACCTGTGTCAACCCCCCCAAACTAGATCAAACACTTCACACAACGCAAATATACCCTAGAGCAGAACTGCCACTGCCACGACGATGTTGGAGAGTTTATGGAAAACATGTAATGGACACGACTCGCGAAACGTGTTTTTGCCGATTTGCGTGACGTCCCACATATCTTTCCACCGCATGAATTGCCGAAATGGATAGAGGCTATTGAGAGGGTCAGGGATCGGTACCTTAAAGTCGTGGATGAAGAGGATCCGGAGACTCGGATCCCGGCGAGTAGAGCTTTGGATATCATCGCCGTAAATATGGAGGGGAAAAGAAGAAAATGGATCGGCAAAGGGAGTTTTGGAAATTGTTGCTAAGGCTCTGGAGAGAGAAAAAGAAAATGGATCGGCAAATGGAGCTTTGGACACCACCACCGCAGCCTTGAAGCAAAAAAAGGAAACCCCACCAGCACAAGACGACACGCTCATGGGGCAAGTTCCAAAACAAGACTAACCATCACAACAACCCCAAACCACCCCAACCACCCCAGCATTCCACCAAGCCAACCGTCTTCCACCAGACCTCAACAGCCTCCATTCGCCAGCAGCCTGAAGATCCTTCGACACTTCCAAGTCGATACTTAGGGTTCTCGCCATCCCTCATGCATCGACCGACTCGACCCGTGCAGCATGCTAGAGAGGGAAACAAAATCATCATCACCCCTCTTCCCTCTTCCCTCTTCCCTCTTCCCCCTTCCCTCTTCCCTCTTCCCTCT
>JAABVA010001680.1_pt1 | contig 23242 bp, 24 predicted proteins | sample 5560331 | NCBI WGS metagenome assembly JAABVA01 (sample SAMN12812661, study PRJNA571458) | rock metagenome | isolation source: Antarctica rocks | place: Antarctica: Victoria Land, Mt New Zealand sud | collected 2016-01-07
CGAGCCGGGATGGGCGCCCTACGACACCGCCAACCGCACGACCGGGCTCCTGGACGAAACGCTGCGCGTCGTCGACGACCCCGCCGGCGACGAGCGAGCCGTCTGGGACGGGCACCGATAGCCGAACCACCCGGATAGCCGAGCAACCCCGTGCCGCTCCGATACCTTGGTGGGATTCCTACCCGCGCACATCGGAGGGTCTCGTGACCGACGACGACAAGCCGTCCGGCCTGATGGCCGCGGGCGAGGCCCTGGTCGACCGCGTGCTCACCCTCGGGGTCGACGGAGTGGGCCCGCTGGGCAGCGCGGTCGCCGTCGCCGACGACGAACTCGCCCGCTCGGTGGACGTCGAGGTGGCCATCCACCGCCTGTTGACCGTGCACCGTCGTCTGGTCGGGGCCACGGGCTTTATCACCAGCGTCGGCGGGGCCACCGCGCTGGCCATCGGACTGCCGGCCGACGTCACCTCCTTCTACGCCGTGGCCGCCCGGTTGTCCTTCGCCATCGCCCATCTGCGTGGCTACGACGTGACCGAGGAACCCGTCCGCACCCTGGTCCTCGTCTCCTTGCTCGGCTCCCACGGTGACCAGGTGCTGGCCCGGGCGGGTGTCGATGCGACGCACGCTAGCCTGCTCGGTCGGCTCCGGCAGTTGCCCGCCAAGCGACTACTCCCGCTGCAGCGCGCGGTCGGGCACCGGCTGGTCACGACATTCGGGCGCAAGAGCGCGATTAACCTGGTCAAGCTGGTGCCGATCGTCGGCGGCGGCGTCGGCGCCGGTGTCAATGTGGTGGAGCTCAGCACCGTCGCCCGACACGCCATGCTCAATTTCCCACCCCACCCGCACGGTCGTTACGACGGCGAAGGTGTCACCGTCATCGAGGGATAACCGGGTACGGCGGCGGCTACCATGGAGGAACCCGATGCTCGCCGGGAGACCGAGCACGGCAAGACGCCGCCCGCGCCAGCTTGGCCGAGGACGACACCTGATCGCCGACGCGTCTGCCTCAGCCGGGTAGCGCCGCCGACACCCCGTCCCGTACCCGCCCCGCTGCGCCGCGCAGCGCGGCCGCGTCGGGTCCGTGACGCAGTACGTCTCGAGACGTGCTGGGCAACACCAGCTCCGGCACCGAAGCGAAGATCCTCGCCAGGTCCGCCGCCGTCGCCCCCTGGGCACCGAGGCCGGGGGTCAGGACCGGACCATGCAGGGTGGTCAGGTCGAGTCCGTGCTCGGCCGTCGCACCCACCACCACGCCGACCGAACCCCATCCTGGCGCCCCGGCGTTGCAGGCCGCGGCCTCGTTCACCATCCGTTGCGCCACGCTGCGCCCCTCGGTGGTGGCCTGCTGCACCGTCGCGCCCTCCGGGTTGGACGTCCGGGCCAGCACGAAGACGCCGCGCCCGGTGGCGTGCGCCAGTTCCAGCGCCGGCTCCAGCGACCCGAAGCCGAGATAGGGCGAGAGCGTCACCGCATCCGCGGCCAGCGGCGAGCCGTCCCCCAGGTAGGCGCGTGCGTAGGCCGCCATGGTGGACCCGATGTCGCCGCGTTTGACGTCCAACAGCACCAACGTGCCCGCGGCCTGCGCCCCGGCGATGGTCTCCTCGAGAACCCGCACGCCGGCAGCGCCGTACGCCTCGAAGAACGCCGCCTGCGGCTTGAGCACCGCCACGTCACCGGCCAGCGCCTCGACGCAGATCCGGGCAAACCGGGCCAGGCCCTGCGCATCCGCGCCCAGCCCCCATGCGGCGAGCAACTGCGGATGCGGATCGATGCCCACGCACAGCCGGCCCCGGTCGGCGATCGCCGCCGACAACCGTTGCCCGAACGCCATCACTGCCCGGACCCGGCCCTGCCCGAACGCAGGGCCTTGTGCAGCTCCTGCAGCGGACGCACCCCGATGTCCCCGCGGATGGAGGCTTCGATGCCCTGCACGGCCGCGGCCGCACCCTGCACGGTGGTGATGCACGGAATGCCGGCGGAGACGGCTGCGCTGCGGATCTCGTAGCCGTCCACCCGGGGCCCGGAGTTGCCGTAGGGGGTGTTGATCACCATGTCCACCTCGCCGGCGACGATGCGGGTGACGATGGTCGGCCCCTCGATCAGCTGCCCGTTCTCCGTGTGCTTGCGCACCTCGGTGCAGGGGATCCCGTTGCGCCGCAAGGTTTCCGCGGTACCGGAGGTGGCGAGTACCTCGAAGCCGAGGTCGGCGAGCCGCTTCACCGGAAACACCATCGAGCGCTTGTCCCGGTTGGCCACGGACACGAACACGGTGCCGTCCACGGGCAGCGAACCGTACGCGGCGGTCTGGCTCTTGGCGAACGCTCGACCGAAGTCGACGTCGATGCCCATCACCTCGCCGGTGGACTTCATCTCCGGGCTCAGCAAGGAGTCGACCCCGGTGCCGTCGGCCTTCCGGAACCGGTGGAAGGGCAGCACCGCCTCCTTCACCGCCACCGGGGCGTCCATCGGGACCGCTCCCCCGTCGCCGGAATCGGGCAGCAAGCCCTCGGCGCGCAGCTCGGCGATGGTGGCGCCGAGCATGATCCGGGCGGCGGCCTTGGCCAGTGGAACCGCCGTGGCCTTGGACACGAAGGGCACCGTTCGGCTGGCCCGCGGGTTGGCCTCCAGCACATACAGCGTGTCGTCCTTCAACGCGTACTGCACGTTGAGCAGACCCCGGACGCCGATGCCGTGCGCGAGCGCCTCGGTGGAGCGGCGCACCGCCTCGATGTCCGTGCGGCCCAGCGTGATCGGCGGCAGGGCGCACGCGGAGTCACCGGAATGGATGCCGGCTTCCTCGATGTGCTCCATCACGCCACCCAGGTACACTTCGGTGCCGTCGCACAGTGCGTCCACGTCGATCTCGATGGCGTCGTCCAGGAAGCGGTCGACGAGCACTGGGTGCTCGGGAGTGACCTCCGTGGCGCGGGAGATGTAGGACTCCAGCGACGGCTCGTCGTAGACGATCTCCATGCCGCGTCCCCCAAGCACGTAGGAGGGGCGCACGAGCACCGGGTAGCCGATCTCGTCCGCGATGCGCTTGGCCTGGTCGAAGCTGATCGCCGTGCCGTACTTGGGCGCCGGGAGCCCGGCCTTGGCCAGCACCTCCCCGAACTCGCCGCGGTCCTCGGCCAGGTCGATCGCCGCCGGACTGGTACCCACGATCGGCACGCCGGCATTCTCCAGCCGCTCGGCCAGGCTCAGCGGCGTCTGCCCCCCCAGCTGCACGATAACCCCGGCGACCGTGCCGGACTCCTGTTCGGCGTGCACCACCTCCAGGACGTCCTCGAAGGTCAGCGGCTCGAAGTACAGCCGGTCGGCGGTGTCGTAGTCGGTGGAGACGGTCTCCGGGTTGCAGTTCACCATCACCGTCTCGTACCCGGCGGCGGACAGGATCTGCGCGGCGTGCACGCACGAGTAGTCGAACTCGATGCCCTGCCCAATGCGGTTGGGCCCGGAACCGAGAATGAGCACCTTGTCCCGCTCGATCTGCGGCGCCACCTCGGTCTCCGCGGCGGGGTCGGATTCGTAGGCGCTGTAGTGGTACGGGGTGCGGGCGGCAAACTCGGCGGCGCAGGTGTCGACCGTCTTGAACACCGGGCGCACCCCCATCCGGTGGCGCAGGGTGCGCACCCCGTCCTCCCCGGCCAGCTCCGGGCGCAGCGCGGCGACCTGGCGGTCGGAAAGCCCGGCCCGCTTGGCCCGGCGCAGCAAGCGGGCGTCGAGCACCTCGGCGTCCAGCAGCTCGGCGCGCAGCTCCACCAGACCGGCGATCTCGTCGACGAACCAGGGGTCGATGCCCGATGCCTGCGCCACATCCTGCACGGTGCCGCCTAGGCGCAGGGCCAGCTCGACGTCGTAGATCCGGCCCTCGGTCGGGGTACGCAGGTCTGCTAAGACACCTTGTAAGTTCAGCTCGGGATCGGGGGCGGTCCAGAAGCCGGTCTGCTTGGTCTCCAGCGAGCGCAGTACCTTGCCCAGCGCCTCGGCGAAGTTGCGGCCGATGGACATCGCCTCACCGACGGATTTCATGGTGGTGGTCAGCGTCGGGTCGGCCCCGGGGAACTTCTCGAAAGCAAATCGCGGCGCCTTGACCACCACGTAGTCCAGGCTGGGCTCGAAACAGGCCGGGGTCTCGCCGGTGATGTCGTTGACGATCTCGTCCAGCGTGTAGCCGATGGCCAGCTTGGCGGCGATCTTAGCGATCGGGAAACCGGTGGCCTTGGACGCCAGCGCACTGGAGCGCGACACCCGGGGGTTCATCTCGATGACGATGAGCCGGCCGTCGACCGGGTCGATCGCGAACTGGATGTTGCAGCCACCGGTGTCCACCCCGACCTCGCGCAGGATGTCGATGCCGACGTCGCGCATCTTCTGGTACTCGCGGTCGGTCAGCGTCATGGCCGGGGCCACGGTCATCGAGTCGCCGGTGTGCACGCCCATCGGATCGACGTTCTCGATGGAGCAGACGATGACGACGTTGTCCTTGCTGTCGCGCATCAGTTCCAGCTCGAACTCCTTCCACCCGAGGATCGACTCCTCGATGAGCACGTTCGCGGTCGGCGAGGCGGACAGTCCACCGCCGGCGATGCGCTCGAGATCCTCGGTGGTGTAGGCCATGCCCGAGCCGAGACCGCCCATGGTGAAGCTGGGTCGCACCACGACCGGCAGCCCGAGCTCGGCGACGCATTCGTGCACCTCGGCCATGGTGTGACAGACCGCGGAGCGGGCGGATTCGCCACCGACCTTGGCCACGATGTCCTTGAATTTCTGCCGGTCCTCGCCGCGCTGGATGGCCTCCACGTCGGCGCCGATGAGCTCCACGCCGTACTTGTCGAGCACCCCGGCGAAATGCAGGTCCATGGCGCAGTTCAGTGCGGTCTGCCCGCCCAGCGTGGCCAGTACCGCGGTGATCGGGGTGCCCGCGTCCTGCTCGGCGGCCAGCACCTTCTCCACGTACTCGGCGGTGATGGGCTCGACGTAGGTGGCGTCGGCGAACTCCGGGTCGGTCATGATCGTCGCGGGGTTGGAGTTGACCAGGCTGACCCGGATACCCTCCTGGCGCAGCACGCGGCAGGCCTGGGTGCCGGAGTAGTCGAACTCGCAGGCCTGCCCGATGACGATGGGGCCGGAGCCGATGACGAGGACGTGGTCGATGTCTGTGCGCCGCGGCATCAGTGCGCGCCTTCCATGAGAGCGGTGAAGCGGTCGAAGAGGTAGGCCGCATCGTGGGGACCGGCGGCCGCCTCCGGGTGGTACTGCACCGAGAACGCCGGACCGTCCACCAGGGCCACGCCCTCGACGGTGCCGTCGTTGGGGCAGGTGTGGCTGATGACGGCGCGCCCGTAGGGGGTGTCGAACTCCTCGCCGGCCTCGCCTTCCAGGGCGAAACCGTGGTTCTGCGCGGTGATGGCCACCCGGCCGGTGGCGTGCTCCACCACGGGGATGTTCATCCCGCGGTGCCCGTAGCGCATCTTGTAGGTGCCCCGGCCCAGGGCCCGGCCCAGCAGCTGGTTGCCGAAGCAGATGCCGAACAGCGGAACCCGCCGTTCCAGCACCTGCCGGGTCAGGGCCACCACCCCGTCGGCGGTAGCCGGGTCACCGGGACCGTTGGAGAGGAAGAACCCGTCGGGGCTGACGGCGAGCACCTCCTCCAACGACGCGGTGCTGGCCAGCACGTGCACCTCGACGCCGCGGGCAGCCAGCATCCGCGGGGTGTTCGACTTGATGCCCAGGTCCAGCGCCGCGACGGTGAAGCGCTTCTCACCCTCGGCGGGCACCACGTAGCTCGCCGTGGTGGTGACCTCTGCTGCCAGATCGGCGCCGAGCATGCTGGGCTGGTTCCGCACCTGTGCCAGCAGCTCCTCGGCGCCGGCGAGGGACGCACCGGAGAAGATGCCAGCCCGCATGGCGCCGCGCTCGCGCAGGTGGCGCACCGCCGCCCGGGTGTCGATGCCGGCGATGCCGACGATGCGTTGGTTGACGAGCTCGTCCTGCAGGGTGCCGGTGGCCCGCCAATTCGACGGACGCCGGGAAGGGTCGCGGACGGCATAACCGGCCACCCAGATGCGGCTGGCCTCGTCATCCTCGTCGTTCCAGCCGGTGTTGCCGATCTGCGGCGCGGTGGCCACCACGATCTGTCGGTGGTAGCTGGGGTCGGTGAGGGTCTCCTGGTAACCCGTCATCCCGGTGCAGAACACCGCCTCGCCCAGGGTCGCGCCCTCGGCCCCGAAGGCCTCGCCGCGGAAGGTGCGGCCGTCCTCGAGTACCAGTACTGCCTCGCTCACGCGGAGTCTCCGTCCTTCTGCTGATCTGCTCGACTGCCTGCGTTGCTGCTGATCGCCTGCACCCAGCGGGGGTAGGCGGACTTGTCGTCGGCGCGGAAGCCGGTGTCTACGACAGCCTCGCCCACCCGCCACCGCAGCACCAGCAGCCCATCCTTGGTCATCACTTTGCCGGCCAGCCGATTGTCGGTTCTGGTCTGCTCCAGCGCGGTGTGCGGCAACCAGATGGCGCCGGCCCCGTGCCGGTTGAGCAGCACCCCGTCGGCGTGCAGGGTGAGTTCGGCACTTGCTCGGTGCCCGATGTCGTCCACCACGATGCGGTCCTGCCAGTTGCCGGCGATCGTGCTGCCCACGTACAGCCCGGTCTCCGGGCCGAGCAGGATCGGCCCCGGGTCGGTCGGCACGACGGGGAAGCGGCCGGACAGTGCGCTCTGGCGCCCCGCCCGGTGCTGCCAGCCGCGGTACATCCCCCACAGCGCCAGCGCCAACAACGCGACGATCAGCAGGACGAGCAAGATCCGGGTCATCGGAGGCGCACCGTTCCGTCATGGGCGGTGATCCGGCCACGGAGCACGGTGGTGATCACCCGGGCGGGCAGGGTCATTCCCTCGTACGGGGTGTTCGCGGCGATGCTGGCCAGCTCGGCGCCGTTGACCGTCCAGCTGGCTTCGGGATCGACGAGCACCAGGTTCGCCGGCTCCCCCACCTCCAGCGGACGGCCCTGGTCGGGCAGGCCGGCGATCGCGGCCGGGCGCTCGCTCAGCACCCTGGCCACGCCACGCCAGTCCAGCAGGCCGGTGCGCACCATCGCCTCGACCACCACCGACAGCGCCGTCTGCAGGCCGAGCATCCCGGGGCGGGCGGCGGCGAACTCGCAGTCCTTGTCCTGCGGCGCGTGCGGGGCGTGGTCGGTGGCCACACAGTCGATGACACCCGCGGCCAGCGCCCGGCGCAACGCGGCCACGTCCGAGTGCTCCCGCAGCGGCGGGTTCACTTTGTTCACCGGGTCGTAGTCCGCCAACCGGGAGTCGTCCAGCAGCAGGTGGTGTGGCGTCACCTCCGCGCTCACCCGGATGCCCGCGTCCTTGGCCCAGGCCAGGATGTCGGCGGTGCCCGCGGTGGAGACGTGACAGACGTGCACCCGGGCTCCCGCGTCCCGGGCCAGCACGCAGTCGCGCGCGACGATGGACTCCTCCGCCGCCCGGGGCCAGCCGGCGAGACCGAGCCGAGCCGCGGTGGGCCCTTCGTGGGCCTGGGCCGCTCCTGGCTTGCCGACGCCGGTGAGCCGCGGCTCCTCCGCGTGCTGGGCCAGCAGGACGTCCAGCGCGCTGGCGTACTCCAGGGCCCTGCGCATGATGAGCGGGTCGGCGACGCAGTGCCCGTCGTCGGAGAACATCCGCACCCCGCTCGCGGCCATGGTGCCCAGCTCGGCCAGCTGCTCCCCGCGCAGCCCCACGGTGACCGCGCCGACCGGGTGTACATCGACCAGGCCGGCGCGCGCCCCCAGGCTGCGCACGTGCTCGGTGACCACCACGGTGTCGGCCACCGGGTCGGTGTTGGCCATCGCGAACACCGCGGTGAAGCCACCGAGGGCGGCAGCGGCCGAGCCGGTGGCGATGGTCTCGGTGTCTTCCCGGCCGGGCTCGCGCAGGTGGGTGTGCAGGTCGACGAAGCCGGGCAGCGCCACCAGCCCGGTCCCGTCGATCACCTCGGCATCGGGGTCGGACAGCCCACTGCCCAGCTGCGCGATCTCCCCGTCGGCCAGCAGCAGGTCGGTCGGCTCCCCTTCCCCGTACAGCCGCACGCCGGTGATCAGCACGCTCATCGCTGTATCCCCCACGTCGCTCCGCTCGCTCATCCGTTCACTCCCCGTTCCGCTGCTGGCTGGCTCGACTCTCCGTTATCGGCACCGGTGAGCAGCTGGTACAGCACGGCCATCCGGACGTGCACCCCGTTGCGGACCTGGGCGAGGACGGCGGTGCGCGGGGAGTCGGCCACCGCGGAGGCGATCTCCATGCCGCGCACCATGGGACCCGGGTGCAGCACAACGGCGTGCTCCTCGAGCAGCGCCATCCGCCGCTCGGACAGGCCGTACCGGATGGAGTACTCGCGGGCCGACGGGAAGAACCCGCCGTGCATCCGTTCGGCCTGCACCCGCAGCATCAGCACCGCGTCCACCGCGGGCAGCTCCGCGTCGAGGTGGTGGGACACGCTCACGCCCGCGCCCCAGTGCGCCACCCCGTAGGGCAGCAAGGTGGGCGGCGCGACGATGACGACCTCGGCACCCAAAGTGCTCAACAGCGTGGCGTTGCTGCGGGCCACCCGGCTGTGCAGCACGTCGCCGACGATGGCCACCCGCCGCCCGGCCAGGTTGCCCAACCGTTGCCGCAGGGTCAGCGCGTCGAGCAGGGCCTGCGTGGGGTGCTCGTGGGTGCCGTCACCGGCGTTCACCACGGCCGGCCCGTTTCCCTCGGCGCCGGTCCAGGCCGCGATCTGGTGCGCCGCGCCCGAGGCGGGATGCCGGACGATGAGGCAGTCGGCTCCGGCGGCGTGCAGCGTCAGCGCGGTGTCGCGCAGAGACTCGCCCTTGGACGCCGAGGAGCCCTTGGCGCCGACGTTGATGACGTCGGCGCTCATCCACTTGCCTGCCACCTCGAAGGAGACCCGGGTGCGGGTGGAGTCCTCGAAGAAGACCGTCATCACGGTCCGCCCGCGCAGCGTGGGCAGCTTGCGCACCTCCCGCCCGAGCAGGGCCTGCTCGAAGGCTTCGGCGTCGTCCAGGAGTGAGGTCGCCGCCTCGGCCGTGAGGTCGGCAGTGGACAGCAGGTGCCTCATCCGTGCGACCTCAGCGTCCGGGGTGTGCGCAGCAGGACGGCGTCGCGCCCGTCGTGCTCGGTCAGCAGCACGGCCACGTCCTCGGAGCGGGAGGTCGGGATGTTCTTGCCCACGTAGTCGGCCCGCAGCGGCAGCTCCCGGTGCCCACGGTCGACCAGCACCGCGAGCTGGACGATGCGGGGGCGGCCGAGATCGCGGAGGGCGTCCAGGGCGGCGCGCACGGTGCGTCCGGAGAACAGCACGTCGTCCACCAGGACCACCAGTGCGTCATCGACGCCACCGGCCGGGACCGAGGTCTGCCCGAGGGCGCGGGAGGGCTGCCTGCGCAGGTCATCGCGGTAGAGAGTGGTGTCCAGGACGCCCACATCCGGTCGTACGCCGGAGAACTCGGCGACCCGATCGGCCAGGCGGGCTGCCAGGGTGCTGCCGCGGGTGGGAATACCGAAGAGCACGACCCGCGGCGCGTGGGGTGCGTCCAGCGCGGTCTTCTCGATGAGCTGATGGGCGATCCGGGCCACGGTGCGAGCCACGTCGGCGTCGCCGAGCAGCTCGCGCTCGGCTCCGTGTTGCTCGTCATGTGGACCGACCGCCCCGGGTGCCTGCGGCATCCGAGACCTCCTTGCCCGCCTCACGGGACGGGTTGTTAAAGGATGTCGAACATGTCGCCATAGGTTATCAGTGGGCGGGGACGGGGCAGAATCGGTTAGATTCAACGCAGGTCGCGGGGCCGTCTGACGGCAAACGCGATCCGCCGACGAAAAGGGGGCCGCGATGACTGACTACGCGAAGGCTCTGGGGGCACGGCTCCGCGACGTCCGGCAACGCGCCGGACTGTCGCTGCAGCGGGTGGAGCAGAAATCCGACGGCCGCTGGAAAGCCGTGGTGGTGGGCTCCTACGAGCGCGGCGACCGAGCGGTCACCGTACAGAAGCTGGCCGAGCTCGCCCGCTTCTACGGGGTGCCGCTGAGTGAGCTGCTACCCCCGGACGACCTGGCCGCGGAGGACACCCCGGCGCCTATCGTGCTCAACCTCGCCCGGTTGAGCGAGCTGCCCGAGGAAGACACCGCGCCCCTGGCGCACTATGCAGCCGAGATCGCGCACCGCAGGGGCTCGCACGAGACCTTGATGCAGATCCGCTCGGCGGACATCGACGCCGTGGCCGAGCTCTACGATGTTTCCCCCGCCGAGCTCGCAGCGCGGCTGGTGTCCTGGGGTGTGCTCGCTCCGGGTGTGGTTCCGCCGAACTAGTCCTGCGGTGGGGGTGGGGGCTCTGTCCGCGGGACCGCCGCCGCGGCCGCCCGCACCTGCGGCGCGACGAGCACCACCTGGCCCAGCACCCCGTTGATGAAGGCGGGCGAGTCGTCAGTGGACAACTGCTTGGCGAGCTCCACCGCCTCGTCGACGGCCACGACCGGCGGCACGTCGGCGGCGTGGAACAGCTCCCACACCGCGATCCGGAGCACGGCGCGGTCCACGGCGGGCAGCCGCTCGAGCGTCCAGCCATGCAGGTGGGCGGCGATCACCTCGTCGAGCCGGTCCAGGTTCTCCGCAACCCCGTTCACCAAGGTCAGGGTGTAGGGGTTGACCGGCGCAACCGTGGTGTCCTCGCCGGCCATCCGGCCGCGCTCGGTGGCGACGTCCACCGGGTCGACGTCGCGGGCTTCGGACTCGAAAAGAAAGTCCACCGCGCGCCTGCGGGCCTTGCGCCTGGCGCCGCCGGGCTTGTGGGCTCGCTCGGGCGGCCGCTGAGTAGGACCAGTGTGCTCGATCAGCTCGTGCTCGGCCGGTGGCTCGTGTTCTCCGGTGCTGCTCACTCAGGAATTCACACGACCCAGGTAGCGGCTGTCGCGGGTGTCGACCTTGAGCTTGTCGCCGATGTTGATGAACAGCGGGACGGCGATCTCGTAGCCGGTCTCCAGCGTGGCGGGCTTGGTGCCCCCGGTGGATCGGTCACCCTGCAGACCCGGGTCGGTGTGCGCAACGACGAGCTCCACGGCGACGGGTAGCTCCACGTACAGCGGCAGGCCCTCGTTGAACGCGATCTGCACGGTCATGTTCTCCAGCATGAAGTTGGCGCCGTTGCCCACGATCGCGCTGTCCAGGTAGTGCTGCTCGTAGTCCTGGGAGTCCATGAAGACGTAGTCGTCACCGTCGCGGTAGAGGTAGGTCATGTCGCGACGGTCCACAGTGGCGGTTTCGACCTTGACGCCCGCGTTGAACGTCTTGTCGACGACCTTGCCTGACATCACGTTCTTCAGCGTGGAGCGGACGAAGGCTGGGCCCTTGCCCGGCTTGACATGCTGGAAGTCGGTGATCGTCCAGAGCTGGCCGTCGATCTTGAGGACCAGTCCGTTCTTGAAGTCGCTCGTGGATGCCACGTCGGCTCCGCCTCTCTGCTGTTGCTCCGTTGCGCCCTGCCCGGCCCGGCGCAGACGCGCTCAGAGGACGAGGAGATCTTTGGTGGTCAGCGTCAGCAGTTCCGGGGTGCTCTCGGTGACCACGAGGGTGTCCTCGATTCGCACACCGCCGCGCCCCTGCAGGTACACGCCGGGCTCGACGGTCACTGCCGCGCCAGCAGGAAGCATACCGGTGCCACGCTGGCCGATGCCCGGCGCTTCGTGAATCTGTAGGCCAACCCCATGGCCCAGCCCGTGCAGGAAGTGCTCGCCATGCCCGGCCTCCTCGATCACCTGGCGGGCGGCGGCATCCACCGCGCCGACCTCGGTACCCGCGACGGCTGCTGCACACCCGGCCGTCTGCGCAGCCGCGACGAGCTGGTAGATCTCCCGCTGCCAGGCCGCGGGTTCGCCGAGCACCACGGTGCGGGTCATGTCCGAGTGGTAGCCCGCGACCACCGCCCCGAAGTCCATTTTGACGAAGTCGCCGGTCGCCAACACCGCGGCGGTGGGCCGGTGATGCGGGACAGCGGAGTGGGCGCCCGTCGCGACGATGGTCTCGAAGGACGGGCCGTCCGCGCCGTGGCTGAGCATCAGCGATTCCAGCTCGCGCGCCACCTCCAGTTCGCTGCGGCCGGGGCGCAGGCCGCCGTGCGCCAGCAACTGGGCCAGGGCGGTGTCGGCGGCGTTGCAGGCCGCGCGCAGCAACGCCACTTCGCTGTCGTCCTTGACCATCCGCAGGCGCTCGACCGACCCGGGCGTCCGGTGCAGCTGCATCGTGCCTGCGGTCTTCACCAGCGCAGAATGCTCGTCCACGGTGACGACGTGGCTCTCGAAACCCACGCGCCCCAGACCCCGCTGCGCCGCAACGGATATCAGGTGTTGGGCGCAGGAACGGTCGATGTCGCGGCGCAGATCCGGGACCTGCTGCGCCGACTGGGTGAGGTAGCGGCCGTCGGTGCAGAAGATCGTGCGGTCTTCCGCACCTGCGGCGTCCTCGGCGTGCACCAGCAGCGCGGCGTTGGAGCCGGTGAACCCGCTGAGGTAGCGCACGTTGATGAGGTCGTTCACCAGCATCGCGTCGCAGTGTTCTTCGCGCAGCAGTGCGCGCAACGCGTCGCGCCGGGCGCCGTGGGGGCTGGTCATTGCTCCACCGTAGTGAGCGCGCTCGGGCCTCGGTCTCGGAGACTACTCCTGGTCAACCGTTATCCTGCAGGAGTGAGACAGTGGCTGGTACGTGCAGGTCTGATGATGCTGGTGCATGTCGCGGTGCGTACGGCGCTCGGCTTTGCCGCGCTCTCCTGGCCCTCCGAACTCCCGCTCCAGCGCAACATCGGGCTCCTGGTGGTGCTGGCTGTGGCCTTGCTGTGGGGCGGGGTTGATGCCCTGCTTGAGGATCTCTCCGACGAGGACCGGGACGAGCTGACGCTGCGGTGGTTGAAGGCCGCGGTCGTCGCCGGCCCGCTCGCCGGACTCGTCGGCTGGGCGGTCGAGGGACTGTTCATCGATGTCGTCGGCGCGGGGCAGCTGCCCTCGGAGATCATCGGCGGCGGCGCGTTCACCGCCCTGCTGATCTTCGTCCCTGCCGTCGTCGGCATGCTCTTCGGCAGGCTGGCTCGCCCGGACAACAAGTCCCTGCGCCGTGGGCTGCGGCGGGAGCCCTCAGTCTGAGCGCTGCTGCTCGGCGAGATAGCGCAGCGCAAGCAGGTAGCCGTCGATCCCCAGTCCGACGATGCTGCCGGTGGCCACCGCGCTGAGGTAGGAGTGGCTCCGGAACTCCTCGCGAGCGTGCACGTTGCTGATGTGGATTTCGATCAGGGGTGCCCGCAGCTCCGCGCAGGCATCGCGCAGCGCGATGGAGGTATGCGTCCAGGCGCCGGCGTTGAGCACTACGGCGTCCCCGGCGTCGGCGGCGTCGTGGATCCAGCCGAGCAGCTCACCCTCGTGGTCGGTCTGGCGCACCTGCACCTGCAGGCCGAGCTCGGCACCGGTACGGGTGCACAACGCGGCCAGCTCCTCGTGCGTGGTCGAGCCGTACACCTCGGGTTGCCGCTTGCCGAGCCGTCCCAGATTCGGCCCGCCCAGTACCTGCACCTTCACAGCAGCACCCCACCATTCGCCCGTCGGTCCTCGCCGGCCACCGCCGAGTACGCGGCGGCCAGCAGGGCCGGGTCCGGACCTTCCAGCCGACCGGGTCTCGCGAGTCCGTCGAGTACCACGAAGCGCAGCATGCCCGAGCGGTTCTTCTTGTCGCTGCGCATACCTTGCAGCAGCTCACCCAGGGCATCCGGGTCGTAGCTGGTGGGCAGGCCGACCGCCGTGAGCACCGCAGCGTGCCGGTCGGCGGTGGCGTCGTCGAGGCGGCCGGCCAGCCGCGCGAGCTCCGCGGCGAACACCAGCCCCACCGATACCGCCGCACCGTGACGCCAGCGGTAGCGCTCGCGACGCTCGATGGCGTGGGCGAGGGTGTGCCCGTAGTTGAGCACCTCCCGGAGGTCGGATTCACGCAGGTCCGACGACACCACGTCGGCCTTGACCTGAATCTTGCGCCGCACCAGCTCCCCGAGAACGTCTCCGGTCGGGTCGAGTGCGGCCTCCGGGTCGGCCTCGATGAGCTCGAGGATGCCCGGGTCGGCGATGAAGCCACCCTTGATGATCTCCGCCATTCCCGCGACGATCTCGTTGCGCGGCAACGTCTCCAAGGTCGCCAGGTCCACGATCACCGCGGCGGGCTCGTGGAAGGCGCCGACCAGGTTCTTGCCGGCCTCGGTGTTGATGCCCGTCTTGCCCCCCACGGCGGCGTCGACCATCGCGAGCAGGGTGGTGGGCACATGGACGATGCGCACGCCGCGCATCCACGTCGCCGCGACGAAACCGGCGAGGTCCGTGGCGGCGCCACCACCCAGGGAGACCACCGCGTCCCGGCGGGTCAGTCCGATGCGGCCGAGGACGTCCCAGCAGAACCCGGCGACGGCGAGGTCCTTGCCGTCCTCCGCGTCGGGGATCTCCACCCGGTGGGCGTCCACGCCGGCGTCGGCGAGCGCCTCGCGTACCGCCTCGGCGGTGGCGATCAGCGAGGGTTGGTGGATGATCGCCACCGTCGCCGTTCCGCGGAGCTCCTCGGTCAGTTCGGTGAGCAAGCCTCGCCCCACGATGACGTCGTAGGGCCGTTCGGCGTTCACCCTGATGCGTTGCGGGGTGGTCATTGCTGCGATCTCCTTTGCTGCGATCTCCTTCGCGGCTGGGCTTCGACGGCATCGAGGACCTCGGCCACCACCTGGTTGACGGAGCGGCCGTCGGTGCGCACCTCGACGGTGGTCACCTCGTGGTAGAGCGGCAGCCGGGCATCCAGCAGTGCCTTGAACGTCGAGCGGGGATTGATTCCGGCGAGCAGGGGCCGGGCGCTGGAGAGCCCGGAACGGCGCACCCCTTCGGCCATGCCCACGTTGAGGAACACCACCCGGTGCCCGGACAGTGCGGCCCGCGTCGCCGCGGACAGCACCGCCCCACCGCCCAGGGCCACCACGCCGTGCTGCTCCATCAGCGCCGCAGCCACGGCCTTTTCCTCCATGGCGCGGAATGCCGTCTCGCCATCGGTGGTGAAGATGTCCGAAATCGTGCGTCCGGCGGTCGCCTCCACGGCGGCGTCGGTGTCGTGCACGGGCACGTTCATCCGTACGGCGAGCTGGCGGGCCACCGTGGACTTCCCCGCTCCTGGCGGTCCGACGAGCACCGCGACGGGACTCACCGGGCAAGCTCCTTGAGGTAGCGCTCGATGTTGCCGGATGTCTCGCGCACCGAGTCGCCGCCGAACTTCTCCAGGGTGGCCTGCGCCAGCACTAGGGCGACCATGGCTTCGGCCACCACGCCGGCGGCCGGCACGGCGCAGACGTCGGAGCGCTGGTTGTTCGCCACGGCCTCCTCGCCGGTGGCCATGTCCACAGTGGCCAGTGCGCGCGGAACGGTGGAGATCGGCTTCATGGCTGCCCGCACCCGCAGTGGTTCCCCGTTGGTCATCCCGCCCTCGATGCCGCCGGCCCGGTTGGTGGCACGCAGCACGCCGTCCGGACCGGGGTGCATCTCGTCGTGTGCCGCGCTGCCGCGCCGTCGGGCGGTGGCGAACCCGTCGCCCACCTCCACCCCCTTGATCGCCTGGATGCCCATCAGCGCCTGCGCCAACCGGGCGTCGAGCTTGCGGTCGCCGGCCACGAAGGAACCCAGCCCGATCGGCAGCCCGTGCACCACCACCTCGACGATCCCGCCGAGGGTGTCGCCTTCGCGCTTGGCGAGGTCGACCTCGGCGATCATGGCCTCGGACGCACCCGCATCGAAGGCCCGCACCGGGCTGGCGTCGATGGCCGCCAGGTCCTCGGGGCCGGGCAGCACATCGGCGGGCGCTTCGACCGAACCGATCGCCGTGACGTGGGAAAGCACCTGCACGCCGAGAGTTTGGCGGAGCAACGACTTCGCCACCGTGCCGAGCGCCACCCGGGCCGCGGTCTCCCTGGCACTGGCCCGCTCCAGCACCGGGCGGGCGTCGTCGAAGCCGTACTTGAGCATGCCGGCGTAGTCGGCGTGCCCGGGCCGGGGCCGGGTCAACGCTGCGTTGCGGGCCTGCGCGGCGAGCAGTTCGGCGTCCACGGGGTCGGCGGACATCACCGTCTCCCACTTGGGCCATTCGGTGTTGTTCACCCGAATCGCCACCGGACCACCCATGGTCAGCCCATGGCGTACCCCGCCGAGCACGTCCACCGCGTCGGCCTCGAACTTCATCCGCGCGCCGCGCCCGTAGCCCAGGCGCCGCCGCGCGAGCTCGTCGGCGATCGCCTCGGTGGTGACCTCCACCCCGGCCACCATCCCTTCCAGGACGGCGACGAGGGCGGGTCCGTGGGACTCTCCGGCAGTGATCCAGCGCAGCACGAGCACGATCTTCCCATGCGGGCCCACCGGTCGATGCCACCGCGCGTTCAGCCCAGGCCCGCGGCCATCGCTTCTCGGGGCGCTGGAAGGCCGGTGAACAGCTCCACCTGGCCGAACGCCTGGTGCAGGAGCATGTCCAGGCCGCTGGCGAGCGTGCCCCCGTTCGCGAGCACGGCACGGGCCAGCGGAGTGGGCCAGGGGTCGTAGATCACGTCGAGCACCCGGGGAACCTCGGCCAGGGTCGGCGCGAGCGGCGCGGCGGCGGCGGCGGGGACGGTGCTCACCGCCACCGCGGCCCCGGCGCAGGCCGCGGCAACGGCGCCGCGGTCGAAGGGCAGTGCGGTGGCGGTGAGGCCGGCGGCCTCGGCGCACTGCAGCGTTTCTGCTGCCCGGGAGGCATCGCGCACCACCACGTCGATGGCCTGCACCCCGGCGGCGGCGAGCGCGACGACGACGGCGCGGGCCGTTCCCCCGGCACCCAGTAGCACTGCGCGAGAACCGGCGAGACCGTCTCTGCCGAGCGCCCCCAGCACGCCGTCCACATCGGTGCAGTCGGCGTGCCAACCGGAGCCGATGCGCACCAAAGTATTTGCCGCCCCCACTGCCTCGGCGCGGGGGGTGCGCGTGTCGGCGACCGCCAGCGCGGCGACCTTCGCAGGCATTGTCACCGACAGGCCGACCCACTGCTCGTCTCGTGAGCCGACGAGGGCAGGCACCCCCTCGGCGTCGCACTCCAGGCGCTCGTAGCTCCAGCCGGACAGGCCGAGCGCGGCGTACGCGGCCAGGTGCAGCTGCGGCGAGCGGGAGTGCTCGATGGGCTTGCCGATCACGGCCGCCTTACGCATCAGGGCCGCCTGCGCATCAGGGCCACGCTTGCGCACTCACGGTGGGCCCTGGCCGTTGATGATCTTGAGGTGCTCCTCGAAGGTGTCGGTGAAGCAGGTCTTGCCTTGCGTCCCGCAGGTGACGAAGAAGTGCCAGTTGCCCGCCGCGGGCTTCAGCGCCCCTTCGATCGCGGCGTCACTGGGCGAGGCAATCGGGGTCAGGGGCAGGCCCGGGCTGGCGTAGGTGTTCCACGGGGTGGCGGTTGCCCGGTCCTGCGGTGTGGTGGCCATCGCCTGGACATCGAGCGGGTAGTTCACCGTGGAGTCGAACTCCAGCCGCTGGCCGATCGCCAGCCGGTTCAGGATCACCCGCGACACCCTGGCGTACTCCCCCGGCTTCACCTCGCGCTCGTTCAACGAGGCCACGATCAGCAACTGGTACGGCGTCAGGCCGCCGGCGCTGGACTGGGGCAATCCGGTGAGCTGGAAGGAGGTGGCGGACCGGGTGATCACGCGCTGCAACATCGTCGTCGCCGGTGATCCCGGCTCCACGTCGTAGCTGCCCGGCCGGATCAGTCCCTCCAGACGTCGTTCCTGTTGACTCGCGGCAGCCTGCACACCCTGGGTGGCCCAGTCCGGTACGCCCAAGGCGGCCGGATCTGCCGTAGCCGCCGTTGTCCGCAGCTCCCGCACCGAGGTGCACTGGTTCTTGCCGTCCAGTTCGACACACGACGCCTTGGAGAGCAACGTCAAGATCCCGGGGGTGATAGTTCCGTTGGCGCCCTTCACGTCGTCGAGTTGCCTGCCCTCGGCGATCACCATCTTGCCGACGCGGGAGCCAGGGTCCACGAGGCGCGTCACCGCTTGCGATGCCGGAATCTCGGTGCGCAGACGGTAGTAACCCGGCTGCACCGAGGACATCCGGTCGTCCTTGCTCGCCGCCTTGGTAAATGCGCTGACGCTGCTCACCACGTGGGCGTCGACCAGGGTCTTGCCGATGGCCCCGGCGCTGTCACCCGCCAGCACCTGCACCACCACGTCGTTTTTCCCGGTGCCGGCGAAGTCCTGCGGGTCGGACCCGGTGAATTCCCCGATCAGGGCGCGGCCGCCGAGGTAGACCCCCGTGCCGATCGCAAGCAGGACCACCAGCGCGAGCACCACGCCAACGCGGCGGCGGCGCGCGTGCACCCGCGGCGGGCGGCGGGTCGACCCACTGCGCCGAATGGCTGGTGGGTCGAGGACAGGGTGCTCGTCGATCACCGAATCACCGGTGGCCGCGCCGGGCGGTGGGGCGACGAAACGCGGCGTGGCCCGGCGGTGACCCCAGGCGCCCGTTGTCCAGTCCTCGCGCTCGTCCTCGTCGACGTGCGCACCGTGCTGGTCGGGGTCGAAGCTGTCACTCACCGGCTGTCCTCCGTGCTCGCTTCATCGTCTTCCCGACTCCTGGCCCGTGCATCGAGCCAACCCTGCAAAATGGCGACAGCCGCGAGTTGATCGACGACCGCACGCTGGCGCTTGCCGCGGACTCCCCGCTCGGCAAGCACCCGGCTCGCGGTCACCGTGGTGAGCCGTTCGTCACTGAGCCGAACCGGCACCGGAGCGACGGCCCGACGCAGCCGTTCAGCGTACTCAGTGGCCAGCACGGCGGCGCGCCCGTGCTCTCCGCGCAGCGTCTGCGGCAGGCCGACCACCACTTCCACTGCCTCGTACTCGGCGACGATCGTCCGGATCCGATGCAGGTCGGCAGTGTCCTGGTGGCCGCCGCCTGCCGCCCGGGCCACGGTTTCCACCGGGGTGGCCAGAATGCCGTCGGGGTCGCTGGAGGCGATGCCGACCCGCACACTGCCCACGTCCACACCGATGCGGCGTCCGCGCCCGGGGTCGTCCGCTTCAGGTCGATCGGCTCGTGCTGGGTCACTCATAACTGCTGGAGGTGGCCACGCAACGCTGCGACCGCATCGGGTATCCCAGCCGGATCGGTGCCGCCGCCCTGGGCCATGTCCGGCTTGCCGCCGCCCCTTGCGCCGATGGCTGCTGCGAAGGTGGGCACAAGGCCGCCGGCCGCGATCCCGCGCTCCCGCGCAGCCGCGGTGGTCGCCACGATGAAGGTGACCTTGCCGCCGGTGGCACCGAACAGCGCCACCACACCGGGCTGCTGCCCCAGCTTTCCGCGGACGTCCCCGGCCAGCGAACGCAGGTCCGCACCGGTGACCCCGTCCGGTGCTGCGGCGGCGACCAGCAGCACATCGCCGATCCGCTCCGCCGACTCGGCAAGGCCGGCCGCCGAGGACAGCACCTCAGCCGCCCTGGTCTGCTCCAGCTTTCGCTCGGCCACCCGCAGCCGCTCCAGCAGGTCGGCCACCCGCGCGGGCACGTCCTCGTCGGGAACCTTCAGCGCCGCGGCAACGCCCTGGATCAAGGCGCGCTCCTTGGCCAGGTAGCGGTAGGCGTCCAACCCGACGTAGGCCTCGACGCGCCGCACCCCGGAGCCGATGGAGGATTCCCCGAGCACCGTCACCGGCCCGACCTGGGAGGAGTGCAGCACGTGGGTGCCACCGCAGAGCTCCCGCGACCACGGACCGCCGATCTCGACCACCCGGACCTCTTCGTCGTAGGTCTCGCCGAACAGCGCCAACGCGCCCATCTCCCTGGCACCCGCCATGTCGGTGTGCAGCACGCGTACCGCGAGATCGTCGCGCACCGCCCGGTTGGTGACCTCCTCCACCTCGCTGCGGGTCTCCGGCGAGAGGCCGCCCTGCCAGGCGAAGTCCAGCCGGAGGTAGCCCGGCTTGTTGTAGGAGCCATTCTGCAGGGCCGTCGGGCCGAGCACCTCCCGCAACGCCGCGTGCACGAGGTGGGTGCCGGAGTGTGCCTGGCGTGCCCCCGCCCGCCACTGCGGATCCACCTGGGCCAGTACAGCCGCTCCCTCGGTCAGCTCACCGGCCCGCACGGCGACCCGATGCACCCAGAGCCGCTTGGCGACCTTTTGCACGTCCAGCACCTCGAGCTGCACGTTGTCGCCGGTGATGATCCCGGCGTCGCTCTCCTGTCCGCCGGACTCGGCGTACAGCGGGCTGCGGTCCAGCACCACCTCGACGACCTCGCCCTCGGTGGCGCTGCGGATCCGGCCGTTGTCGGCGACGATGCCGAGCACCTTGGCCTCGGTGTCGAGCTCCGTGTACCCGGTGAACTCGGTGGGGCCGGTGTCGAGCAGCTCGCGGTAGACCGAGAGGTCACCGTGCGCGTGCTTGCGGCTGGCCGCATCGGACTTGGCCCGCTGGCGTTGCTGGGCCATCAACGCACGAAACCCCGACTCGTCCACGCTCAGACCCGCCTCGGCGGCCATCTCCAGGGTGAGGTCGATGGGGAAGCCGTAGGTGTCGTGCAAGGCGAAGGCCTTGTCCCCGCCGATGACCGTGCTCCCGGACGCGCGGGTCTGCTCGGCTGCGGTGTCGAAGAGCTTCGAGCCCGCGGTGAGCGTCTGCAGGAACGTGGTCTCCTCAGCGACGGCGGTGCGGTCGATGCGGTCGGCGTCGGTGGTGAGCTCTGGATAAGAGGCACTCATCGTCTCGCGGACCACGGTGACGAATGCCCCCATGCTCGCGGCGGACACACCGAGCAGACGGGCGGAGCGGACGATGCGGCGCAGCAGCCGGCGGAGCACGTACCCGCGGCCGTCGTTGCCCGGGGTCACGCCGTCGGCGATGAGCATCACGGCGGTGCGGGCGTGGTCGGCGATCACCCGGAAACGGACGTCATCGTCGTGGTTTCCCGCACCGTAGCGCCGGCCGGAGAGTTCCTCCGCTTTGGTGATGACCGGGCGCAGCAGGTCGGTCTCGTAGACGTTGTCCACGTCCTGCAGCAGGAAGGCCACCCGTTCCACGCCGAGGCCGGTGTCGATGTTCTGCCGCGGCAGCGGGCCGAGGATCTCGAAGTCGTCCTTGCCGGTGCCAGCGCCCCGCTCGTTCTGCATGAACACGAGGTTCCAGATCTCGATGTAGCGGTCCTCGTCGACGATCGGTCCGCCCTCGGCGCCGTAGGAGGGTCCCCGGTCGTAGTAGATCTCCGAGCACGGCCCGCATGGACCGGGAATGCCCATCGACCAGTAGTTGTCGGCCATCCCCCGGCGCTGGATGCGCTCGAGGGGCAGCCCGGCCTCATCCTGCCAGTAGGTGATGGCCTCGTCGTCGTCGAGGTAGACGGTGACCCACACCCGTTCCGGGTCCAGACCGTAGCCGCCGTCGGCGACGGGTGCGGTGGTCAGCGTCCAGGCATGCGCGATGGCCTCGCGCTTGAAGTAGTCGCCGAAGGAGAAGTTCCCGGCCATCTGGAAGAAGGTGTTGTGCCGGGTGGTGACGCCCACGTTCTCGATGTCCTGGGTGCGCACGCACTTCTGCACGCTGACCGCCCGGGGCCACGGCGGGGGTGCCTGGCCGAGGAAGTAGGGGACGAACTGCACCATGCCGGCGTTGACGAAGAGCAGGTTGGGGTCGTCGAGAATCAGCGACGCGCTCGGCACCGGGGTGTGCCCGGCGCGCGCGAAGTGGTCGATGAATCGCTGACGGATCTCGTGGGTCTGCACGGTGGGTCCTCTGTGTGCTGCTGGCAACGGGCGGGTGCCCGCTGGGAGGTAGGTCGAGCTCAGCCGGCGTCGTCCTGCTCGTTCGGCTCGCGTGCGGCGTGTCTTCCGGTGCTGCCGCCCTCGGCCGGCGGTGTCCACATCGGACGTTCCCGCGGAACCGGCGAGGGCCGGAGCGTGTGCGCCGCGGGCTGCTCTGCTGCCGGTGTTGCCGCCGGCTCTGCCGGGGCGACCGGCGACTCCTGCGCTGGTTCCAGGGTTTCCGCAGCGACGCGAGGGGGCTCCGGTACCGCGGACAGGACCGGCGGGACATCGCTCCACCGGTTCTGCCGTCTCTTGACGACGGCGGCACCAGCCAGGGTCAGCAGGATCAGCAGCAAGATGCGCTTGGTCATCGTGGCCTTAATCATTCCAGCTCCTCCACGACGCGGCACGCGTCATCGACTCGTCTCACGACCGTCCCTCTTTTCTCACCGGATGCCCGGCTGGCCTTGCTGCTGAGCTCCGCTGCAACCCGGCGGTCAGGTTACCGGGCTGCCGCCGTGCCTGCGCACGCTCAGCTGCCGGGGTCTGCGGTCCTGCTCCGGCGGCGTCGCCGGGCGGCCTTCTGCCTCGAGGCGGGTCAGGACCGCCAGGGCGGCGAGGTTGACGCCGACGTGGGCTTTTGCCTTCGACGGGGCCAGCACCGCGGGCCCGGGTACGAAGTCCTGCGCCACCGGCCTTCCGAAGCGCCCCCCACCCGGCGCCGCTGCCACGGTAGACGCGGGGAGTGCCCCCAAAGGCGCCGACGACCTCGATCACCTGCCTGGCAATGGTCACGGTTTTGATCCTGACCGACGGGACGCTCCGGCGGCACCCCGCTACCCCCCGCAAGACGTGCATTACGTGATGCACGGGTCGCCGTCAGGGAGTAGTCGGTCCGTCAGAAACGATCGATTCGGCGCTCCTCACGAGAGGTCGCCACGTGCGGCGCACGGTGGCCTTGGTGCCGGTCACCAGGCTCTGCGCCGGCACGTCGTCGGCCACGACCGCTCCGGCGGCAATCACGGAGTCGCGCCCGATACTGACTCCGGGCAGGATTGTGGCGCAGGCGCTGATCCACACGTTCTCTGCCACGTCGATAGGCCCGCCGGTCAGCCACATCTGCCGATCCTCAGTGTCGACCGGATGGCCGACGGTGATGAACGTGGCTTTCGGGGCGACCATCACGCGCTCACCGAGCCGGATGCCGGCGTAGTCCAGGAACGTGCACCCCTGGTTAATGAACACGCGCTCCGCGAGGTCCAGGTTGCGGCCGTGGTCTGGCGCGGCACCCAGCTGGCGCGATCGGCCTGGAAATCCGGGACCGGGTCATCGAGCCGGAGGGTCCCGGAGATCGTGCGCCGCGCCGTCGATCACCGCCTCC
>JAABVA010001682.1_pt1 | contig 23233 bp, 17 predicted proteins | sample 5560331 | NCBI WGS metagenome assembly JAABVA01 (sample SAMN12812661, study PRJNA571458) | rock metagenome | isolation source: Antarctica rocks | place: Antarctica: Victoria Land, Mt New Zealand sud | collected 2016-01-07
TAAATAGCTCATCGAGTACCGTCTCTGTTCGCTTCGCCATTTCAGCAAACTCGTCAATAACGATGATAAGACGTGGCATTGGCTTGCCCTCTTTCAGGCGTTTCTCACGCCGAATGGCCTCGGCTCGCAGCATAGTGATAAAACGCTGAATCAGCGCAGGTGAAGAGGCATTTGAGAGAAATCCTATTGTGTGTGGTAACAGCCGGTACGGTTCGAGCGCGAGACCAGCTTTATAGTCGATGAGCAGGAATGTTACTTCCGTTGGTTGATAGAGTAGAGCAAGCGATGCAATGATTGTTTGTAAGAGTTCGCTCTTGCCAGAGCCAGTTTGACCGATAAGTAGTCCGTGAGGGCCATCCTTCAAGAGATCGAGATACTGAACCTCATCGCCGATCTTCAGACCTATAGGGATACGCATGAGCGGCTTTGAGCTAGGGCGTTGCCCATTACTTGCGGTAGAAGAGAGTGAACGAAAAGCAGGATCTAACCAGAGCGCAAACGGATTGTATACATTCAAATCTAGTGTCGGTTCAAAGAGCGAACGTAGATCAACCTGTGTACGTAGTTCTAAACGTTTTGTTGTGGCTGGGCGCAGGAACTGCAATTTCAGTGCAAATTGACGCAATGCATCGTTTGGTGCAGAGTCCAGCACGTTACAAAGGCTCATGGTAGGAGGGTCAGGTTGCAGCATTCGTATACACGCCTGTGGTTTCGTTACTACAGCAGGTTTCGTTTCACTCACAGAAGATTTTTTTTGGCGACGTTGCTTTTTTGGCGTCAGTTGTTCGATGTCAGGTAGAGCAGTAGGCGTTACGCTGAATGCATAAGGATAGGCGTTCACGTCTAAATCTATTGCTATAGCACTATTTGTGGGAATATCCACCTTATTCGCACATATACACAGCACAGAAACGCTCAGGTGTTCGCCACGACTCAAAGCTAACGTCATTTCAGATCGCTTGAGTGGTGACATATTGAGGCGTGAACGGCTACTGGTTGATGCATTTTTTTGCCTAAAGGTCATGAGAGGGACAGGAAGTGGTGGAGGATCAAAATCACCCTCTGCATCAAAGTGATCGACCACGATGACCAGGTGCGGCAGGATTTGCGTTTTGGCAGTACGACGACTATCATCTGCAAGCAGTTCGCGGCGACCTAATTCACGCGAGATCAAAGGCAATTGTTCGACAATGGCCTCTGGCCCAATAGCGACAGCATGGGAACTATTTGTAAGGTCGTTGTCTGCGTTTGACTGACCAGAGTCATAAGCGAGTGTGTGCGGTAGCACAGTTGTCCATTGCCACTGCTTTTCCTGAGAATGAGGAGCGAGAATGATAATACGGACATCTTCTGGCGAATGGTGATATGCCAGGTTGCAGACAATAGAGTGTGCAAGCTCTCGCGCCTGTGAGAGCTTGCCTGCCGCACTAACAATGGCAAGAGGACTCTGCTCATTGAGCTTTACCTTCAACGGTGCAACCAGAGATGCATAATTTTCTACTAGACTAGACGCATAGACATTGAGCGGTTCAAATACATCAGGTAATGCAATTCTCTTCTTGTCTTGCTCTCCTTTCACTTGATACGTCGCGCTACAGCGTCCCATCCCGACGCGCACAGAAAGAAAGTCGGGATCATCTGGTCGGCGCGACCACAAATTCATATCTTGCTCATCACAACTTCGTTGTACTAGTGGTATAACCGTCAGGGAGTCGAAGCTAGATGTAGGAGTCGCAGATGGCACAAATGGTGGATCTAATTCAACCCTTGCCTGTTGCTCTTTGAGTTGCAAGAAGGATAACTGCATCTGGATCTCCAAAAGCCTCGTTTTGTAAGCAGCAAAAAGGTATTTCGCTTGACGCTTCGCAGTTTTTGATTGAGCAATGAACGTGATCAGGGAACCGACAGCGGAAAAAACACCCATAAGGATAAACGCGAGGAAAAAAATGCTTGAGCCGCCGCCAACTCTTGAAAAGATAAATCCAGTGACAGCTATGCCAGCGACGCTGAACAATAGCACTATAACACTGGTAAAGTTTGTTGATGATGATTGTGCTGGTGGCGTTGGTAAATCAACCGTTTCGTGTGGAATTTCGGGCCAGAGACGCACCTTACGCGAAATAATAACTGGTGATGGTTGTTGAGACAAGAGAAATTTCCCCTCTCCCTCTATTCATGCTAAAACTTTTCATACCTTACAAAGAAGGCTTGCTTCCTCAAGTAAAGATGTTATTACGCTACTCGTGGCAAAGAACTATAGTCCTACTAACAGCCATGTTCACAAATTTCGATAGAACACACGACAGACCATACGACAATGCACCATTATAACGCTAGTCTCTATGACTTTTGGGCTAAATATGTCCCGTATACAAGACATATTGTGGTTGTCGGGTTACAGTGGGCATGCTACAGCGTTCACAGTATAGACGCTTTTCAAAGCAGTTTGAACTTACTACCCCCACAATAAGACAGGAGATATGTTTGAATATACAAGAACAATATTACACAAGGCGTTTTACGCGCAGATATCCAGGGCTTTTCATCATTCTCCTCGATCAATCTGGTTCTATGGCTGAAGAGGTGGATGGAAGAGGTTGCAGCAAAGCAGATTTTGCTACTACAGCGATTAACAACCTCATTCATGAAATGGTTCAGATTGCAAAGTTTGATGTGAGTACAGGTAAAAGGCGAAAATATGCTTATCTAAGTATTTTCGGATACAATGATAGCGTTTATCCGCTTCTGTCACCCGAACCAATGGATATTCCATTTTTAAGCGAGCATCATCGTGGTACGGTACCAACGGTGCGCGATGTACTTGACTCACATGCTGGCACATACCGACAAGTAACAGAGAATCGTGTGTTTTGGATCGAGCCAAGAACGCAAGGGAAAACTCAAATGGCAGAAGCATTTACGTATGCAAGAAATGTTGCTACACGTTGGCTAACAGAAGCACCTGAGCCGGGGCAAGCTCCACGACAAGATTGTTTTCCCCCGATCATCATCAATATTACTGATGCACAAGATAACGGGAAGGTTAATCCTCTCTCTATAACACAGGAGATTCAGCGTGAAGGTACATCACAAGGAAGTATTCTTATCTTCAACTGTCATTTCACAACACGAATAGGCCAATCTCTCATTTTTCCCGGTAGCACTCATGAAGTAGCGCACCTCGACCCACCTTTCGCCTCACAAATATTTGAAATGAGCAGCATTATTCCTGAGCCATTGAGGAAAAAAGCTATCGCTGAATTTGGGCTTAACCGAGAAATTCCCCCGAATGCACGAAGTTTAATCTACAACGCAGACGCCGATGTACTCATCAAATTCTTGCACTGGGGCACTATTGGAGCTGCAATTGCATAATCCTTATGAGTACCTATGTTTCGTGAAAACTCAAACTGAGGCAGGAGGTCGTTCTTATGTCGTTACATTCATCGTCATTTCCTCCAAAAACAGCTATGGCTAGTAGCAGGTTATTGAGAGGGTTAGGAATTGTCCTGTCTCTTATGAGTATGATAGTTGCAATCACTGGTATTTTTTTCCGACAGAGCGTTGTTGACCTTATCTTTTCTACGTTTGTTAGCCTTTTTGGATTATGGGTCTTTGCAACTTGGTTGAGGGCTAATCATCCTTCTTCGTTACATAAGCATAACTCCCCTTCCTCACATGATACATTCCTATGTGATGCCGAGCAGAAACTGATAGAGCGTACCAGCCTTGCACCTTCAGTTGAGCTTATAAAGCCAATAGACCCTTTTTATATTTCCCATTCTGTAGACAGACAGATGCCAACTGACTCTTCACTCCTTACCTATGTACCAGCTTATTCTGCACCTATCATTTCCTCTACACAGAAAGTAGCTTTTCCTGAGGAAAGAGAGAGACAAGTGCAAGAGTTAACTGTACCTTTTTCCTACATTCCCATAGACAAAGATGCTATTTTCGAGCTTGATCGTCCTATCTCTGGCGAGCGGTGTTTTATTCTCCCCAAAGAAGGAGAACCACTCGTCGAATGTCAGGATAGCTACGCGCTTCAAACAGAATACCGATGCTATGCAGTAGCTGACGGAGTTGCAGGAAGCTTTGTCCCCGGACCCTGGGCGCGTATTGTTGCGAAAAGCTTCGTCGAACGAGCTGGAAAATTTGCTGATAAAGATGAGTTTCAATACTGGCTTTCGGATTGTAGTCAACAGTGGCATGCCTGGATAGAAAACCGATGGGTTCCGACGATGAATGCCTTGCGGGAAAGTAATGGAGATTGTCATGGCGAATGGAGTAGCGACATACGTCAAGGTGCCCAGACGACACTCATTGGTTGTTCTCTGCTTCCTGACACGAAACTGCAAGATGGCTCAACTATTATAAACGTCTTTGCTATTGGTGACGGAGAATTTTTCCTCTTCCGGTCCGATGGACAAGGAAATTGGAAGATGGTAGAAGCGTTCCCGTATTCTGACCCCGACGCGTTCGGATCCCGTCCAGACACGTTGCTAACGATGCTAAGAGCAGACTTGTTGGATCGGTCGTGGCTGCAACGAAAAATCATGCAGACCGCGGCCTTCCCTGGTGATTATATAGTTCTTGCATCTGATACGGTAGCGAAATGGCTACTTACGCAGGTGCAACAGAATACGGATACATGGATGCCCTTACTTACTAGCATTACTTCCACCGAGTTTGCACGACGTATGCGCTACGAAGCACGGCGTGGCAGAATAGAAGACGATGATTTGACTATACTTGTTATTCCAGTCGCATAATTACGAGGTAGCATAAGCACATGGTTATGGCAAAAGCTTTTTGGCCCATCAAAGATGAATATGACATTGCTATTGCTAGGTGGACAGAAACAGTTTGGGATCCCGCTATTCGCAAGGGAATTTTAGCCTACGATGAGATGGGCATTTGTCGCTTCGGTGGTGCTAATCTTTATGTATGTATTTACAAGGTTGGCGATTGGATGATTCGCTGTTTTTGCTCAAACCCTTCTCATCCTACCCCTATAGATATTCAAGAGCGTTATATCGCTATCTCTCAATTTTGCCGCCTGCATATGAGCCAGGTCTCCGCTCTGATACCAGTAACCTACGTTCAGCATGGTATTACGGTTGGGAAGCGCACTTTGCCAATCGTAAAAATGCCTTTTCTCGTAGACTGCCCATCACTCGGCGAGTTTATTATGGACCATTATCAAGACCCCATTATAATGCAGCGATTAAGTGATGCGTGGTTAAGCATGATACGTGAACTTGAAGCTGTTTCAATGGCTCATGGCGATCTGGATTTGTCGAATATCCTGGTTCAACAACACAATACTCATATAACATTAAAACTCATTGACTACGATAATATATGGATACCGGAATTAGCAGGCCGTAGTCAGACCGAGTATGGTCATACAAACTTTCAACATCCCAACTTCCTACCTCCTAAGCAGCGCCCCTATAATAGCGAAATGGATCGCTTCTCTGCTCTCGTTATCTATATCTCATTAAAATCACTTGCTTCTCACCCTGAGCTATACGAGGAATGGGGGGCAGATGAATCTGATCGACTGTTGCTCTCCGAGAGCGATTACCAGCGTGCTGGTCTTGTTGGTAGTCGTATTACACAACTTCGCAACCTGAGCGATGCCGAGATGTATCCTTATTTTGACGAATTGGATGTATCCCTCCGCGAGAAATGTATGCCACGTAGCTTGAGTGATATTGCTACCTCAGCAATACTTGTTGCTCAACCACCTGCTCTTTTCCCTGTGCAATCGCAAAAATTCATTGCTATCTCAGCACCTGCTATCTCTATATGGAAAGATGCAGTTTATAAGACTAATACTTTTTCCCCACCGTTACCTTCTATCGCTTCTAAAAATACGGAAATTCCCCTCTCACATTCTCAAGATACCTCCCAAAATACAGATAGGGGTGTGAATTGGGCGGAAACATCCTCTACAACATTGAAACCTACTAAGTCTCTTAGAGGCAAACGACGTATTACTACTGTTATTATTTATCTCATAGTTCTTATCATGCTAGTGGCTAGTATTGCACTTGCATTACTTCTCACTAGAGGGCATCGTTCTGGTACTGTAGCATCACCATCCCAACTTTTTGCATCCTCAGCCCATCGATTAGCAAGCAGTGAGGTGAGTATGTTCGGGGCGAGTATCCCAAGCACATTTTCTTTGCAAAACCGCGCTACACCCACACCATCGCCCACTCTCCCTCCTACTCCTACTGCTACGGCACTGCCTCCCACACCATCGCCCACTCTCTCTCCTACTGCTACAGCACTGCCTCCTACACCATCGCCCACTCCTATATCTAGGCCGTCTCCTTCGCCCACGCCATCGTCTACATCCAAGCCTACTCCCGCAGCGACCCTTCTTCCTACATCGTCACCTACAACTCCTAGGCACTCGACTCCTACGCCATCATCAACTCTTCCGTCGAAGTCTGCTACACCTTCACCAACCCTCAGTCCAACATCTATATCTAGTACCACACATACAAGTAACATACCCCCTTCTAACGGTGGAAATAGTACTCAAGAAAGCCCTTTTGAGCGTTTCCCTTTTATTGTCATAGCACTAGTATTAGCCATACTAGCGTTCTTGCTTTACCTCATGCCCCAGGAGCAATCTTCTCTACGTCAGCGGATAAACTCTCTTATTTGGCCTATCTCGCTTCTCCAACGTTCCAACACACGGAAAGAGTTGTAATTCTTTATTTACTCTATATAGCTTCAGGTATTCTCATTGAGAACCCGCGTCCATTGAATAATGCTTCATGGTGTATGTCTTACTGAGCATCCATAAATAAGACATACACCATGAAGCATTTAGCTGCCAGGAGCCAGGTCAGAAACCATGCAGATGACAGAAATTAAGCACCTATGTAGTACTTTCGAGTTTCACAAACGACTCGATAGTATCTTGAGCAACCTATGAGTTAATAACCACCATCACATATTCTGTTGAGCTGATCGCCAGGCCCGACACCCATACAATAGTATGGTTGTATAGGGAGAGTGAAATGTGGTTGTATGATGTTGTTAGGCTCTGCTGCATGCAGAGGGATTCTTGATAACAAAAGACTCGCTATAATTAGAATTGTAAAAACTACAACGATAAGTCCACGTCGTAGATTGCGGAGTGCAGTGCGATGCATGTAATTGTATCCTTTCTAAATGACGATTGAACTGACTTGTCCGGTTTGTATTGCCTTAATACGAGCTTTAAGCTCACGTGCTTCGGTTTTGCGTTTCATTGCTAGAAGTAGAACGACATAATCTTTCAGAACTTTGATAACATTGGGATGCTCCTGTGCTAGTGTTTTCTGATAAATGAACAATGCCCGTTGTAGGAGTGACTCGATCTGAGCATACCCATTCAGGTCTCGTCTGCACCTACTTTGAGCGTAATAGAGCTTTGCCAGAGCGTTGAGTGTTTCGGCCACCCGGCGGTGATCGGGACCAAGAACCTCCTCACGTATAGTTAGTGCCCGTTGGTAGAGCGGTTCCGCCCGTCCATATCTACCCTGCATATAGTAGAGATTCGCCAAATTATTGAGGACAAAAGCTACATCTGGGCTATCGGGAGTTCCCTTTTGTTCAAAGATGGCTAATGCTCGGTAGAGAAGCGGTTCCGCCTGGATATATTTGCCTTGAAGATTGTAAAGCCCCGCTAGATTGTTAAGGCAAACTGCCAGCATAGGATGCTCAGAACCCATCGCTTTCTCTTCAATTGCCAGCACTTGCTGATAAAGCGACTCTGCTTGTGCATATTTCCCTTGACTACGATAGAGCACCGCTAAGTCATTGAGGCTTTCAGCGGTATCGTGGTGTTCGAGTCCCAGAATCTGTTGACGAATAGTTATTGCTCGTTGATAGAGCGGTTCTGCCTGGGCATACTTACCTTGAAACAAGTAAGATGCACCCAGATTATTGAGTGTTTCGGCTACAGCGGGATGCTCCGGCCCCAACATCTGCTCACGAATAACCAGTGCCTGGTAGTAAAGTGATTCCGCCTCAACGCATTTTCCCTGTTCATGATAGAGTACACCTAGATTGTTGAGTGTTTCGGCTACAGAGGGATGCCCCGGCCCCAACATCTGCTCACGAATAACCAGTGCCTGTTGATAGAGCGGTTCTGCCTGCGTAAACTGCCAATGTACTCGAAAGTACTCGCCAAGGCGATGAAGCAGTTCTGCCACCTCAGTTGATACCATCTTCCATTCCTCGATGAGGACTGCACCGATTTGTGCGGATGGGAGATAGCGCTGGCAGCACTGTGCTGTTGTGATCTCGACGACTGGAAATACACAATTGACTGCCTGCACGGTATGCTCTGCCCACTGACGCTGAGTGTCCTTGTCCATACCACCTTTGAGTACCATTTGCACCAAGCGGTGAATAGAGAGCGTTTTTGTATCAGGATTGCGGCGCAGCAAGGAGAATTTACGTAGTACCGAGATAGCAATGTCTAAGGCACATGAGTTCGTAGCAATTGATTGAAGAACAGGACCGAGATGAGGTGCCCCCGCCGTGATGATCTCTTCAGGAATAGCATCGGGATGCAGAAACGCACAGAGCCTTAGTAACTCTGCAGCGGCTGGGTTAACTCGTTTCACCTTCTCAAAAGAGAGTAAAAACGTCGTAGCGACAGACTCAGGATGGTCGGCGACAGGTCCAATCCGTGTGTTTAAGAGAGCAATCTGCTGGTTTTGGTAGCGTTCTAAATAGTCCGATAAACTACATGAAGTTTCTTCAATATAGGCACCTGCCTGATCGAGTGCTAGGGGAAGCCCATCCATAATATACGAGATATTCATTGCTTTATCATAATTAGAGGCGGTTATATGCTCATAGAGAGTATCCTGTGTAACGAGCTTGGCTCGACGTAAAAGAAAGAGTGCTCCTTCCTCGGACTCCATCTTTTCCAGATCGATACGCTGAGCAACTATTCCCGTTGATTGTGCGCGAGTGGTCAGTAAGATGTGCCCTCCATTTCCAGACGGAAGAAAGTCACTTATCATATCAAAATCTTCGACATTATCGAGAATAAGCAGCCAGCCTGTGTGAGCATTCAGCCAGTGCTTGACAGCGTTGACAACAAGAATTTGGTTTTGCTCATCTTTTTCTGGCAGGTGCAACGAGCTTGCAATAGTGACGAAATCTGAGATGAGTGTTTCGCGCGTATCTGCCCTTAGCCATAAAACATCCTGATACTCATGGCGGTAGCGATAGGCATATTCAATGACAACTTGAGTTTTACCGATGCCCCCCAGTCCACTAACGGCTTGCGCTGGAGAAAGCCTCATGACACTCTCCGAATGGAGCATAGTGTGTAAGTGCAGTAGCACCTCTTCACGACTTGTGAAGAATGGATTTCGCCGATATGGAATGGTCCAGAGAGGTTGAGATGGTTTAGAAAACGCTGCGATTTCCAGGTCTTGTATAGCAGGAATGTACGTTTCTTCATCTTTTCTATGAGTGTCATCCTGCAGCAACCCCAACTCCTGAGCAGTTTTGCCAAAGAGTTCACATAGTTTCTGACGATAATAAGGGCTGGGAAAGATATTACCTCGTTCCCACCGACCAATCATATTGAAGTCACTACCGATTTGCTCAGCTACGTACTGACGTGACCATCCACGCCATTCACGTTCACGCTTCAAAAGTTGATTGGGAGTAGCCTGAACCGACGTTTTCATTGCTAATTATCCTCTATCGTTCTTCCTAAAATAGCCTAATACCTGATACACAAACATCTCTGTCCATGCATGCAAGTGTAACAAGATGTGACCGAGGATTCCCGATACGGTACAGCGGCGTACCATGTGTACAATTTTGCTATCCCACTCTAAAAAGATAACAGATGCTGAAATTATTACACAATCTACTAGTACTTATTGGTTACTGCAACTTCGCTCATAGTTGACTCAGAGATGCCGCAGAAATGCCCTTTTCTTAGGCAAATTAGTAAAGCTATACTACAAACAATCGTTCCTGACGATTCCAATTTGTCTTATAAAGCGGAGATGGCTTGAGTACTTGAGGAGATTTTTGTGCGTATGTACTTAGTTATAATGTCGAGCAGTTTAACGTTTAGTAGAGTAATATACTATGAATACGCGAGGAACGGTTACAGACAAATTAGCTGATGTCATCCAGGTTCTTCAAATAGCGCGTAAGACGGGATTCTTAATAGTGAAGCGCGATGATATGGAAAACTCACTCGAACAAGGGACAATTACATTCCAGAGGGGACAAATCATTGATGCAGATGTTGGTTCATTCAAGGCAGGCAAAGCTTTTTCACTCCTGATGACGTGGAGGAAATGCCACTTTGTATTTGAAACTGTCTCATCTGAGATGCTACTACACAATGGTACCAAGAAGGGATATGAACAAGAGGAGGAAGTGCTAAGTGCGCGAATGCCTGTCACGTATGGTGTTCCCTATCGCATACAACTAATCAATGAAGTCTTACCCCGCTTTGCCGAGCTAGGGCTTTCACGCGCCCATCGACAATTATTTTTACTTATTGATGGGAAGCGCCGCGAGCAAGAGTTGATGTACTTGCTGAGACGTCAGCTCAATGAAATAAACAAGTTGCTTGCAGACCTTGAACGTATTGGCTTCATTCGTAGATAAGCATGAGTAGTAAAGGACGAACGCATCGTGTCTCAACAAGTCACAACTGCCTTTGCAAAAAGACGTTTTTCTCTCTCTGTCTATATTTCCCTCCTACTTGCACTGACCGCTGTAGTACCTATCTTGGTAACTATCGGTAGTATTGAAATCTTTTTGAGGCCGGCATTGATTGATCAGGTAAGTGCAGATATGGAGAGAGATGCACAAACACGAGTCCAGTTAATCGATGCCTATCTTGCTGAACGCCTTAACGACATAAAAACGTTAAGTCAATCTATACCCATTAAGAGTCTACTAGCGGGTGACCAGAATAGTAAGGAGATGGCACAAAACGTACTTTTTACTACACAGCATCGAGATATAGCGAACTATATCAGTTTATCACTTCTCAATGGACAGGGGAATGTCATTTTGTCCTATCCTGCAGCCCCACTTCCTCACGGGAAGTACCTTATTCTACCTGGTATTCTCCAGCAACTTCAGCAATCGGGAAAAGTGCTTATTTCGGATGTGTTCTATGATCAAACAGGAAATAATGCATCAGTTGATATTTATGCTCGCGTGGTTGACGATGATTATCACCTTTTAGGCATTGTACGCGCCTCACTTGGTTTGCATCGTATATGGGAACCTGTTGATAGCGATGCACAAGTCAACGGAACTGGTAGTTATGCTACCATTCTTGATCAGAATGGTATACGTATAGCCTATAGCAATCCAGACCGTTCCGGTTTTACTCACCCGACGTATTTGTTTAAGGCCGTCGCCCCAATCTCATTAGCATTTCAACAGCGCATTGTGGATGAGGATTTGTATGGCAACAGTAGTAATCCGGTCTCGCTTGCTGCTGATCAGAAACTTGTTGATATTCAGCATAATCATCAGTTGCCAACGCTATTTCAAATTGATCCTGTAGGGCAAAACCAGACGTTTGAGGCTGCTAGATATAATAGTACGGTTGTTCCCTGGACGTATTTTGTCTTCAAGCCTTTTAATGCCGTCACAGGTATTGCTGACCAACAGATTCTAGGCATCATCTTAATTATTGTTGTGTTGCTCATCGTGGCAATACTAGTCGGTCTCGTAACGGGAAGACGTATAACACTGCCTATTCTGCACTCCGTTACGGGGTTACGCAAAAATAGCCAATCCTTGAAAATGCTTGCGAGCAAAGAACACCGGATAGCAACCGAACAGACATGGATGATAGAAGGTATACAGCTAGCACTGGAATCAGTCAAATACTATACAAATGCAGCCAGTGTAGCATCGCGGAAAATTCGTGTTATGAGCATCGAGTTGAGGCAACACCCGAATAACTTTGATGCCTACAGAGCGAACAGGGCGCTGCAAGAAATGATGGGGATAGCAGAATATATTGAGCGAGCGATCAAACATCAGGAGATGATGAATGAAAAACTGGCAATAGCGTTGCGCGTAACAACGCAAACCACAGAGCAACTTACGGGAGGTGCAAAATCTACTGATGATGCCGCTTTACAACTGGAATATATCGTGAATCAGCTTACGGCTGTTGTTGGAGAAGAGGAGAGTATATTGCATGAGCAACAGGTATAGCCGTCGTCATGTGATTAAAAAAGGGCTTGGTAGCCTCGCGAGCCTTACTATTTTAGGTTTAGCAGGTTGTCAGGCCGCTAACACCTCTGGACCTGAGTCGATGTCCGTTGCGTTGCACTTAATCTTTTGGGGGTCCACGACGCGCAATAAACTAACTGAGCAGGCAATAAATCTCTTTCAAAAAAGTCACCCTGGTACCACGATTGCCTCCCAGTACTCGGGATTTGACACCTATTGGACTCTATTGAATAGATTGATTGCTGCAGGAAAGACACCCGACTTGATTCAGATGGACATGCGCTATCTCTCACAATATGTCAGGAAAGGGTTGTTGCTTGATCTAACCCAGCTCATCTATAACCAGACGATTGATCTCTCTGACTATAATCCGCTGCTGCTTACCAGTAGCAAGGCCAACAATACCGTATACGGTATACCTATGGGTGGAAACTATCAGTGCATGCACTATGACAAAGTATTCCTTGAAAACGCTGGCGCAGGTCCATTACCAGAAAACATGACGTGGAGTACATTCGCAGAATACACCACTGAACTCTCGAAGGCATTACGCTATAAAGTTTACGGAACTTCAGATAACAGTGGAGATATTACGAGCTTTGAAATGTGGATACGAATGCGTGGCAAGGAACTCTACACACACGACGGAAATCTGGACTTTGAACTGGCCGATGTAGTAGATTGGTACAGTTACTGGAGTAATCTGCGTAAAGCCAATGGATGTTTACCAACCAGTGTCCAGATAAACTTAGATAATTCTAATACACCATCTGATGCCAGCATCATTAAAGGAAAGGCTGTCTTTAATACTCTTTACTCGAACACCTATGAAGCGTACCAGAATGCTACACCGCATCAACTTGGTATGACGATGATCCCAAGAGGTTCCGCTCCTGGTTTGTATCTTAAAGCATCCATGCTCATGAGCATTGCTGCACAGACAAAGTATCCAACTGAAGCGGCAAGCTTTATCAGTTCCATCAACAATGACGCGGATACAGTGATGGCCTTAGGTCTTGAGCGCGGTATACCAGGTTCGATTCAAGCACGTCTTCTACTCAATTCTCGGCTTACCTCAACGCAGCAAATAATGGCAACCTACGTCGATTCTGTAGCAAAGAGTGGTTATACTAGGGTGAAAGAGGTGCTTGATCCTCCAGGAGCGGGGCAAGTATCAGTGCTATTAAAACAGGTGTCACGAGATATAGGCGTCGGGCGAACTTCCGCTATAGATGGAGCTAAAATGTTCTATGCAGACGCCCAGAAGATTTTAGAGCTATAACAGATACTTGCTATAACACACATCATATCCTCTGTGTCGGCAATGCACTATCTCTGCTGGCACAATGCCGTAGTAATGCCGTAGCAATGCCCTATTCCTGGGCAAACAAGGAAGATATACTACAGAACAAGTTGTGTTTCCAATTTTGTAGTTCCCAATGTTCCAGGTCAAGGCAGGTTTCATGCAACCACAACATCAAACAATGACTGATTGCCTTGCAGATATCATTCACATCATCCATGTTAGTGGCAAGAGCGGTGTGCTTGTGGTTGAGCGTGGCAAGGGGCAAACAGTAGAAGAGGGATTTATTACATTTGTCGGTGGGCGTGTTGTTGAGGCAAGAATAGGCCCCCAAAGTGGGCTTGCCGCATTTAATTATCTCAATACGTGGCAGGCATGTTGCTTTGCCTTAATGAGTCACACTGCGAACGCAGACTCATCAACCTATCTTGCACAACTTCCTCCAACATACAGGAGCAGTGTACCTGACAATACATCTTCTACAAATGTCCTTCCGTCATTTCATCCAATGAGTAAAAACAACGAGTCGCTGCGATATGCTAATGGAGCAGTAGCGCGACCTACTGCTCCATTTCGTCTGCACATGGGGAAAGAAATGTTACAGCTTTCAGAAACTATGCAACTACCGCGCCTTCATCGGCGATTGCTTTTACTGATCGATGGGCAGCGTGGGATACATGAGCTTGCACGTCTGATGGTACGCAGTTTCGACGAGGTGCAGAAGTTACTCAACGATTTGGAACGCGGCGGTCTTATTCGGCAGTAGCTAGTACCTATGAGGAGAAAAGGGTACATGATTACATACAGGTCTTCACAGTCTTCGCGCAGGAGATTTTCTCTTACCACAAGAGTCTCTATTCTGCTTGTGCTTGCTGTTGTGCTTCCTTTGCTCATTACCATTATTGGTAGTGAGCTGCTCTTACGTCCTACATTACTTTCACAAGCAGAGATCGAAATGGGGAGTGATGCCCATGCTCATGTCCAGGCTATAGATTCTATGCTCGTTGCTCGTATGCAAGATATAAGCTTTCTAGGACAATATCTTGCAATTCAGAGATATCTTTCAGGTGACAGAGCTTTCAAACAACAAGCTCTTGATGAGTTAGCACTAGGATATCGTCTGGACACGAACTACAGTAGCTGGACGCTCTTTGATGCACAAGGAAATATACGTTTGTCGTATCCTGCATTACCCGGTTCTCGCGGCAAATATCTGGTGGCACCAGAGATCATACAGCAACTGCATGGTGTCAACAAAACACGTATCTCTGATGTCTATTTTGACGATACAACGCATATGGCTTTTGTCGATATCTATACGTCGATTACCGCTCTAGATGCTACACTCCTCGGTTTTGGACGTTCAACACTCAAACTTAGCGATATATGGACTGCGGTGAACAATGAGACCAACGCGGCTCCTGGGAGCTTTGCTATGATCCTTGACAATAATGGAGTACGTATTGCCTATACTAATAATGATACGACACAAAGCACGTTGCCGCCAGCTCTGTTCAAAGCTATTGCTCCCCTTCCACCGCAATTGCAACAGCGTATTATAGACGAGAATCTCTATGGAAATAGTCATGCAACTGTCAATGTTCTGCCGGACCCAGCACTTGCTAACGCAGAGCAAAACACTCAAGCAACGACAACATTCCAACTGACTCCGGTCTCACAAGGAGACCCTTTCCAGGCATATAGTGTAAAGTGCCAGGTTGTGCCCTGGACATATTTCGTGCTTAGACCAGTAAACACAATTACTGGTGCGGCTAACCAACAGGATATTTATGTTCTTCTGATTGCAGTCCTTGTCACATTGCTAGCGGCATTTGTTGGTCGTATCATCACTCGGCCCGTTCTGAACTCGGTTTCGTCTCTGTTGAAAAGTAGTCAATCATTGAATGAACTAACCTCGCGTGGGCAAGGTACAACAGAGGAGCAGCGCTGGATTGTCGAGACTTCACAGACTGGAATAAAATCGGTGCAATACTACGCAGAAGCTACCAGCATCGCGGCTCGCAGATTAGACGAAGTAGGGGGAGAGCTTATACAGAATTGGGAGCGGTTTGAAGTTTGGCAAACGAGGCAGCGATTAGAGCAAATTATGGCTACGGCACAGTACATTAAGAATGCTGCCGCTCATCAGAAACGGAGTAGTAAAAGCCTCTCTACCGCGATACGTGTCACTATGCAGGTAACGCACCAATCGCTTTCAGAGGCTACTTCAGCAACAAAGGCGGCAGCCCAGTTAGAAGATGTTATTGAACGACTACGCCGGGTGATTGGAGAGTAGTTTATGCGGAAGGAAAGCGTAACAATGAAGCGTTTTGGTAATATATGGTACATACTAGTTGGTATCCTTGTTCTTGTGGAGATGCTGCTTACTTCGTGTGAAAGTGGTGTTGGAAACGATCAAAGCCTCATTGCTAAGGGAGGCAAAGGGTGTCTAAAAGTTGGTATTTTACTTCCTGAGACTGCTTCATCGGATCGCTGGGAGACAAAGGATCATCCTCTACTTGTGCAAGCAGTTAAGGCAGCTATCCCAAATGTGCAGATTGATTACGCAAATGCCCATGATAGTGCAGCTACTCAGCTTAGCCAGGCGGAGGCAGACCTGGCAAATGGTGATTGCATTCTGGTAGTCGGTGCCCATGATAGTGTAGCCGCATCCTCTATCGTCGCAAAAGCTAGAGCGCAGAACGTCCCAATTATAGCATATGATCGTCTCATTCAGTCCAAAGATCTGAACTACTACGTCTCCTTTGATGGCGTAAAAGTAGGTCAGCTTCAGGCACAATATATCGCGAATCACTATCAACAATACCAGAGGGCAGGCGCGGTTAACATTGTTGTGATTAGTGGGGCACAAACGGACACAAACGCATTGCTCTTTAGCAAAGGTGTCCATTCTGTCCTCGATCCCCTGTTCGCGAGTGGAAGCCTCAAGAATATCTATGAAAACTTCACGCCGGATTGGAACAATAGTACCGCTCAAGCTGAGATGGAGGCAGCATTATCCGACCAGAGGAATAATATTCAGATTGCGTATGTAGCGAACGATGGCATGGCAAGTAATGTGATTGCAGCATTGAAAGCCGTCAACCTAGATGGGAAGGTTCTTGTAACCGGCCAAGATGCAACAACTACAGGTATTCATAACATTCTTCTTGGAACACAAGGCATGACCGTCTATAAGCCAATTGCGAAAGAGGCTCAATCAGTAGGAAGGCTCATCAAAGCACTCTATTCAGGCGCAAATATTGCTTCGTTAACGAATGGCGCAACAACCGCAACTTTTGACGGTGGCAATGTTCCTTCAATTCTTGATACACCTATCACGGTTGATCGCGACACCATCGCATCAACCGTTATTGCCGATAACTTCATCACGAAGAGTGATGTCTGCGACGGTGTTCCCGCTGGAACGGCTGGTGTCTGCTAACAATAGGTATCGTGTTATTGCTTAAATGCAATAACTCTGTCGAACACGCCTATTTGTTTCCATCATCCACCATTTTTTCCCACAAATGCTTGTGTGTTGCTCCTCTTTTCTAATAGAATTAGTTGTTAGTACTTATCTAGTAACGACTTATTCATTCATGGGAAAAGAAGAGGGAAGCTGTGAAACAAAAAACCCAACTGGTACCGAATGGGATACTTAAACGAATGAGGGAACAACAGGGATGGTCACGCAACTACGTAGCCAATCAGTTGGGTACAGATGCCAACACTATTGGACGTTGGGAACGAGGAGAACGCTTTCCTAGCCCCTACTTTCGGCAGCGGCTCTGCGAACTCTTTGGTGCTAGTGCCCAGGATTTGGGCTTGATGCCGAAGTCAACTGATAGTAGTCAGCAAGGTTTACTTCATCCTCCCGCTGATGGACAGTTTGCTTCATCAATACAATCTAACATCACTTTACCGCTAACAAACTTGTCAATTCGACGTAATTCCTTCTTTACTGGTCGTCAGCAAGTACTTCAGCGTCTACATCATCTATTGAAATTGGACCAGATCGGCGTCTTGAACCAAGCTCTCGCACTTACTGGTTTAGGAGGGGTCGGCAAGACACAGACAGTTTTGGAGTATGCCTATCGCTATGCACAGCAATATCAGGCTATCTTCTGGGCTAGAGCCGAAACTAGCCAGGTCCTGCTCGATGATATGGTAAGCATCGCTCAGTTGTTGCAGCTATCTGACAAAAACGAGAAAGACCAGTTGCGTATGGCTCATGCTGTTAAGCACTGGTTGCACACCCATTCCGATTGGCTATTGATTCTGGATAACGTGGAAGATTTTGCCCTCATCAATGTCTTTCTGCCAACTGGTGGGCAGGGACATATCCTCTTTACAACTCGAACACAGGCTACTAGCAGTTTTGCTCACGCTATCGAGCTGATGCCAATGGAACCAGAGGAGGGAATGCTCTTTTTGCTGCATCGGGCCAAGTTGCTTCGCTATCGCGCTTCTCTGCAAGAGGCATCGTACCCTCTCGTCAGAGATGCTCACTCGCTCTTTCAACTACTCGGTGGGCTTCCATTAGCTTTGGATCAAGCAGGTGCTTACATTGAGGAGACAGGATGTAGCCTCTCTGATTATTTAGATCGTTATCAGAGCCAACAGACATTGATGCTGAATTTGCGAGGGCAGGTGCCCATAACTCACCATCCGGATTCAGTATGGGTCACGCTTGTACTATGTATTAAGCGACTTGAACAAGTTAATTCTCTCTCTCTTGAATTGTTACGGTTCTGTGCGTTCCTCCATCCAGATGCTATTCCTGAAGAACTCCTCGTTCAGGAAGTTGCTGATCTAATCCCTCTTCTACATCCTATTGTCGCTAATCCTGTAAATTTAGACATAGCGGTTGCTGACTTACGTAAATTTTCGTTGTTGCGGCGCAATTCCGAGACCAAATTATTGACAATGCATCGGCTGGTGCAAACTGTACTCAAAGATGAAATGGATGAGGATACGCATCGCCAGTGGGCCGAGCGCACAGTCTATGCCGTTAATCGAGCCTTTCCAGATGGCGAGGATTTCGATGCTTGGCCGCGCTGTCAAGTATATCTAGCCCATGCTTACGTTTGTGCTACGCTTATCGAGGATTGGAGAATGCTCTTCCCCGAAGCGTCATCCTTGCTCAGCCGTGTAGGAAAGTATCTCAGAATACGAGGTCAATTTACTCAGGCAGAAGTTGTGACTCAACAAGCTCTACGCATTCGGGAGCAAGTCCTAAACGCTGAGCATTCCGATGTTACCCAAAGCATAGACGACCTAGGTCTGGTTTACTACTACCAAGGCAAGTATGCTCAGGCGGAAGCACTTTGGCAACGGGTCCTAGGCGTCCGAGAGCAAATGTTAGGACCAGACCATCCCGATGTCGCCCAAAGCCTAAGTAATCTAGGTGAAATTTACTATCTTCAACGCAAGTATGCTCAGGCGGAAGCACTTTATCAACGAATTTTGAGAATCCGAGAGCAAATGTTAGGACCAGACCATCCGAATGTCGCCCAAAGCTTGAATAGTCTTGGCGTCATTTACTTTAATCAAGGCAAGCTGATTGAGGCAGAAGCACTCTTAGAACGAGCACTGAAAATTCGTGAGCAAACATCAGGACCGCACCATCCTTTAACGGCTGCTCAGTTCTCTAGTATAGGTAGACTCTACCTTATGCAAGGTAAATACATGCAAGCTGAACAATTGTTTCTATCAGCCTTAACGATTTTTGAAGAGGTAGAAGGTCCTGATGATCCAGATGTAGCCTTTGGACTTAATAACCTGGCAGAGCTTTACATCAAACGAGGCGAGTATACACGGGCAGAACCACTCTATCTCAGGGCGTTAGCCATTCGTGAGAAGACTTTGGGACCAGAGCATCCTTGGGTAGCTAACACACTTAGTGCTCTCGCTAAGCTCTATCACCACCAAGGCAAGTATACTCAAGCCGAACAGCCCTATTTGCGGGCACTCGCTATTTATCAGCAAAAATGGAGTTCAGAACACCCTGATATAGTTACTCTAAAGGAGAACTATACACATTTGTTGGAGGAGATGAACCGAAAGACTGAATCAGTATCCACAGACGAATAGTCAAAATTGCCAATGGCTTGCTATCAAGGTCACCCTTTAAGAGTTGTATAGCGTATAATAACTATGCAGCAGATCGAAGAGGAGGTAGCATCAAACCTGTCTCCTCCTAATATCACTTTTTATAATATCACTTTTTATGTGAAAGAAAGGAACATCATCATGGCAGAAAGCGTGTACAAAGTAGTCGCGCTGGTAGGCACCAGCACAGAGTCGTGGGACAAGGCAGCGGCAGCCGCCATTGCAGAAGCATCACGGACATTGCGAGACCTGCGAGTCGCTCGTATGATCGAGCAGGATGTCCATATCGAGGGAAATACCTTGACGTACCGGGTGAAGCTGGAACTCTCATTCAAGTATGAAGGCGGGGCCTAACCAACGTGCGTGAAAGGGCAGGGGAACACAGTTTATAGTGGGTACTAAGGTGCCTGAAAAGTGAAAAGAGCGCGTTGTTTTTGAGGCAAAGGTGGCGAGAAAGCCTCATGATGGAAGAGCGGCTATCCCAATCAGGATAGCTGCTTTGTTTTGAAGAATGAAACAAGCCTCTTGCTTTTGCGGATGCTCTTTTTCAAGGTGGAGAAACGAATACCGTTGAGTTAAAGATCGCTGCGCCGTGAGCGGTTGAAATGGCGGATATATGGCGGATAAAAGTGTTAGCTGGTGGCGGAATACAGTTCTTTTACGCTTCAACAAGACGCGTTAATGTATAAAATTCTTGTAACGAAAATTTGTTCATCGAAGGTCTCAAGCCATAGCATGGCGAAGAGATCGCATCCCTAGACGGTGCTAAATCCGCCACTAATCCGCCACTAATCCGCCATAGCTAACCGCCATATCCGCCATGCTCTACAATAAAGAGGAATAATATGCTACAATGATGGAGAAAAAAGGATATCAGAATCTGAGGAGGAAGACGGTATGGTACGGTTGAGCGAAGCTGCACTCCGACGGCTTATTAAGGGTGGTGAGACAGCGACCGTAGAACTGAAGGTGGCCGCTCCCAGATCGGTTGAGATGGCGGAGCGGCTTTGTGGCATGGCGAACGCTCATGGCGGCGTTGTGATTATTGGTGTTCAAGACGCCGATCACGAAATTGTCGGTGTTCCCGATGAGCGTATTGGTGCGACGTTCGACGTGATTATCAGGGCTGCGCGGCAAATTGTGAAGCCTGTGCTGGTACTCAACCCTGCTGATCCAGAGATTTATGTCCTCAACGGAAAACAGGTCGTTGTTGCGACCGTGATGCCGAGCCATGGACCACTATATCAGGCTGGCGGCATTTGTTGGATGAGAAGGGGGACGCATACCATGCCGCTCAGCGTGCCAGAACTTATAGAACTGGCGAATGATCGAGGGTTGCAGGATTGGGAACTGCTCCCGGCACGTTGGGCAACGATGCAGGATATTCACCTGGGGAAGGTCGAAGCATATGTCCAGCAACGTTCGGCAAGCGGTGGTCAGCCTGAACGTTTTATGGACGTCGAGCAGGTATTACTTGGGATGGAGTGCGTGACGGTGACAGTAAGCAGCGAGGTTGTGCCTACCAACGCAGGTATCCTGTTCTTTGGTTCTTCTCCTCAACAGCATATCATGTAAAGTGAGGTGGTTTGCGTCTTGTTTCGTGATGCTGTGGGGGCGAGTCGATACGCTGACAAGAAGATTATCACAGGAACGCTGCCGGAGTTGATCGACGGGGCGGAGGCATTCCTGAATCGGTACATCGCCGTTGGCGCGCGTATTGAGGGTTGGAAGCGGGTTGATATCCCTGAACATTCGATTGGTGCCTTACGTGAGGCACTGGTGAATGCAGTTGTGCATCGTGATTATAGTAGACGCGGCGAGAGTGTGCGCGTATTTTTTTACGCTGATCGGGTCGAGGTGCATAGTCCAGGATTGTTGTTGCCCGGAATTACCGTCGAGCAAATGGAGCAAGGCAGGGTGCAGTCGAAGTTGCGTAACCCCGTTCTTGCAAATTTGCTGCGAGACGTTCCAGGGTATATGGAGCGAGTTGGAAGTGGAATACGATTTATGTTCGACGAGACGAAACGTTTGGGACTTCCACCACCAGAATTCCGCGAGATGGAAGAGTTTGTCGTTACCTTTCGTCAAGCCCCTGCTCTTGCACCTTCCCAACCGCCGCCACAGCCTCATTTCAAGGAGACGTTGTGGGACGAGGACGAACATCTGCGACCTATCATCCCTGAACCAAATCTTCCTGATGAGCAAGAGCAGCGACTGATAAAAGCGGTCCAATATGTGAATGAGCGTGGATTTATCACGAATGCTGCCTATAGAGAATTGACAAGCGTCTCTGACAGAACAGCTCATAGAGATTTAGAGGTCTTGATAGAGCGTGGAAGTCTCAAGGGCGTTGGGCAAAAAGGGGCACGGCGATATGTATTGCCGTAGTAAAATGGCGAGCTATGAGTTGGCGTGACTTATGGTAGAGAAAGTGGTGACGCTATGGCTGATGACTGCTATACAAATGGAAACGCGAAGATTCAAGGGACAGAGGGAGACTTAAAGACAGCGTTGCAAACGTGGTGGCAGCAACAGAAAACATCAACTGCATCTTCCATGTTTCAAGATGCAAAACATGGTCGCAATATGCTGGGCAAAATAGCAAAGTTTCATTTCAAGACCACACACATGATTCTTCACAAGAGCTTATAGCTAGGTTTAATGTACATTGTGGTAGAGTAAATTTTATAGACACGAAAGTATTGGAGAGTTTAACTATGAATATGATAGTTCCCTTCCATGTTCGAGGCTATAATGGAACAGTAAACATTGACTATGATGTCAACAATGACCCGTATCACTGGGGCTATGCGCTGCTGAGTGGGTCGGAGTCTTCTCAGCTTGAATATTCTATAGACATGGCTAAGGGGTTCCCGATTTGTCACGCCTCAGTTGCCTTTGAGGGCGAGGGGTACAATGCTCACTTTGGGTGGGTACAAATTATTCGATATCATGGTACTGAAAACGGTGCCTTTGTGGATAAACCTCCCCAATTAGCAGAGGTCGATATGCCCTACTGTTATTGGGGTCCTTGTCCCACATTTTTCGATGCTCCATCTACCACACAAAAAGGTATCATCTGGACCGCTGATGCATTTTTAGTTATGAGTCCTGATGCATTGATGACTCAGATAATTCAACCTATCTGCGGTTTCCATTGGGGCTATACTACACAGAATGAGCATCCTATGTCATTGCCGCTTACACAAGTAAACGTTGATGCATGGACACAAGCATGTGTAATCCTACAAGAGCAGTATCCTCATTGGATCTTCAAGTCTAATTGGGCACACGAGCAAGTCTAATGAATGAATAGAAAGTTATAACAATTGGGGTAAGATTTGTCGTAAGTTCGCATTACCACAGAAATAGAAAACGTATCAGGTGGCTTATAAAGCCACCTGGGACGTTGTACGAGAGCAAATAAGTGCCGATGGAGAGATTCGAACCCTCAATCCTTTCGGAACTTGTTTTTGAGACAAGCGCGTATACCGTTCCGCCACATCGGCCTGTATTGGTTGGTGCTGGTATGATAGCGTATTAGTAGGCAAAAGT
>JAABVA010001684.1_pt1 | contig 23217 bp, 20 predicted proteins | sample 5560331 | NCBI WGS metagenome assembly JAABVA01 (sample SAMN12812661, study PRJNA571458) | rock metagenome | isolation source: Antarctica rocks | place: Antarctica: Victoria Land, Mt New Zealand sud | collected 2016-01-07
GCTAGCCACGACTGGGCCGAGGAAACCACGGCGACCGGCGACTGATCACAATCGGCCAAAACTGACTCTGACCTGCCACAGTGGGTGCGCTCGGCAGGATTCGAACCTGCAACCTCTTGATCCGTAGGCGCCGGGTGAAGCCACCACCGGCGTCCGAGTGAGGCCGTCGCCGCTCGACACGGCGCCACATTCGACGCCTAAACGGACTTCCCGGCCGCCTCTGTCCGTCCGCTCGGCTACATGTTGGCTACAGCTAGGGGGACGGCGATGCGCCCCAGCTTGGCGAGGAACCGCTGCATACCTGTGATTGACAGAACCGGTCTTCAGGCCGCTCATGCAGGGCGGAGGGGCGCGCCCGCTCATAGCCGATGAGCGGACACAACTTGCGCCTTGCTCGACGACCAGACGGGTGTCGGCGTCCTGCAACACGCCCGCCGCCGCCTCCGCGCAGTGGGGGACCTCTCGCGCAGCTGGCGGCAATGGCACCTGCGGCGTACTGGTGTCGCGTGCTCCCATGGAGCAGCCGCGTCTGCGCGGCGCGAGCGCGACTGCCCCGGCGTACCTCTCCGATGACCCCGACGGCTCTCGCCCGCGCTCGCGCTGAATCATCCCCTTTGTCGCCGCTCGACCGCTTGTCGCTCGCTTGCGCCTGCGTTTGCGCCGACCGAACGGCTCCCTCCCGTCGCCGCGCTAGCACGACCGCTGCCCGTAGCGAGCCGGCTCCTTCGGGAATTGCCTTACCGGTGCTTTCCGCCACTGCCTGCGCCGGAGCGGTCCGGCGGGCAAACTGCCTGACGATGAGTGAGCAACGACCACAGCCCCCAGCCGCTGCGGAGGAGGCCGACCGCGATCCTGCGCCTGGCACCGAGGCGCGAGCGAGCGAGGCCGCGGGGGAAGCGGCCGCTGACAGGCCGTGGTCCCTGGCGGCGGGTGTCCCAGGGCTGCCGGGTGACGTCGCGAAGGCCGCCTACGAAGGCCTGCGCGAGTTGTCGCCCGACGAGTTCACGGCCGTTTCCGCCGCCCGCGACCTCCTCAGCCTGCTGACCGTCTCCTCGCCCCACCAGCACCTCGTCCAGCGGTACGAGGTGCTCGCGGAGGCGCTGGACGAGGTGGCGGGCGACTCCTTAGAAGGACGAGATGCCCGGCTCGCCCGCGCACAGGTGGCGCTGCGCTCCTGGGCCCGGCAAGCCACCGGCCTGCCGGTGAGCGTTCAGGACGCCTACGGCCAGCTGCTGCGCGACCGCGCCATGACCGCGCTGGGCAACTGGCGTGGCGGCGAGCTCCACCAGGTGTGCGCGGCGCTCGCCGAGGGAGGTCAGGTCGCCCTGACGCCGCAGGGCGAGGCGGCCGCCGTGCTGCCCGCCGCCTCGCCCGACGACCGTCCGAGGGTGATCCCGGTGCACGGGCTGCTCGCGGCCGTGCTCAGCGGCTCCGAGCGACTCCACTTCCACGTGCTGCTTGATGCCGAGCCCGAACTGCATGAAGCGTCGCGCCTGTTGCGTGCGCTCGAGGGCGAGGTGCTCCTCGGCGCACCGCTGCTCATGCGCATGGCGGGAACGCAGCTGCAGCTGCAGGAGCTGCACGCCGCCGTGCGCACCATCGCGGAGACGGCGGTGCGCGCAGCCCGCCGCGCCCTCGTGGCACCGGCGAGCGCCGGCGGCGAGGGTGCAGCTCCCGCCGCGCCGTCGCTACCACCCGGTAGGGCGGCAGAGCCCGCCGATGAGACCGGCACCGAGGGCGCCGCGGAACCCGCCGCTGAGCCAACAGAGGAACCGGCGCAGGTCCCTCCTGTCGACGTCGCTGCCGTCGCTAGGTTGCTGTCGGCGTCGGTGTCGCGACTGGAGCTTGTTTGGGCAGAGGCGGTCGCACCCGACCAGGCGTTGCTCGCGGCGGAGGTTGACAGGGACCGATTCAGCGGGGTAGCGGCCGCGCTCTTGCGGCAGTCGGAGGAGTTCGAACGGGACTTGCGCGGCTCCGGGACCGGCGTCATCCCGCACTTCCCCCTCACGCCGGGTGAGCTCACCGCGCTTGACCCACAGCGACCGTCGGCGCCCGGTCCGCACGCGTGCTTCCTGCCCCAGCTGTACGTGCTGCAGGAGTTCCTGCGCGAGCTCCAGTCGCTCACGCAGCCGCGCTCGCTGACGTTGGGTCCCGGCGGCGCCGTCACGCGCATCGCCTTCGACCCCGCTGCTGTGGGCCGGCTGAAGGCGCAGGCGGAGCTGCTCGGTCGCTGCGCGAGGTTCCTCGACCTGGCCCAGCAGCGCCCAGAGCCGGACGGCGCATCGTCGGACGCAGCGATTGGCGCAGAGCTGGTTGCCTCCATCCCCGACGCGGCCGAGCTGGCGTGGCTGGGAGGTGCGGTCCGTCGTGCCTTCGATGCCGGTTTGCCGGAAGCCGTGGTGCTGTACTCCCAGCTGCTGGTCGGATCCAGCGCGACCGGAGCTGGCGACTTCGACGACGTCGTGAGGCGGCTATGCCGTCACCTGGCCTCGGGCGCCAACGCTGCCGACGCACTACCGGTGATCGTGCCGCTGGCGCACCACCTCGTCGCCAGCCTCGCGGGCGGAGGCATCGAGGGCGATCCTGGGGACCTCACCTTCGCCAACAACACCGAGGCTGCCGCTGCCGGTGACGCGCCCACGGAGCCTGCACAGCCGTGACCGTGCCACCGCGCTGGCAGCCGCAGGTCGTGCTCGAAGCACCTCGCCGTCGTTTCAGAATCCAGCTGGGCGCCGACGAACTGCGGGTGCAGACTGGCACGACTTCGAACGCAACAGGCGGCCGGCCGCGGGCGGTGTTTGACTTGCGCTGGCGCGACAGCCGGCCGGTCGACTTCCTCTCGCCGCTCAGCATTGCGACGATCGACGGGCCGTTGGGAGCCACGAACGAGCGGCTAGTGTTCACCGGGATCGTCGAGGAGGCGACCGTTGACGGCGACGTCCTGCACGTCGCCGGGCACGGAGCGCACGAGCTGGCCGAGCGCACCATCGGTCGGCTCACCAGCAGCGTCTCGGTACCTGAGCTCGTCCACCTGATGGCCCGGTCGGCTGGCCTTGGGGACGACCGCCTCAACATCGAGGGGATCGACGACCTGCCGCAAGAGGTGGTGCAGGTGGTGGTGCCGGTCGACGGAGTCCGCCTGCCGACGCTCAGCGTGGGCGACGACGTGCACTTCACGGCAGACGCGCGGGTACGGGCGGCGTTTGCCGGGCTCGGTGACGACGACGCTCCCGTGTATGCGGTCACATACGTGGAGGCAACTCGGCTTTACGACGCTGAGGAACGAGGGCTGGCGGCGATCAGCGCGGCGGTGGACTTGTTGCTGGCCACCTGCGCCTACGGGTTGTCCAGCCGTCCGGGCGGAGCGCCCCTGCCGTTCAGCCGCACGCGGGCTCGGGCGCGGCCGACCCTGCGCCCGACCGTGCACGTGCAGGGCGTCAGCTCGCGCCGCCGATGGTGCCGAGACCGAACGTCGTTCACGACAGCGGCCGGCGCCGACGTCGTGGCGCTGCTCGCGAGCTGGCCCGAGCTCGCACGCCCGGCGAGCACCGCTGTTGCGGACGGACTGGCGGCTCTGCGCCGCGCCACCGACGCAGTGGCCGGGCCGGTTGAGCGCGTGCAAGCTCTATGGAACGCGCTGGAGTTCTACGCGGCAGGTGCGCGAGTGCACAAGCTGCTGCCGCGGCCGGCGCGTCAGGAGCTGCTCGCGGCGGTGGCCGCCACGTCGCTCACCGAGGAGCAGAAGAGCCGGGCGCGCCACGTGCTGAACGAGCTGAACACGCCGCCGCTCCTCTTGCGGCTCAAGGCGCGGGTCGCGCAAGACGGTGTTCCAGTGACACTGGCGGAGATGGACCTGCTCGTCCAGCTCCGCCGCCGCCGGAACGACAGCGCGCACGGCCGGTCCGCGGCGGCGGTGACGGCGGAGCAGCTCGACTGGGCCGTCAGCGTGGCGGCGCGGCTGTTCCTGTTCCGGCACGTGAGCGAGTCCGGCTGAGCTTGCCGCCACGCCCGAGATTGGGCGACGGTGCACCGTTCGGGCTCGGCCCGCGCAGGTTCACTACGTCGTAACGTGGCGCGGCCTAGAGCCGGAGCTGGCCGCGACCTCGCAGCTGGGGCGTGCCCCAGTTCTACCCGACACGGGATCGGTTCTGCTGCGGGCCGCACATCCACTTGTGCGATGAGCAGTACGTCCTCATCTAGCCGCATGGCGGCCGTCGAGGGACGGACGGTGAATGCCGGAAGATTTTCCGCGAGGGCCAGGACCTGCACCACCTGAGTCTGACCGAGGTGGCATGGTGCGGTGCATGCCCGACGTCATCAACGGACTGGCCTTTGAAGCCGCAGCCGCCTTCCCTGGCGGCGTCGCGTACACCTACGCCGCCCAGGACGCACTGACGGCCCGCATTCTCGTCGTAGAGGAGGGCGGGCTTGCCTTCCCCCGAGGAAGCGACATCGGCGCACCCGACGTCGATGTCACCGGAAAGTGGAGCGGCATCCTTGGCGGGGCCGGGTTCGAGCCCGGCATGTACTCATGGTGGAACGCGATCCCCTGCGGCCTTGACCGCCAGCCCACCGCCGAGGACAAGGGGCGCGGGCGCAAGTTCCTAAGCCGCGTCGTCGCCCTCCACCCCGATCTGGAGGTCGTCGTCGCGGTTGGGGTCGTGGCGCAGGAAGTCGTCAAGGCCGCTCGCGTCGACGTCAAGGTGGTGACGACTCGTAGCCCGCTGCGCACCAGCTCAGACCAGCGGGAGGGAATCCGCAAGACCTTCGAGCGCGCCAGGCAGGACGCCTACCCGCTCGGTCTCGACCCGGACAGGTGAGAGACCCTCACCGCGCATTAGCCAGCCTCCAGCGTTCCAGGCGCTACCGAGGGTTCAGCGGCGTCCTATGCCGCGGAGTGGGCGGGTGCGGGCGTCCTGCAATGCGACCGCCGTGGGCGACACGACGGTCGCGAGCCCGCTGTCGTTGGCGATGCCCCAGATGGTCTTGTGGAGCTCGGAGCGCTCGGCTTTTCTTGGTCCTCACGCTTCGTCCTCCACCAGTGCCAGCAGGTCTTCGGTTGCCACCTTTGCGTCGGGGTCCGCGGCTCCGGCATTGAACATAAGGCCCTCGGCTTCAAGGACGCTTATAGGATTCCGTGTGTCGTCAGGATCGGCCCAAGCAAAGCCATCTGCGATGCGGCCGTCCCACGTGAGCACGCGGTATGGGTTCACGCACACCGCACACTTGGACACGTGGTTAGCCACCGCCTGCGCGGACGTCCCGATCGCTTCGGCCAGGTAGTAGTAGCCGGTCCATCTGCCGTCTGGGATCAGACCGAGGATCTCGTGCGCGATTGACCAGTCGAATCCCTGCTCTTGCTTGAAATGGGTTTGATAGTCGGCTAATATTTCGGGCGGCAACGACGGTCGCTTCCAGAGGCCTACGGCCTGTCTCGCCAACTCTTCCGCGCGCTTGATGATCTCGGCTTCATTCCACGTGTCAAGCTCGGCCAGAAGCTTGTTGAGCTGTAGATGGCTGTCTTTAAAGCCGCCGGCCATGTCGCGTTTCTCGATGAATGGCCTGTCAGAGAGCTCCGGGTTATAGCCGGTAAGCGTGAGGTTGCCGAGCGTGTGCAGGAAGCGCGACTGGACGTCCTGCCAGTCCGGACCGAGCATGTTCTGCCATGCAGGCGAGAGCTTCTCGTTCTGCGGCATGACATGCTCAATCGTGTAGTCGCCGATGCTGATCGGCTCCTTGTGGCTGTCGTTCTCCATCTTGGCGAAGAAGTAGGGCGCACGCTGAAGGCCGTAGAGGTCTTCCTCGCGGAGGTGTCTTGCGAACTCCTCGTCGTCGGGGAAGCGCTTGTAGCTGTCCAGAGTGAGGAATCGGCCCCACACGCTCTCCACGTGTTTTCCAGCATTTACTTGACCAGCGAGCGCGGCAAAGGTGTTATTCAGCGAATTGGTCGGGATCCGGCAGATAGTGCGTCGGAACAGGTATGCGACGATCGCGTCGAGGATCTGGGCGAACTCCCCGGCGCTCACCTTCTCGGCGGCGTAATCCTCGTAGACGCGCAGCAGGAACGGGTACACGACGACCGCCTTGAGCTGCTCCAGCTCCAGGAATCGCTTCGCAAGCTTGGGGTTGGTTTCCTGACCCAACGCCATCTTGACGAAGTAGGCCGCGCTGTGACTAAGCTCGACCACAACCTTTTCGCGACTGACGCCAATCAGTGCCTGCGTGTCGGCGTACGCCTTGAAAGCGTCGTAGATGTCCTCAAGCCGCGGGATCGTGCCCGTGCGAAGGGTCAGGAAGTGACGGACGAACTCATCGAACCGGCGCTCGTTGGTGCCCTTGAAGGCTTGCTCCATGGGGAACCAGTAACCCTCGTAAAGGTGGGTCTGATGGCTCGGCTGGAGGTCCATTAGTACAAAGTTGCGGATGAGATCCGCCTGCGACAGTTTCTTGCCAGTCGAGTTCATCGCCTCGAACACGAGCTGCGGATTATCGAATCCCCGCGCTAGGTGCACGTCCACGACTACCAGCTTGCTGATGCCCTTGCAAACGCCCGCCAGATCGGTCTTCGGGTCTTTGATTTTGCCGACGAAGTACTGGAAGTTCGAGATTACACGCGAACTGTTGCCTGAGGGCAACGGGTCATTGCGCACGACGGCCTTCAGCGCTTCCTTGTCGCCCTGGGACAGGATCAGCTTGAAGAACTTGTCGCCGCTCTCATACTCATTGGTGAGCCACAAGCCACGGATCTTGCGTGGCGCGAAGCCTGCGACAGGCTCCTGCTCGTCGGCAGGAAGGACGTCAAGGTAGGCAGCGATCGCGGCGAGCAGCAAAGTGACTGTGGTGGTGCGCTGCTGGCCGTCAATAATCAAAGCAGGTTCGGCCTGCGCGATATTGCCCTGGTCCTTCTCGACGTACACGATCGAGCCGGTGAAGTGAGCGCCGATGGTGTCGCTGCTGCCGGCGCGGACGATGTCCTTCCAAAGCTGCTCGCACTCACCAAGATCCCAGGAATAGACCCGCTGATAGATCGGCACCACGAACTGGGTCGCCTTCTTCAACAGGTCCAGCAGATTGGCGTCGACGGCTTTCACACTGCCATCCTGCCATCTGCCGCAGGCGCCGTGGTCAGTTCCGTCGAAGGCGCCGTGTGCGAGCACTCATACCAGCTGAAGGGCAGTGGATGACGCCGAGTACGAGGTCAGCCCGGCCCAGGCAGACCCGCCCCGCGCGCCCACGCTCAGATGCCGGGACTTGGCCGCCAGACGTCCTCGAATTTGCCGGTTGGACCAATGGGGCTTCTGCGACTGGTGCCAAGAGCGGCGGTTCGCCCCGCTGAGTGCACAGCGCCACGACTTGGAGCTCTACCTGCGGTAGCTACATGATGTGCGGCGGTTCAAGCCGTCGACAATGTCCCGGCGACTCTCGTTGTCGCCGCCTTCTACCGGACCTGCGTCATCGACGGGGTTCTTGAGCACTCGCCGGCCGACTCCGTCCCGCGGGCGAGCGCGCCGCCAGAGTCGCCCACCTTCGGGCTGACCCACTTGCAGTTCGCGGCCATGCTCACGGCCGTCCGAAAGTCCACCAACCTCTTCGACCTTGCGCTCGTGTATTTCACCGGGCCGTACTCGGACTGCGGATCTTCAAGACGGTCGGGGCGAACATCGACTACCTCGGCGAAGGGCATGGGCACCGGGTCCTGCGGGTGCGAGGCAAGGGCGGCAAGATCGTCCTGGTTTCGCTGCCGCCGGCCGTCAGCCGCGCTGTGGACCGAGCGGCCGGTGAGCGTCTGGGTGGGGCGCTTCTGCTCAACCAGCGGGCACCGGCCGGACCGGCACGCTGCGACCCATCTCCGCCAACGCCGCCACCGGAGGCTCGCTAGTAGCGGTGTTCCGGAGGGCACACGTTCCGCTTTCGAGCGTCCGCTTCTAGCCGCTGAGCGCTCGCCCGCGGGGCACCGCTCGGCCACAAACGCCGCTGTGGACTTCAACGTCCGCGCATCGGCGATCTCGGAAGACACGGAGCGGCACAGTGCAGGAGTCCTCACTATCCAAGGAGAGACTGCATGCGGTCGGCAGCATCCCGCTGCTGGTGGGGCATGACGTGGGCGTATAGGTCCATCGTGATGGAGATGCCGGAGTGCCCAAGTGTCTCCATCACCACACGAGGTTGGACTCCCTGCGCGAGCAGCAGGGACGCACAGGTGTGACGAAGGTCATGAAAGCGAGTGGGAGGCAGCTGGGCCCTCTCGCAAGCCGCGAGGAACTGACGCGACAAGTTCCGCGGATCTATTGGTGTTCCTGATGCTGTGGTGAAAATGTAGCCCGAGTCCTGCCACCGTTCAGCTTGTGCGAGTCGCTCATCGGCCTGGGCGAGCCGGTGCGACCGCAACGCCTCCAGACACACTGCAGGCAGCGGCACGGTCCTTCGCGACCGGCTGGTCTTCGGTTCATCCCGGACGAGTCCGTGTCCCGTCATACGCTTCAGTGTTCCGGTCACTCGAAGGGTGCCGGCGCCGAAGTCGATGTCCGCCCACCGGAGCGCACTGACCTCTCCCTTGCGTAGGCCAATGGCTAGTGCGACCGCATACAACGCGTAAAGTCGGTCGGTCTTACATGCAGACAGGAGTCGGCGCGCAGCTTCCGGCGAGAGCGGCACGACCTCCTTCCGCTCGAGCCGAGGGGGGTTGGTGAGCCGAGCGACATTTCGTGTCACGTAGCCCCACTTCTGCGCGTGCTGCAGAGAGGCGCCGATCAGCGTGCGCAAATTCTGTACCGACCGTGGACTAAGCGAGGCCGCCTTCTCGTTCAGGAACTTCTGAACATCCTCTGGTCTGAGCTTGTCGAGCCAGAAGTGGCCCAGTGCCGGAACCAGATGCTTGCGGACGACCAGGGCGTAGTTCGCCACGGTGCTTGGCCTGATGTTCGTGCTGGGCAGTACGACCGTGAGCCAGTCCTCCAGAAACGGCCCGACTCGCTGCCTACCCGTGGGCAGACTTCCCTCGTGAAGTTGTCGCTGCAACTCTGCCATCTTCTCTCGGACGGCAACACGAGTGGCGCCGTACACCACCTTCCGCTTGCGCTTCCCGTCTGACCAGCCCAGATCCACGGTGCCGACCCACTTGCTGTCGCTCTTGCGTTGGTAGATCGAGCCTTCACCGTGTCCGCGTCTGCTGGCCATCGGTCGCTTCCCTTCTCGCTGACTATGCCGCGTGATCTTCGACGCCCTGAGACGAGCGGCGGCGTCGCTGTTCCAAAGTTGTGGGCAAGTAGTATGTCGCCCCTTACCGTCTACGCCGCGGGTCCGACAGAACGCACCGACGACAGCGCTCCGGTCTCTTCAGCAAGATCTGATACGAATGCTTTCAGTGCCTGCGACGGGATCCGGCGGCAGTTGCCAATTCGTATGGACGCGATCATCCCAGCGTTGAGCAGCTCGTAAAGCTTGGAGCGGCCAATTCCAAGACAGACCGCAGCCTCGGCCGGCGTTAACAGAATTTTCTCCATCGTCGTCTCCAGTCATAGGGGAGCAGTGAGTGCGAAGGTGCGACGTTCTCGGCGAGCTGCGAGCTGCTGTTGTTGTGCGGTGTGGGCCAGCCACTCGTCACCGCGTGTTGGATAGCCGCTCCCGACATACCTCCAGGCATTGAGGACAACGCTGTCGGCGACGCGACCGAGAGTGGCGGGCTCGCCTCGCCAGCGACGCCGGCTATCTCGTAGGGCTCTCATCGTGGTGCTGTATCTGCGACTTCTGGTGGCCCAGTGCCCGCGGTAGCCCAGGGTGTGGGCCCACCGCCGGAGTTTGAGTTCGGTGAGGTGGGGTTGGCCGCCGAGTTGCCAGGCGGTGTCGACGAGTTCGCGGTGGTGCTCATCGACGTCCAGGGCGTCGATCTGATCACCGCTTTGAAGGCGACGGTCGAGAGCTCCGAGCGGGTCGGTGCTTTTGGTGGCGTACTTGGCGATGTAGGCCGCGACGGTCCGCACCTGCCGGTTCGCATCCCCGTTGGCATCAGCCTGGATGCCGGTGGGCAGTGGGCGCACGTCGAGCTGCTCGCCCCAGCGGGCCCGTCCCTCGCTCGCCGCAGCCCGCAACGGCAGGGGGGTGCTGACCTGCGCGGCGGCGCGACGGATGGCTTGCTCGAGCAGCGCGGCGGTCCATCGGGGGTGGGCAGCTGCCACGCCGTCCGGGTCGGCTCCATCAAGGCGCAGGACGGCGTGGACGTGGACAGCGCCACGGGCCTGGTATTCGATGACCTTGGTGAAGCGCAGCCGTACGTGCTCGTTGAGCTGGCGGACCCCCACGCCGCCTAGCACGGCGAGTTGCCGGCGGATCGCGATGGTGGTGCGCCGCCACAGCTCGGGGGCGACCGCGTTCCACAACACCGCTCGGTCGTAGTCGAAGCACAGCGGGCACAGGGGTTGGCCGAGCAGCGGGTCGCTGTCGCGGTGCCGTCGCCAGCATCCGCGGCGGATCCCGTGTTGGCACCGGTCGCTACTCCGGCGCCGCTGGCAGAGCTCGCCCTCGCGCTGGCTGTGCACCGGGCCGAAGCTGGGTGCAGTGAGGGTCAGGAACACCCGCGGATGAGCCGCGACCGTGTCCGGGATGCCCTTGCCGCCGCGCAAGCCGGCGGCGATCAGGTGGAACGAGTCCTGCCGGTAGGTCTCAGCGCAGCTGGGGCATCGGGTGGCACGCCGGTTGCGGCAGGCAACCAGCAGGGTGCCGTCCGGCTCGGTCGCGGTCTGGTAGTCGGCTAGGACCTGCCCGGTCTGGCTGTCGATGGTGGTGCTGGCGCCACGGAGCCGGACTGGGTGGCTGCAGAACCCGGTGCTGCGGGCCTGGTCATGCCAACGTTGGTAGGCGACGGGGTCGCTGGCCCGGGCCAGCAGAGAGCCGAGTGCCCCGTCCGGAACCAGGACCGTCATCAGACGCTCGCCGACCTGAAGGGCTCCGCGGCGGTCTGGCTCGGGACGGTGCGGCGCAGCGTTTCGGCGCGGTCCGCGATGGCAACCAGGGAGTGGTCATCCAGGTAGTGCGAGCGGAGCCGGACGGGTTGCTGCCCTTCGTGCAGGAGCAGCCCGATGCCACGGTGTGCGGAGTCGATGTCGCTGGCGGTGTGGCCTTGGCTGGCCCAGCCAGCACCCAAGACGGTGTCGGAGGCTTGTGGGGTCGAGCAGCGCAATGCCCACCGGAACCCGAACAGGTCCCGCAGCGCGGTCGGGATGACGTCGTGCTGTGGTTTCTGGGTCGCGGCGATCACGATGATCCCGGCGGCCCGGCCGCGAGCGACTAGGTCCCGCATCAGCTCGGCGAACAGCGCCCGGTCTTTACGGTCCCCGTTGAGCAGGTAGTACGCGAGCTCGTCGACGACCACCAGGTGCAGCGGCAACCCGGACTCTGGTGAAACTTTGCGGGCCCGGTTCGCCAGCAAGGTGAGGTAACGGGCGTCCATGTCCGCCCGGAGCCGTTGCAGCACCAGGTTGGCGTCTTCCACCTCGACGCCAGCGGTGCTGTCCGCGCAGCCGGCCCAGCCGGCGAGTTCCACGAGCTTGCCGTCGAGCAGGTGCAGCCGCACTGAGGGGTCCAGGGCGGCGGTGGCGACTAACAGCGACAGGGCGGCGCTCTTGCCTGCGCCGGGTTCCCCACCAAGCAGGACGTTGCGTTCGGGCAGGGACAGCGTGACGGGCTGGCCGTCCTCGTCGATCCCGACCGGGATCGGATCCCACAACGACAGGCGCTCGGCCTGGGCGTGCGGCCAGACCGGAGCCGGGGCGGCAAGCGGGTCCCGGCGGAGCAGACTGACCCGGGCTTGGCGGGCGTTGTCAGGGTCTCGCCGTACCCGGACCTGACGAAGCTCCAGGACGACGGCGAGGGCTTCGGCAGCTCTGTCCAGATCGGCGACGGTGGCACCGACTGGGACGCGGACGTCCAGCAGGTCACCCCCGGGCCGGCGCTGCACGCTGCGGACCGCGACCTGGCCTCCGCGCCAGGCCGGGGTGCCGGCCCGACAAAGGGCCCGCACAGCCCGGTGCCAGCACCGACGAGTCATCGCCTCGTGCAACACGCGGCCGGTCAGTCGCCGCAGCGGGCCGGCGCCGAGCAGGCCTGCGAGCAGCAGGCCGCTCCCCAACCCGCCCAGCACCGGCCAGCCCCGGACGACACCGGCCACCGCCGGGGCGGCCAGCACAACCAGGCCGACCAGCTCGATGCCGAAGGCCCAGACCGTGCGAGCAAGGCACAGCAGAACTGCCTCGACCACCATCCCGCTCTGCCGCACGCCCCGTGCGCCTAAGCGACCGAGGGTGCTGGCGCCTGATCCGGCGCCGTAACCGGCCCACGCGACTGAGCTGACGTTCCCCCAGTCGGCTGGCACCTCGAACGGCATGGGGCCGCAGCGCGGGGCAGGCTCAGCCATGACGTGCCCCGGCCGAGACGGGCGACAGCATCCCGCCGATGACCTGCAGCGCCGCCCGAACGCTGACGCCTGCGACATGCACGAACAGCTCCGGCGCGATCGCGGCCAGCAGCAGCACCACGACGATTAACTTCCAACGCATGACTCAGCCCTCCCGGCTCAAGCGGCCTTGTCGGCCGCAGCCGAAGCAGCAGCCGTGGCGGGACGGCTGCCGGCACCGGTGAGCGGCTGGATGCTGCTGGCCTTGAACGACACCCCGGACCGGTCACCCATCGACCAAGGGGTGGCGACAAGCCCGACCACCGCGACTGGCGTGCCCGACACCAGACCAACCGCCGGCGTCCCAACGATCTTGACGCTGATGACCTCCGCGCCGCCATCGGCGAGCAGCACCAACTGCACCGAGAACAACGGCTCGCCGTTCAGGTCACCCTTCTGCCGCTTGGTCTCAAAATCCATCACCGGCTCAGGAGCCAGCGCACACAAAAACGTGACACCAGTCGTGTCGATCGGGAGCTTCATCGGCCCTCCAACGGGCTCGTAGGGAAACTGACCCCAGCACCGTGCGCCCGCGCGCAGGGACGGCTCTACCGCGTCCCCCGCCCATCTCCGGACGTCCGGGACGAACCGAGACGTCCCTCCGGGACGAGTTGCCCACAGATCCGTCCCGGCTGGTGAACTTGTCGGTGGGATGGCGCATTGTGCGGCCCATGACTAATCAACGACTGGCCGCGGCCATGGCCGGTTGCGACGTCACCCCCCGCGGGCTGGCCGGCCGCCTCGACGTGGACGCCAAGACCGTCGAGCGCTGGCTGCGCGGCCGGGTACCCCAGCCCAGGCACCGCGCCGCGGTTACGGCTGCACTCAGACAGCCCGAGGCCTATTTGTGGCCAACTGTTGCAGCTCCCACGGGAGCGTCATTGCCGACGGACACAGCCGGCCTGGTGGCTGTCTACCCGCACCGGTGCGACGTGCCCCAGCCTCTTTGGCGGTCCCTGTTGGAGCAGGCCAACGAACGCATCGATGTTCTTGCGTACGCCGCGCTGTTCCTGGCCGAGGAGAACCCGGAGCTTGTTTCCACGCTTCGGGACAAGGCCGGCAGCAGTGACATACGCCTCGCGCTTGGCGACCCCGCAAGTAGCAAGGTCGACGAGAGGGGCGCGGAGGAGGAGCTGTTCGAGGGGATGGCTTCGCGGGTCCGGACAACCTTGCGGCACCTTCGTCCCCTGGCGGGTTACCCAGGCATCGCGGTGCACCTGCACAGCACGACGCTGTACAACTCGATCTTCCGCTTCGACGATCAGATGCTGGTAAACACCCACGTGTACGCCGGATCGGCCTACCGCTCGCCAGTTCTGCACCTGCGGCAGGCCAGCGGGGGCGGTCTGTTCCAGCTCTACGCCGACAGCTTCGAAGCCGTCTGGCGCATCTCGATCCCGCTCGCCCCCGACGACTGGAGCAAGCCATGAGCAGGACTGATCATTTCCACAACCCGGACGCTCCGGCGCCGAACAGCATCGTCGCGGCTTGCACTGTCGTTACACGGGACGCCGACGGGTCAGTACTGCTGATCCGGCGAACAGACAACCAGCTGTGGGCGCTCCCGGGCGGGGCCATGGAGTTCGGGGAGAGCGTCAGTCAGACGGCAGTGCGCGAGGTTCGCGAAGAGACGGGTCTTGAGGTGCAGATCAACGGCCTGGTCGGTATCTACACTGATCCACATCACCTCGTCGAGTTCAGTGACGGGGAAGTCCGCCAGCAGTTCTCGATCTGCTTTACTGCCCAGCGCACCGGCGGCACGATTGCCACCAGTGACGAATCGTCCGAAGTCCGCTTCATCGCCCCGGCGGACCTCGACCGGTACGAGGTCCACCCTTCCATGCGCCTTCGCATCGACCACGCGCTCGCCGATCGGGAGACGCCGTACCTGGGCTAGGCCGTACGTAGTTTGTTGGTGCGCTCCTGCGAGCGATTAACCGCATCTTGTAAGTAGTCTGCCGCCGCGTGGATCGACTCCGTAACCAGGTGGCCGGGGCCGTAACGTCGGGTCACCTCCGCCAAACGCTGCTCCAAAGTCACGCGCTGTCCATCAGGGCCCGACGTCATGTCGCAGTACGTCAAGGCATCGAGCAACGCCAGCGGCGGGCAAGGTAGTTCCTCAAGCCGAGCGCCGAGCCCCCGCATATCGGCTTCAACCCACGAGCACGAGTGGTGAGCAACCAGCGCGACCACGTCAGCTTCGACCAGACCAGCAAGCCACAAAGCTCCGTCAAGAGGGTGGAAGCCCGTGACCGCGAGCTTACCGACGTAGCCGATGTCATGCAGATACGCCGCGGCGACCAACCGATCTCCGTCGAGTTCGCCGAACGCCGCTCGCAGGTGCTCAGCCTGATCGGCGACGGCAACAGTGTGCAGCCATCGCGGCCCAAGCGGCACGAGCAGTCGCTCAGCCTGAGCCCGAGCCCAAGCAACCTCTACCACGACATCACAGTACGGCCGGCGTACGACAGGACCAGCACCACCACGACGTCGGTGGACAGCCGGAGGCCCTACCCACCGAGCGAAGAGCTGTGTGAGGAGTTTCTTTACGACATCAAGGGCGGCCTCCGGCCGCCACCGACCTGCGGGCGGCGCTTCGCGCCGTCCTCGGCCGGCAACCAGGAAGATCGAGGAGGGCTGCTATGTCGTCTGGGGCGTGAGGTACCTGACCCGGTGGCGCCTCCATGCTGGGCGAACCGGTAGCGACACCGGGCTGCGGCGCTTGCTTCACTCTCCACGCGTGCGAGGATCGTGCTCTGAGGGAGACGCGAGGCATCTGTGACGACCGCAAGCGAACCAGCCGGAGTAGGAGATGCTCCAGACCTGCTTGAGGTTGTCGACGACGCTGGGCTTCCGGTGGCCCAGGAGCCCACAACGCGCGAAGAGTTCGCGGCAGCCGTAAGCCGCACCGGAACGGCGCCGACCGTTGTGGCGACACTCCACCTAGATGGCCCGACTAACACTATGAGCCACGCCTTCAAGGTGGGCGCTGACGACAACAACGAGTACTGGATCAAGACGCTGGAGGGAGTGGAGCCGCACCACGCACCTTCGCTCGCACTTGAGCAGGTGATCAGCCGGCTAGGCGTCCTGCTCGGAATCTCGGTCGTGCAGCCCTACTTAGTCCGCATCCCTGTTGGAATGAAGCTGCCGACAATGTCCAACAGTCGGGATGCTCAACCCGGACTCGCACATGCCGCGCGGGCATACGAATCCTGCGTGGAGAAGAAGGCACCACCAGAGCGGCGCAATGAGGACGACAATCGTCGTCGGCACGTTGGCATCTTCGCTCTTTTAGACCTCGCCCGAGGTGGAGACCTTCAGTACCTGTATGACGCCAACGCCTACGGCGCCATCGTCAGCCATGACCACGGGCTATACGTGTGTCAGACCGGCACGATGGATGTCACCGCAATGATCGCCGCCGTAGCTGACGCGGGCGTCAGCGGTGGCGACTCGGCCGGTCTTGATGTGGCAGAGATCAACCGCCTCGCCGACCGTCTAGATGGACTGACTGCTGCCGAGGTGTTAGGCATTGTCAATCTCGTGCCGCCCGAGTGGCCCGTTACTGACGAGCAACTCGGAACGCTCGCATGGTTCCTGTACACGCGAGCCAAACCGGTGGCTGCGCGTGTCCGCGGTTACTTGCCGTGAGGAGGAAGTAGAAACGTGAAGCCTCACGAATATTCGATGATCAGGTGCTACCCCACGCCGAGCACCGGAGAGTGCCTCAACCTCGGGGCGCTTGTGGGGAACACCGACTCCGGGGAGTGGGCCGTGCGATTGTTGAAGGACCAGGGCCGTGTGGCCCGTTTCGTTGGCGCGGGAGCCCTATCCGCCTGTCTCGCGGTCGTGGCCGAGCTGAACGAGGCACTCGCTGACAACGAGGACGCCCTCGAGAACGGTGCCGACTCCACGCTGAATTCAGACTGGCTGAACAACCTTGTCGCTGACCACAACAACCTCATCCGCTTCAGCGCGCCGTCCTCGGTGATGGCGGAGACGCTCGAAGAAGCGGTCGAACGGGTCTTCCAATTCCGCATCAAGGAGCCGCGGCGACGCGAACCCGCTGAGGGCTGGCTAACTCGCAACACCCTGAAGGCAGCTCAGCGTGAAGCGTTGTCACTGGTGTCACCAACCCTTGTTCACGAGGGCGCAGAACTCTTCGTCGGTGCCAGCGTTTCCAGCAAGCTGGACTTCGCAATAGGCAACGGGTCTGGACTTCTACTCACACATGGCTGGTCATTTCTCGTAGGGGGAGTGGAAGAAGTGGGCACGCAGGTCAAGGCCTGGGCCTACGCCATCGAGCGGCTGCGTAACCGCGAAATGGCCCAACTCATGTGGACGGACGGCGCTACGGCAACGGTGCCGCACGACATCCAACTCGCAGTACTCGTATCAAACGCCCAGACACTTGAGCAGAGGACCGCGCGGGAAGAATCGCTGCAGGTGCTCAGTGAGATTCACGCCGAGGTAATCCCGTACGGCGACGAGCAAATCATCGCCGAAATGGCCGGCAAACTGGTGCCTGCGTAACGGTTGCTGGTAGCCGTCCAAGTGATTGCGTCTGGACACTAACTCCCCTACCGCACAACACTCCTCTCCTACCGCACAATACCTTTATGACCTCGACCCGCCGTGTACCCGATGCGTCGTTCGATTTGAGCCGTGTAACGATACGGCTGCGGACCTCGCTACGGCCCTCGGTCTCGACCTACCCGCTCTGCTCGACGAGCCTCTGCGCCTTCGCGTCATAGACGTAGCGGACGATGTCTCCTGAGAGGATCAGATCGATCGCCTGGTCGATCTGAGTCCGAGGAACGACGAACCACTCCGAGGGATCGTAGGCGCGGCCCTTGCGATCGGCCTGGGTGAGATTCAGCCGGACCTCCGCAAAGACTCGATGCAGCAGGTTTTCGAGAGCAGAAGCCTTTAGGTTGTAAGTCCGGTAGCTGGCCACGACCTCTACTGGTGCCATCAGGTACGTCGGCGACTTCTCGGCGTTCTTGATCCGCAGCTGGAGCGAGTCACGTGTGAAGCCGATCTTGTGCAGGTCTTTAATGGCGATGATCTGAGGATCGTCGCTTAGCGAGCGCAGCACGTAGATGTAGCCGCTCACTTGGTCATCGGCGAGGATGTCGGGTGCCTCGGCCCCGACGAGGATCTGGCCGTCCTCGTCGCTCAGCCTGATGCCAAGGGACTGGCGGTACATCGACGACTGGGTGCCGTTCTCGAAGATGCATCGGAGCCGTTCCCGCTTATTTTCACGCACGGTCGTCTTCTTGTACTCGGTCTCGCCGACCTCAGCGATAAACAGCATGACTCCGTTGAGGACGAAGAACGCGCCCGAGACAATGTGGTTCATCCCCGGGTACGGAAGGAGCTTGCTCGATGCCTGGCGCAGTTCCTCGTGCTTTTGCTTGAACATCGGTTCGAACCGCTCGAAGTCCTCGGCCTTCTCTCGGCGCGCGACGTTCTCGGTGTCGTAGCTCTGGCGACGTACCGGCAGGTCGGAGACGTCCAACAGGCCGGACTCATCGCCGAGCAAGTCGAGGTTGTCGCCACTCAATAGGTCATCGAGCGACGCCGGCGCCTGGGGCGTGTCCAGAAGGCCGAACTCGTCATACGGCTTCAAAGCAGCGATCTTCTCCTCATCGGCCAGGATGCCGTCGAGGCGGGCGCCGAGCTTGCGCTCGGCGATTCCGCGCGTCGTCGAGCTCGGGAACCGACCGTAGGCGCGCCGGAACTCGAGGATCTCCAGGAACGCGCGCTTTAGACGATCGCATGACGTGACCTTCGTCGACTGCTCAGGAGCATCTAGCAGGCCATCGACATCCGAGTCGAGGATCGCCTCGATGCTGTTCGGAAAGCCCGCGTCGAGCGATCCGGCGCCTTCCCTGGCGCTCATGAGTCGTCTGCCATCTCAGTGGCGCGCTGAGCAGCGTCACGCTGCTGCTTCTTCCTCTGCAGGAACAACAGCACCTCGGCGTACCGCTTCTCGGTTGGCTCCTCAGAGCGCACGACGGGCTTGCGACCATTGACTTTGACCCACTGCTGGATTCTCGGCCATGCGGCCAGAGCCTCATCCTCGGTGATCTCGACCCGGCTCGCGGTGATTGCGTCGGAGATGATTTGTAGCACCGACGGCGTGACGGACTTGGAGATGACCTCGAAGGCTCGCTGGAACGGGTTGACGGATTCGATGAGATTGATCGTAATATCGTCGATGTTGACGAATTTCTCCGACATCCTGATGAACCGCTTGTCGCCGACCTCGCGGATCTCGCCGTTCTTGATCACAGAATCCACGACAACCTGTTGGCGCAATTCCTCTACCTGCGACTCGTCCAGATCGGGGTAGCGCTCGCGGATTATCTTCGGGATTAGAACCCTGTTCGTGGTCTCCGGTTTAACCGAGCCGGCAGCGGCCTTCGCGAAAGTGTCGTCCTGCAGAATGGTCGCCTTCAGATCGTTGAGGTCCGTCTCGACGATCTGCTTCACCCGGGCCGTCGACGGTTCCTTAAAGCCCTTGATCTTGATGACCCCCGGAGGAGTCGGCGCATCGTCGACCGTGCGCTTGGTCTTGAACTGGAAGCTCTGCGCCAGCACTTGTTCCATCAGCAGCGACGCAGTGATCGCCTTGAGCATGTTGTTCACCGACACCTTCACCTCGATTTGCGAGGCGTCGGGCTCGGCGATCAGGTTGGTGAACTGGACGTGGTCTTTGCCAGGAGAGTCGCGGGTTATGCGGCCGATGATCTGGATGACCTCGGTCAGCGAGGCCCGGTAGCCGACCGTGAGGGCGTGCTCGGCGGGCGGCCAGTCGAAGCCCTCCTTGGCCATGCCGAGCGCAAGGATCACGTCCACGGCGTCCCGGTCCTTCGACGCGACTGTGGAGAGGTAGTGAAGGGTGTCGGCGCGCTTCTTCTGGTCTGTGTCATCCACGAGATCAGCGAGGCGCAGGATCGCGCCGGTGTCGGACCTGCGGATGTTGATGATCCCGGTGTCGGGGTCGGTGGACTCGACGCGGCCGATCGAGTCGATAATGAAACCGACTTCCTCGATCTTGTCCTTTGTGGACTCGGCCGAGTTCACGTTCGGGATGTGAAGGATCGTCTTCTTGTCCAGGTCGAAGACCTCACTAATCGCGTCGGTGTATCGGCCCTGGTAGAAGTGGTGGCCGATGCCGAGCGAGTGCAGGTGCTCGTAGCCGTTGAGCTGGTCGTAATAATTGAACGTGACCGGCGTGAATCGTGCCTCGGCTTCGGCCGATAGAACCGGGACGGAATCGCCGCGAAAGTACGAGCCCGTCATCGCAATCACGTGAACGTCTGATCCATTCATGATCTCGCCTAGCAGTGCGCCGAGGCGACTGGCCTCGATGTCGGCGGAGACATGGTGGAACTCGTCGATCGCGAGCACGGCGCCGTTGAACGCGTCTGGGGACAGCTTCTCAAACGCGAATCGCAGCGTCGCGTGCGTGCAGATCAGGACCGCGTCCGGGCCGTTCAGGAAGTCGATGAACGCGCCCACCTTGCCCTGTGAGGAGCCAGGGTCGCAAAGCTTGTGCTCCGGCTTAACGTCCCAGTCCGCGAAGAACCCGAATTGAGTGAGACTCGTCGAGGCGAACGACGCGCCGATCGACCGTTCCGGCACAGCAACAACAACCTTCTTGCGGCCCTGGTTGTACAGCTTGTCGAGAGCCACGAACATCAGCGCACGCGACTTACCCGACGCGGGAGGGGCCTTGATCAGCAGATGTTGGGCTTCGCGTTTGGCAAAGACGCGCTGTTGCATCTCCCGCATGCCCATTGTGTCGGTGTTCACCGACTCGCCCGTGCGGGCGTAGGTGACGTCGACGATGTTGACGGGCTTCTTAATCGCGTTCACTTCCGCGCACCTCGTGTCCTCTCCGCCAGAGCCTTCGCGGCCTCCGCGGCGGTCATCGCCTCGTACATCGCGAACAGGTCCGACAAGCGCTGTTCATCGGTCTCGTATCCTGCCTTGGAGTAGACCGAGTCAACCAGCGCATCGACTTCGGCGTGCACAAGTCGAAGATCTTTCGGCATGAGGTCGGGGTCATAGAGCTCTGCGAGCCTCCTCTCACAGTGGTACTCGCGCACGTCGAGCACCCGCAAGGCTGCGACGGTGAGCTGCTCCATCACAGCACTGGTCAACGGCGGGACCGGAAAGTTGTTGTAGACGATCGTGTTCGAGTAGCGATAGTCGGTCTTCATCCGACCGCCGACCGCCCGCGTCCAGGCCATGTGCATCGCCGAGGTCAACAACGCGAACACCCATGGTTCCGCGTTGTAGACCGCGAATGCAGCGTTTGACACCACCGTGTCGGGGCCCAGATAGCCGATAGGTATATAGGGACGGCGCACTGATGACACGCTGGGAACGATGATCGAGTCTGTTGGCTTGTAGCTGATTTGCACGAAGCGGTGGGGCTGCGCGGCATACGCGGCCGTGCTGTCAGCCTTGCTCTCAGCGCGGTCGGCGGCCACCCGTTCCAGCCTGGTTGCGATCGAGGGGATCGATCCAGCGTCTGTCGCTGAGTCACTCGGGATCCAGAGGCAGTATCTCTCGCCGTCGTTGATCGCCTCAGAGGATCCCATGTAGCGCTTGATGAACTGAGCGCTGCGCGGGTCGGCTTCGGTCATCTGCTCGCGCTCGCCCGGCGACAGCATGAGCCAGCCTCCGTCACGAGGCATCGAGCCGAACACCATCTCGGGGCGGGCCGCGCCGAGTGGACTCTTGCGCCGCTCGATCACGACGTTTGCACCTTCGGCGAGGTAGCCGTTGATGTTGCTCGCTTCGATCTGAAGGTCGCCGGTGTAGAGGTACTTCTGTCCAGGGCGTGCCGCTCGCAGCCCGATGACGGCGACGGTAACACCGGCGTTCCGCTTGGCGTTGTTCTCCCACTTGAACGAGGTGTAGGCGAAGCCGATTTCGAGGCCCTTATCAAAAATCATCGGGAACATGAGGCCAACGTGCTCGCCTTGGGACACGGAGTTCGTGGTCACGAACGCGAGCTCGGCTCGCGTGCCCTCGATGTAGTCCGCGCCCTTGACGAACCAGAGTGCGATGTAGTCCAGGTTCTTCGAGTAAGGGCGGCGTCCGAACACGAAGTCGTAATCCGCCTTCTGCTCCGTGCTCTGCGTCTTGGCCCCGGCGTACGGCGGGTTCCCGATCAGGTAAATCTCGCCGCCGTCGTTCGGGCAGATCGCGTTCCAGTCGACGCGCGCTGCGTTGCCCTGCTGGATTTGGCCGGTCTCCTTAAGCGGAATTAACGGGATGGAGACGTTGAACTTTTCCTTGAACTCGGTGTTCATCTGGTGCTTGGCGATCCAGAGCGACAGGATCGCGATCTCCGCGGCGAAGTCGGCGAGCTCAACCCCGTAGAAGCTCTCGATGTTGATCTTGGACTCCGCAAACAGCACCTGGTGCCTCGGGTCGAGCTCGGCGAGGCGCTCCAGCAGCGCGTGCTCAAGCCGCCGAAGCTCCTTGTAGGCAATGATGAGGAAGTTCCCCGACCCGCAAGCGGGGTCGAACACCTTGATCGCGCTGATCCGCTCCAGCAGCGCCTCAAGCCTGCGAGCAGAGTCGAAGCCGGCGTCGAGCTGTTCCCGGAGGCCGTCGAGGAAGAGCGGCTCGATCGTCTTAAGGATGTTAGGCACCGAGGTGTAGTGCTGCCCGAGATCGCTACGCTCGTCAGGCTTGACGACCGCCTGGAACATGGACCCGAAGATGTCGGGGTTGATCTCGCTCCAGTCCAGTGTTCCCAGTGCGATCAGGAGGTCGCGAGCAGCTTTGGTGAAGGTCGGCAGCGACTGCTTTGGGGCGCTTGTGAAGAGTCGGCCGTTGACGTAGGGGAACGAGGCCAGGTGCGTGGGCTTATCGGCCGGGTACTCAGTGTCCAAGGCCTTGAATACCGCGAACAGGAAGTCGGCGACGTCCGACCCGTCAGCCTGGGTGTGAGACCCAACCGCGTTGGTGAATTGGCTCTCGGTGAAGATCCCTGTGTCTTCGGCGAAGAAGCAGAACAGCAGCCGGGCGAAGAACACGTTCAACGCATGACGTCCATGCGTCCCCTGCATCAATCCTGGATTCGCGACTAGGAGCTGATCGAAGAGCTTGCCCATCCGCTCGGCTGCCTTGACGTCCGCGTGGGCCTCGGTGACGTACTGTGCCCTCTCCATCCCTGCCCAAGGCAGGAAGAACGTGAAGTGCTGGTGGATGTCCCGGAGCGGGATCATCAGGTTCTCGCCGGTTTTCGTGTCAACGGCGAGCAACTCGGTGTAGTCGGTGACGATCACGAAGCGGGTGCGATACCGCACGACGGTCGGGGAGGTCTTCAGCTCGTCGATCACCGCCAGCGGGTCGTCGGTGGTCTCCTTGAAGTAGACGACGTTCTTCTGTGCCACCTCGGTGGTCTTGTCGGCCGCGACGCTCAGCGAGCCGTTACGCAAGCGGGTGACGTTGCCCTGAGGCTTTCCATACGCGAGAAGCAAGTCGAAGATGAACGCGCGGTCATACGACTCTCGACCGCCGAGAGGAAGGACGCGCTCCTCGATGGCTCTCAAGTTGAGCCTCACCGCAGCGGCTCCTGATGCACCAACATGATCCCATCATGGCCGCCGACACCCGGGTCGTGCCGGCGCTCCGCTCGCTCCGGCGAGTCACGCGGCGGGCGGCTCCCGCAGGTACGGGATCGTCTCGCTTGCCAACTGTTGTGTCCATCGAAGTCCAACTCGGCACGGATC
>JAABVA010001685.1_pt1 | contig 23208 bp, 22 predicted proteins | sample 5560331 | NCBI WGS metagenome assembly JAABVA01 (sample SAMN12812661, study PRJNA571458) | rock metagenome | isolation source: Antarctica rocks | place: Antarctica: Victoria Land, Mt New Zealand sud | collected 2016-01-07
GGGCGGTGGTGGTGGCACCGCGGTGGCGGTGTTGCCGTCGCGGGTGCGCCTACGCCAGATCGTGTCGCAGACCGCCGCCACCAAGCGAGGGACCCCGGAGTTCCTGGAGGCGTTGCGCGCCCAGGGGCTGCGGGTGCACGAGAATCACGGCCCGGACGGGCGCCTGCGCGGGTACGCCGTCGGGATGGGCGGTGACACCGACCGCAAGGGCAAGCAGGTGCTGTTCGGGGGCCGCACCCTGGCCCCGGACCTGTCGCTACCCAAGCTGTTGCAACGCTGGGACAGCGCCCCCACGCCGCAGGTGCAGGTGACTCCGACCCGGCTGTCGAAGGCGTCACAGGAGGACAAGGTGACCGCGCTGCGTACCGGGGCAGCGGCGGCGGAGCAGGCGCGTACCGCGCTCGCCGCCGGTACCGAGGCGGCGGACGGCATCGCGCACGCCACCGCGGACCTGCTCGCCTCGCTCGCCCGGGCCACCGAGGGAATCCACGCCGGGCCGAGTGCGGCCGCCGCCGAGGTGTATGACCGAGCTGCCCGAACACCGGGCGTTGTGCAACCCAACCAGTGGGGCACCGCGGCGCAGGGGTTGCGGATGGCGTCCTGGCAGATCGGGATGATGGGCATGATCTCCGGCAAGGGCAAGGACCAGAACGCCGCCACCGTGGCGCTGCTGCTGGCCCTCGCCGCGCTGACCGCCGAGGTCGCCGCCGATCGTCAGCAGGCCCGGCGGCTGCATCAGGCCGCGGCCGCCACGAAGACCAGCACCCTGCTGCGTGAGCATCCCACCGTGCTCGCACCCCCACCACCGGACCTCGCCGCCGGCATGCGCCATCTCCTGCAGCAACAGGCCCAGCAAACCCGCCCGGCGCCCACCTCTGCGCAGCCTGCGCCGACCAGCTACCCGGGAGCCACCCGGCCACCCACGGTTGAACCACCACGGAGAGGACCACGCAGATGACCGAGTCCGAAGTTCCCCAGCTGCATTTGTCGCGAGACCACATCATGGCCATGACCCAGCTGCTGAACATGCTCAGTCAGCGCCTGGCCGAGCAGCGTGAGCGCCGCGGCCGCGCCGCCTACAGCAACGCCGAACACGCCGCCCGCATCGCTGACACCCAGGACAACCCGGTGATCCGGCCGATGAGTGACACCGAGCGCCAGCAGTTCACCGTTGACGCTGGGAACCCGCAGGTACCCCAGCACGGGCTCAGCGTGGCCACCGCCCCCGTCGGTCAGGAATGGGGTGTCCGCGCGGTCACCCCGGCCGGGGATGCCGCCACGGTAATGTGCCCGAACATCACCGAAGCCGCCCGCCTCGCGGACTACCTGCGGGCGCAGAACAACCCCGCCGTGGTCAACGAGCTCAACGAGCTGAGCGAGCAGATCGGGCACCGCGTCGCCACCGAGACCACTTCCGCGGCGACGACCGAGGCAGCGGGCACCCCATCACAGCAGGACCCCGCCCCGGTCGACCTCACCAAGCACGAAGGGCTGGTCGACCTGGCCACGAACGTGCCCACCTCCCTGACCGCCACCCCGGAGTGGGAGCGGATCGAGGCTCAGTTCACCGACCTCACCGGCCGGGGGGTCAGCCCGACCGCCCTGGCCGCCGGGGTGGACGGGTTGGACTTCGACCGGGCCCGACGCCCCGACGCCTTGGTGGGGTGGTCGCTGGATCAGACCGCGGCCGCGTGGGACGCCACGCACCGCAGCACCGACAATGGACGCGACGACAGTGCCGCAGTCACCGCGGACTGGGCCACACAGCTCGACCCCACCAGCGCCGTGGACCGGGCCGCCGCGGCCGAGGCGATCGGCCGGTACGGACCCGACGTCGATGCCACCCTCGCAGGTGCCTACCCCGGACTGCTCACCGCCGCCCACGACAGGCGCACCATGGCGGCATGGGCTGACGGTGGTGCGCTGTCCCAGCAGCAACGCGAAACCGCCGAAGCGCTCACCGCTGAAAGCACCGCCCGCACCCTGCGCGGCGACGACGTGGTCGGCGGACTCGGCGGCGACCACGACATCGACCGCGAGGAAGCCGCGGTCGCCCAGGACGGGGAAGCCGCCGAGCACCGCGGACGCGCGTCGGAGGCGAGCAGTGAGATGGAGCAGGCACGCGATGAGAAAGTCGCCGCGCAGTTCACCCCAACCCGCAGTGCCACTGCCACCGCGGCCACAGCCCGGGGAAGCACCGTCCGGCCCAGTCCCAGCGCAGCGCCCTTCGCCCAGACCCGTGCCCGAGGGCGAGGACGCTAGGCGCTCACCCGGCCCCCGATGTCACCGCCGCGTCGGGGGCTGTTCTGTGTCGGGGTAGCGGTAGTACTCGCGAAAAATCGGGCGGATATGGCGGAGTGGTTTCTCTGGGCTGTGGCCTCCGTGCTGGCCGGCACGGAGGCGGGGGTTCCGAAGCCGGTCGATCTGGACTCATTGGTCGGTGGTGAGCAGGTTGAGGGCGCGTTCGCGGTCGGCGTCGTCTGGTTGGGTGTAGGCATGGAGGGTGTCCAGGCCGGCGATGATGAGATCCGCGCCTGGCAACGCCGCAGACCCACCCCGAAACCCTCCTCCGCGCCGTCGACCCGGCCACCGGCCCCAGCGGTGTGCAGCGGTCACGCCTGCCCGCGCTGCGGGCACGAACCCACCATCCGGGAGCAAGCCCTCCAGCAACGCGGCGAACTGGCCGAATGTGGCTAGAACCCGACCGGTTCGGCGAGCTGACCGAAACCCACCACTGCGCCGCCTGCGCACCCCACGGCCCGGTCACCGACCTTGGCTGCGAGGTGTGCGGAGACGGCCCGCTACTGGTAAGTGCCGACGGGGAGGCCGCCGCATCAGAACGATCATCGAACCGGCCCGCCGGTGGCTGACCGACCACGGCTGGCAGATCGAACCAGAACTGACCTGCCCGCACCACACTCTTGCCCAGTAACCGCACCGCACACCCGGAACGCCCCAGACGCCCGCGGAACTGCCACCGACCACACCAACAACTCACCCAGCAGCCACCGTCATATCCGTTGGTTTTACCGGGCCTGGACCCGCCACCGCTGCTGGCTAGCCGAGGTGGGTGAGCCGGCCGGTCAGGAACTTCTGTTCGACGGTGTTCTCGGTGAGCAGCAGCGCTTCCTCATAGCCGATCCGCGCCTCGTCGAGACGCCCCAGGCGGCGCAGGAAGTCGGCGCGGGCGGCGGGTAAGTAGCTGTAGCCGGCCAGCTGCGGTTCGCCGGCAAGTGCGTCGAGGGCTGCCAGGCCGGCGACCGGCCCTGCGGCGAACCCGACCGCGACGGCGCGGTTGAGCGCCACCACCGGTGCGGGCCACAGCTGGCCGAGCAGGTCATAGAGCGCCACGATCTCAGCCCAGTCGGTGTGTTCCCAGCTCGGCGCTTGGTCGTGGACGGCGGCGATCGCCGCCATCAACGCGAACCGGCCCGGCGGCCGGCGGGCGAGCGCTTCGCGGACCAGGGCAACCCCTTCGCGGACCGCGGTCCGGTCCCACCGGTCCCGGTCCTGCTCGGCCAGCAGCACCAGCTGTCCTGCGGCGTCGACTCGCGCCCCGCGGCGGGCGTCGGTGAGCAGGATCAACGCGAGCAGCCCGGCCACATTCGGGTCGGCAGGCAGCAGGGCGCGCAGCATCCGGGCCAGGTCTACCGAGCGCTCGATGAGGTCTTGGCGCACCAGCTCGGTGCCGGCGGGAGCGGTGTGCCCCGTGGTGAACAACAGCTGCACCACCTCGAGTACCGCGTCGACCCGCTCCGGCAGCTCCTCGGCTGGCGGCACCCGATAGGGAACCCCCGCCTGGGCGATCTTCTTCTTCGCCCGGGTGATCCGGGCCGCCATCGTCGGTTGGGGCACCAGGAACGCGCGGGCGACCTCGGCGGTGCTCAGCCCGCACACCAGCCGCAGGGTCAGCGCGACCTGCGCCTCGGGTGCCAACGCCGGGTGGCAGCAGGTGAAGACCAGCCGCAGCCTGTCATCGGCGATCTGTTCGGGCTCGACCAGTTCCGGTCCCGCGACGATGTCCGGCTCGACGAGCAGCGCAAGCTTGCCCCCCAAGGTCGCCTTGCGGCGTAGCCCGTCCAGCGCACGCCGGCGGGCGACAGTGGTCAGCCACGCTCCGGCGTCGGCAGGCACCCCCGTTCGGGGCCACACGACAAGTGCCTGGGCGTAGGCGTCCTGCACATACTCCTCGGCCAGGTCCAGGTCACCGGCGACGCGCACCGTCGCGGCAAGCACCAGCGCCCACTCCCGGCGGTGCGCACCAGCCACCGCCGCAGCCACCACCGGGTCGGCAAGCAGCACCGCGCTCAGCCTGTCTGCGGACCGGCCGGCCAGACCGGGCGGACCTCGACCCCACCGAACGGCGCCGGTACCGCCCGGGCAACCGCGAGCGCCTCGTCCAGGTCCGCCACATCGATCAGGTAGTAGCCGCCCAAAGCCTCCTTGGCCTCCGCGAACGGCGCGTCGGTGACGGTGACACCCCCACCAGGGCCCGAGCGCACACTGGTCGCGGTGTCGCTGGTCCGCAGCCGGTGCCCGCCGCGCAGCACCTGCGCGTGGGCCGCGACGAACCGGGAGTGCTCCTCCAGGGTCTGCCGCGCCCGCGACTCATTCGCCGCTGCCGATGCCGCCTCGTCGGCATAGATCAAGATCAGATACTCGGCCATCTGACAGTTCCTTTCGCCCGAAGCCGGAGCCGGCCGGATGCGCACCGGCCCCGACTGCGTGGTCGTTGACGAGTCAGGCGGGCACTGTTTCGCCGACCTCGACGCTGGACCCGGACTTCAGCCCTGGACAGCCCGCCGCCAGCTCCGCTGCCGCCTCCAGGCTCTCGGCAGAGACCACCACATAGCCGCTGAGCACCAACTCGCCCGCCTCGCCACCCTCACCGGCGACGGTGCGTACCTGGCCCACCCGGTTGCCGAAGTCGACCACCTTCGTCCCCAGCGACCCAAACCACGCGCTCCAGGCAGCGTCCTCCCCTGGCGGCGGGGTACGGTCCGCCCGGCTCCGGAACGCCAGTACATAGTTCGCCATCATCGGCTCCCTTCCGTTGTGGCCGGCACCAACTGCCCGCCTACTAATACGACGAGCGAACGCCGCCCAAATCGACAACTCGCGAACAACTCCACGCGCAACCCCATCCAGGCCCCCGACACTAGTTCCGACGATGGAACCCACGCTGAGGCCGACCAGGGCCAACACCCGCCGCCCGGTCGCCGGGCAACCCGACGCCTACCCGCTGCTCGCGCCAGCGCTTCGGCCGCGGTCTGCGGGACCACTCACAAGACCGTGAAACGGGTCATCGAACAGCACGAGGCCGGCAACGTCGTGGCTGAGAAGGCGACGCGGGCCAGGCCCCGGCCCCGCCCAGGATCGACGAACGCCACATCTGCCGAGGTCAACGTGAAGAAGCGGAACAGCTCCTCCCGGCCTAGCTCAGGGAACCTCCGCAGAGCATCCAGCTCCCCATCCGCGAACACCTCAGTGGCCAACAGCACCCCCAGCCAGCACCCAGAATCACCAGCTCAGGAGCCTAACCCAGTAGGCATATTCGCCCGATTTTTCGCGAGTACTACCGCTACCCCGTGTCCGCAGGGTCAACGGTGGGGTAATCGTCGAGCAGGTCGTGTCCGAGGGGCCGGGCGGGTTGGTGGTGTCCGGGGCTGCACTGCCAGAACGGGCCGCCGGGGGCGGTCAGGGCGGTGATGTGCGGGTCGTAGTGGGTGAGGTACCAGGTGGACATGCTGGCCCCGGGCTTCACGACGTGCTCTTCCCAGGCACGCCGCAGCGCTTCGAGGCGGGAGACGGCTTCGTCGTGGTCATACCAGCGGGTGCACCAGCGCACCCCGACACCGGATTCGGAGCCGCTGCTCTTGCTGACCTTGCGTTCGGTGATCGTGGCGACGTGGATGTGCACCCACGTGTAGAGCGTCGCGAAGTCGAACCGTGCCGGTTTATCGCCAACGTCCTGGTTTCTGGTGGCGGCCTCGCCGGCGGGGGACTGTGCACCCGTAGCCAGCCCACCGGTGGTGGCGGCGGGCATGGCGCGGAGCGTCGTTTCCACCAAGTCGACCGCGTCGGCCATCATCTCCAGCTGCTGCGCCTGCTGCTGGATCTGCAGCTCGAGTGCGGCAAGCGGGTCGTACTCGTCGGGCATCTCGGCGGGGTTGCTCACAACGACGGGGCTTCCACCGGCCCGCTGTGCTGCAACGCTTGGGCGAGGGCGTTGCGGGGGCCGAGGTAGGCCACGGCGGCGGAGGTGACTTCGCCGGTCGCGGTCTGGTTGTAGTCGGTGATCTGGTCGGCGTCGCGTTCGGCGTACCAGGGCTTGAGGGTGAGGGTGACCGGCGAGGCGCCGGAGGAGAACAGCAGGGCCTTGGTTTTGGGTAGGGCGGCGACTTCCTCGGGGCGCATGATCGGTTCCCAGTGGGTGCTGGTGGATTGGGAGCTTCCGGTGTTCGAGGAGGAGTGCGAGCGTTTGTCGACCTCGTGCTGCCCGACGAGGTCGGACAGGGTTTTGCAGAACTCCATGTCCTTGAGACCGGCGCCGGCGATCGCGACGGTGGCCGCCGACCACAGGGCGTCCATGCCGTCTTTGCCCCACACCCGCACCCCTTGTTTGTAGGACTGCAGGATCGTGGTCACGGAGATCCCTTGGGAGCCGAAGAAGGAGTACAGGTCCGGGAGGGCGTCGATGCGGCACACGTTCGCGGCTTCGTCGAGCATCACCGTGATCGGTGGGTCGACCCGCCCGCCGCGGGCGGTCGCGGCCAGGCCGGCGACCTCGAAGACCCGGTCCACCAGGGCGGCCACCAGAACCCGGGAGGTGCCGGAGCCTTCCCTCGACAGTAGGTACAGGGTGGGGTGACGGTCCCCCCGTCCGGAGGCCACCAGGGTCCAGGGGTCGAACTCGGCGATGGGCTCGGTGGGGGCTTGGCGCCACGTGGTCGGTGGGGTGATCCACCGGGCCACCGACTCCACGTTGAGGCAGGACACGGCGGCGGCGACGGTGGCGTAGATGCCACCGCGGGTCTCCACCGGGCCTTCCAGGTCGGCTTCGTGGGCCTCGGCCAGCTCGGTGAACCCGTGATCGGCCAGCAGACTCACCGGTTCGGGGCTGCGGGTGGCGATCCAGGACGCCACCTCCCGCAACGACCGCCCGGACACGGCAGCGGCGAGGATCAACCGTTGCAACGTGTGGGAGGCGGCCCGGTTGAAGAACGCCGAACTACCGCTGCTGGTGCCACCCCCGCCGTCGACTTCCCGCATGAAATGCGAGCCCAAGCGTTCGGCGCTGTCGATGTCGGTGACCGCCGAGAGGGGGTTCCACCACCAGGTTTGCGGGACGAACGCGATGCGTTGGGGGTCCAGCACGTACACGTCGCCGGCCCCGGCGCGGAGGGCGGCGGTGAGCATCCACAGGTCCGGTTTGTTGGAGGTGGCCACCACCGCACCGGGGGCGGAGAGGATGCCGGGCACCGCCACGGCGGAGGTCTTGTTCGACCGTGGGCCCATGAACACCACGGCCACGTCCTCCCAGGACTTGTAGACCGGGGACCGGCCGACGGTGCCCAGCAGGGACCCGTATTCACTCATCTGGGTTTTCCGGTCCGCCGAGGCGAGCGAGGGGCGCAGCGCTTTGCCGCGCTGCTTGGCGTCGCGGCCGGTCATCACCGCCACCGAGCTGGCCGAGCCCATCGCCGCCCGTCCGTCACGGCGGCGGAACACACGCCGACCCACCACGACCATCACCACGAGCAACACGACAATCAGCACGCCCAGGGTGACGAGCAGCCACGTCGGCCAACCCTGGGCGTGCAGGTCCACGGCCTTGCGGACCCCGAAGAACGCCCCCAAGGCAGCGACCAGGGTCAACGGCTTCCACATGTCGTGATCCATCACAGGACCTTTCTCGAGGCGGCGGTGGGGGGCAGTACTGCGCCGGGGCGACCCGGCGGCTCGCCGCCGCGTCTGCGCATCGCGAGGACCACCGCGGGCACGCCCAGGGCGACGGCGAGGCCGAGTCCCGCCGACGTGGTGGCGCTCAGCCGCACCACCCACAGGGCGAGCGCTATCCCGAGAGCGCCGACAGCCGGGTAGACCGCGACGAGCACCACCGCGGCCGATGCCGCGACGGGCACACCACGGCGGTACCGGTGGACGATCAGTGCCGCGGCCGCCACGCTCACCAGCACGCCCACCGCGACGACCACCCAGCCTGCTGGCTGCACCCACGAGCCGAACACCCAGTAGGCCTCCCGGGGCATTGGTGGCGCGCACAAGCACGGCAGGGGGTTTGGAGTACCCGCAGGGTGCACGTCGCCGCCCGCCATCACACGACGCCCGGACTGCCGGCGCGGGATCGGATCGGCCCGTGGTGGCGGCCGGCGGCGTCGGGGAAGTCATCGGCCACCAAAGCGGCCAGCTCGACGAACGCGTCCCGGGTGGTGGGGGACATGCGGTCGAGGTCGACTTCGGAGCCTTCGGCGAGGTGGGTGTCGAAGGGGATCACCTTCACCGCCCGCACCTCGCTCGCGAAGTGGGCCACCAGCTCATCCATGTTGATGCCACTGGAGCCGGGGCGGGCCGAGGAGATGACGACGACGGTGCGCTCCACCAGGTGGGCGTAGCCCTGGGCGGTGAGCCAGTTCAGGGTGGCGTCAGCGGACTGGGCCCCGTCCAGGGCGGGTGAGGACACCAGTACCAGGGCGTCGGCGGTGTCCAGCACCCCACGCATCGCCGAGTGCGTCAGGCCGGTGCCGCAGTCGGTGAGGATGAGATTGTAGAAGTTGTCCAGGATGGCAACCGCCTCGCGGTAGTCGGTCTCGGAGAACGCCTCAGCTTTGTGCGGGTCACGCTCGGAGGCCAGGACCTCCAGGCGGGAGGGGGCTTGGGAGGTGAACGCCCGCACGTCGGAGTAGCGGTGGATGTCCTGTTGGTCGTGGAGCAGGTCCCGCACGGTGGCCGGGGTTTGGGAGGGGATGCGCCCGCCGAGGGTGCCCAGGTCGGGGTTGGCGTCGATGGCCACGACGTGATCCCCGCGCAGGGCGGCGAACGTGGAGCCCAAGGACACGGTGGTGGTGGTTTTGCCGACCCCACCTTTGAGGCTGAGCACGGCGATCTTGTAGTCACCACGGATGGGTTGGTTCACCCGCTCCACCAGGTGGCGGCGGCGCACATCGTCGCGGGACTCCCCGGGGTTGACCCCGCCCCCGCTCATGCGGTGCACCATCCGCCGCCACCCCGAGGCCGGGGGGCGTTTCGTGGGGCGGAACAGCATGTCGCGGTTGATCTCCCCGCTGTGCCGGGGCCCGGGCTGTTCCGCTGTGGCGGGCGGGGGCAGCTGACCGGCTGGCAGGCGCCTCGCCGGGGGAGCATCGACCGGCCGTGGCTGCTGTTCGGTGGGTCGCCGACCCGAGGTCTGCTTCGGCGGAGGTGGGGTGTCGAACTGGGCGGCCGCGCCCCGGCCCCACGGTGGTACCGGCCCCGGAGCGCCTGCCGGGGCCGGGGTGCTCGGTGCGGGGGAATCCGCGAGGCGCAGCGGCGGCCGGGAAGCCTCGCCCGCCCGGGCGGGCGCGTTCTCTCCGGCGGGGGTCCGGTCGGTGGCGGTGCGGGCCTCCGCCGCCCGGCTTGCGGCGGCGTAGTCGTGTGGCAGCTGTCCGTCGGCGTGCTCGGCGGCCGGTTCGTGCTCCTGCCCGGCGTCGGGTGCCGCGCCGTCCTGTGCTTCGGCGTCCAGCGGGGTGTCGGGGTGGGGTTGGGTGACCCACGGGGCGGCGGGGCGCGGCGTGGCGCTGTTGTTGGTCATGGTCGGTGCCTTCCTGAGCGTGTGGTTACGGGGACTTCTTCAAAGACGGGGTGGTGCCTCCGGCGGCCGGGTCGAGGGAGTCCCAGGCGGTGTCGGTGTCGTAGAGGGCCAGCTCGGTCGCGGAGAGGGTGACCGCGACCGGTAAACCCATCCGCCCCCCGGATTTGATGAGGTACTTGCCGCGACCGGGGTGTCGTTGCCCGGGCACCCACGTCGGGGGGGCGGCCCAGGAGGTGACCAGGGCCCGTTCCTGGGAGGTGAACGGGGCGATCTCGTGGAGGCGGTTCATTTCGGCGTTGTCCATGCCACCGAGCAGTTTGATGTCGTTGCGGGCGGCCATGCCCTTGGCTTTGGCCCGGTCGGCTTCGGTGGGCAGGGCTTCCAGGTCGGTGATGGAGTGGGTGGACTGCACCGAGACGACCCCGCGGTGGCGGTTGAGGCGGGTGATCCGGTCCGAGCGCTCCACCAACCCCGGTGCCGCCCGCAACGCCCGCCACAGCTCGTCCTGGATCTGGATGACGTTGCGGCGGCGCCCGGAGGCGGCGTGCCCGTCGATGACCGCCGCCGACCACGCCCAGGCGCACATCATCGCCGAGGCCACCACGTCGTCCCCGGATTCCTCGATCGCTTTCAGCGACAGCGACAACGCCGGGGTGTCCCGCTCGATCGAGAAGGAGCTGGGCCGGTCGAACATCCCGGCGATCGGCCCGTTGCACAGCAAATCCAGGGTGTTGCGAAAATCGCGGGACTCCCGCTCGTACTCCCGGTCCTCATAGGCCACCAGGACCCGGCGCAACTCGGCTGGGCCTTGCTCCATCACCCGGAGCACGTCGGGGATCGTGGGGTCACCCTGCCCGGCGCGGGTGTGCCCGGCCGAGGCGATGTCCACCGCCCGGGCCAGAAACAGCCGGTCGGTGGGCAACAGGGCCGGGGACCCGGCGATCACCAACAACGACTCCAGCAGCTCCAGGCGGCGGGAGCGGGCCTGGGCGATGAGCTGGGCGCGGTGAGCGCCGACCGCCCCGGCGATGACGTCGCGCATCGGGCCGAGGTCCAGCGGGTTCAGCGAGTCCAGGCCGGGGCCGATGCGGAAGACCTGCCCGCCCATGCGCTCGGTGATCGCGGTGTATTCGTCCTTGATGTCGCCGGGCATGACGCCGGTGAACCCGAACGCCACCAGCCCCACCATCAACCGCTTCGCCGCGGTCGACTTCCCCACTCCCGGCTGGCCCTGCACCCACAGCCCGGTATTGGTGACCAGACCGTCGACCAACCACTGCGCCGGGTCCAGCCCAATGGGCTCGGCGGTGTGCAGATGCCGACCGAACGGCACGCCGCGCACCCGGGCGCCTGAGGCCGCGGCGAAGGGGAACAGCCCGGCGATCTGCGCGGTGGTGCCCTGCCACAGGGCACCGGCGTCCACGTTGGCGGCGTAGCCGCCGAACGCCGCCCGCGCACCACGGGCGTTGGGAATGAATTCCGGCACCGTGAACCCCCGGTAGGGGTCCGCCGCCGGGGTCGGAGCCTTCTCCTGGCGTTGGGTGAAGCCGTGCTCGGTGACCGCGGGCACCTCGGCGGCGGTGTCATCGCCGGGCTCGGGTGTGCGGAAGCGTTCCAGCACCCGGTAGAGCCACGGGTCGCCCTTGGAACCCCGCCGCGGGCGGGTCGGGGTGGTGTCGGTGGGGCGGATCGGGGTGAGGGTCATGAGATCCACCGCTCGACCGCACGCCGGGACAGGGCACTGGTGGGGTCGATCCCCAACCCGAGGGAGGCGGCGAACGCCGCCGGTTGCGCCCCGCGGGCCCGGCGGAAACGGATCTTGGTCTGCGCGGCGCGTTCCTCGGTGTCGGCGACCGCCGCATCCAGGGTGGCTTCGTTGCGCACGGTGGTGGTCAAATACATGGTGAACCGGCCGACCCCGGCCCCCAGGGATTCCTCCCGGGCGGCTTGGCGGGCCTTGGCCCGGTCATCGCGGTCGCGTTGCGTTTCGTCCTTCTTGGTTTTCTTCGCCCACGCCTGGCGCAGGCTGCCCGCGTTGATCTCCCGTTCCACCTGCTCCGCCGCTTGGGAGGCCAGGAACGGTTTGTAGACCATGGAAAACCGGCGGGAATACGGGCCCGGCGCGGTCAACGGGATGAGGATGCGTTGGCGCACCACCCCCGACGGGGCGGCGGTCATCACCCAGGACACCGAATATCCCGAGTCGTGGCGGTAGACCTCCCAATCGGCCTCGGCCCTAATCGGTCCGGCATCGGCCCATTCGGTCAGCTCCGACTCCTCGGCATCCGACATCGCTACCCGCACCGCGGGGTCGAACGCGGAGCGAATCCGGCGGATCAGCCACGGGGTGCTGGCCCTCCCGATCACCGTCGCCCCCGAGGCGGTCAACGACGCCTCGATGCCGGGCAACCACCGCACCACCTCCGCCGCCCCCGACATCAGGTCCTTCGGGCGGGGGTTGGCCTTGGCCGGGTCGAAGTTGATGGTCACCGTGGTCACCACCTCCGCCGTCGAGGTCGGTTGCGACGCGACCAGCTCGTGCATCACCTTCCGCGCCACCGCGGGGGACTTCGGGTCGATGCGGCCCTGGGTGTAGGAGCGCTGGTTCACCCCACCGGTGGGGGAGGACTCCACCGTGAACGACACCGAACTGATCATCGGCTTGTACCCCAGATCGGCCATCCACCCCCCGAACGTGGTCACCCACGAGTCGGCGTCCTCCGCATCAGCCAGGGTGATCCCCACCGGCGACACCAACAACACCGCCGACAAAATGCCGGTGCGCCGATTCCACAGCAAGCACTGCGTGCCGCCGCGGCCGTCCTCCACGTCCAACGGCAGCAACGGGGCCAACACACCGGGCAGGGTCTCCCCCCGGGGGACCTCCCGCAACGGTCCCGCCGCGACCGCATCCAAGGAACGGGTCCTGGCCTCCGTGCGGCGGGCGAACCACGACACCCGCGCGGCGATAGTGCGCCGCGCCGACCCCCACGGCACCACCCCGACCACGATCACCGGAACCGCCACCGCCGCCTCCACCAGCGCCAACCGGAAGGAGAAGTTCATCGTGATCAGCACCACCGCGGCAACACCCGCCACCAGGCTGACCTGTCGGCCGGTAAACCGTCCGATACCGAACCCGGTCGCCAACCGGTAACCGCCGTACCCGCGCACATCACTGCTCATCACTACCCCCAGAGGTCTCGTCGTCATCGCTGTCGTTGGTCATGGTGGAAGAGGCGGCATCCGCCGCGTCGTTGATCTTCTCGATCGCCATCCCCGCCGCGGCGACACCCGCACCGACCGGGCCCGCCGCCGCCGCAGCACCACCACCCGCGGCAGCACCACCACCACCCGCCGCAGCACCACCACCCGCGGCAGCACCACCACCACCCGCCGCAGCACCACCACCCGCGGCAGCACCACCGCCGCCCGTGGCGGCGGCGCCTTCACCACCGCCGACCGCGCCGGCCACATCGGGACCGCCCGCGCCCACGTCAGCACCACCACTTGCAGAATCGGCGCCTTCACCACCGCCGACGGCACCGGCCACATCGGGACCACCGGCACCCACATCGCCGCCACCACCAGGGCTCCCACCATCAGGGCTTCCGCCGCTGTCGGCGCCGCTGCCCGCCTCGTTCACGGCCTCCTGCATCGGGTTGCCTGCCCCACCACCAGTGGCCGCGACCTCCCCACCGGTTCGCTCGCTTTCGGCCTGATCGAAGAACGAGCCCCAGTGCTCGGCGTCGCTCTGCTCACCGGACTCGCCGCCCTCGACGTCAGCGCCCGAACTCGCCGAACCACCCGCACCGCCACCGTCCGGGCCAGGCGAATCACCCGGACCGTCGGCATCCGAGCCCGGGGCCTGCCCCCCGCCCCCGCCACCGCTGCCGGGGCTCGGGTCAGGATCGGCTTGCCCGGTGCCCGGGCCACTGGAGTTCATGTACGCGGCCTGGGACGTGGAGCTGTCGCCTTGGGGAGCAGGAGCCTCACCACCACCGCCGCCGCCCATCATGCGGGAGGCGGACGCACCACCGGCGGCCGCCAAGGCAAGACCACCACCCCCACCACCGCCGATGCCGTTACCGACGAAGGAGAAGAACTTCATCATCGAGGGCAACGCGATCACCGCGAGGGCGATCACCATCACCCCGATCACCGCGGTAGAGAGGTCTTTGCCCGTGCCCATGAACTTGAACCCGATGCTGTAAATCATCGCGGCCATCGGCTTGTACAACACCAACGCCACGATCGACGAGGCGATCCGGGGAAACCACTGCCGACCCCACGACGACAACTGACCGGCGGCGGCGAAAGCGATCATGCTGGCCAACACAAGAATCCCGGCCTGGCGGATGAACCCGAAGATCCACTGCACCAACGCCAGCAGGAAACACAGCACCCCCAGCAGGAACACCATCACCGGGTTCGTCAGCGTCTGTATCCCGATCAGCTTGGCCAAGGAGTCCCCGAACTTGTCGGAGTTGTTCACCAACTGCTTGGCGACGTCATCACCAGCAGACAACGCACCCTGCAGCACCACCAAACTCAGCGAGGTGATGGCCACATACTTGAACGCGCCCATCAACAGCTCCGCAGCCGGTTGGCCGCGCCGCGACACCGCCATCACGATGGCGGTCCCGAGGATGCCGGCCATCATGATCAAAACGAACACCCCCTGCAACGGGCGTTGCACATCAGCGATCGCCGTTGGGTCCAGGTTGATCGAATCCGACTTCACCCACCACGTCATCGACGTCCGCAGCATGTCCCCCGCCGCCTGACCCGTCGACTCCGCGACCTTCCCGAACGCCGAATCAGCCGCCGCCCCCACCGCCGACGACACCGCACCACCGGCCGCACCAATCGGGTTCGCCACAACATTGCAAGCTGTCTTTGCGGTGGAGCCGACCCCAGGCACCGCGCCAGCAAGATCGCATGGACTAGGCATCGCGATTCTCCTTCTGTACGTAGTCGCGGATGTGCCTCACCACGTCGTGTACCCAGGAAGGCTGTTCACGGTGGTTGACGGAGAGTTGCTGTTGTCTGCGATCTTCCAGTCGCCGCCGGACCAGATGAGGGTGTCCGGGCCAGTCACGTAGGTACCGGGTGCACCGTTCACATTCGGAAATGCAATCTCAATCGTCGCTTGGTCAGGGGTGAACGAGTCGACCTTGAACCCGACGGTCCGAGCGACCGCTGTTTCAACATCGCGGTCGCTCGACTGCTGCTGGGAATCCCTCGCAGCGAGAAACTGAGACTGCAACGGACTCGCGAACACTGTCTGCTGTTCGAGGACTTGCTTATAGCCGGGGGCGTACAGCAGCCGAAACGTGATCTGTGCCGCGGCGAGCGCTGCTCCCTGTGGGGTGTGGGAGTAGCCGGCGGCTACGGGACCGTCGATGCGCAGTGGCCCGTCGACGGGGGAGAACGGCAGCTGCAGGCCGTGGACCACTTGGAAGTTCACGCCCGCCGGTGTGCCCGTGAGGTACTGCGGGTCGCTCGGTCGCCGGACCCCTGTCGTGGCCGGGTTCGGCGCCGCCGCGGTACCGGTCGTCCCGGACCCGCCCGGGGCAGCCTCTCCGGTCGGCGCTCTGGGTGGCGTGACCGCGCTGGTCTCGCCGCCACCACTGCCGGTGGTGAACACCACGATGAGCACGACGGCGACAAGCACCACCGCCACCCCTACGGCGGGCCACAGCCACCGCGGGTAGCGCCGGTCGGCGAACTCTCGGGTAGTGAAACTCACGGCGAACTCCTTGGCGATCAGATCGGAACGGGCACAAGTTGCTGGGAGAAAAGGGCACCTGCACAGCCCAGCAAACCGAGCCAGGTCAGGGAAAAGGCGACGACGTCGATGCGGGCCTCACTGCCCCGCGTCGAGGAACGCCGCGACGCCGCCGCTGACGGCGGAGGCGAGAAACAGCTGGGGAACGTGCGCCAGGCCCGACTGCCCGCCCTGGCAGCCGCGGTACGGAAAATCACCAAGGCTCCGGACCGCGGCTGCCGCCCACCAGAGCAGGGCAGCCACGCCGACAAGCAGCTTCAGCGCGACGAGTGCCGACATCGCTACTGGATGGAGTTGATCAACGCGGCGGCCGAGCCCGCCAAGGCGGCCGCACCGAACACCCACGGGGCGTGAGACAGGGCGTTCTTCGCGGTGTCGGAGCGGCCGCGGACGCCGATGCCCATCATGATGGCCACCGCAAGCAGGCCGCCGATCGCGGCGAGGCCGCAGGCCCATTTCAGCCAACCAAGAATCTGGTTACTGAACTTGTCCAGTCCGGGCGGGGCCACCGGTGCGGGGTTGGGTACCCCTCCCTGGGCGAGGTTGATGACCGCGTCGGCGGTGTGCAGCAGGTAGGACATGAGGGTGGTTCCTTTCAATTAGTGGGATCAGGAGACGTGCGGGAAAGCGGTCGGTTCGGTGTCGGCGTCCGGAGGCGGTTGTGCCCTGGCCGGGGGTGATGCCACCAAAGGGGTGACGGCTGTGATCAATGCGTCCACGACACCCGGCACGGTCCGTTCACTGCGGCTGGGGGTGGCATCCCCCCACGCCAGGGCTGCCACCCGGCTTGCCGGGTCGTCGAGCTCACGCAGCGACGGCCACCACGGCACCCGCACCACTCCGGCCAGGTTGGGTTCGGCCATGTGCAGGCGGTGCCGGACACTGCCCGGGGTTCGGTCGCCGCAGTCGGCGACCACCGCGAGGACCGGGGTGAGTGGCATGCGGGCGGCAAGGACCACGGCGGCCTGCACCGAGCTGGCGGTGGAGCGGCACACCAGCACATGCACCCTGTCCACGCCCTCGGCGGTGACGGTCCCGGCGTCGGCGGCCTGCAGCAGCGCCGCGACCACGGTGGCGCCCACACCGCCGGCCACACCACCCACCCGTGGCACCTGAGGGCCGTCGGAGGCATCGCGGGCGGTGACGCCGCTCGCCGGGTCTGGTGCTGGCATGAAGGGGTTCCTTCCGCTGGTCGTGGTCATTGCTTGCCTGCCTTGCCGGTGGGCCGGGCCACACCGACCAGGTCCCCGGTGCGGACGGTGGAGACCTTGACGACGTCCCCGGACTGGGGGGCCTCGGCCATCAGCTGGCGGTCCCCGACTTTCCCGAGGTACAGGGCCACGTGATGGGTGGGGGAGCCGTAGAAGATGAGGTCCCCCGGCTGGGCGTCGTTCCAGGCGTAGTGCGGGCCGGCTTGCCCGCCCTCCCACTCAGTGCCGGTGGGCTTGCCCACGTCGATGCCCGCCCGGGCGTAGGCCATCGACACCAGCCCGGAGCAGTCGAACCCCACCTTCTGGTAGTCCCCGAAAGAGTCGGCCACCCCGCCGTCGTGGATTCCGACACTCGGCCCGCCCGGGCCGCCGCCGCCCCACGAATAGCTCGTGCCCAAATACGACAGCGCCGCCGCGGCGGCGGTCGCCGAGGCCTGGTTGGGGAACGTCAACGTGCCCGGCACCTTGGCTTCGGGGGGCAGGGTCACGGTGACCCCGTTGGTGACCACCCCGATCGGACCGCTGCCACCGGCAGCCACTCCGGCACCTCCGGCGCCGGGGCAGCCCGCCGCCGGGGTCGCCGCCCCCGCGGTCGGGTCGCCGACCTTCACGCTCGGCGGAATCGGTGCCGCACCACTGGTCTGGGCATAGACGGAACGAGCGACGGTCTCCGCGGCGGCGTAGGCGCCGGGGTTGGCCGATTGCTGCACGGTTTGGGCGGCCACCGTCACCGGCATCTGCGCCCAGCCGGGCACCATCAGCAGCTTGGCGTAAAACTTCTGTGCCGCGATGGCCGGCGTCATCAGTTCTTCGAGAGAGCCCCACCACGGGTACTGCTGTTGGAATTCGTTCACCGACCCGTGGTCGTGGCCGACCCCGTCGTGGGGCAGCTGCAACGAGCGCGACACGTCTTTCTGGTCCGGTTCCAGGCGGGGGTCGGTGCCGTCGTTGGCGAGGTTGCGCAACCCGGACTCGGTCTGTGCCGTGGCCAGAGCCACGATGATCCCGTTCTCCGGCACGTTCATGCCCTTACCCGCACCGACGATGGCGTTCGCCACCGCCAGCTGCCCGGCGGTGAGCCCGCCGGCCCCGCCACCACCAGGAGTGGCGGGGTTCGCGACCAGCTGCGCATCTGACGCCGGGGCCGAAGGTGCCGGTGGCGGTGGAGTCGTGAAGTGCAGGGTTTGGTGAAGCCACGCCAGGGTCGGCGCGGTCTGCTGGTCGGCGTAGGCGGTGGCGTGCCCGGTGCCCGGCACGACCGCGGTCTGGTGCGGCACTCCCAGGCGCACCAGGGTGGCGGCCATCTCATCCTGCTGGGCCAGCGGCACCAACTCGGTGGTGCTGTTCGCCAAATACATCGGCGGGGCACCGGGGGTCGCGGACAGTGCGGGTGAGGCCTCGGTGTACCTGCCCGGGCACACCAGCGCGATGCAGTCGAGCAGAATCGCCGGGTCGGCGGTGGCCGCGACCTTCTGGTAATCGGTGGCGCCCGCAGCCTGCGCTGGCAGGGCACCCAGGTCGTAGGGTCCTGACCACCCCACGGCGGCCTGCAACCCGGAGTGATCCCCGGCCGCCGCGGCGGCCACGGCCAGGTGCGCCCCGGCTGAGTCGCCCCAGGTCGCCATCCGGGCTGGATCGCCACCCCACTGAGGGGCCTGCGACCGGGCCCACCCGATCGCGGCCCGCACGTCGTCGAGCTCGCGCGGCCAGCGTGGTCCGTTCATCGAGTACTCGATGTTCACCACCAAAAAACCTTGCGCAACAGCGTCTTTCGCCACACCGTCGAGCTCGTGGCGGTCACCGAAAAACCAGCCACCACCATGAATGGCGATGATCATCGCCCGGGGGGTGCTGCCCGCACCCCCACCCGCCGGGATGTACACATCCGCCGGTTGCGTCCCCCCGCTCGGCGCCGGGTACGCCAACGCCCGCACATCAACCTGCCCACCACCGCCGGCGGGGGGCTGACCACACGGTGGCGGCTCCTCGGAGCCAATTACGGCGAAGAGGATCAGCGCCATCACGAGGCCGCTCACAGCGGCGATGGCCACCAATGCTTTCCCCATCAGCCGGCACCGTTCGCGGCGATGTCCACTAGCCAGCGACCCTCACGCAAGACCACCTGCCGGGTTTCGCGGACCTGCTCCACCACCGGGGCACCACCCTCGGGGGTGATCACCCGGTTCGCGGTCACGATCACATAGGCCCCGGTCGCCGAGCGAGGAGCTTCCGGGGACACCAACGCCACCGGCGCCGAACACACCGCCGACTGGTGGGCGGCCACGATCGCCGCCCACGCCTTCGCCGACGTCGGGGCTGTCAACGGGTCGAAGTTCAACCACGCCCGCTCCGTCATCGCCGGATGCGCCAAGTTCTCCCGCGTCCCCAACGGAGTACGCCAGTCAAAGGCACACCACCGCGACAACCACGTCGACGCCGCCGCCTCCGGCGACCCCAACTGCCCGGCCGTAACCGGACCCGTAGGCGCCGGAGCCACCAACACAGACCCCACCGACGGCGGACCACTCGACAACGTGGTCGCCGGCCCCGGCTTCACGCTCGGTACAACGGAGACGGGTTCAGGAGACGATGCCGCTGGGGCTGGGTCTGGGGTGGTCGAGTTGGAACAACTCGCCAGGACTATCAGCAGAACAACCGTGAGCGCGTATTTCCACGGACCCGGCACGACCGCCACCGAGGCACCGGTCACCTCAGCAACGGCCGGCCGGCGCCAGAAGCCCCCACCGACCGGCGCCGAGAGCGCACCAACAGGACGACAAAACAAGCGGAACACCCCAATCCGACTGCGGCAGAGGACATACCTCACCCGAGGTGTCCTGGCACTATCCGCAGTCGGCGTCCCCGCGTGGACAGGGGAACCGATACTCCACCACGAGTGATGGGGCGCAGACGGAGAGTAGGTGACGCGGCCACTGATCGCAACAACGCTTGCGACTTCAACGACTCGCCTCGTGACGACGTCGCGGTAAGTGAGTGTTGCTGGGCTACGCATCGCCATTGGCTGCATACCCGGCTTACCTCCTCTCACTGGTCGTGCGTACTGGGCAGGTGGTTGAACGCCTGTGGGATATGGTTTGAAACCATACACCGCAATGATTCACCGCACTACGGCATACAGCCTGATTGAGGAGACGTCACAATGACCGAGACCGCAGGGAGTCAGGACCGAGGAGAGTTGATGCCGCGCAGTGGAGTACGGGGGTTTTCCCCGTCCGCTCTGCGCCAGGTGAGGGCGGCGGCGCACCTCAGTCCTGACGAGCTCGCTCGTCTTATTGGTGCGACACGCCAAGCTGTCGGCACATGGGAGCGAGGAGATAGCAAGCCGAGCCCCGTGATGCTTCTTGCGCTTTCAAATGCTCTCGGCGTACCTGCCGCAGACCTCGCACCAGTTCGCGAGGCTGATCTACGACTCGGTGATCTGCGTGCCTATGCAGGACTCACACAAGGCGCGGTGGCGAAACACGTCGCTACCTCCACGACAGCAATCAGCGACATTGAGCGCGGCTTTCGCCCAGTCGTCGACGAGCTTGTCGCGCCGCTGGCCGCGCTTTACGGCGTCACCCAGGACCGAGTCCGCTCGGTCTGGCAGCAGACGTATGACGCCATCACGACACGGCTGAACGCTCGAAAATAATTTCCGCAACTCTCAGCCTGCTGGCGTGTCGGACGCCGCTCTAGCAGTTAGCTATGCAACGGTTACCGGCATGGCCCAACCGCACAAGGGCGACCGTGACCTCATCACCGCCCGCGTACCGCACCCCGTCTTCCTCGCACTCAAAGAAGCCGCCGCTCAACGGGGCATACCGATGAGCCAGTACGTGGGCGATGCCATGTCGCTGCACTTCGGCCGCCCGGATCTCGTGCGTGAGCTAGGACAGGAGGTGTTGCCTCGATCGGCGTGATGTGAGCGGCTCAGCAGTCGCACTCGATAACTGCACATCCGCATCAGGTAGCCCCTAGAACGCCGAAAACCCGCCCTTGCAGGGGCGGGTTCGGATATTGCTAGGGCCGACGAGTTGGAAGCTCGCTGGCTTGGTGCTCTTCCCCGAAGGGACGTTGGCTTGCTGGCCTCGTCTGAGGGTAGCTCATACCCTGAAACCAGTCCATATCTGGATCAAACCAAACCCCCGCGTGTCGCTGACCGGCGGAAACGGCCGCCGCGCGGCCCAGTTGCCGCGTCACGGCCACCGGGCCGTCGCGACGCTCGCGATCCGCTGCCACCGCGGCCGTTGCTGCGCCGCCCGGTATCGCCGGGTGTGTATGCGGGAGTGCCGTGTTGGTGGTCCGCTGAGCGCTGGCTGCAGCATGTTGAGGGGGTTTACCGCAGACATTATCTGCTGGTGCGCCACCAGCTCGTGGCCACCACGGGTGGTGGTGTCTCGCTGTGCACTGTTCTGGCCGTAGCCGCTGGGCACGCGGCCGCGGCCGACTTCGGTACCGGCCGCAACAGCTGGCCCCTGGTCGGCCAGTCCGGGGCCGAGCAGGGCATGACAGCGACCACCGGGCGCGGGGAACGCACCATCAGCCGGGCGCGCACCTTCCTCCGCTTGGTTGGGCTTGCCACCGAAGTCCAACCAGGGCGCCAACGCACCCTGCTGGAGCGGTTGGACTCCGCCGAACGCGGCGACAAGAACCGTGGTTGGACCGCCGTGTACGCCCTGCACCACACCAGCACCCACCCTGTGGATAACCCTGTGAGCATCACCGCAGGTCAACCACCAGATGGCACCCCTCCACGCAGTGGTCTTGTCCCTAGCTCCTCTCTCGGAGAGGGGGTGGTTTCTACCGGCGCAAAGCACCCTTCGGGATCAGCGGACGGCGCTCCGCGCCGCACATCGACACGGGAGAAGGTTTCGGAGTGCGCGGGCGACCCTGGTGGGGTCGGGTTGGGGCTGAGCAAGACGCTGCGGGCTCATCCGGAGTGCCCCGGGTGGATTAGGCGGTACTCCCCCCACGCCTACGCAGCGGCACTCACCCGCTGGGCTCAGGCCGGCTGGACCGACCGCGACGTCATCCAACACCTCAACGACGTCGCCACCACCGGGTTCCGGGTCTATGACACACCCCACAACCCCGTCAAATACTTACTCGCCCTGCTTCACCGCGGCGACATCGGCGAACGCCCCACCCTCTGGCGCGACGCCCACACCGCCGCCGAAACCGCCGCCGCCGCCGAACGCAACGCCGCGGCACCCGCACAGCTCGCCGCCGCCACCGAAGCCCGCAACATCGGCCGGGCCGCGCTCAACGGCCCAGGGCGGGCCCAGGTCCGGGCAATCCTCACCGACCGACGCGAGTGGAGAGGACGGTGAGGTGTTCCTATTCGTCGAGGACCCGCATCGACACCACGACCCGAGCATCGCCAGTGTCCTCGTGCATGTATCGGCGGGCGTCGAGCTCCACCGACGCCCAGCCCCCACGCGTCGCGGGTAGGCGGACCACGATTGGTGACGGGGCAGCTGCCCGCGCCCCCAACCACGTGTGTGCCTCTAGGTGGGGGCGGTCCACAGGGTGGACTATCTGGGGCAAATAGGGGTCCGCTGGCCACTGCACGCCGGGCGCAGGCGGGGTCAGCCAGTGCATGAGGTGCAGGTCGGCGAGATCGACAACGGCCAGGGGCCGGTCGGAGTGGCTGAGCACGGCCACCAACAGGTTGTCCGCGGTGGGTTCTTCCGGGGTTGGGGGGTGGACGTCGGTGAGGTCGACCGTGACTCCCCGGAACGCCACGGGTGTGTCGCCGTCGAACTCGGGTCGCCCGCATACCAAATACGGGTGTTCGCCCTCGCCGAGCAGTGTTTCGAATACCAGCTCTTCGGTCGGTGCCTTGGTCATCCGAGCCCAGAGATTGGTAGCGCTGAATCGGGCCGGTACCGTGAGCGAACCGGAGTACTCGACCATGCTGAATTGCGCTTTGCGCAGCTCCAGCGGGGTGCGGGTGACATCGAAAAGTTGCCGGGTGGCCCGCCCCATTCGAGTGGCGATGTCCCATTCCCACCCGCCCGATGGCGGCGGTTCCGGCAACGGGCGCCCGTCGGGCGCCAGAGCGCACGCGACTGCGTAGATGTCGCCCAACGGGCCCAGTACTGGGGTTGCCTGCACCTGGTAGGACACATTGTGAATGGTAGAACTCAGGAACATGAGGGGTTTACCCGTCCGCGCTACCTTGCCGATAGCACCGGGCAAGACCCGACCCGCGGGCGGACGTACGCGGGACAACGACCGGCCAGTGGCCAAGCGAGAACCCACGACCACTTGATAGTCCCCGGGTACCTGAACATCGACAACCACCCACTGCTCATGGCCCGGCGTCTCGCATGTGTTCATCTGGGCCTGCATCACCACCCTCCCAGCCGGTCCCTGCTCAACGGTACCGGCTG
>JAABVA010001686.1_pt1 | contig 23204 bp, 20 predicted proteins | sample 5560331 | NCBI WGS metagenome assembly JAABVA01 (sample SAMN12812661, study PRJNA571458) | rock metagenome | isolation source: Antarctica rocks | place: Antarctica: Victoria Land, Mt New Zealand sud | collected 2016-01-07
CAACATCGCCGCACTGCACCACGTCGCCGACATCCCGCCAGGTGACCCGGCGGTGGCGATGCTGAAGGAGGCGCAGACGGTGCACCTGTACCGCCAGGACCGCGACGACGACATCGAAGCCGTCATCCGCCTCTACGGCCTGGACCCCGGCTCCCGGAACACGCTGGCGAACCTGGCCGACGGCCACCACCTGCTCAAGATCGGCAACCGGCGGGAGATCCACGTCGAGCACGTCCGGTCCCGCCTCGAACGGGGGCTGACCGACACCGACGAGGCGATGGTCGCCGCCGGACGGGACAACGGCCGGGGCAGGGGCCGGTGAGCCTGACCGGGCAGACGCTGGGCCGGCAGGACCAGGGCGCACCACTGGTGTCCTGGCGGGTCCGGGCCAACATCACCATGGGCCTGCTCGCCGGCAGCGCCCTGCTGGCCTGGCACGCCGCGGTGTTCCTCACCGCCGACGGCGTCGGCCTGACCGACCTGAGGACGACTGCACGGGCGTTGCTGCACGGCCGGCCGCTGGCCGGCCTGGCCGGCGCGCACCCGGCCAGCGCCACCCGCACGCTGGCGGTGTGGGGGGTGCTGCTGGTCGTGCTGTTCGCCGGCTTCATCGCCTGGGCGTTCACCTTCGGGGCATGGCGCGCGCGGCGCCGGCGCGGCAAAGGCTTCGCCGACAACAGCCAGATCCGCGACGGCCTCGGGGTGGCCCGGGTGCGGGCGAGCGCCGCGCAGACCCGACCCGGCCTCACCGCCGCCGAGCGCAAGCGGATCCCGATCGAGCAGGTCGGGCTGCCGCTGGGCACCTCCACCACCGGCGAGCCGGTCGTGCTGAGCCTGGAGGACCACGCCGTGGTCATCGCCCCCACCGGAGCCGGCAAGTCGGTGGAGGTGATGATCCCCGCGGCGCTGACGGCGCCGGGGGCGCTGGTGGTGACCTGCACCCGCGCCGACATCCTCGACGTCATCGCCCAGACCCGCGCCGCGGCGACCCGCACCGATGCAGGCCGTAACGCAGTTGATGGCACCGGCAAACCCGCGCAAGGTGTGGGTGTTCGACCCGCTCGACCGGCTGGGCTGGCCCGAGCCGATGGTGTGGAACCCGGTCGCGGGCTGCCGCGACGGGCAGACCGCGGTCTCCCGCGGCCTGGCGTTCGCCGCTGGCCTGGGCGCTGATGACAGGTCCTCGACCAACAGCAGCTTCTTCAGGGCCAACGCCGCCTCCGCGCTGACCCGGCTGCTGCACGCCGCCGACCTCGACGGGCGACCCATCGCCGACGTCATCGCCTGGGCGGTACACCTCGACGACGGCGCCGAGGAGGCCCAAGAACTTATCCGGCTGTCCACCGACTCCCAGGCCGAGCCGCTGTGGGCCGGGATGCTGCGTTCGGTCGCGACCGGCGCCGAGGAGACGGTGTCCTCCTCCCGGCAGACCCTGGCCCAGGCAATCGAACCGATGGCGCTGCGCAGCGTGCTGCGCTGGGTCACCCCCCGCGACGGTGTGGCCGTCTTCGACGTCGCCCGGTTCGTCGCCGGAACCGACACGTTGGTGCTCGTCGGCGACGCCAACGCCTCGACCAACGTCGCCCCACTGTGCGCGATGCTGCTCCAGGAAGTCGTCGACACCGCCAAGACCATCGCCGCCAGGCTGCCCGGCGGCCGGCTGGACCCGCCGCTGCGCCTGGTCGGGGACGAGATCGCCAACGTCGCCCCGCTGCCCAAACTCGTCGAGCTCGCCACCGACGCCCGCGGCTTCGGGATGCAGCTCGTGCTCGCGTTGCAGTCACTGCCCCAGGCGCGGCGCCGGTGGGGCGCCGACGGAGCGAACACGCTGCTGGACAACATGCCCGCCGAGATCCTGCTCGGCGGCATCACCGACCCCGACACCCTGCGCCGCTACGCCACCCTCGTCGGCGACGTCGAGCTGACCCGCGCCACCACCAGCTACGACCCCGACACCGGACGCGCGACCGGCGCGAGTGAGCAGCAGACCGACCGACGGGTGCTGCGCGCCGAGGAAGCCCGGCAGATCCCCGCCGGCCACGGGCTGCTGATTTACCGCAACCGCCCCGCGGTGCTGCTGCGCCTGACCGCCTGGTTCGACCGCACCGACGGCAAGACACTCGACGACCAGCGCCGCACGACCCAGAACCGGCGGCTCGCGGCAGACGCCGGTGCCGGGTGAGCCAGCACCCGGACCCGGCCGGTACAGATCCCCTCGCCACGCTCGGCGCGCTGGCCGGGCGGCTCACCGAAGCCGAGTCGCTGATGCGCTCCGTGGCTGTCGGAGCGGCACGTGAGACAGCCGCCCTCACGGCCGCGTTGAACAAGCTGACAGCCCGGGTCGACGGGCTCAGCCCGCAAGCAGCCAAGGATGTGGCCAAGCCCGCGGCGTGGGCGCAGACCGCCACCGCCACGGACTGGACCGAGCTCGCCGGCTGGGTCGACTGGCTCGCCAGCGCCTATGACCTGCAGCCCTCCCGGGCGGTGCTGCCGTGCTGGCCCGCGCACCCCGGGGCCGTCGAAGAGCTCGCGGCGCTGCGCACCGCATGGCGCGAGGCCAGCACCGCAGCCCGGGCCAAGGAACTCAACCACGAGCTGGCCGACTGGCACGACCGGGTTCACCGCTGCCTGCCGCGGCTACGGGAGGCGTTCCAGCAAAGAAGCTGCCAGGACAAGCACAACCGGCCCCGCCCCGGGCGACCCACCGACCCCGACCTGCTGCTGGACACCTCCCGGGCTGGCGCGGCCCCACCCGCACCCACCGACTGACACAGCCGCCTCCGCCGGTTCCGCCGCCGCCCACAACCAGCCAGGCGACAGCCCGTCCCGCAGGCGTGTTACAGCCGGGGTCCTCGGTTGTGCTGCCGCCGGCGAACCTCGTCCTCCCGCAACGCGGCCGCGCGGCGCTGCGCGTCTTGTGCCGACCCCTCGCCGGCGGCGTCGGTGCCACCGGGGGTCGCGGAGGAAAGGTCCCGCCCGGTCAGCGCCACCCACCGCTTGAGCAGCTCGCGCTCCTCCAGCTCGCTGATCCGCCCGGCAGCCCCCTCGGCGGCAGATGCGTCCCCGGGTCCGGCCGGTGCCGTGCCCGCCTTGGCCGGCAGCTGCGCCTTGATCTCGGCCCACGTTGTCGCCGCCCGCCGGGACGGCTGAGCCCCCGGCGGCGTCGGCGCACCGCCCAGGTCGTCGTGCACCGGCCGGTCGTTGGCGTTACCGGGCCGGGTCCGGGCCTGCTCGGCGAGGGCGGCGATGACCCGCCTGGCCCGCTGCACGTCAGTGGCGGGGATCCCCCGCTCGTGCGTGTCGGCCGGGGTTTCGAGCTGGTCGCGGCCGGCGAACAGGAGCACCTTGTCGCGGTGCCGGCTGGTGGCCACGTGCAGCCCGGGTTCGTCCATCCCGGCGGCGTGGACCAGCACCGTGCCGCCCTGCCGCGTCCCGCCGGGCAGCGCCCAGTCCGCGGCGACGGTCAGCCCCTCGGCCTTGTGACCGGTCATCGCATAGCCCAAGCTCAGGCCGCCGCCGGCGACGAACTCCGGGGACAGCCGTGCCCGCCGGGTGTCCAGCCCGTCCTCGCCTTGCTGCTTCCAGGCGACCCCCACACTGCCGTCAGCGTCGATGTGTTCGACGATGCCGCGGTAGCCGTTGAGCACGTCGGGGCCTTCGTGCATCCGCTGCGCCCGGTCGTTCAGCCGGACCAGCACATGGTCGCCTTGGCGCAGCCGCAGGCTCCGCCCGGCCTTGACCTCGAAAGGGTGTTCGGGGCCGAGCTCGCCGGCAGCGGCCCGGACCGCCTGCGCCGCGTCGTTGAGCCGCTCGACGGTGTCGTTGGCGGCGGCGAGCATCACCACCCCCCGCATCTCCGCATGCGCATCGGGGGCGCCGGCCCGCTGGACCATCCAGCACGCGACCATCGCCGTCACCGCCTGCTCACCGGTTTCGGTCGCGACCAGCCGGCCCCGCCCGGCCCAGCTGGACAGCGCCTGGGTGTACCGGCCGTCGCGCCACGCGGCGATCGCCGCCCGCTCGTCCTCGCTCGCCTGCCGCCGGTTCTCGGTCAGCTCCATCCCGCCGACCAGCTGATGCACCCGGGCGAACAGCGACCCGCAGCCCACCCCCCGCAGCTGCTTGGGGTCCCCGACCTCCACCAGCTTGGTCCCCGACCGGGCGGCAGCGGTGTAGAGGGCAGCCCGGTCCCGGTCGTCGGTCAGGTTCGCCTCGTCCAGCACCAGCACATCCACCCCGGCCAGCCCAGGCAACGCGGCGTCGCGCTGCGCCTGGCCCAACAACCCCGGGTCGGTGATGGTGCCGCCGGCCAGTGCCGCCCGGGCCGCGTCGCCGACACCGATCTCGCGGACCCACTGCGCCACGGTCCGCGAATCGATCCCGGTCTCGAGCTGCAGGTTCTGCGCCGCCACCGCCGCCGTCGCCGCCCCAGCCACCATCAAGCCTTCGGCTTCCCAGGCGGTGCGGGCAGCGCGCATCAGCGTCGTCTTGCCGGTCCCGGGCGGCCCCAGCACCGCGTCGAGCATCCGGTCGCTGGTCACCAGCCGCTCCACCACAGCCGCCTGCTCGGCGGACAGGGCGAACCCCTGCCCGGCCTCAACCGCCGAGCGGGCCAGCGCCGCCGTCCCGGCGGTCACCCGCGGCCCGCCCCGACCGGGCCGGGAGGCAGCGGCCGCGGTCAGGATGACCCGTTCGGCGGCGACGACGTCGGCGGTGGTGAACCGCGCCGCGTTCGCCATATGCCCGGCGCCGATCTGCCGCCGCGCCGCGTTACCCGCCCCGGCCAGCACCTGCCCGTCCTGGCCCTGCTGCTGCCCGGCGGCCGGCTCGAGCCCGGCAGCCGGTGCGACGGTCTGCCGGGCGCCGGGCGGGTCGGGCAGCGGCACGATCCCCGCCGCGCCCAGCGCCCGGTCGCAGAGACCCTCGACCTCGGCCACGTCGGCCGCCCCGGCGGGGAGCGCGTCGGCGACCGCGGCCAGGGCATCGACCCGGGTGAACCGGCGCCGCCCCGAGGTCAGCCCGCGCTCGGGGTCGGTCAGCCTGCCCACCACGTCGGCCAACAGCCGCTCCTGGTCCTGCTGCTGCTGGTTCTGCTCGGCCGGCTGCCCGCCGCCGTTCGCAGGCCCCGGCAGGGCGGCGGCGGCCAGCCGGTCAGGGTCCACGCCCAGGGTGCGGGCCTCGGCCTGCCAGATCGAGCGCAGCGTGGCATCCGGTGCCGCGGTTGCTTCGGTCTTGTCGTGCCGGGTCTGCGCCGCCGCCAGGTCCTCCGCCCGCCGGGTCGCCAAAGCGGGGTCGAACCCCAGGTCGCGCAGCATCGCCTCGATCGACGCGCCCCGCTTGGAGAACGCCCGCAAAGTGGCGTCCGGGATGGCGGCGACCTCCCACGCCCCGGTCCGCTCCGACCGGGCGAAGGTCACGCCGAACTGCTCGGCCAGCCGGCGGCGGACCAGTGCCTTGAGCACATGGTCCGCCGCCGGGGCGTGGCGCATCAGGTCCCGGCCGCCGGCCGCGACCGTCGACCAGCCACCATCCGTGCCGCGGGTCATGTTCGCGACCGTGACGTGCACATGCCAGTGCGGGTCGCCCACCACCCGCTCGCCGACCGGCCGGGCGGCGCGGTGCACCATCGACCAGCCCAGAAACCCCGACCCCCGCACGGTCTGGGCGCTCTTGCCCTCGCCGTGGTGGCCGCGCATCCCGTACGCCGTCTGCGCCTCCAGCCAGTCGAACGTCGCCCCCACACCCGCGGTGTAGAGCTGCTCGACCGCGGCGGCGGTGGTCTCGTCGGCGAACGCCAGCAGCAGGCTGTGCGACTTGGGCAGCGTGAACGACACGTCATAACCCAGGTTCCCGACCACCCGCCGCCGCGGCACCAGCCGCTCCACGCCCTTGCCGTCCGGCCCGGGCACCGTCCTGGTCTCGGTCAGGTTCCCCACCGCGGCCGCGTACACCCCGGCGCCCCACACCCTCTCGACGTCCAGGCCGGCAGCATCCGCGATCCGCCCCGCGTCGTCGGCGCGCAGCACCGCGGCGTCGCAGTCGTTGACCACCGCACGCACCGCACGGCCGTACGCCCGGCCCACCTTCACCGACCCGAACAGCGCCTCCGGGTGCACCCCCCGCGCCACCGCCGCTGCCTCCACCGCATGGACCAGCGGCGCCAGCGCCGCCTTCGCGTCCTCGAACACGGCCAGCTTGGGCTCCACCAGCCGCTCGCCAGTACGCGGGTCCAAACCGGCCATCAACGCCCGCGCCGCGTCGAACTGGCCCTCGTCCAGCACCGACCCCGCCGCGATGCCGACCTCGGCCAGCCCCCGCCCCGTCCACACCAGCGGCCGCTCAGAGCCGTCGGCGTGATAGCTGAACCGCGCCTGCTCCACCCCCGGCCGGCTGCACCCGTGGTGCGCCGTCAGCCGGTACTCCACCTGCGCCGCAGCAGACCCGATCGGCGTCACATACGCCACCCGCCCCACCCCCTCGGCGCTCGTGCCGGGCAGTTGAGCTCGTATCTCCGGCAGGAGATACCTTAATGCACAGTCAGTTCACAGTCAGTTCACAGTCAGTTCACAGTCAGTTCACAACCAGCTCCGTGGCACTGGCTTGGCAGCTGCCTGTTGTGCATGAAAAGGGCGTCACAGTAGAACGAACTGTGATGTGGAGGGGGGGTGGGGTTGTTGGCCAGTGCGCGTGAGATCCGAGCCGCGGTACGAGCACAGCATGCTCAGCAGGTCAGAGGGCGGCAGGACGCGGCGCTGGCTGTAGCCGCAGCCTGGGACAAGGCCGAAAAAGCCCGCGAGCGGCTGGCCGCCGCCGAACGCCGAGCCGGTGCCGCCGTCACAGCCGCGACCGCGCAGCTGCCGCTGGCAGACCTAGCGGCGCTCGCCGGGGTACCGATAACTGATCTACGTCGACTGGTGCGCCTCGGCAAGGACGCGACGGCACCAGAACAACCCGGTAGCGCTCCGGAGCAACCCGAGCCGGCCGCCGAACCGCCAGCGACTGTGCACTGAACGCGCCGCACGGCCGTCAGCGGCCAGGGTGCGTCGCAACACGAGGTGCGCGCAGCCTCGCCTCACGGCGGGCCGGCCACCGGCTTCTCTTCTCCGCGGGCTGCCCGTTCACTGAGCCGCGGTGCTCGTCGTGACGGTGACGGCCTGCCCGGCTCGACGACGAGAGCCGGGGTGGGGGTGGGATCGAAGCAAACTAGGCAGCAGCCGGGCCGGGATGCCCTCGCGGCGGCGTAGCCGCCGCACGCCGGCCGCGCTGAGCACCTCCCCGAACACCGCAGCGGCGGTCGCGTCGGTCGCGACCTCCTCGCGCCGGGTGACCGTGGCAATCCCCGCCGTCATCACCACCGCGCCAGCCATCGACAAGGTGAGCAGCAGGTCGACAGCCGCTCCGGAGCCGCGCAGGGCCGCGTAGCCCGCTGCGAACACACCCGCTGCTGAGGCCGTGCCGGCCAGGGCGCTGCCGGCCAGCAGCCCCGCCGGCATCTGCAGCCGGGCGCCTTCCTGGTGACGAAGCGCATGGCCGAGCTCGTGCGCGATCGTCCACGCCCGTTCAGCCGGCACCGCGGTCACCAGGTCCCGGCTGAGGCGCACCCGGACCGGACCGGCGGCGCCGGCCGTCCCCAAAAAAACCCGGCTGTCGTGCCGCGCGCGAGTAGCGATCTCCAGCACCGGGGTAGGGTCCAGCGCCCGGCCGGCCGCAGCCGCCCGGGCCGCGATCTGCTCGTACTGCTCCCGCAGCCCGGCAGGCACCTCGCCAGCTGGGGAACCGCGGTCCTGGGGCACGGTGCTCGCTCACCACTCGTCAGGCGGACTGCGGCACAGTCCAGCTCGGGTTCAATTTTCCCCGAGCCGCCTCGCTCGTAGGGCCGGTACTGCCTGCACCGGCCGGTCGACTGTGGCCGGCCAACAACTGACGCTGACATGCTCTCGTGCCAGCCTCAGCACAGGCCGCCAGCGGCACGCCGGCGCCGGCGTCCGCCGTCCGGCTCCCGTGGCACCGGCCACGTTGTGATCACAGACGCCGTTGGGTTACTCGGCGGTGCTCAGGTCAGGATGTGCGGTAGTTCTGGTTGGCGGCCTCAAGCATCTCGGGACTGAGGGCCGCCTGGGTCGTCGGCAGCCCGGCGGAGATGGCATGTCGGTCGGCGACGGTGAGCAGCCGGCGAAGCCGGCCGGCGACGGCGTCTTTGGTCATCGGCGGGTCAGCCAGAGCGCCGAGCCGTTCCAGTGACGCCTGCGGATGCTGCAGCCGCAGGCGGCCCGCGACCAGCAGGTGCTCGACGGCCTGCTCCTGCAGCAACGCCATCGCCGCCTGCACCCGCAGGACCCCAGCAGCCGCCGCGTGCGCCGAACGGCGCCGGTTGGCGGTGTCGAAGTTCGCCTTGCTGCTCGCCGTGACACGCACCTGGTGGCGCCGCTGCCGCTCCTGCCAGGCCAGCACTCCTTCGGGGGCTCCCAGCTGGGAAAGCAGTGCCTCGATCGATTCGCTGTCGCGGACCACGACCCGGTCGGCGCCGTGTACCTGCTTGGTCTTGGCGACCACACCGATGCGCCGGGCGGCGCCGACGAGCGCCAGCGCCGCCTCGGGTCCAGGACTAGCGATCTCAAGCGTTGACGCACGCCCGGGTGCGCTCAGCGAGCCGTGCGCCAAAAAGGCACCCCGTAGAACGGCGGCGGCGTCACAGCTGCCTGCCGTGACCACCGTCGCGGGTAGCCCCCGCACGGGCCTGCCAGCCTGGTCGATCAGGCCGGTGCGCCGGGCCAGCGCCGCACCGCCGGTCGCCACCCGCAGCAGGTACCGCGGACCGGCATGCACCCCGCCGGCGGGCAGCACACTGACGCCGGCGGGGTGACCGTAGAGCTCGCTGATCTCCCGGCGCAGCCGGCGGGCGACCATCCCGCTGTCGAGCTCGGCTTGGATGAGCACCCGGCCGTCGGCCAGGTGCAACCCGCCAGCGAAACGCAGCAGGGCTGAGAGCTCCGCCCGGCGGCAGCACGCCCTTCCCGCGGGCAGCCGGCTCAGCTCGTCCTTGACCGACATCGTCACACCGGCCATCGACAACAACTCCTCAGCTCAGCCAGACAGGACACTACGGAGCGCGACAACGTAGGGCTCCGCCCGTGAGACCGGTCCTGTCCCCCCGGCGGCATCGAGCAGCCCCCAACGGCGAAGTCGCGTCAGCTCCGCCTGTCGGGGCAGGCGCCAGCCCGGTAAGGCAGGTGTGGCCGCGGCGGTGCAGTGCGCTGCCGGCGTTCCCGGACAACAATCAGCCATGAGAACAGTCCTGGTCGGCGCAACCGGAGGCCCCTGCCATATGGCGGACAGCCAGCAGCGCCGGCGGACATTGCGGCGCGGCGGCGTCGGGGTTGGCAGCCTCGCCGCTGTCGGTCTGCTGGCGGCGTGCGTCCCAGCGGGCTACGCCAACTACTCACCGGCGGCGGGCCGGCCGGCGACCCCCGCCGAGGCGCTCACGGTAGCTGCTGCTGTGCACAGCAGCCCGCTGACAGCCGGCGCCGGCACCCGGCCCTACCGGGTGGAGGCGATCCGGCTCTCGACGGGCACCCCGGGGTACGCCTTCGCCACCATCGACCCGACCACCCCGCAGCTCGACGGCGCCGCCGTCGCGCTCCGCGCCACCCCGACCACGGGTGGAGGCTCTACTTGGCGGGTGTTCGACATCGGCAGCCGGCACGTCGGCTGCTCGGCTCCTCTCGCGGTGCGCAGCGAGTTCGTACTGCACTGCTAGCTACTGCCAGGTGTTGCGGTGAGCTTCCAGACCAGTTCGGGGGTGGGCCGGTACTCGCTCGAGGCGTGCGGCGTTTTCGCTGCTCCTGCGCAGTCAGCGGTGACCGGACGCCGGGGGACCAGCCGCGGGTATGGTCGCGCCGGTTGTCCTTCGTCGTCCCCACCTTCCAGGCAGTCCGCGACTGGTGTCTGAGAACGCAGCCCGAAAACTGGGACGTCCCAAGTGCTGCGGTTCACCGATCAGGCCGGCGGGATGACGAGTAGCGCCCGCCTGTCGTTGGGGAGCGGGCCCACCGACATGAGATCGAGATCGACATGAGAGCGAGTGCGAATCCCGCGACCCGGGGCACGCCGGACGACGCGGCAGGTGGCGTCTGGCCAGGCGTCGGCGCGATCCCGACGGCGGTACGCCCCGAGTACCGCGTCGAGGCATTGGCCAAGGGTCTGCGGATCCTGTCGCTGTTCACCGAGAACCGCCCCACCTGGCGGGTGAGCGACATCGCGCCTGCTGTCGGTATGCCGCTACCGACGGTGTACCGCGTCGTGATGACCCTGACCGCCGAGGGCTACCTGGATCACCTGCCCGGCGGCGACTACCGGCCCGGAGCCGCCGTGCTGACTCTGGGCACGGCAGCCTTGGGCAGCCTCGACCTGGTCCAGGTCGCCACCCCCAAGCTGCGCGAACTCGCCGAGGCGACCCGCGAGACGGTCAACCTTGCGGTGCTCACCGCAGACCGGGTGCTCTACCTGGTCCGGCTGCGCAACTCCGATCTGGTCACCGCCAACATCCAGGTCGGGTCGACGCTGCCCGCCGTGCACACCTCGATCGGCAAGCTGCTGCTCGCCTACCTCGACGAGGATGACCTGACCAGCCGGATCGACACCGGCTCCTTCGCCGGCAACGCCGGTCCCAACGCCAAGCGAACCCTCGACGAGCTCCGCGGTGAGCTGAGCAGAATCCGGGCCGACGGGTGGGCCCTGCAGGACGAGGAGCTGGCCTTCGGGCTTCGTTCGGTCGCCGCGCCGGTCCGGGACACCTGCGGTGCGGTGATCGCCGGCGCGAACATCGCGGTGCAGGCACGCGACTGGTCCACCCGGCGCATCGTCCGCGAGCTCAAGCCACTGCTCGCCAAGACCTGCGTCGACCTCTCCCACCTGCTCGCAGCCACCGAGTCCTGACGACAGCGGCCGCGGCGGGAGCAGACACAGCCAGCGGTAGCGACCAGCGCCGCAGCTTGTGCTCTCCCGTAGGCCGGCCAGCACGACCGTTTACGAGCTGTGCGTTACCTGGGTAGTGCAGGACCCCAGGTGGTGCAGCATCTACGCGTTCCGGGGCGCTCGCCGGGTCCAACTCTGGTCAGCTGATCTTGGTCGCGCAGGGCGGCGCCGAGCGCGGTGCTGAGCTCGGTGCCGAGTCTCGCCGTCGGTCAGCACTGTGTCTCGGGCTGTCGCCGGCAGCGCGTCGTAGGTGCAGCCGGCGCCAGCGAGCGGTGCTGGCGCTGCCAGCCGGCCGGTACGTAGCGCACGACGCGCTCGTTGCGCCCGGCTCGGATCAGGGTGTCGACGGTGGGGGAGTGGCGGGCGGACTGCGCAGGTGTCATCAAAGCCAGGCGACGTAGCAGCCGAGCTTGCCGGTGTCCCCTGGCTGGCTGTGGCCGCAGCCCTGTCGGCGAGCCGGTGTCGGCCGCCCAGCGCGGGCAGTCACGACCTTGTCAGGACGGGGCGTGCTACCCGCCAACGTCTCGAACACCTGTTCGCACCACCCCGGAGGCTATGTGCTGAGGCGGACCCTGCCGCGGGCAGATGAGCACGCCTCAGGAAGGTCACTCGGTGCGACTGGTCCGCAGCTTGGCCCGCCCAGTCTGATCTGGCCCCACCGGTCACCCTGGGCCCAAGTCAGGTTGACACAACCAGCTGGCCGTACCGCCATGCCGGCGGCCCGGCCAGTTCGCGGCGGAGGGCAAGTCGTGCATCGGATGCAATACGCATTGCTTGACTTAACATAATGCCAATTATCGGCGATCGTGTTTGTGCAGGTCAGGGGGTGTTTCGACCTCCGGGCGGTAAATCACCGCCGTCGCTTGTGCGCGGTCACGAGTGAGTGAGCGGTGCCGTAACGGGCGGCGGACCGAGCAAGGCGTGAGCTCCCACAAGCAGCGGTGGCAGGCCGAGTGCCGCACACACCGGCAGGATCCCGACGGCGGTAGCGGCAGCACCTACCGCTGCCGCACCCGCGGCCTCCGTGGCGACCAGCGCGCCCATCAGCAAGCTCAGCGCCGACGCCCTGACCCCGCTCGGCAACAGCGGGCTCACGACTACGTTGGCTGGGGCGATCACGGCGAAGAGGAGGCCGGCAGCGGCGAAGACGAGCACGAGCAGCCCAGTCCTCATCCCTGCGCCCTGGCCGCCCGGGCCGAGGCTGAGCACGACGAAGCAGCCCGTCAGTACCGCGCCACCGACCAGCGCGAAGGCGGCGGCCCAGCGCAGCAGCAGCGCTGGATCGTTTCTGGTGGGGACTGCCGCGGTGGCGGCGATACTCGCCGCTCCCGCGAGGGCAACCAGCACCCCTACCCGTGCAGGACCAGCGGTCAGCACTCGCAGCACCAGCGGCGCGGCGACCGCAACAAGAGAGGTCGCAGCCAGCAGCGAAGCCGTCACCAGCAGCACCGCGCGAACGATGACCGGGTCGCACCGCAGCGCCCGCCACCCCTCCAGCAAAGAAGCGACTCCCGCGGAGCCTTTCCGCGGCGCCGATGCCGCTGGCAGACCGGCCACCAGCACCGCGGACACGGCGAAGGAAACGGCGTTCACCAGCAACGCCTCTTGCTCACCGAGCACGGCGAGCAGCACACCGCCGGTCACGTAGCCGACGGTCAGGGTCAGATCCTGGGTAATGCTGCTCAGAGCCCCTGCTGCCGGGAACAGCGGCGCAGGGATGATCTCCGGGCGCAGAGCGGAGCGTGCCGCCTCAAACGGAGGAGTGGCGAGCCCAGCGCAGAAGACCACCCCAAGCAGCACAGGAACCGGCAACGGCACCACCACCACCGTGAACGCCACAGCACGGGCCAGATCGGCTACGACCATCACCCGTCGCCGCGGCCAGCGTTCGCTCAGGCTGGTCAACAGCTGCCCAGGACCCAGCCACGGCACCAGCGAGGCGGTCGTCACCAGACCGGTCGTCGCCGCCGACCCGGTGCGGGCGTAGACCAGCACCGAGAGCACCAAGCGCGCCGACCAGTCGCCGATCTCGCTGATGAGCTGCGAGGCCCACAACCTACGAAAGGCAGGCACGGTCAGCGGGCGCGCCAACTCAGCTGCTCGACCGCGGACCGTCTCAACCTCCCCGCCGGTTCAGCCGGGCCTCCCGCAGCCCCGGCACCGCGACAGTTACCCCCTCGCCTCGGGGTCACTCAGGTCCAGCGGTTGCCGCGCATCACGCGTCCTCCCTTCGGGCAGCAAAGGTCAGGCTCGGGCCAACTCAGGTCCAGCGGTTGCCGCGCATCACGCGTCCTCCCTTCCAGCAGGTGTCAGGCTTCGGACTCACTCAGGTCCAGCGGTTGCCGCGCATCACGCGTCCTCCCTTCAGGCCGGCGTCAGGCTTCGGACTCACTCAGGTCCAGCGGTTGCCGCGCATCACGCGTCCTCCCTTCAGGCAGCACAGGTCAGGCTCGGACTCACTCAGGTCCAGCGGTTGCCGCGCATCACGCGTCCTCCCTTCCAGCAGGTGTCAGGCTTCGGACTCACTCAGGTCCAGCGGTTGCCGCGCATCACGCGTCCTCCCTTCAGGCCGGTGTCAGGCTTCGGACTCACTCAGGTCCAGCGGTTGCCGCGCATTGCAGTTCCTCCATTCGGGCGAACCTTCTTCTTGCTTGACCGACCGGCAGACTGAAGAGTTGGTTCTCCTCGCGCGGTCCGACTGGGCGATAGGTGTTGTGAACCGTTGACAACGCTGCTGACCGCCATGTCACACTGGGCTCCTTGAGACTCGCAGCGCGTCACCTCCCTCGGAAAGATTAGGTCGGGTAGATCAAGTGACCGGTTCGGCTCGCGTGGTGGGCGCAGCGCCCGCTCTTTCGTGGGCCCGGTTGGGGCTTCTCGCCCCGCGCAGCTGGGCGCTGTGGCAGCTGCCAGCAGCTACCCGCGTCCTGGTGCTCCTGGTTACGGCGCTCGCAGCCGCCTCGGGTTCGGCAGCGGTCTGGGTGACACCGCCGCGTGGCCACGACCTGTTGCTGTTCGCCGTGCTGCTCGGCGCGGCCGCGGTCTCTGTGGAGGCAACCCGGCGCATCCCCGAACCGGCCGGGATGAACGCCAACGACATGCTGGGTGCCTGGTGGGTCGCGATAGCGGCGCTGCTGCCCCCGGTGTACGCACTGCTCGCCCCGGTGCCCGTGATGGTGCTGCTCCAGTGGCGGGTACGGCGCACCGCCTTGTTCAAGGCGGTCTACTCGACGGCCGCGATCGGGCTCGCGCACGGCGCCGCATCGGTGCTGTTCCACGCCTTACCCGGCGGATGGACCAGCTGGGCGCTGCTGCCCCACGACCCGGTGCCGCTGACGCTGGCCTTGCTCGCGACGGCGGTGCTGGCAAAGACCCTGAACGCTGGGCTGGTCGGGCTGGCGGTCAAGACCGCCGACCCTGAGGCACGCTGGGCCAGCGTCTTCGTCGTCGACCACGGCCAGCTTGAGATCACCGAGGTGTGCGCCGGTGTGCTGACCGCCCTCAGTGCCGGTCTGAGCCCGCTCCTGGTGCTGGTCGGGTTGCCGCCGGTGCTACTAGCGCAGCGCGGCATGCTCTACGCCCAGCTGAACGCAGCCGCCCGCACCGACACCAAAACCGGACTGCTCAACGCCCTCACCTGGGAACGGGAAGCAGCCGCCGAACTGTCATCGCTACGCCGCCGCCGACTGCCGGCCTCGGTGCTGCTGGTGGACATTGACCACTTCAAGCAGGTCAACGACACCCACGGGCACTTGGCCGGTGATGACGTCCTTCGTCGCGTGGCGGACGTCCTTCGCGCCCAGCTGCGCAACGAGAAGGACCTGATCTGCCGTTTCGGCGGCGAGGAGTTCGCCGTGTTCCTGCCCGGACTCGACGCGGTTGGGGCACCGATCGCCGCCGAGCGACTGCGCCGCGGCGTCGCCGAGTTGGTGACCCCGATCGGCGGCGAGCTCATACAGATAACCGTGTCGGTCGGCGTGAGCGTCGCCGACCCGGTCACCGCACCCGACGCCAGCGTTCCCGAGCTGCTCGCCGGCGCCGACCTTGGCCTCTACCAGGCCAAGAGCGCAGGCCGCGACCAGGTCCGGCTCCTGGGCCGCTCCGACCGGCGCACCCGGCTCACATAACAGCCGCCGTACCGGCCAGGGTGGCAACGTTCCCGTCCTGGGCCGTCGACGAGTGATCCCACCGGGCCGGCCGCCTCCGAGCTGCTCGCCGCCCTGTTCCTCGCCGGCCACCTGGCCGGCGTCGACCTGGCCAGCGCCTACAGCTGGCTCCAGTCCGAGCTGAACCCGACCCCGGTCGCGACGCTGGAGCGGGCCGGCTACCCCGCCCTCGCCCGCTCACTGCGGGCAGCATGCAACCCCCGGCCGAGACCCGGGGGTCGGTGCTGTTCACCGCCCGCACCGCCCTCCGGTGCCTGCGTGACCCGCAGATCACCGCCTGGACCACCCAACGGCCCGGGCTGAATCGGTTCGACCCGGCGGCCTTTCTCGGCTCCCGGCAGACGCTGTACCTGCTGAGCAAGGACGGCGGCGGCCCGGCCGCTCCGCTGGTCGCTGCCCTCACCGACCGGGTGCTGCGGTGGGCGGTCAACGCCGCGCAGGACCGCGGCGGCCGGCTCGACCCGCCGCTGCTCGCCGTCCTGGATGAGGCCGCCAACGTGTACCGCATCGCCGACCTGCCGCAGCTGTACTCCCACCTCGGCTCCCGCGGCATTCTGCCGCTGACGATCCCTGCAGTCCTACGCCCAGGGCGAAGCGGTGTGGGGCCAGCCTGGGATGCGGACCCCGTGGAGTGCCGGCACCGTCAAGCTGCTCGGCGCCGGCCTCGACGAAGCCGCCTTCGTCGAGGACGTCTCCCGCCTCGACGGCGACCACGACGTCCAGCCGATAGCTGGTCGCACGGCCATGGCCGCACCACCCGGACCAGCTCGACCCGCCGGGAGCGCATCCTGCCCGCCGCCGAACTGCGGGCCCTGCCCAAAGGCAGCGCGCTGCTGCTCGCCACCGGCACCCGGCCGGCCCTGCCCGCCCTGTTTGCCCTGGTACGACGGGTCCAGAGCCGTCGCGGTCGCCAGCGAAGTCCAGACCGCGACGGCAGGCATCAGCCGGCGCGGCACCACGGACGGAGTCCGATGACCGACGACGCGGTGACGGCGCACCGCGCCGCCGCCCGCCGCGCAGCCGGCCACCGCCCCGTTCCGGTGGGGGCAACCCCCGCCGAGTTCGTCGAGCACGTCATCGCCCCGCTCTACGCCCAGCACCTCACCGGCAACGGGACCTGGTGCGCCTCCTGGTGGGACCACGACGACGCCCTGGTCCGCCTCGAGGCCGTCTGGTGCGCATGGGAAGCGCTGCGGCTCGAGCCGACGACTGGGATCGCCCGGTGGCTGCGCGACGTCGCCGACCCCCAGGTGGACCGGGACCGGGACCGGGGCCCGTTCCGGGCGTGCGGCGAGGCAAGCACCTGACCGCGCCGCCGCTGCCCGTCGAGCAGCCACCGGCCGGGTTCTGGGACCAGCATTAGCAGAAGAGCAACTCGATCACATGGCGGGAGGACTGAGATGGAGGAGGAGCAGCGCCGGTGAACATGTCCGTCGCACCTCAACGAGTTCACGTGTGCCCGACCCTGATTGTCACTGGCCTCGGCGTCCGTCGATCCGCTCGCGCAACAGGTCGACGTGACCCAGGTGGCGGGAGTACTCCTCGATCATTCCGACCAGCACCTCACGCAGCGACATCGACCCTCCGCCGCTGCCGTGCCGACTCTCGGGATCGTCGGCGGTGACGTCGAGACTAGGCGCCTGCGCCACCCACCGGGTGGAGAAGTCGACCTCCGAGTGCCATGCCTCCCACGCCTGGGCAACCACCTGCGGGTCGGACACGGCACCATCGAAATCGCCATCGCGGTCGGTGTCGCAGGTGTACAGCTTGGGCACGTCCTGGCCCGCCATCAGCACCCGGAACGTCGCGCGCTCCATCTCGGCCAGGTGTCGCACCAGTCCCAGCAGTGACATCGTCGACGGCTCGATGGCCCGCCGCGCCATGGCCTGCGCGTCGAGTCTCGCGCACTTCATCTCCAGCGTGAGGCGTCGGCAGCGCAGGGATTCGACCAGCGTGATGCGCTCGTCGCCCAGCCTCGGTCGGTGCTCGCGCGGGTCATCGGGAGACGGCCTGCCGTCCTCGGTGAACATGTCGGCGCGTCGGGTCGCGGCCATGGCCGCCAGTATCGGAGCTGCGCATAGCCCGAGACAAGCGATCAACAAGATCCTCGCCGGATCAGCCGAGGAACGGCCCATCGACGACTCGACCGTCGACGGTGCGTGGCTGTCGACGGTCACCCACCACATCACAGACCTGCCCGCATCCGCGACAGAGCTGCGCCGAGTGCTGCGCCCCGGCGCTCCGGTCCTGATCCGCAACTTCTTCCCCGGCCGGACCGAGCGGGTTGCTACGGTTCTTTCCCGAGGTCCGCCGGGTCTTCTCCACCTTCCCGACTCTCGAGCACACGACAGAGGTGTTCACCAACGCTGGATTCACCCCGGTGGCCACAGAGTCGGTGCCTCAGCAGACCGCGCCGAGTCTGGCGGCAATTGCAGCAAAACTCGACCGAAATGCCGACACCGCGCTGCAGTCCTTGTCCGACGCCGAGTTCGCGGCCGGGATGACACGCCTTCGAGCCGCAGCGACACGCGGGCACGACCCCGTCGTCGACTACCTGGACCTGCTGGTCCTGCAGTAGAAGCCGCAGCCGACTGTCCCGTTTGGACAGCAGCCTGCGCCCGCCCAACGGGCTACAGCCGGGCAGACGCGGTCCTGGCCGTGCAGCCGCGGTGCCGCTAGGCCTTCCACTCATACCAGCAGTCGTGGACGAGCACGCCGCCGACGTCATGGTGCCGGGTGTCCTGCAGGCGGAAGCCGAGCCTTTCAGCGATCCGCCGGCTGGCGGTATTCACCTCCTGCACCACGCACACCAGGTCGGTGAACCCCAGCTCCCCGCTCGCCCAGTCCAACACCGCCCTGGCGGCCTCCCCGGCGTAGCCCTGACCCCAGTGCTCCCGCCCGAACCGGTACCCCAGCTCCACCGCACCGGTCTCCCGGCCCTCCTGCCGCCACGGATAGAGCCCGCACTCCCCCAGCACCCGCCCGTCGCTGCGCCGCGACACCAACAACCCTGACCAGCCGCGCTCGAGGTACATCCGCGATAGCAGCGCCGCTCCTCGCTCGATCCGCTCCCGGGACGGCAGCACCCCGGCGCCGATGTAGCGCCAGACCAGCGGGTCGTTCCACTCCTGCCACAGCGCGGCCCCGTCTTCAGGCTGCAGCGGACGCAGGACCAGGCGCTCGGTCACCAGCGGCGGGGGCACGCCCGCCACCTTGCCAGCACCGGTCGCCGCCCCGGCCGCGCGAACTCGCCCTGGCGCCGCCTCCGGCGATCAGCACCCAGCCCGAGTAACCGAAAGGTCACCGGCATCCCGGGCACCACCTCGACGATGTTCAGGGGGCGCCGGCTGCGGCGGTGGCCCCAGTCCGGCTGGTCTGCCTCAGGACAAGGCGTGCCACTGGCGGATCCCTGACCGGATGACCCAGAAGGCGCCCCGTCTAGCGGGTTGGTGGTTGGGAGGTCGAGCAGCGCGCGGCTATGACTTCTGGAACGCGAGGCAGTAGTCGCCGGTGAATGACGGTGGCGGTTGATCCCAGTCGAGGTAGCACTCGCCGACGAACGTCAGGTGCGGGGCGAGCGCATGCGTGATGTCCCACGCGAGCGGGGTGACGCCGAGGCCAGTGCGGATGTTGGCCGCGTTGACCACGATGTGACCGCCGCTGCGAAGACAGTCAGCCACGGCGATGAGCACACCGGTCAGCTCGGGTGAGATACGTGCGATAGTCGCCGTCGAGCGTCGCGTACCCGGTCAGCGGATTCTGCGGATGGCCGACCGCCGTCATGTACGGCGGCGAGGTGAAGCACAGATCGATCTCACCCAGATGCAGCGTGCCGAGGTCCCGGGCGTCGGCCGTGTGGACAACGGTGGACGGCCCGACCTGCTGTGCGATCGCCGCGCTTCGTTCGGGCAGCAGCTCAACACCGACCGCCGACCGACCAAGCTGCTCGGCGACGACGAGCGTCGTTCCCCAGCCGCCGAACGGGTCGAGCACCCTGTCGCCGGGCGACGAGTAGTGACTGATGACGGCTCGGGCAAGCGCCCGAGGGAAGTGCACGTCGCCGCCGCCGGAGGCGGGTCGCTCCGCAGCCAGGTCCGCGGCGAACAGGCGCATGATCCGATCCACGTAGCCAAGCTTCTCCCACGACCAGTCGGTGCTCGACGCCACACCACCTATCAACGGGCGCCGCCGGAGCTGACCCGCAGCACGACCGCCGAGATAGCGATCGCGCAACGGCACCTTGACCGAGGTGTACTTGCGGCGTGCACTGTTTCGACTTGGTCGAGGCCCCCACACGCCGGTTGCCGCTGGCATGCGAGCTGGGACCGTTGGACGGGCGGACGCCGTTGCTCCGCTGGCAGGCCCTCCGCGACCGCGCCGCTCCCGCTGCGCAGCTACGCGACGGCCAGCTCGAGGTCCGCTACCAGCCGGGCCCGGGGGGGCAGGAGGAACTCCGCTCGCTAACGGACGCCGATCAGGAGTGCTGTTCGTTCGTCACGTGGAGCGTCGTCGAGCTCGAGGGTCACCCCGTCCTGCTCGTCACATCGCCGGCCGAGTCGCCCGACGCGGTCGAACCGATCGCCGCACTGTTCGAGGCCTCCCGTCCCCACGCCGAGGAGTTGGCGCAGTAGCAGTTGTCAGCCGACGGGCCAGACAATCTCTTCGACCGGTCGACGTTGGCGACGACAGCACCACCGGACACGTCCTGTGACCGCGCCTGAGCGCCTGGTCCTGCGTCCCCTCACCGAATCCGACGAGGCGCAGGCCCTGCTGGCCACCGTGAGCTGGCCGCAGAGGACTTCACCTTCCTGCTGGGCTGGAGCCCCCAGCGGACGTGGCCGCAGTACCTGCGCCTGCTGCAGCAGCACCGCCACGGCCTTGAGCTGGAGCCGGACCACGTGCCCGCGACGTTTCTGCTCGCCCGGGTCGGCGGGGACCTCGTTGGGCGGGTGTCCATCCGGCATGAGCTCAACGACTTCCTGGCCGAGTTCGGCGGCCACATCGGCTACGCGGTACGACCGCAGTTCCGGCGCCGCGGCCACGCCACCGAGATCCTCCGCCAAGCGCTGGTCGTCGCGCGCGGCGAAGGCGTCGAGCGAGTCCTGGTCACGTGCGACGACGGCAACTCCGCCTCACAGCACGTGATCGAGCGGTGCGGCGGAGCCCTGGAAGACGCACGACTCACCGACAACGGCAAGCGGACGAGGCGCTACTGGATCGGCTGACTCCTTCCGCAAGCGGATCCGCCGATCGACGTGCGGGACGAGGGTCAGGTCGATGAGTCGTCGGCGGGCTGCCACAGCTCGACCCGGTTGCCTTCGGGGTCGAGGATCCAGGCGAACTCGCCTATCCCCTCCGCTGCCTCCTCGCGCACCACCTCCACGCCGCGGCCGCGCAGCTGCCCGAGCAGACCGCTCAGGTCACGCACCCGGAAGTTGACCATGAACTGCTGGTCAAGACCGAAGTAGTCGCTGTCGCGAGCGAAGGTTGCCACCACCGTGGGGCCGGCCTCCTGCTGCCACACTCCATCAGGTAGGTCGATGATGCCCAGGACGTCGGCATACCAGCCTCTGAGCGCCTCCGGGTCGTCCGCTCGCCAGAACACCCCGCCAACACCGGTCACCTGTGCCAACGCAACCTCCCCGCACGGAGCGCCATCGCTTCCCGCAAGGTCATCAGATCGGCGCGACCGGTGCAAGGCCTTCGTACCGCTGGCCGATCGTCTGCTGGCTACATTCCGGGCCCGGAGCGCGCTAGCGTGCTCGGGGTGTCGATGACTTCTGGCCGCGGAGCCGCGGTCAGGAAGACCTTGGCGGTCGACGTTCACCTGCATGGGCGCCGGTTCATCGTTGCCGAGTTCACCGCCTTCGCGGTGCTGTTCGGTGGGTTGTCGGTCGCGATCGTGGCCGCTGCGCTCCGTCGTGCGGCAGATGGAGGGGTGTCAGTCCTAGGTTGGTCTATTGATGCGGCGTTCGTGATCCTCTTCGCTGGGTGGACGACCAACTGTGTGGTGGCGGTTCGGTTAGCCCGCTGCTTGGCTCCGACGCCGCCATCGGATGACGTCTGAACCGTCCCCGGTCTGGTAGCGGGTTCCAAGCCACGGGAGAGTGGTGTGGTGCCAGCACCGAGGAAGTACCCGAGCGAGCTGCGTGATCGGGCGCAGCGTCTTGTGCAGGAGGCCCGGGCCCAGGAGCCGGGCCTGACGTTGAACGCGGCCGTGCTGCGGATCGGACAACGTGTCGGGGTCAACCCGGACACGTTGCGCGGCTGGTGCAAGCAGGCGGCGATCGACGCCGGTCAGCAACCGGGAACCACGACCGAAGACGCCGGGCGGATCAAAGCGCTCGAGCGGGAGAACAGGGAGCTCAAGCGAGCCAACGAAATCCTGCTGGCAGCATCAAGTTTCTTCGCGTCAGCTCGACCCGCGACTGCCGTGGTAGTCCAGTTCATCGACACCCACCGGGACCGTTTCGGGCCGATCTGCCGGGTGCTGCGCGCCCATGGTGTGCAGATCGCCCCAAGCAGCTACCGCGCCGCCCGGCGCCGCCCGCCGTGTGCCCGGGCGGTGCGTGACGCCCGGGTGCTTACCGAGATCACTCGGGTGCACGGTCACGAGAACTACGGCCGCGGGGTCTACGGGGTCCGCAAAGTCCACGCCCAGCTGGCCCGCGAGGGCGGCATCGCAGGCCGGCCGGTGTCCCGGCGCCAGGTTGAACGGTTGATGCGCTGCGCGGCCCTGCAAGGCGCCCGCCGCGGCCGCCGCTACGTCACCACCCGCCCGGACAAGACCGCAGCCCGGGCACCTGACCTGGTGCGCCGCGACTTCACCGCCACCCGTCCCATCGCGCTGTGGCTGGTGGACTTCACCTACGTGTCGACGTGGTCGGGGATGGCGTTCACCGCCTTTGTCCACGACGCCTACAGCCGGCGGATCGTGGGCTGGCGGACGGCTACCTCGATGCCGACTAGCCTGCCGCTGGACGCGCTGGAGATGGCGCTGTGGACCCGCAGCCGAGCCGGCCAAGACGTCACCGGCGTGGTTCATCACTCCGATGCCGGGTCGCAAGGCAGTGCCATTCGCTACACCAGTCGACTGTCTGACGCCGGCGCCGTCGCCTCCATCGGGACGGTCGGTGACAGCTACGACAACGCCCAGGCCGAGAGCCTGATCGGGCTCTACAAGACCGAGTGCGTGCGCCGCGACAGCCCGTTCCGGGACGTCGACGACCTCGAGCTCGCCACCTGCAGCTGGGTCGCCTGGTTCAACCAGCCCCGCCCCCCCGGTACATACAAGTCGGACGGTTCAGACTGCCGCGACGTCGTCGTCGAGACCGCCAGCACCCGCGCCGAACGACCCAAGCTGCGTGCCACCCTGGGCACCCTCAAACCCGGCGACACCCTCGTCATCTACAAGCCCGACCGCATCGCCCGCTCCATGAAAGAGCTCCTCGTCCTGCTCGAGGACCAGCTGCATGCCCGCGAGATCAACCTGCACATCCTCGCCGGCATCTGCGCCGGGCTGCACCGTCCCACCGGCGCCACCATCGCCGACGAGATGCTGTTCATGGTCGATAGGAGCCGACAGCGGCAGCGGTGAACTTTCCCCGGTCAGACTCGGCAGGTCGTCGAGGGTCGCACCGGACGGTGGTGTCAGCCGACTGTGTAGGCATAGGGCAGCGAGGCGAGGACCTCGCCGGTGGTGGTGAACACCGCGGTACTTGTTGGTGCGGTGACGACGTTGAGCACGCCAGAGACTGTGCTGCCCGGGGCTGCTGTCGGGTTGATCTTCAGCGTCAGTGCGGTGCTGGCTCCGGGGGCGATCACGATGGCGCTGCCGGCGCCGGCTGTGGGGTCGACGGCGGCCGTGAAGGGGTCGCCGACGGTGCTGCTGACCGCGGCGTCGAAGCCCTGGGTCAAGGCCGAGGCGGACAGCACTGAGGTGCCGGCGGGGGCGCCGGAGTCGGTGTAGGGGCCGATCTGCTGGACGTAGGCCCCCCACAGGCCGAGGCCGACAGTGCCGGTGCTCTCATGCACCGACGCCGTGGAAACCGTGCTGCCGCCCTG
>JAABVA010001687.1_pt1 | contig 23200 bp, 21 predicted proteins | sample 5560331 | NCBI WGS metagenome assembly JAABVA01 (sample SAMN12812661, study PRJNA571458) | rock metagenome | isolation source: Antarctica rocks | place: Antarctica: Victoria Land, Mt New Zealand sud | collected 2016-01-07
AGGGGGTGGGTTGGAGGGGGGATAAGAGGAGTTTTTGAGGGGGAGTTTTGTTTGGGAATGAAAATGAAAATGTTGATATATCTTCATGAACTTCAAGTCCTTGCACTTGGCATTTCGTTGCTAAGGGACACTGAACCATTCATTATACCTGCGTGATTTTACCTCGTGGCCTCCCTGGCTTTGATTACGGGTGAGTGTACCACTCCACTACTCATCAATACAAGAGCGTCGACTCCACAAAGACACGAGGTTATCCCACGGAAATGTTTAGATATAGTCTTATGCATTCCTTTTCCTAGTGACCTATCTACAATCCCAAATCCCTTCACTTGCCCGAACCGAAATCCAGACTTCCCATTTGCTATGCTGAGCCGAAATCTCAAACCCCCTCGCTATGCAAGTCATTGTGATATACAACTTAGTCTTCACATTCCAGTCCTCCAGTCTTACGGCCTTTTAATTAACAAGCCCCTTACTCAACAACAATCCTCCTCTCCGCTCTCACAAGCTTCGGCACCACCACGCTCAAAATCCCATTCTTCAAGCTCGCCTTCACAGCCTCCTGGTCTACCGTCCCGGGGAACTGGAACGTCCGCGTAAACTCCCCCACAGACCGCTCGCTGACCCAGTACTTGTAGTCGGGCTCGGCGTTATTGGCGACAGTGTTCTCTGGTGCGGGCGCGACTTCTGTGGCGGTGGATGAGGTCGGGGTGGCGGATGCGGATGAGGAGGAAGAGGCGGCGCCGGCGTCGACGTAGTCGTCTTCGACAGTGGCTTTGTGGTATGATGGAGAGGATTGCGGCGCGTTCTCGTCACTGGTTGAAGCAGCAGCAGCGTTCTCCGAGCCGGCGGCTTCCGGCGATTGCTTGGTGAATTCCCTTTCCGTTCTCCCTTTGATAACGAGTGTATGCGGGTCCACAAATTGGATGTCCAGATCCTCCTGTTTTATGCCTGGTAGCTCGCCATGCAGCTCGTACGAGTTTGCGGCTTCGCGAACGTCGAATCTGGGGTGGAAGACTCGAGCAGCGTTGCGCTGTGAGGAGGCGCCCGTTTGCAGGCGCAGCGAGTCATCGAGGACACGCCAAAGGGGAGCGAAGTCGGAGGAGAGGAACTGAGGGAAATGAGTTGAGATTGTGCGGATCGGGGTAGAGACGAGAGGCCGGCAGGCGCGGGGGAGGCTGGTGGTTATGCGGCAGGATTGCATTGTTGTCGTTGGTGATAGTTGAGGTTGATATTGAAGTATTCTTGTGATGTTTGGGAATATGTAAGACTTTGAAGGGAAGAGAGGATTTGTTTGTTCTTAGAAATGAAATGAGCAATGTTAGCGATCTGCAAAATACTTATACTCGAGTTCCGAGGGCTTGTGGAAGGCTCCCGAAGAAATCGTAAGCAGGCGATTTGTTGCCACATCTGGTTGGTTCTAGGGCTTTCTCGCCTAAGCGAGAAAGGTGTCGAAGCTTCGCAAACTATCTTCTGGACTACCGTATTCGTTACGGCAACCAATAAAACAGAGTTTGTTCAAGAAAACAAAGCGTACAATGAAGAGTTCAGGGCCTTTGCAGGTACAATATAATGGATGAGAGATTTTTCGATGGCACCGTAACCATGATTAGGTATGGAAAAAGAACATAAAGATCCCTTTTTTTTGGAATAGCCCTGTTTAAAAAGAGGCCAACAGTAGTACGTAAAGAAATGGCAGTGAACACAACTTTGTACCACATATAGGGCCTCAGGAAGAGCTAAGAGATTGATAGCATAGCTCCAAATGTCTGATGTAAAAGACACACTTCGATGGTCCGCTCTGCGCAAAGACATTCTGATAGAGGATTCCGACAAATCGACGACCCAACGGATGAACGGCATCCACGATAAGCTCATTTAGAATGAAAAGTGATAATAGTGGTGGCCAGACTGTCTTGTTAAAGAAAAGCAGTCATCAGGGGGGCCACCAATAGGCAGCCGAAAATGGATGCATCCACTGGACATTTGGTAAATATCAGCCGAGCAAGCTACTGGCCAAATGTCAAAGACACTCTTCAGATCAAGAGGCTGTCTATTATTTCACGGATTTCAGTGTCTCAGCTTTCAAGTGCAAACAACTGTGTTATCTGTTCTGCTATTAGGACATGTACCTTTCTGTCAATACTCCGTGTCAATGCCGGAGATTGTTAGGTAGGAGGATCGGAGGAGAACAAAGGCTAGTAGAGAACTGCGGTGATCTTAACTTTAGACTTTCTTTTCTGCTTGCGACAAAAACTCATAACAGTGCTTCGGAGAATGGTGAGGGATCAATAGGGGTTGAAGGTTTGAAGTCCAGACGGCAGCATCGAGCTCGAGTTTCATCGGGGATGATCGTCCATATATAGCCTGCGGCGAAGGATAAAGGTGCAGTAGATAGGCGTAAAGAGGCACTGCAGACTGCAGTACCTTAGGGCCACCTGTCTTTGCATCCTTTTTGCTGTTGGTGTTGGAGCGTTCTGTGAGAAGAACGTGGTAGGCAACGCTTCGGTACACGTCCGTGATTGTCTACCTTCCCGAAAGCGTTTCCGATTACGGCATGTGTTTTAGCACAGTTTGCCGCCCAGTGTTCCTGCAGAAGTGCAGAAGACACACTATCAAATTGCCTGCATCAAGCTTCCACCAATCACATTGCGTGCAAGTACCCCCTCCACCATCGAAACCTTAGAGTCCTCACCGCCTGAAGATCTCGAGACTCGTGATTGACTTCTACCGGTAACTCTACTACAGTACTCTCGTACGTACCTCTATAGCTATGGTACAGCTAGAGCATTCGATATGCCTGGTAGTCTGACAAACGATGGTTCCATGGTACGAGCAGTCACAATTGATCATGGGGCGTTCAATCGACAGCATGAGAGCCGTAGCACTCTGCATATGTACGTTACTTGGCAAAGGACGTGCACAGCCATGGCGGACTGAAACGACACAAACGACACAGACTTGTTGTCTGTTGAATGCTTTGGGGAGCCGCCCCGCAACGCTCCTACAGAAACTGTTAATCTCCATCATCCGGTCATCCAACAGATTTTGCAAGTTGCTTGCCCATAAAGCGCCTAGCAGAGAGCCTAAATACCTTCACAGTTAGGGACCTTTACTACCTTGCTCGAGAGTACCCTTACTGGTACATTCAGTAATCAAATTGTTTTGGTGACTCCGGCTTGTCCTTCCTCATTCCTTCCATACCCCTGCCCGCCTCCCAGGGTTCCGTCATCCTTAGTTTCCCCCGTGCATCTTCCCCCATACTAAGGTAGGTAAGGTAACTGTGCACTAAGGTACTTACTGTACTATCACTAGGGTTTGGAATTCGTATGTTCGTGTGGAGAACGAGCGCACCTATACCCAACCTACCTTGTTCACTACTTCGCAATTCTGCATCTGCTTCACTGCCCTCCGTGAAGGCTTTCCAGCTCACAGATGGCGCCTGAGGGGGTGTCGCTGACTGTCTGACTCCACTTTCCTGCATCTACAAAGGGCTCCCTGTGAAGAAAACCCAACAGCGCAGCGCTCGAGCTGCTATCTGACGCGCAAGACGACCTTGACCATCCTGAATCTTCAACAACGCTGCCATTAGTCGAAAAAGACCTCTTTGTTGCCGACGTTCTTCGACCTTATAGACTCGGACACTTCACCGGGATCGCCGGATCGATCCAGGAAGGTCTACATATTGATGTCTGCAACAGCACATGGACCACATAGGGATTCAGGAGCGGAGCGCAATACAAGAGCCACCATGTCCGAGGCCCAGCGGCAGAACAACAACAACCCACAACGTGATCTGCTTGGACATTGGTCAAGCCCACAATTCCCTCGCCCTGGGGATGGCCGCATCGCTCCACGCAGGCAGGCACCGAGTCCTTTGCAACTCAGTGAGACCTCAGCCATGATGGGAGAGAAGAACATGCAGGGCAGTCCCAACCCAAGGTCGCCTACCATCACGAGAGCTGCAAGCGGCTCTCAATACTCCCCGAGGTCCCCACGCTTCAACCAAGCGGCTGATCAGGATCAGCCCAGGTCCCCTCGGGAACGCCTGGACGAGCTACTTGCTACGGAAGGTCCTTCAATAGCTGAGACTAGAAATCGTCCCAACGGGAATGGTGCTTTTTTGGGGCCTACACCGACTACCCCTAAAGCAAATTCCTACAGCCAGCTTCGGAATGTCTCATCACCCTTTCCACAGTCAAAGCCTACAACCACTTCTCCTCCACAATCTCCTCCATTAACAGCCTCTCCGCCGTTCAACCCCTCGAATACTCGCCCAGAACAGCGACCAATGCCACGCACATCATCAATCGATTCTGCAATTTCAACCATTTCCACCGCAACATCACACTCACAGAACTCATCGCCGGACACTTTGACCTCTAACAATGCAGACATTGTGCATCTCATAAACACAGCAGGTTCGGCAGAGACTGTGATACAGCACTTGTTGAAGGAAAAGCAACATTCAGCTGCCCAGAATACTCAGCTTTGGAAACTTGTTGACAAGCAACGGGCTTTACTTCTTGGACTAAACCAAGATTTGGAGCGAGCTCTTAAAGACAAAGAGCGATACCGCAGAAAGCTGAAAGAGCATCTAGCCCAGACACTGCCTGTCCCCAACGCAACTACTCAGGCCCACACAACTACTCTTAGGCCAGCCAGCGCGTCCCCTGCCCCTAGCGAATCGCAGGATGAGCTACCGATACAAGGTAGCAGCATGCAAGACCCTGGATCGCGTACTTTGCGGGAACGAAAGGTTGGTCGCAAGAATGAGGTTGATGTTCACCATAATACTGTGCTTGAAACGCCTCCTGAGGGCTCCTCAGTAATATCACAAGACGGCCCAAACGGCATAAGGCATCAAATACCGAGCATGAACTCTGAGGCTGTAAGAGAGCCCACCTCAAGGAACGATAATGGTGGCCCAGCTACTGTCAAACCAAAGCATTCCGTGGCCCCCATCACAACAACTGGTTTATCAGGATCAAGTCAAAGCGGCCCCCAGAACAATCTTTCGCAAATTTCACGAGCTTCAAGCACCGTCGTTTCTCCGAGTAGTTTCACAGCCAAGCGCTCGCAGCCGCTTGTACAAAAGCCATCCGAAGGTCCTTCTTTGGAGTTGAGCGAACCGACTCCTCCAGACAAAGTTTTTGAGAGGACGTTGCCCGCTTCTCGAAAACTTCCTCCTGCTCCATTGAATCTTCATCAGCCTAGGAGAGAGCCGGCACAAGCATCAGACCTCGGGCCCGATGACCATTCTGGATCTGAGTATGATGACGATCTGGAGGTCGACGAAATACCGGCTTTCGAGAGAGGGAGAAAGAAAACAAGAGCAGACGATGACAAGGAAAGGGAAATTGCGGTCCTGAAGGAACAGGAAGGACGCAGTAGATCATCTAAAAAGGGAAAGGGCTCAAAGCCTCCAGCGGAAAACGCAGCCGGGAACGCCGCCAAAATCAATACTTCACAGCAGATGCCAATGCCTCCTACCATTAAGGCTCTCTCGCCAGAACCAACCTCTCTGGGGGGTTCAAGCTATCTGTCAGCGCCAACCTCATTAGCAAGTGTCCTCAACCCACCAAGTGACCCACCCGAGTCCAATGATACGACAAACGCCATGCAGACACGATCTCTGAGTCTCAGTCTTCCACTAAGTCCTGGGCTTCCACTAAGCCCTCGTCCAGGCGACCGGCCTATGAATCCGCCAACTCCAAGGTTTCCACGAGATGTCGGTGGTAAACCCATCGCGTCGCCTCCGTTATCGCCTCGGGGTGGTTTTGTTGGTTTACCGCTTTCTCCCAGAGCACCCAGGCAGACTATTCCATTTCCCCCAAATACACCCATGTCGATTTCTTCACCGTTTCCTCTTGCCGTTGGCCAACACCCCGAGCCTGTTGAACCAATACAAAAACCTCTAAGTCCCATCAAAGTGCCAGCGCAGCCATCGGGTTCCATACGGGAGTCGGAGCCGGGGTCTCCCAGAAAGCAGACCGTGGAGTTGCCAAGGCCTAGAGGCGTGTATCGAGGGTTCATCTCTGAGGAACGCCCGGATCTTCTGATACCTCCAAACGCTCTTCCTTCCATCATCATCAATGTCATATCGTCTCGCCTCAAGCCATCTCGCCACAGCTACTTAGCTCCCAAGGGATCTGAGGAAGAGCCCGTATTTACTCTTGGAGTGTCGGCTAGGTCGGACCGCCAGGAGCTATGGCAAGTCGAAAAGCCTTTGCTGTCGTTGCCAACTTTAGATAAGCAACTGCAATCGTCTAATTCTGGGGCCAAACTTCCAGAGCGTAACCTGTTCAGCGGACATGCGCCTGCTAAGATTGATGCCAGAAGAATAGCTCTGGAGAGATATTTTGAGACAGTGTTGGACGCACCAATGGACGAAAAGGCAGCACTTGCTTTGTGTCAGTACCTCTCCACACATGTTCTTGAGCCGAGTGGGGATGAAGCCTCTGGAAACATTAGCGTCTCTCAGGCCGGGTCTCCGGTTACCTTGGGCCCTAATGGTAGGCCAATAAAGGAGGGCTATCTTACAAAACGAGGTAAAAATTTTGGTGGGTGGAAGGCAAGATTCTTCGTTCTCGACGAACCAATTTTGCGCTACTATGAGTCGCCCGGTGGCTCTCTGCTTGGTACGATCAAGCTACAGCATGCTCAAATCGGCAAGCAGTCGGCACAGCATCCGCCTCACTCGCCTTCACGAGGGGGCGAAGATAGTGACAATCAGTACCGGCACGCCTTCCTCATCCTCGAACCCAAACGCAAAGATTCGAGCAGTCTTGTGCGGCACGTTCTATGTGCTGAGAGTGATGCCGAGCGGGATTTTTGGGTGGAGACGCTCTTGTACTATGTTGATAGCTCCCAAGGGGGCGAAAGGCCCAGACTTCCACCATCAAACAATGATTCTAGCTCAAGTAGAGTATTGAAGAAGCAGCAACCCGGCAAGAAGGACGCTGTTAATACTGATAGCCCAGATTCGGAAACCTTTGATGGACTGCAGGGTGTCAGCTACGAAAACACTGTTGCTGCTCAGGCACCACTCGTCCAGATCATACCCGACCAACGCACTACAGACTCTCCATCTCCTCCAAATCCCGTTACGCAACCAGCTGGTAGGTTGCCAGTCTCGCAAGCACCAAAAACTATTTCTGGGCCCTCCAATGGAACCAAGATACAGGACGAGAGAGCATGGGGAAATAAGCCCAAGCCTGTGCAGCAGACAAAAGAGAAAGAGCACAAGAAAAGGAGCATCTGGGGTTTCCGCGACAGGAATCAAGCTGACCTTGCTACTAACCACTCCAACGAATCCAGCGTCAGCTTAACCCAGCAACAGTATCAAGACCAAATAGCCAACGTCAGACCGGCATTCGGTGCACCACTCGCTCAAGCTGTCGAGTTCTGCCCGCCACGTGCAATTGATGTTGGTCTACCAGCGGTAGTATATCGATGTCTTGAGTATCTGGAAGCCAAAGATGCGGCCAGTGAAGAAGGCATCTTCCGCTTAAGTGGGTCGAGTGTTGTGATCAAGGGTCTAAAAGATCGCTTCAACATCGAAGGAGACTTCGACTTCCTTGCCGACGAGCAATTTTATGACGTCCATGCTGTGGCTTCTTTGCTGAAATTGTATCTGCGTGAGCTGCCGACAACTGTATTGACACGCGAGCTACACATCGACTTCATTGAAGTTCTCGGTGAGTCTTGATCTTTTCTTTGATCATGTTGGCTATCATGGCTAACAGTTACCAGATCTTCAAGAGAAGTCAGATAAGGTGGCCGCCTACAATGCGCTTGTGCACAAGCTTCCTAAAGTGAACTGGTTCTTGATCCGGGCACTCTCCGCTTTCCTTATCGGCATCGTCAACAACTCCGACGTCAACAAGATGAGTGTCCGCAATGTCGGTATTGTCTTCTCTCCAACGCTCAACATCCCTGCTCCAGTCTTTTCCATGTTCTTGACCGACTTCGACGCCATCTTTGGCGAAGAGCCCGAGGCAACGCCGACGCCGCCACCCGAGGTCTCTGTGACCGAGCCATTGACACCCGAAGACATCCGCTTTCCTCGTCGCCAGATATTCTCCGAAATTCCCACTCCATCTTACAATCAGGATACCTTCCCTTCACAAGGGCCTTCTTACGAACAGGTCCTTCGCGAATCCCACCAGGAGTATGACACTGGCTTCATCCCGCTTCAACCCTCCTACGAGCCTCCGTCCAACCATTGCCTCAATCCAAACCAGCCCGGTTCTGTCACGATGCCTGGTCCCGAGTACGGGCAGGCTGAGTATGGGGTTATCAATCGCGCACGAACGCCCCAAAGCGCTGCAAAGTCCCGTCGACGGGAGAGCTCAATGTTGCTAATGGGCAACGGCCAACGGAAAAACTCCATGCCTACTCTGAGCGGAGACTTAGGTTCGTAGAGCCTTTCTAGACCCGACATGTGAATTGACGTGCTAAATCAAAGGCAGATACAATGCACGAGAGCACCTATAATTGAGCATCCGTCGTTCCGATAGAGAGGTCCAACCCTCTGCGAGGCAATGGCTACCAGAAAACCCACCACACTAATATCATGAGCTACAGAACGCTATATTATTCAGCAATAGTGTAAATATAATGTCTTTATTTCTCTGAGCGCCCTGTCCTTGCTTTCTGATTGCGATACATCAGCATGGCGTTTTTGGGGCGATTGACGATGATTCCCCCAGGCAATAAGGCCTACGACGCTGCTTTTATACTCTATTCTTACCCCAATCTGCTATTTGGGGGCAGTCGGTGTCAATTGAGATCTGCTACGGCGGTCTTTTGTTTGCTTTCTATAGCCAATCATTTCACTCTGCAGGGTTTGGGAGGCAGAGCGATGAGCGAAATGAGCTGTATAGAAAGACTCGAGTTTCTCGAGCCAAGGTTTATATAGCTTTAGTTCTATCCAGTCCATGAGCGGATGGTAATCTTTAATGTCTTAGTCACACAGCTGGGGATACTCCAAGTGTCGAATATCCCCTCGGGGATTCTTTCCAGAAAATCAAGAAACCACGAAACGAGCTCATTTACTTCGTGCCGAATAAAAACCCTCCGCTGCCTAATCCCATTCCGCCCCATTCCGCTCTGACCCCCTCCCCTTCCCCTTCCCCTGTGCTTTTCTCTCTCTCCCCGTCTTCTTCCCCCCCGCTGGCGGGCCTATACAACCCAACCCCCCCTTCCCCTCCGCGCCCATCACCTCCCGCCAATCCTCACTCATTCATCCACCCACACGCCCCGCGCAGCGAGAAAAAGCTCCGCAGGGAGACGGTGTCGCGATCGAAATCGAAAATTGGAGGGGGATGTCGGGAAGGGGTTATTTGGGGAAAAGGGGGGTTTTGGTTTTCGATTTCCGTAGGTTGCGGATTTGAACAAGGAAAATTTTCAAACCCCCCCCCCACCCCCCCCCCACCTTCCCCCTCGGGTAGAAAACGGTCAAAAGGAATGGCATTCAAGCGATCATGCATCTATTTGCCTTCGACTACAGAAGAACTATGTGGGTTATCTGTTTATGTAAACTTGCAAAAGTCGGCTGTGTAAAGCACAAAAATAAAACACATGTACTGAATGTAACGGACCCGTGATATCGACCGAGAACTTAATCATCATATTAGCTATCCGAAAAGCTCGTGCTGGAATTTCCCACACCCCCGTCACCTCAACTCAGCCAGAACCAAACCCCGTGTCGTCCTCACCTTTTTGGCGCAACAAAAATCGGCACATCGCTCAGATCAACCCCATACCCCTGGCTGAACCCGATACTCTTCCGACTCGCCCCCGTCTTCACATTCCTTGTTCCCGCGCTGCCGCCAATACCAACGCCAGGCTCGTAGCCATACGAGAGACCGCCTTCGTAGCGGCCGGCTAGGCGTTCGATGGAGGGGTTTGTGCTGGGAGGGGCGGAGGTGGGGGCTGTCTCTGTGGGGGGTGGTGGTGGGGTTCTAGTTGGCGTATCCTGGAGGATGTTGAGAGGTTTGTGGAAGGGCCTTGGTGCGGGCTTGGATGGTGAGGGAGTTCGTGGTCTAGCAGACAGGGCGCTGGTAGGGGATAGATAATCGGTGGCTATGGTGCGCGTCGTGGTTGGTCCGGAAGCATCCCAAAGGCCAGCTGTTTGATCCTTCTGGAGAAGGGCCTCGCCTGCTGACTTTCGGCGTTCGGCCCATGCCTGCTGGTGAGCCTCCCAGCTGTTCTGAGATCTAGACGCCGTAGTATTCTCCTCAACCAGCGCGGCGCTCGCCCAGATATCTTTCTTGGGTGGTTCGGGAATTATCTTCACTTTGCGTGGCCCTATCAAGGTCATGGACCTCTCTGAGCTGGACCTGGAGATCTGAGCCTCTTTCTGCTCGACTTGCTCCATAGTAGGTAAAGCTGGTACAGGGGGAATATCGAGGAACATACTCCTTGGTCTGATGTTTCGGCCTGGTGCTCCGCCGCGATCGTTGAAACTTTCGCGACGTTCTTGCTTCTCTACAGGAACATATGCTGGTCTTGCTGGTGCTTCGATAATCATGCTTCGAGGACGAGTCAACGATACCGGAGTCTCGCCGCGATTGCTGAAAATCTGTCTATGCATTGGCAGGTCCACTGCTGCAAAAGCTGGTGTAGGTTGCACATCGTTAAACATGCTCCGCGGTCGAGCTCTTACTGGAAGTCTATCATACTCGCTGATCATATCAGGCTTCTCGAGCTCCTCCAGTGGAGAGGTATCAGGTAAAGGTGGTGTTTCACGGAATGTGCTCTGGGCTCGGGTGTGGATAGGTCCGTCGCGACGGCCGCTGGAAGCCTCGTTTTGCTCGTAGTGATTGGGGAAAATAGGCACCGGGGGAGCGTCTGCGTACATGCTCTGCGGACGAACCATTTGTCTAGGCACCGCAGCACGATCGTCGAGAGATCTCCGTATTGGCATTTCCGATCGGGATGAGCTGTGACTCCTTTGCCGACTACGTAATCGTGCAAACTCTGCAGCAAATTCTTCGTCCATGCCGATCGTAGTCTTGGCTCTTGGCATAGCAGTACTCATCTGATGAGGATGTGAAGGGTTAGTGTTTTCGGCGGCCCGAGATTGATCTGTGAAGGCGATTCTGGCAATGTCATACGGACTGCCACCAAGAGACTCTACGACAGTACCAAAGTCAGCAATCGTCGGTTCTGCATTAGGCTGGCTCGGCCGGCGCTCCTTCTTCGTTATAGTACTGGAGCGGTTGCGCGTCAGTATGCTTCTTTTCTTCGGTTCGTCTCTCTTTGGGCTCTTCTCAGGCTCTTTCTTCTCCGATCCTAGATTCTTCTTTTGCTTTTTCTTTCCTCCAAAGGTAGACCAGCTTGGGGACCTGCATAATTCAGAGATCGGCAATCCTTCTCCATCAAACTCGGTGTCGTCCTTTCCTCCTTCCATCTTTTTGGACTTGGCGGCCTTCTCTTTTTCTAATCGTTTCTTTTCTCTTCCCCTCCGTCCGAAGTCAGACCAACTTGGAGATCTCACTAGATCGGAAGCGCTAAATTCGTCTTCCTCCGCGGGTGTGCTCTCTCTTTTGTCCTTCAGAGGGGTTGCGGCTGGCTCTCTTGTGCTGTACTGTGATAGACGTGTTGTGATAGAGATGTCCTTGGAAGGGCGTTCCTCTTCCACCGCATTGGCTGGCGACGGAAAGCGGATTGGCACATACACGGGCTCTTCGATGGACATAGTGTCGCTTAGTTGGGTGTGTTGCAAGGATGGAAATGTATGTTCAAGCGAGGGAAATTCGCGAAGTCTATCCGCATGCTTCAGAGACACATGTGACGGCACTGGTGGAATGTCCGCTTGGCTCAGCGAAAGGTTTCTTTGTATAGCAATAAGGTCTACCGGAAGAGGCTGCGATAGCGGCCTTGGTTTACGTAGCTTGTGTGCTTTCGTTGGGCTTGGCTCGAGAGGACGACTTTGTTGAACCGAGGTTTCCCTTGGAATGGGATCATTTCGAGTGGCTGGACCATTCAGAGCGACAGGAGTGTGTAGGTAGCTTACTGTCACAGTCGTAGTGGTTGAAGTATGAGAGGTTTGTACTCTAGGAGCTATGGCTGACATTGCTTCGGGGGTAACCATGGTCGAAGGGCGAACAGGAGCTGGAAGTTCAGGTTGTTTCGCACTGTCAATTTTCTCCCAACTTGAAGTAGGTTGCAACGTCTCGCAAGGGCCAGGAAGAGATCGAGAAAGCCTTTGAGATGACATAGGTGAAAGTCTGGAGGGCTGTTCCAAGCTGCTGCTCACAGCTGCACTGCTCAACGTCTGCAAGGATTCATTCGAATTGTACCCGCTGTCGGCCTTCCTGAAAGACTTGCTTCCAGCGGACCCAAGAAGCGTGCCTGCAGAACCACGATGTTTCCAATTTGGAGGTGACACAGACCGGGAAGCCGTATCCGAGACTGACGCTGCGTTGGCAGTGAGTATGCGGAATGCATCTTCTCTGGTTTCACTGTTGGCGTGTCGTACTTCTGCATCATTGATGAAGAGCCTCCACATTTCGGCAGAGGAATTTTGTGACTTTGACACGTCGACACCCTCATCATCAAGAACACTGTCTTCGATGGTGTGCATGGCTGGCTTAAACCCTGGTTCTAATATTCCAAGATTGGATGTCTCAGTTTTTGAGAAAGGACTGCCCAGAAGCTCTGACATGTAATCCTGAGCCATGACAGAAGCGCGATCAGGCGATCTGGATGAGTGTTCGGTAGATGCCACACTTCCTCGTGTCGAAAAAGTCTTTAAGCAAGAATGGCATGTTGTGTTGTCTTGTATGTTGGCAAAGTTCTCTGTGCCCTCATCTTTTTGTGTCATAGTATTTGAGGTTTCAGCATAGCCTTCCAAGGACTTTAATCCACCGCTGTTACCATTCACCACGGCTTTTGGATCACCCGCTCGGGTAAGCACGTGGCTTGCCGTGTGAATGCCTTCATGGTCATACGGAACATCTTTTGGTGTCATGTCGGACATAGCTTTTACCGGCACGTGAGCATCGGGTGCTGGAGACGCTGCTCCTCCATTTGTGACTCGCAGGGTTCCAAGCTTAAGCCCTCCAAGATGAGAATAGTCAAGATCTGACGGGGTAGATCGCCCGTCGCGTGTTCTGCTAAGAGCAACCAGCTGTGACAGCGGTGAAGTTTCAGGCGAGATAGGATTGTAATAATGTACTAGATCGACTTGAGTTTGAGACCCGTTTATTGGAGGCGGTTTCCGGAGGATATCATTTGGATCTCGCGTAGCAATGCCGGGTGTGTAGAGAGATCGTCGACGAATAGGAGCCATGACCGAATCTGGATGCTTATCTTCATCTACAGGTAAGGAAACGTGGTTCTGCGCTGCGACACTATCTGCATAGGCCTTTTCCTTTATGTTTTCTGCGATTCGCTCTGATTCTTCAAGGTCGATTGAGTGTTCCGAGGAAAGAAGTAGACGTGAGCCCGATAAGTTTGTCAGATAGAGTGACGACGATTTGGCGCTTGGAAGCTGCGTAAATGAGGATCCACTCCTAGAGAGGCGCTTTTTTAGGCCGAGACCAACTTTCGAAAACCGTCTCGGTCCATCATCTTCATCTTCGGATGATGGCGTTTGAGCTTCTTTGTTCGGTGCATAAAGATATTCTCGAAGCTTTGACCGCGCATCTTGTCGACTTCTAACTTCTCCAGTTGGTGAAGTCACAACGGTAACGTTTTCGCCGAAGCCATGTGTGTCTGTAGGTGTTGGAGGTGAGGACGACTCATTCTTCTGGTGCGTGAGTTTCAGGAGGTTTGATGATGAAGAGGTACTGGTTCGAGGTTTTGATAACCGCTGAGGACGTATCTCAGAATCCAACTGGAAGTTGGCACCCATTGCGAGTTCTGATATCTAGGTAAAATGACTTGGTGGGCGATTCGGTGAGCTCGTACGACCACGGTGACATTGGGGCAAGCAATCAAGTCTTGTACTGAAAAGGTCTATTGTACTAATGCTGTACATCGATACCAAGAAATCCTTGATTCGAATCGCATGGCAGGTGGAAATGTCTGGGTAACGAGGATCGAAGTTCAGATATGCGAATAATATGCCGAGCAGTAGGGAATCGTAGTAGAAAAGTACGATATGCAGGATTTCCGCGGTTGCATCGAGGTTGGAGTGAGGCTGCCAGGCCTTCAGGACGGCCTCGTTTCAGGATAATTTGCCTCGACTACGGCTAAGTTTCTCCATAAACGAATGAAAAGTAAGAAGAGTAAGAAGATGCGCGCAGTCACTACTGAGACAACGAAAGATGAAAAATGTGATGCTGAGGAAATTGACCGGTTTTACTATGTCAACTAACGGTCCTTACGGAACAATTTAGTTGGCTCGCACAATACCCTTGAAGTGTAAACAAACTGACGTAGGTAATCATACGTATTCAAAGCCACAGGCGCCACATGATCGGCAGGATTCTCTCTCTTATGGTTAGGTGGATCCCGAAAACAGGCTAGCATCTACAGCACAGCCACAGTTCTCAACCATGGAAAAGACTGAGCGATTGTTCCCGGGTCCAGTTGAACGTTGCTTGACAGTCGTGCTTGGTAGTCACGTATGCTTGGTCCGAGGGGTCAACGTTGAGATGATGTTCTTATTGCTCTAGCCATCGAATTTGATTTTCTGAGAAGCGGAGAGACCTCCGCAGCTGATCGGCGGGAAAAGATCGGAAGTTTGCCATGACAACACCGGATCCTGTAAGGCTGCCTACCGAGGGTACACTGGTCAGGGAACGAATCTATTTCTGTTGGTGCGGATCTTGCCCTGTCGCAAAACACTCCAATGATCGTGAGGACGGCTACTTGATGACGACGTCTGATTGCGGAAGTGCAAGGCGCTGACAACTGACATCCTTTTTATGATTGGGCTTCTTGGTGCCTTGCACTTATGAACAACGAACGGGGTTCAGGAGACATTGCGCATACCGGTTACATATCAAAGGAGGCATACTACCAAGCTTGTTACTCATTGGTCGAACACAGTCAAAATAATGATGCTAAGCGCGTGAGGTTCGAGTTTCATGGTGAGGTATGAGGTTTCGCATATCGGCGAAGAGTCGCCGTCTCTATTGTAAATTCTCTAGAACTTACCCAGAGATCTTTTATGCAGGGGGAAAGTAGATATCTCATCATCGCACGTTTGGTGCTCTCAGAGTCTCTATTACCAAACGTAGAAAGGGCGTTGGAGAATGGTGCGGCTCATGACAACGAGGAGCAAGTGGCTATCTTTGAAGACGAAGACGAAGTGAGTGCTGTCTCGTATGCACACGGCCGTGCCATCTGATACCAGCAGGCAGCCGTTCACCACGTCTCCGCCCCAGCTCCAGCAGTAGAGTATAACGTCCTACTTTCTCCAACCTACCGTGTCCCAGTGCTCTACTTCTTTCTCCGCAATATTCCTCCCTCAAGTCCGCAAGGTATAGAAGCCATCTATTCCTTCCTCGTACCAAAGCAATACAGGCCAGGCCTTCGAAATGTTGGAGTCATGGGTGGTATCAGTATGGGTGTAAGTCTTCAATGATTGTCAAGATTGAGTATCAGTTGACGGCTTGCGAGCTAGAATCATCCGATTACTGATGCTCCAGTATTCTTTATCCACCCATGCAATACTGCCGAGGCATTGGCAGAGATTTTTGGAAATAGAGAGGTGACTGCGGTGCAGTATCTGCAAATATGGTTGGGTTTGGTAGGTGGTTATGTGGGACTTCATCTGCCAAAGAGTTTCGTTCTAGATAAGCCGGATAAATGTGAAGGACTCGTCGGTCTTGGTCGATGAAACATGGCTGATGATTCGGACCCTCTCAATTCTCTTGGAGGAACGGCTGGCTTGAATCCACAGTTGCTTGGGACGCCCAACCGATGCTCTGATAAATAACGAAAATTGGTTGCCATGAACGGACAATGTATTAAGAACAATCAATCTTCATCTGACGAGGAGGCGTCCATAGGCGCATCACTGTCGCCCTCTTCCATCGGCGCCCCTTCGTCATCGCTTTCTTCATCCCTCCCTCTCTTGACACCCTTCGGACCGTCTGTGTCTTCTTCCGTACCATTCGTGGCTGCCTGCGGAGCTTTCGAGGTCAAAGCCGCTGCAGGCGTGGCAGCTGCGGCTGAGGATGGTGGTGCGTTGAATATGGACTGCTGAAGCTCCGTGGTAGCGACCTTATTTTCCGTGGCATTGGGCATTCGGTATGTACCGTCTAACTTCGCAATGATGTCCGATGTTCCCTTGGCATATTGAATTTTCTATGCCGTTATCAATGTTAACATGTATCTGCAACTAAGTGAAAGGGGCTTACCATCTCCTTTCCAAAGAATTCAAATCCCTGCAGACCTCTCATAGCTTGGGTACTCGCCTGAATATCGCGAAAAACAACATGAGCCTGGCCACGAAGCTTCGAACTTCTCATTGCGACGACATCAAGCACTGGGCCATAGGTCGAGAACAGGGTGTATAGTGAAAATCGTAAATCGTCTTTCCGCAACTTATCGGGCAGATTTGTGCAGTAAAGTCTAAAGTCAGTAATCAGTTTAGCGGGTATAACATGAACCTTTAACGGGGGGTTCGGTTTATTGCGTACGTCTGATTTGGAGATCCAGTCGAACCATTCGTTTTCTGCGGAGGTCCATTGTGGGTGGCAAGCGATCGAGATGCCATATTAGATATGTCCTATGTGTTTATGGTGTCGTTGAATTACCATGGAGTATGACCTCGAGGTTGTGTGTACTTCTCGAAGCTGTTTTGGCAACGTCGAGAGAATCAATATATTGAAAGTTCACAACCTTTGTGCAATCCTGCTTTAGCGCGTGGCCGCCATAGCCGACATGTATCCCGGTAGCTATCAACGCGTGGACCTTCGAAGCTTCAAACATTTCACATCGAGCTACATGAAGACAAAGTGACCTGATCCAGTACCACCATCTCTCCAAATCCCGTTTCTAAACTTGAATCGCCCATCAAGCCACTTTTATACGTCGTGAAAGCTCTTTGTCATGGTATGAAGCTGCGACCATCTCTTTAGATGGCCAACTTGTACTGACCTTGCAACAGGCTTCCCCTTTCAGCTTAAGTAGGTCCTCAGCTTTGATCTCCGCTACTTCGCTGCTCCAGCTTCCAGCTGGTAACTAACACCCTCCAGATGGCGGCGCCTGCGTTGCTATGGTAGGCAAGGACTGCGTTGCAATAGCCTGTGACCTTCGACTTGGCCTCTCATCTCTTACTGTCTCAAACAACTTCCCCAAGATCTTCCCATACGGCGACGTATATCTCGGTCTTACCGGCCTGGCCACAGATGTCACCACCGTCTCTGACCTATTCCGCTATAAAGTCAACATGTACCGACTACGTGAGGAACGCCAAATATCTCCCCAGACCATGGCGAACTTAGTGTCGAGCAGCTTATACGAGAAGAGATTCGGGCCATTTTTTGTTAGCCCAGTGATTGCAGGAATAAATCACAAAACGGGGAAGCCTTTTATATGCGGATTCGATAGCATTGGGTGCATAGATTTTGCGAAGGATTTCATTGTATCCGGGACGGCAAGTGATCAGTTGTTCGGTACTTGTGAGGGACTGTGGGAGCCAGATCTTGTACGTGAAAGCTCCTCTGCGTGCTTTACATCAAGCTTTGGTTCTGTATTGAATCGGCTGACATTGATTATAGGAGCCGGAGGATCTTTTCGAAACAATATCACAAGCTCTGCTCAATGCTGTGGATCGAGATGCGTTATCAGGTTGGGGTGCACATGTGTACATTATCGAGAAGGACAAAGTTACGAAGAGGTTACTGAAAGGCAGACAAGATTAGATTATTGCATCTTGGCGAATGGCGATGGTGGGCCTGGTACTAGAAGCAAATCACAATGCTCTCAGAGGGATTGATTACTCCGCTTCTTACCTGTGAGAAGCTACATTCTCCGCAGCTTCAAACCTTTGACGCTGTGCCGTGATCTATCAGTCTGCGACTGCCGGCTCCAACAGCAGATCAAAAGCTCACCAACCATACGAGGCCGTCAAACTTACTGCACGAGTCTGATATGAGCTCCTAGAAAAAGGTATCATGGCTCCTATCCCCCTCCTGATGAATGGTGGCGCTGCATTGAGCACTTGTACCTTGTCGCCGGGCGCGAGCAGCGGATGTCGACGCTCCTGTTCCAAGAGTCAGAACTTTAGGTATCGAAATAGCTGTCAAAGTAGCTGATCGTTCTTATTGATACTTTATAAAATGAACCCTTCAATTCCGTATTCGAATCTGACACCCATCTTCGGCTCCTCGGGCGCTAAAATTCCCCAGATTTGAGGTCTTGGCATTCGCCATACGGCACCCCCCAGTAACGTGAGTGCGTGGTACAGTACCGTCTGCTGAGGGCAGTCGTGCGACGACAACATGCCATTCACATTATGATCATTGACCACAACGATTCCACGAACATCTTTGTCCACATGCTATTCACGAATGATAGACGACCATGATCGAGTCGACCGCCCAAATCTCGAAAACCCGACAAATATAACACCCATCAATACCTGCTCTCCACTGGTTCCCATCCATGCTGCTATAACCCTCTGGACCGTGTTCCCCAGACCATATTGAGCCCGCCCATAGCCTACTCCAACCTTGTGGCTATAAGCTTCACTTTCTCGCGCAACGACACCTCTCGGTCAAGACCTCAAACAACTGCTTCGAACATTGATCTCCTCCTGTCCTGGAGATGGGGAACGTGAGCAGTCGGCTAGAGGATGGAGTTGCGCTCGTGCTTCGAGACCAAAACCGCTGTAAAACCCTCTTAATGAAGCTTTGCGAGAGATAATGCTAACAGGCCTCTCCATAGTATCTATTGCATGTCTCTCGGTCACTAATTCTCGCGGAAAAGTGCTACTCAACATCGTACCAAACGTCTTTCCCGCCACGAGGATAATTGCAAAGAAAGATACCGGCGACGAGAGTCTAGTAGATTATATACAGGTAAGGAACGCATAATCAAATGAGAACTTATCTGATAGAACATATCAGGACCCTGAATCTTCACCAACTTCGCCTCTACCATCCTTCATACTGCGCCTGAGTAACGAAGAAGAACTTATCTTTAATTTCACCTTCGTCGTTCGCCAAGGGCAATGCAGTCAACCAGGAGTTACTGCGCCCGTGGATACTTTAATTAACGGCCTCACCTTTGCTTTTGCGTCGAATAGCAAGGACCTAGAAAATCTAGTCACCAGAGAATTTCACGCCGATCCGAATCTACATAAAAACTCCAACGTTGAACTTGTGGGGGATTACTCGACCGGTGGGAGTTCATCGGTACGGTTTGACTGGTCCTGGAAATGGAAGCCTCCAAGGATGACAGAGGATAGGGGTGGGGGCTGGCGTAATACGTGTGGTTTTTTGGAATACGATCAGCGAGCCCATAGGCTTGAACCACTTGCAACGTTCAGCTTTTGGGTTCAGAACACACCAAAAGCCCTACTGAGTCCTCAAATGCCGTCCCCATCATACGACATGAGTATTCCGCCTCGATTGAGGCTTCCTTCAACGCAGTCGGTTCAGTCTGGAGTGAGCGATATAGAACACTATGATTATCTTGGGCCTCCTTCGCCCAGTGAGCCAGCCGAGAACGGTCTAGGTCTAGTACCGGCTTACACTAAGGACAGTGTCAAAATTGATGTTTCTTGTCGAAGGCCAGGAGAGGACTTGAGCGCAGTCGAAGATGGGCCCCTTTTCCGTGCGACGATGAAGGCTCTTGAACAAAAGACAGGAAATATGAGAATGAGGATGAAGAAAGTCTTACGGAAGGCCGAAGCCGCTCAGGCAGCGCAGGTCGAATGTAATAATGCTGTCTCGGCTTTTATGGAAGCACTTCGAGAATCGAATGCAGATGCCGTACAGCCAGCTTTAGAGCATTACTTTGAGAAGATTGCAAAGCAGATCTTGCGGTACGAGCAGCAAAATACCATTCATCTTCAGAAACTCATCATTGACCCTGTCTCGCGGCTATATAATATCGATATCAAGCAGGCAGAAGCCAAGAAGAAGGACTTTGAGGATGAGAGTAGGGACTACTATGCTTATGTTAGCCGATATCTCGGCCAACGCCAAGATTCTTTGAAGGAGAAAAAGCGCAACGAGAGTGACTCGAAATACCAACACAAACGGCGGAACTTTGAGCTCAAACGGTTTGATTATTCTTCGTTCATGCAAGACTTGCATGGGGGCAGGAAGGAGCAAGAAGTGTTATCTCACCTGACGAAGTACGCAGATACACAGGCGAAGAGTTATCTAGCGACTGCGAAAAAGGTCGAAGAGATGACTCCACAGCTTGAGGCATTGATCCACGAAGTCAATGAGGCTGACAAGGAATTTAAGTTCCAGCGAACCGAGAGGGAAGAGAAGCGGAGGACTTTGGAGAAGAGCACAAAGACCTACATTGAGCCTGAGGCCACCACATCGATAATGACTGCGACAGCTGGAAATCCAATTCCCAATGGAACCTCTGTCCCCGGTTCCGATCTATCTCGAGCAGACAGCGTTAGCGGCAATGGACTCCACTACAGCTCATCAACGGCATCGCAATATGGTTCTTCTCTCTCTGCACCCTCTACCACCGGATATCCTACTACACCCAACAGTCGACCAACTAGTGGGATTCAAGTAATTAGCCCTGACAAGTTCAAGGGCATTCGAGATCTTGAAGAAAAAGATCACAACGGTCCCAGCATGTCCGACAAAGTACAACAGAAAAAGGAAGGATTGCTCTGGGCCTTGAGCCGGCCAGACTCTCATGTTGACATGAAGGGTCTGAATAAGCAGGCGTGGCACAAGTATGTCATCGACCTTTTTTTCTAGGTATAAGCTGACAAGTTCAGGTTCTGGATTGTACTCGATCAGGGGAAGCTGTCAGAGTATAGTAACTGGAAACAAAAGCTTGACCTGCACATGGATCCTATCGATTTGCGTATGGCATCAGTTCGAGAAGCCCGGAACGCCGATCGAAGGTTCTGTTTCGAGGTCATCACACCCCAGTACAAGCGTGTATATCAAGCACCCTCTGAAGATGATCTGCACAATTGGATGAATGCCATCAACAACGCCTTACAAAGCGCCGTTGAGGGGCGAGGCCAACCTCAAACTTTTACACCCTCCACGTCTAGCGACAAATCCACGCACAGAGACATTGGCTCTGTCCTGACGGGCAAAAGCTCCTCCTTGTCTGGCCATCACCACAATCGCCACTCACCCACCCATACCCCCGGTTCTATCACCAACAACGTATACAGACGAACCACCGTAGGAGCCCGCCCAACCTATGTCCGCACCGACAGCGGCAGCTTCCAAAGTAACCCCTCCAAACTGCTCCAAATCGTCCGCGACACCGACCAAGGCAACTGTTGGTGCGCCGACTGCGGCTCTGGCATCAAAACCGAATGGGTCTCCATCAACCTCGGCATAATCCTTTGCATCGAATGCAGCGGCATCCATCGCTCCCTCGGCACCCACATCTCCAAAGTCCGCTCCCTAACCCTCGACACCCACTCCTTCACCACCGACATCGTCGAGCTGCTCCTCCAAATTGGCAACCGCGTCAGTAATATGATCTGGGAAGCCAAGCTCGACCCTTCCCTTTATCTCAAACCCTCTCCACAAGCAACCCGCGACCAACGCCTCAAATTCATTACCGCCAAATACGTCGACCGCGCCTACATCACCCCCTTATCCCCCACCCTCTCGCACTACCCCACCGCCGACGAAACCCTCCTCGCCTCCATCAAGAAAAACAACCTCCAAGCCGTCCTCTACGCCCTCGCCCTCCGCGCAAACCCAAACGCCACCGACCGCTCCCGCAACACCCACGCCGTCTTCCTCGCTCTCGCCGCCGCCGACCCTGCCTCCCCATCCTCCTCCAACACCCCGTCCCCGCGCAGCACCGCCACCACAACCCTCACCCCCAGCCCTAGCCAGGCGAAAATCATCGCCTTCCCTGTCGCGGAGCTGCTGGTGCAGAACGGCGCGCAGATCCCGGCTACGATGCCCGCGTTCCCGCTGTCGGAGAATGCGAGATTGTATGTCGAGCAAAAGGGCGCGAGGGATACGGTGGGGGAGCTGCCGGTAATTCGGAGCCAGGGGGGTGGGAATAGCCCGATGGGAGCGGATAAGGAGAGGGAGCCGGGGAAGCTACAGAAAAAGGGGAGTCAGGGGGGGAGGCTGGTTGTTCGGTGACCTGACTGCGGAGGCGAGGGTGGTGTGGAAGGGGGGGTTAATGGAATTGCTATCATCGGGAGTGAAGTGGAGTGGTTTTTTGGGGTTTTTTTTCCCCAAGATGTACCAGGCAATTGCCGTAAAGACATGGTTTTTCGAGGCGTTTTTGGCAGGCTAGAGCCGGCTCTGGATACTCGCTATTTCGGCATGCATGTGGTAATGTGGTTTTTCAATTTCCTAATCAAGCAACCGAAGGGGGGCAGACCGAGAGAGGGAGGGATACCACGCATGGGGATTTGATGGAGGGGTTGATTTCTATTCTAGGGGTTTTATAGGGAGGGCCCGGTGGGGTTTTGGGGGTATAGGTAGGTTATTTTAATTTTTGGGGGATGGTGATTTCCTGGTCCATGGCTTGTGGGAAATAATGTCGTGGATGGATGGATGGATGGATGGATGGTTTCCGCGTTTTATCCACATGGGTAGTGGATATGATGAGAGTGGGCATGTAGACACCCGTCATCCAAGGACTTCATGGCGGATAGTAGAAATGACAATGTAGAAAAACCAAAAAACCCATCGTCTAAACCCAATTCCCCATCTCTTCCATTCGCCTGGCCTCGGAAGACTCCCGTCTATCCTTCCCGTTCCCCCATTCCATTCCGTACCATCATAAAAAACACATCCACGCCCTTTACGCCCCCACCACTGTGATCATCCCTTCACCCTTCCTCCTTCCCCGCCCGTATCAAGCCCTCTCCATCCCCCATTTTGACCTGGATTTCCTCCTCCGCTTTCCCGGTGTTTTTCAATAAGGGAGCGGGATCCTGGACGTCGACGCTGGCGAGGAGGTCGTCGATTTTGCGCTCGAGGGAGGTGAGGTGGGTTTCCATTGCTGTGGCGGTGGATTCGCCTCTGCCAGGGAGGTTAGGTGGGGTTGTTGGTGGTGGTTGGGGATGGGGATGGGGATGGGGATGGGGATG
>JAABVA010001688.1_pt1 | contig 23190 bp, 27 predicted proteins | sample 5560331 | NCBI WGS metagenome assembly JAABVA01 (sample SAMN12812661, study PRJNA571458) | rock metagenome | isolation source: Antarctica rocks | place: Antarctica: Victoria Land, Mt New Zealand sud | collected 2016-01-07
GAGGCGCTTCTGTTCCTGCATGGTCAATGTCACTCTGTCTTTCATATCTACAGAGTGACATTTTCACTGGACAGTTAGACGGTGACATAATCATAGAACACTAACACAACACGGATAACGCCGTTGACACCTCCCGCTCCCACTGCGATACTCCTGCTGGACAAGACATGCGTCGCTCCTTCTCTGATGGTTTTGTTGCAAGCTCCATCCTAGCAGAGCGGCGCGTCTTGTCCCTTTTTGTGCCCTCTTTGGGCTAAACCTACCCTTAAAAGCGCCTAGCGTCCCCGTGACGTCCGCCGCCCCGAATCGCGCCCTGCGGCGCTGGCTGGCCCGCGAACTGGCCCACCTGCGCCCCGAGATCGCGGCGAGTGCGGCGGCGTGCGACGCTGAGCGCTACCGCAAGCACTTTGATGCCGACGCCCACGCCTGTCTGTTGCTGTTCCACGGTCTCTCGAGTGGCCCCAGCCTGCGCCAGAGCTACGCCACCGTCGCGGACTGTCCCCAGTGGGCCACACTCAGTGGCCTCGCCACCGACCAGGAGGGCGAACTGGCCGTGAGCTTCAGCCACTTCGCCGCCTCCAATACCGCGCGCCCGCCCGCCTTCCTCGGCGGCCTCATCCCGGCCTTTCGCGCGCGTGCGTTGTTGCGGGCGCGCTGGTCCCGCCGCCGTCCCCCCGGATGTGCGCCTCCTCGACGGCACCTTCCTGCGCGTGAGCCTGCGTCTGGCCCCCTGGCTTGATCTTGCGGCGCACACCAAGCGCCCCGGCATGGTCGCCCAAACGCTCTATACCCCCGCCCTCGACTTGCCCGAGCACGTCGTCTTGACCGACGCCCATACCCCTGACGTGCGCGGCCTGGATCAGGCCCTCCTCGACGACCCCGCCCAGTTGGCCGCCCTGCGCGACCAGACCCTGATCATGGACCTGGGCTACTATAGTCACACGCGGCTGGCCCGCCTGCTGGAGGCCGATGTCCATGTCGTCACGCGCCTGCACCCCCAGGCCGCCCTCCACGTCGAGGAGGAGCTGCCCGTCCAGCAGCCCTTGCCCGGTCTCGCCGCCACCGATGGCGCGGGGGGGCGCATCGTCGTCGACCGCGACCAGCGCGTCACCGTGGGCAGCCCGCACAACCATAAGAGTACCGTCGTGCCCGGCCTGCGCCTGGTCACGGCCACGGTCGCCCCCACGCGCGACGCCACGCGGCACGGCGCGCAGCCAGTGGTCTACCGCATCCTGACCGATCGCCACGACCTCGCCGCCGCCGAGGTCGTCCAGTTGTACCTCTGGCGCTGGCAGATCGAGCAGTTTTTCCGTTGGCTCAAAAGCTACGTGCATCTGCCGCGCCTCCTGGGCTATGCCCGTCCCGCTGTCGAACTCACCGTCTGGCTCGCCGTCATCGTCCATCTGCTGACGCGGTTGGCGGCCCACGCCCGTGGCCTGGGCCGCCGGTCGCCCGCGCTCTTGCGCCAGTGTCTGGTCGCCGCCCTCCTCCTGGACGCCGCGGACGTGGCCGCCGCCGCGCCGCCCACCGCTGTCCAACTGGCCTTGCCCGTTCCCCCCGCACCACCCTGATTTTTAATCAGACAGGGCTGTATGGCGATACAGCCCTGTCTGATTACCATATGGCGCGTGGATCGGGGCGTAGGGGCGTATCGCTAGACGCCCGTTGCTCACGGTTGGGGGGCTTGGCGTTCGTCGGCGTTTGCCGCCCAGTGGACATCTTTGCGGCGAACACGGGCGTCTAGCGATACGCCCCTACAACCGTTATGGCAATGGGGCAAATTTTAATCAGACAGGACTGTATGCCATACGCCTCTACGAGCGCCAGGCGTGCGCCATGCGCCCCTACGAACCGTCGCCGAAGCCAAGCCCTTGTAGGTTCTGGCGGATCGTCTGCTCCAGCCGCGCGCTCGCGGCGAACTGCTCGTCGAGCGTTTCGACCAGGCGGGTCATTTTGTCCTCGAAGGGCTCGCCGTCGTCCTCGACGGCCTCGGCGCCGACGTAGCGGCCGGGCGTGAGCACATGGCCGTGGCCCCGGATCTCGTCGAGCGTGGCCGCGCGGCAGTAGCCCGGTACGTCGGCGTAGGCCGGCAGGCCGGGTTCGCCGCGCCAGGCGTGGTACGTATCGGCGATGCGCGCGACCTGCGCGGCGGTCAGCTCGTTGTGCGTGCGGTCGACCTTGCGGAACAGCTTGCGCGCGTCGATGAACAGGGTCTCGCCGCGGTGGCCGCGCTGCCCCCGTCCCTCTTTGCTCTTGGCCAGGAACCATAGGCACACCGGGATGCCCGTGGTGTAGAACAACTGGCCCGGCAGCGCGACCATGCAGTCGACGAGGTCGTCTTCGACGATGCGCCGGCGCAGGTCGCCCTCGACGTTGCCGGCCGACATGGAGCCGTTGGACATGACGAAGCCGGCGCGGCCGGACGGCGCCAGGTGGTAGATGAAGTGCTGGATCCAGGCGTAGTTGGCGTTGTTGTCCGGCGGCAGGCCGTAGACCCAGCGCGCGTCGTCCTGCAACAGGCCGCCGCGCCACTTGCTAATATTGAAGGGCGGATTGGCCAGCACGTAGTCGGCGCGCAGGCTCTTGAACTTGTCGTCGTGGAAGCTGTTGCCGAGCGCGATCGTGCCGCTGACGCCCCTGATAGCCAGGTTCATGCGGCAGATCTTCCACGTCGCCTCCAGGCTCTCCTCGCCGTAGACGCTGATCGCGCCGGGGTTGCCCGTGTGCGCGGCGACGAAGCGGGCGCTCTGTACGAACAGGCCGCCCGAACCGCAGGCGGGGTCGAAGATGCGTCCCTCCAGCGGCTCCAGCATCTCTACAAGCAGCTTGACGACCGAGCGCGGCGTGTAGAACTCTCCGCCGGCGTTGCCCTCGGTCTCGGCGAAACGCCCGATGAAGTACTCGTAGACGCGGCCCAGCACGTCACGTTCGCGCGCGTAGGCTGACCCGAAGCCGATGGCGCCGACGAGGCCGATCAACTCGTAGTAGGCGTGCGGGGCGACCTGCGTAGCGGCGAAGTTCTTGAACAGGATGCCTTTGAGGACGGCGTTCTCGGCCTCGATCGCGCGCATGGCGTCGTCGATGATCACGCCGATGTCGGGTTGCGCGCCCCGCGCCTGGATGTAGGCCCAGCGCGCCGTTGGCGGTACCCAGAAGACGTTGACGGAGGTGTACTCGTCGCGGTCCTCGGCCACGGCGCGCATATCCTCCTCGCTGGCGCCCTCGACGTAGTAGTCAGAGCGCTCGTCGCGCAGCTGGCGTCGCAGCGTTTCGTGGCGGTCCTCGAAGGCGTCGGAGACGTACTTGAGGAAGATCAGCCCGAGCACGATGTATTTGTAGTCGTAGGGCGCGACGGCTCCGCGCAGTAGGTCGGCCGCGTTGAATAGCTTGTCGGCGTAGGTCAGGTCGCCTGCGTCACCGCTCTCAGCGTCGTCGTCGAGCGGCGGAGGCGGCGCGGCGGTCTCGTAGGGCGGCTTGGGGGCTTTGGGCATAGAACCGCTTTCTGCCTGGGACTATCGGCTAGTTCGACAGCATCTCGACGTAGACGAGCGTTGGGCCCTGTGGGTGGCGCAGGTCGACGGCGATGCCGACGTCGTTGGCGCCGTCCGAGTATTCGGTGAAGGTGTAATCGGCGCCAGCCGCGAAAGAGCGCGGCAGATCCGGCAGTGCGGTTGGGAGGTCGGCGGGGTCGACGCTATGCATGGGGATGGTGAAGCGGCCGATCTTGCCGCCATGGTCGGGTAGGACGCGGAGATAGTGGGCGATGACGGCGGCGGGCGACGCCGCCGACCGGTAGAGCGCGGTGGTGGTAATCTGGTTGCTGCCGATTTGCGGCGTCGTCTGGCTGGCCCCGGCGCCGCTTGCTTGGGGCGGCTTCGTGACCGCGGGGAGGGAGAGCGTGGGAGTACTGCTGCCCAGGACGTAGAGCACGCCCCCTATGAGGCACGCCACGATCAGCGCCACCAGCCAGGCGACGAGCGGCAAGCCCAGAATGCGCGGCGGCCGTTGTGTTTGCCATGCTTGCGGCGGCGGCTGTGTCTCGATCATAATTGGTCCTACGTTCCTTGCTTTATCACCTGGCGCCATCAGCCACACGGCATGTGGGCGACATAACTACCGTAGCAGGGGTAGGCGTTCACCACAAGCACGTCTCTTAAGCGGTCAGGGTCTGTGAAAAGTCGGCGGGTCCCACTGGGAGCGCGGACGTCTCGTCCGCCCCGACATTCGCGGGCGTGGGCCAGCCATCCCCGCAGGGCCGGCGCGTCGCCGCCCGTCCGGCGCGTATCCCGGCACACACCGAGGCGGACGAGACGTCCGCGCTCCCAGTGCCGACGGGGACGGGCGAGACGCCCGCGCTCCCAGGGCTTTTCACAGACCCTACTTAAGCGGTTCTCTCCCTTGCGGGTCGGCGCGCGCGGGTTGGGGCTGTATATTTGTCTCCTTGATCAGCGGACTTGCACCGTCACGCGATGCCAGGCGTTGTTCATGTATCCGCCGAAGTTCCACAGGGGCGCGGGGTCTTCCGGTTGCGTGTTGGCGGCGGTGTCGTAGGCCCGCGCTACCAGCGTGTGCGACCCCTCCGGCAGGTCAAGCGTACAGTCCCAGAAGCGCCACGTCCAGCATGAGCCCTCCGGCGCCATGCCGGCCGTCGTCCAGGTCGTCCCCCCGTCGGCGGACACATCCACTCGCGCCACGTCGCGGCCACCGCCCGCGAAGGCGTAGCCGGCGACTCGCACTCGCCCCGCCGCTATAGTCGCGCCATCCGCCGGCGTGCAGATGGCGCTTGTCAGCGAGAGTTCGCCGATCGGTAGCCCCGTGCTCCAGTCGGCCGCTTCCTTTTCGACCTGCGGTGGGAACAGCTTGTAGTCGTGCGTGTAGGTGTAGCTGTCCGAGGGTTCCGCTTGCACGCGGATCTCGCCGAGCCACTTGACGCTGCGGATGCCGGCGTAGCCCGGCACGATCGCGCGCAGCGGAAAGCCATGCCGCGGAGACAGAGGGTCATCGTTCATCGTATAAGCCAACAACACCTCGGGCTGCCGGGCCTTGTCGAGTGGGATCGAGCCGCCCACGTTGAACGTATGGCCCTCCAGATGCGCCGTATCCAGGCCGGTGAAGGCAACGTGGCGCGCTTCCTTGCCCACGCCGGCGGCGTCCAGCACCGCGCGTAGGGGCACGCCGGTCCATGCCGCGGTGCCGATGGCGTCCGCCGTCCAGGGCGACTCGCCTGGGATCTCCTTGATGGCTATCAGCTCGGCGCGCCGATTGCCCGCGCACTGCAGCGTCGCCGTCACCGTTTCGGATGGGAAGTCGCGCCGCAACTCGTCGAGCGAGAGGGAGATCTCTGTCCGCACGTCACCCGTGATAGTCAGGCGGTACGATGTGGGATCAATGGTGGGGATGGACCCATGGTTGCGGGCGTAGAAGAGACTATGGGGAGTCGTGAAGTCGCGGCGCAGCACGTCGAGGGGTGTGCCGGCGTTGAAAGGCTCGTCTTTGTAGACGGTCAGTGCAGGGTCAGCATCGCTAATGGTCGTGGCGGTCATGGCGCGATCCTCCTCGGGGGCAATGTCCGGGTTGGGGGTGTGGCGGCCCACTACAACGCGCGGAGCAAGCGTAGAGCACAGCGGGTGCAAAGCGCGTGCCAGCGCTCACGCTTCACGCGGCCAGGACCAGATAGGCCACCAGGAGTGCGCCCACGGCGACGAGCCCGCCGGAGAGCGACAGGATGAGTGTGGGGGACGGGTGGTAGTCGGCCCGGTCGATGGAGCGGGCCGCGTCGCGGTAGCGCAGCCAGGATCGTCAGCGCCGCGCCACAGGCTACCAGCGCGACGCCAAAGCCGGTGGAGAGCCCAATTGGGGTATGGCGCGGGGCGTTCGGCCCCAATTCGCGGATGAGCAGTCCGAAGCGGGCCACCACAAACCCCAACGCCATGATGGCGATACACGAGCGGATCCAGGACAGGAAGGTGCGCTCGTTGGCTAGGTGGTCGCGCGTCGTGTTGGGATTGGCCGGCGTCATGTGATTGTTCTCCGATTATTAGACGCTCATATCACCATCATGGGGGCGCGCCTGTCGGTTATGGTAGCGCTTGGACCGAGATATGCAGTACAGTATGCTTATGACGCCACGTATGGATAGGGAGGGTAGAGAGGATTATGAGCCGGATAAGCGAAGACAATAGAACCGCGTCCGAGGAAGTAGCAACCGTCGTGAAATGGACGCTTGTGTTCATCGTCCTCTTGGGCGTGATAGGCGTCGGGATACTCATTTGGGCCGACACAAGCGTGTTGCATTATTTTTGATCCTCCCATGTCTACAGGCTGTGGAATTCGTGCGCCCCGGCGGCGCGGCGTGCGGCTTTGTGCGTGAGAATGGCGATGAATGCTATTCAACTACTCTGCGCGCGGGCGCCAACTTGTGCTCCTTCTCGGACGTGAGTTGGTTGCGCAACATATCGACGTCCAGGTAGAGATGGCCGGCCCTGACCTTGTTTCCTTCGACTGTGTACACGGCGCAATAGGGGACCTGGGCTTGCTTGCCGGTCGGTGCGACGCCGTCGAACTCTCCGATGTGTTTGGCCATGAACAGCGCTTCGACTACGGCGTGTGTCTCCTCGACAATGATGGTCTGTATCTCATCACGGCCCTCGAAGGCCTGTCCGTAGAACAGATCAAGCAGTTTCTCGACCTCCGCGCGTCCCTGAAATGCTTTCCCCGTGCTCATGAGCGTAAAGACGGCGTCTTCGGCGAGTTGAGTACGGTCGTGCCCGTACGACTCCGTCCCACCCCGTGTATAGGCCATGATCGTTTCACGCGTCGCTTCGTATCCCATCGTACACCATCCTTCCTTTGTGTAGCTGATCGTTGCCAGTTGTCAGTTGTTTACAACTCTGCTCTATCGTCCCTATGCCATGACTTCATCTCTAGCGGCGCGGCCTACTCGATGCCGCTCTTTTGCGGGAACCGGGAGCGGGCTGCCGCTTCCGCACTGTCTCTCCCTGACCACTACGCGCTGACGGCTGACGGTTGACATCTGACGGCTGACCGCTGACCGCTGACAGCTGCTGTACAAACAAACGCTGACCACCCGTAAAAGGAAACGTCACGGGCGTCTCGTAGTAGGCTACATGCTCGACGCGCTCGATGCGCCGCACCCTCCGCGCTACCTCTACATTGATCACACCTACGACGATCCACAGCATCGGCGCGCCCACCAACCCCACCGTATTGAGTAAACCCCACAGCAAGACGTCGATGAGCAGGCCGCCCGCGACGAGTACGGCGAACGGCCGGAGCGATTCACGACCGGCGGCGGACAGTGGCGTCCGCGTAGACAGGCGCTCCGCGCCAGTGAGCCGCCGTCCCTCGGTCGGCCATACAATAACCCACGTCCACACCAAACTCAACCCGCCCATGCCGGCGCACATCGCGACAAGAATGAGGGCCAATGCAACGGCGCCGTGACGTAGGGACGGCGGCTCTTGCACGACCAGCGCGGCCGCGATCAGCGCCATCGCCGGCACACTCAGGCCGAGCGCCCGCCAGCCATAACGACGGCGCGCGGCGGCAAGACGGGTAGGAACCGGTGTCATACCCTATGAACGCGATGATGGCTGCATCAAGCCATAGCCGGGAAAGTTGCCGCAGGTCGCCACATGTCCGTGCGTGTCCTCCAGTTCGACAGCTAGGTCTGTGTGGGGGACTGAGAAGGAAAAGTAGGTCACGGCGACCGCCTCGCCCGCGGCGTCCGACACAAGACCGGACAGGCGGTACTTGAGCGGCGCCGGCCCCCCGCAACGACCCGTGACGATGGCAGCCGTGTACGTCGCCCGTGGCGATAGATGGTCGGCGTAGACCGCCACCTCCGTCCCCAGGGTGCGCGACAGATCGACCACACCTTGCTTGGTGATATGCCGCGTCACGAGGACGTGTCCCCCCGCCTTGTACCCAATTTCCGGCGCCGCCAAGGGGACGTCGACGCCGGCTCGCTGGATATTGCCGCACACCACGCCCGGACCGGGCGCCTTAGTCCGGTCCGTCTGTTTGACCGGCACATCGATATACCAATTGCCGGCCACACCCAATGTCAGGAGTTTGGTCACCAGCGTGGCGCGACCCTGCGCGTCGGTCATGATATCGGGCAAGATATACTGTACCGCGCCAAGGTTACTAGCGCCGCACGAACCTGTATAGATGAGGACGCTATAGGTCTTCTTGGGCCGTAGATGCGTGACGGAAAGCGCTAGCTTCAGGCTGTTGACATCTCCTATGATAGTCAACGCGCCAGCGGCACTGCTCTTGCCGGTGCGCGGCGCCAGTATCGCCGTTCCATAGCGCATTGCTTCCGCTATACCAGGGCGCGTGATCGCGCCGCTCCTGTGTGGTGAGGCACCGAGCACGGCCGCCCCGACCACAGCGCCGGCCGTCAGACTGGAGAGAATCTTTCTCATCTTTATCATCGGCTACTCAATGCTTTCCATCGTGCCATCACTGAAGTATGTCATGTCGTAGCCGTCGTGTTCTTTGATGATCGGGACCAATTTGTCCGCCGTCGCGCGATCGGGGCAGGGCATAGCTAAGACGACTCGTCCGTTCTCGACCTGCGTGGCGTAGTGCGTGGCCTGTTGCTTTTCGCCAGTGGCGTTCTTCATGAAGCGCGTCGCCTTCTGGATCAGGCTAGTGGGTCCCTGTGCTTCTTTAGTCAACGTTTCCGCCTCCTGCCGCCCCGCGAGGGCATCCACGTCGACGCCTGCGTTTTTGAGGGCGTGCATCACCGCGTGCGCTTGCTGCTCGTCGTCGACCACGGCGTACAGATGCCGCGTCTGGAGCGTCCCGTCGTGCGCGACCTTGCGGTGCTGATCCTCGGACGTGTGCTCCCCTCCCTCCGGCGTATTGGTCAGTTGATGGACGAGCGTCGGCAAGTAGTCGTCGAGCCAGTGCGCCATCTCCCGCTCGTCACGCAGGATCTCCTCGCACGTCCGCGCGATCTCCATGTGCCCGCTCCCGTGCGCGGCGACGCGCAACGCGTTGACCTGCGCGATGTGGTAGTGGATAGACGCGACGTCGACGATGTCGTGCTTGACCAGCCTGCTACTGACAGGTCTCACCCACAGGTCTGTCATGGTGTGCATAAAGGCCGGCAGGCCGCCCCTGTTGAGCGCGTTTGTCTCGCCCTCCAGATCCGCGATGCATCCCTGCAACATATTGGCGTGCCGTTGGAGCGTCTCCAGGTACTCCATAAATGTAGCTTCCATCTCGTGCTGGCCGCTGAGATCGGCGAGTTGCGTTTCCATGACATCGACGAGAGCGACCTCCGCGCCATAGGCATCGGCCAACCAGTGACGCAAGAGTTCCGTCTGCAGCATGTGGGTTACCCTTTCCCGGAGCGGTGTGGCACCGTCGACGACCGTGTGTGAGCGGTCACGGCGCCCGCGGCGCTGCCATGAGCCTGATTTTGCCCCGTGGCATACTTGCCATGGTAACCTTTGCGCGACGACAGGAAGGCGACGAGGTCGTTGACCTCTTGCGGCCGGAGGGTCGGCGCGAACGACGGCATGTTGTCGCCGCCATTGAGGATACGGATCGTGATGTCGGACGAGGTCAGGCGGCTGCCTACGCCAGAGAGATCGGGGCCGCGGATGCCACCGTGTCCATCGATCATGTGGCAGTACTCGCAGGACTTCGTATGCCACAACTGGGCGCCCGTGGCAATCTGCGAATTGGACGGGGCACCGATCAGGTTTGGCGGCAACACCGTGGCATTGAAGCGCGGCAACCACCCCGCTATATCGCCGGAGACCGTCATGACCCCGATCATCACCACGCACATCACGGCGATGAAAGCGGCCCAAGGACGTCGCAACGGGTTACGTTCGCCCTTGTTGAAGAGGAAGGGTAGCGCGAACATAGCCAGGAAAAAGAGCGCCGGAAACACGATCATAGCCGTGTCTTCCAGGTCTTTCGGAAGGAGCGCCAGCGCCGCGAAATACCATAAGAAATACCAATCGGGACGCGGTTCGGCGATGACGTTGGATGGATCGGGCGCGCTGACGAGCGCCGGAGCGCCGATGGTGAGCGTGAGCGCCAGGACGGCCACGATGACGCCGGTGGCGAAGACCGTTTCGCGCCAGAGTCCATCGGGGAAGTAGGGTACGCCCACGCGCTTGATCATGTCCTCATACCACTGCCGATACGTCTTCGGATCGACCGCGTGCCCCAGCGCCGGGTTCTCCGAGATGCCGATCTTCAGCACCAGGAAGAGGTGGAACCCAATGATGCCAAAGAGGATGCCCGGCAAAATGAAGACGTGTATGGAGTAGAAACGGCTCAACGTGGTCCCGTTGAGCGAATTACCACCAATCAGGAAATAGGCCAGCCAGTTGCCGATGATGGGGAAGCGCGCCGCCTGCCCGGCTATGATCAGGATGGTCCACACACCGTTCTGATCCCAGCGCAGGATCTGGCCGGTGAAGACGATACCCAACGTCAGCAGCAGTAAGACAACGCCCGAGAGCCAATTGAGCTCACGGGGGTATTTGAATGCGCCCGTCAGAAAGACGCGTAGGACGTGGATGCCGATGAAGATCAGCATCATCATCGAACTATAGAAGTGGATACCGCGTATCTGATTGCCCAGGAAAGCGCCGTTGGTAATCCACTGTAGGCTGGCATAGGCCCCATCGGTCGAGTTGACGTACTGCGAGGCCAGTGGGATACCACTGACCACCGCTACGATGAACGAAACCAGCGTGGCAGCGCCAAAAACATACATCCAGCCGCTCCAGCCTGGGGTGGGCGGCACGGGGTGCGTCGCGAGGTTTTTGGTTATCAAGACAAGGCCGGTACGGTCCTCAAAGGCCTCGTACGCGCGTTTCATCATGCCCATACTATGCTATACCCCCTACCCTAGTGGCGAGTGACGAGTGGCTAGTTCTCGCTACTCGCCACTCAATACGCGAACGGGATCGCACCCGTCTTTAGTTCCACATACCCATCGCGGATGCGCGTCTGATACTGCTGCAAGGCCCGCGGCGGCGGCCCCGCGGCAACCTGTCCGTTCGAATAATACACGCCGCCGTGGCAGGGGCAATAGAACAACTGGGCGTCGCTATTCCAGCGGACGGGGCAGCCCAGGTGCTGGCAATACTCGGAGAAAGCCGTGAAAGTGGTAGAACTGACGCGCCGCAGCCACGCCGAGTCGTGGGTGGAAACGCCATCCCAGGGATGCGCATACGCGTTTTGGAAGACGACCTGGGTCGTGGTGCTGATGGCAAAGTCATCGACCTTGCCCACCACCCGCCACACATCCTTGGGCGTCTGCAACAACGGCTGTAGGAACACACCTAGTAGGGGCAAGCCCACTATCGCCGAGATAATGCCGCCGCAGCCCAAGATGACCAGGACCAAAAACTTACGCCGCTCCGGAGAGTACGGCTCTTCTTGCTTGAACTCCAGCGCGCCCCGCACGATGTCGTGCGCCTCGCGCCCGATCTCTTCTTTCATATCTTTCACGGCAACGACCTCTCGTATCAGTCGATAGTCGATAGTCGATAGTCGTTAGAAGAACTTTCTATCGACTATCGACTATCGACTTCCGACTTCAAACTACTCATTAAGCAAATCATTGACCCAACCGATGATGGACGCGATGGCGAGAATCAGCCCGGCGCCGAACATCCACACGTCGCTGATGATGCCCCAGAAAATAAACGCGATGCCACCCCCGAATAGGATCGGCCAATAAGTTGCACGCGGAATGATCTCCGGCTTGGGGCTGCTCCAACCGGGGGGCGGCGCGGTCGTCGTATCGTGTTCCGGCCCGCGCTCCTCAGCGGTCAACCCACCTGCTCTGGTTGCCGTACCGGCCGCGACCGGTGTGCGCGTTGGCTCTTGGGTGTACGTGCGCGCCACGAACAGCGCGCCGACCGCGGTGACAAGGCTAACCACTATTCTCCACATACATCCCCATCCGTTTCCACTTCACTTAGTCGTCCATCACCGACGCGTACGGACCCAGCCATCATCCCTCATTCATGGGCGCGTCTAGCCACTGTGAGCCCGTGACGCCGGCAGACGCGCCATCCCTTGCGCCGCCTGCGCCGGTAAATCCTCTATCTCTTCATCCGGTTCGGACTCGCCATACCAACGCGCCAACGCGACCGCGGAAGCCAGCAGATAGAGAGGGCTACTCAAAATCCACATCAGCACGCCGCCCACCTGCTGATCGGCAAGCGCCGAGAAGTTCCACTGGCTCCGGCCGCGTATGAGCGGCAAGATGCCCAACCGGTCCACGGGGTGTAGGTAGGCTGGGTACAGACCCAGCGGCGCCAGGGTAATGATGATCCCCAAGAGACTGCTGGTCAAACCACCGGCGATCAGATACACCACGGCGCCGAGCGCCGGCAACTGGCGCCGCTCGGGGAGGGGGGCAATGACCGGCCACCAGAAAATCGTCGCGGACACCAGGAAGCACAGATGTTGCAGGACGTGGACGCCTTGGTAGCGCAGCGCCAGATCATAGAGCGCCGGCGCGTGCCACACCCACAGCGTGCCGATCCCCAGCGACCACGCGAGGAGGGGCCGCCCTAGCGCGCGCTCGGTCCGGCCCGCCGGCGTCCAGCGCAACAGCCGTTCAAATACCCGGGGCGGGATACCCAACAGGAGCAGCGGCGGCACGACCAGCACCAGCAGGAGATGCTGCAGCATATGCGCGCTGAAGAGATAGCCGTCGCCGAGCGTGTCGATGGGCGACATCAGCGCCAGCAGCAGCACCACGACCGCCGTGACGAAGAGGGCCGCCCGCGCGGTGACGGGGTGCGCCTCGACCCAATAGCCCACGAGCAGCGCCGCGCATCCAATGAGCACGGTGGGCTCCCAATCCCAGGCGGTGAGTACTAGCTGTTGTGTCGTCATCTTGTTACCGCTTTACCAGAACTACGGCTCAGTGTACCGGACCAGCCAGCGACCACACATAGACGGTGGGGAAGATCACGACCCACACCGCGTCGACGAAGTGCCAGTACAGGGCGACCGTATTGTACGCGGAGGGATGGGCGCCGCCGCGGAACTTGCCGCCCATCACCAGGACGAACATGATCGTGAGCAGCAGCAGCCCGATCAGAACGTGAAACCCGTGGAAGCCGGTCAACGCGTAGAACGTCGTGCCGAAGATATCGCGATTCGGCGTCAGGCCCAGCCGGCTGGTCAGATCGATATACTCGGTCGACTCGCCGAAGAGGAACGTCGCGCCCAGCCCGATGGTCAGGAGCAGCCAGATCTTCATTGCGCCGTCCTTGCCCTTTTTGTGGCCGCGCTCGGACATGATGATGGTAAAGCTGCTAGCGTACAGGCAGGCCGTAAAGATCGCCACCCGGCCCACGTCCAGCGCGTTGAAGGCGCTCGGACCGCCCGCGTTGGCCGGTGAACCACGGTAGAACACGAAGGCCAGGATCAACACGGTGAAGAAGACCGCCTCGGAGGCAAGGAAGAGGAGCATGCCCAATCGATACTTATCCGCCATGGCTCTAAATCCCCTCCGTCGCGCGACGCTTCTTCCAGTCAGGGTTCTCAGGGTGCGCCATATCCCACAGCGGGCGGCGGCTGCGCACCGGCGGCACATACTCGAAGCTCGGCACCGGCGGCGGTGAGGGCGTGGCCCACTCCAGCGTCCAGGCTTGCCAGGGATTGTCGCCGGCCGTTTCACCATAGCGCAAGCTATAGACGATATTGATGACGAAGAACAGCACGCCGATTGCCAGCACGGCGGCGGCGAGCGACGACACCAAATTCAGCAGGTGCCACCAGGGATAGTCGTGGTAGCTATAGATGCGGCGCGGCATGCCGATGAAGCCCAGGAAGTGTTGCGGCATGAACGTGCCGTTGAAGCCAATGAGCATCAGCCAGAAATTCCACTTGCCGAGCCGCTCGTTGAGCATCTTACCGCTGATCTTGGGGAACCAGTAGTAGGCGCCGGCCATCATGGCGAACGCCGTGCCGCCGAACAGCACGTAGTGGAAGTGCGCCACCACGAAGTAGCTGGCCGTCAACTCCCAATCGACGGGAAAGGCCGCGAACATCACGCCGGTGACGCCGCCGAGGACAAACTGCGGGATGAAGGCCAGCGCGAAGAGCATCGCCGTCGTGAAATGAATTCTGCCCCCGACCAGGGTCGCGGTCCAGTTGAAGATTTTAATCCCCGTCGGAATGGCGATCAAGAAACTGCCCACACTGAAGGCCATGTCGAGCGTCTCGCCCATGCCGGCCACGAACATATGGTGTCCCCACACGAGCAAGCTCAACAGGACAACGCCGGCCGTGGCCCCGGCCACGAACTGATAGCCGAAGATCGGTTTGCGCGAGAAGACCGGGATGATCTCCGAGATCATGCCCCAGGCGGGGAGGATCATGATGTAGACCTCGGGGTGCCCGAACGACCAGAAGGCGTGCTGCCACAGCAGCGGCTGTCCTCCCTTGGCCACATTGAAAAAGTTGCCCGACAGCAACCGGTCGAACAGCATCATCACCAGGGAGGCGTTGAGCGAGGGAATGGCCAGGATCAGGAGGATGCCGTTGAGGAGGGTCATCCAGGTGAAGAGCGGCAGCCGGCGCATCGTCACGCCCGGCGCGCGCATGGTCAGGATGGTCACCATCAGGTTAACGGCGGCCCCGATCGTGCCGATGCCCGTGACGATCAGCGCGACGGCGTAATAGTTCATGCCGGGGTTGGCGGTGTAGTTGAACTCAGTCGACAGCGGGGCGTAGGCGTACCAGCCCGCGTCGGGCGCGCCAGTGGCCAGGAAGCTGAAGTAGAGCAGGATGCCGCCGAAAGCGAACAGCCAGAAGGAGAGCGCGTTGAGGCGGGGGAAAGCCATGTCGTTCGCCCCGATCTGCAACGGCGCGAAATAGGTCGAGAAGCCGATCAACATGGGCATGACGACGAGGAAGACCATCGTGACCCCATGCATGGTGAAAATCTGGTCGTACGCCTGCGGCGAGATGGCATGGTTATCGGGCGAGGAGAGTTGCAGCCGGATCAGCAACGCCTCGATCCCGCCCACGATGAAGAAAAATGTGGTCAAGCATAGGTACATCACGCCGATCTGCTTGTGGTCGACCGTGGACAGCCAGGCCAACAGACCGTTATTGGAACGCGTAATAACCGGCAGCGGCTCTTCGTTCTCCGGGACCGACGGCTGCGCGGTCGGGTTAACTACGGCACTCATCGTACACTCTCCAGGTAGGCGCTCACGTCGCGCGCTTGTATCTCACTCAATTGGACGCTCGGCCTATGGACGCCGGGCTTCATGGTATCGGGGGTGAGCAGCCACTGTCTTCGTGGCGCTCACCGTCATCATCGCGTGCGGGTTTGCTTTGATGACGGTGAGCGCCAGCACAGGTCGCTGAAGGAGACATCCTTACAGAGAGGCCTTGCCACCCTTGACGGAGGGCTTGCCACCCTTGGTGACCATAAAGACGTCCCACATGCCGGCCTGCACATGCCCCGGCACGGCACAGACGAGCGCGTATTTGCCCGCTTTGGTGGCCACGAACGTGAATTGCTGCTTCTGCCCCGGCGTGGTCCCACTGACCGGATTGGGTGAACTAGCGCCCTGGAAGGCCGGTGCAAACCCTCCGGACGCAGCCTGCACGTTGCTGTAGGCCGTAAAGACCGCGCTGTGCGGGAGAGAGGCTTTGTTCGTGAAGACGACGGTAACGTGGGCGCCGACGGGCACGCTAATCACCATGCCGCCCTTGCCATAGCCATCGAAGTTGAAGCCACTGAGCGCGCTATTATACCCGGCAACAAGTGTGAGAGTCGCCGTCTGGCTCTTAGCGTTCCAGACGAGCCAGTGCGACGCCACGCTGTGCGACGCGGATTGAGGCGCGGACGCACTCTCCAGGTAGGCGGTCAGGTCGCGCGCTTGTAGCTCACTCAATTGGAAGTTCGGCATATGGACGCCGGGCTTAATCGCATCCGGGTTGAGCAGCCACTGCTCCATATGGGCGGGCGTGTTGCTGATGGCCCCCCCCGCGAGGATGGAGCGGCTACTCACATGGGTCAAGAGGGGGCCGATATTGGTAAAATGGCAACTCCCACAGGAATATTGTCCGAAGAGAGCGGCGCCCTGTGTGGCCTCGCTTGCCGTGAAGCCCGCTGGGGGGGAGCCGAGTGACGACGTCATTTGTTGCTGTTCCCACGCCTTGAACTTGGCCATCGGCTCGGCGACGACGTCGACGAGCATCCAGGCGTGCCCGGCGCCGCAGAACTCGGCGCAGTCGCCATGGTACAGGCCAGGTCTATCCGCTTCCAACCAGATATAGTTGGTCTGCCCCGGCACCGCCTGGATCTTGGGACCCAACTGCGGTTCCCAGAAGTCGTGGATGACGTCGTCCGATTTAATCGCGGCGACCCAGCGCTGGCCGACCGGGAGGTGCAGTACGTTGGCGGTGACGACGCCGGAGGGGTACCGTATTTCCCACCACCATTGATGGCCGATGATCGTGATGCGCGGCTCGGTCCGCGCGCCGTCGTTGAGCGCGATCTGACCTGGCGAGGAGTGCTGCATCGCGCTCACCGAAACGAAGAAGAGGAGCGTCACGAGGACAAAAGGGGTGGCCGTCCAGGCGATTTCAAGCCGGGTGATCCCGAAGGTCTGCGGCGGTTCCCCTTCTTGGCCGGGACGCGCACGGAACCGAATGAGCGCGTAAATCATCACCCCCACGATGCCGACGCTGATCAACAGCCCGAGGAGCATAAGAAAGATGGTCAGATTCGATATCGCCCGCGCCTGCGGCGACATGGGATTAAACACGGAGTTGCTTAACACGCTGCCCCCATCGCTCTACACCACTATCTTCCACATCAGCGTACGTCATCATACACGCCGTACGAGCGTTCCGCGCTCTCCGCGTACGCCTACGGCCTAATCCTAATGAGGCACCGATGTTCTAATGGGGCACGAACTGTCTGTCTCGCTTCAGGGCACTGTCATCACGCTGCTCATTGTTACATAAACAGTATCATCCTGTCCAATCCGCTATGCTCCTAATGCTTCGCCGCTGGCTTGTCGCCCCGCCGCGCTCACACTATGTCTTAGCGTAGCATAATGTCTTAGAGTAGCACATCGTGGGTCATTGTATACACATCCATGCCCGCGTCAGCGCCGCTACTCGTTACAATATATCATGGGGCGACATGAAATGGTACACCCTATCCGTGAACGCATGGGCCTCCCCTTAGCTTGACGCGGACATCGCTTGCCGGATGATGCGGTCGACGAGCGCGGGCATGCGCTCATCGAGGAAACGCGCCATCGCTTGCTCATCGCCCAGAATCTGCTGGCAGACGTGCATAGTGTCTGTGTCGCCGGTGTCTTGCGCGGCCGTGATGATCGCCCGATACGTGGCGATCTCAAAATTCTCCGACGCATAGTCGGTGATGCTGTTCTTGAGGAGGCTTTCTTCATCGGCGGAGCCTGTGAACAGATTTTCTAAAGGGACAAGAACACCGGCCCAACGATCTTTATGGATCGAAGGCGCGCTGCCGAGCGCCGTGATGCGGCCAGCCACGAGTTCCGCGTGGCGGCGCGTCTGCGCGAGGTGCTCTTCGAGCTTGGCCTCCATGTCGGGAAACTCTTTGGCCTCCTTGGCATGTCGCTCCAGCACATGCACAAGCGCGTTTTCAACATTATACGCATCATTCAGCCAGGTCAACACGATCTCGTGATCAGCCTCGGCCATGGTTGGGAACCTCCGCACTTACTATTTGTCATAACATGAGTCGTAGCATGAACGTCCTCGCGCCACCGAGACATCGAGGCAATGTGGATGGCGGTAGATGGCGGTAACCTGCCCTGCAACTCCTATGCCACAACGCGCGCTTCACCCTTCACTATGTGCGGCGCGATCATCGGGCGTTTGAGGTTCGTGTATTTACAGGGTCTGTGGACGATGGAGAGCCGTGGTGCTACACTAAAGAAAATCACTAACGCGCCAACTCGTAGACGCGGCACGCCCTTCAGTGAAAGACTTCGCGCCATGATCGATATAGAGACGCCTTCCAAGCAAAACATCGACATCCCGCCCGCGTTTTATCGTGACGACGACGTACCGCCGCCACCGGTTGACGATCCGCACTGGCGTGAATGGTGGCACAACAACGACGATGATCAGTTATCGCGGTGGATTATGTATGGATTGCCGGCATTGCTTGTCGTGACCGCCGCCCTCCACACCGTCCTCATCCTGATCGTCCTTAAAGGTACTCCGGGATAGGCAGGAGAGGAACACTAATACTTGCTGACTGACGTCGACTTCCGTGCCCAAGCCGAGTTCCGCTACGCGATGCGCCGCTTCCTGCACTTTTCTGAAGAGAACGCTCGTGCGGCCGGTATCACGCCGCAACAACATCTGCTTCTGTTGGCCGTGCGTGGGCACCCTTCTTATCCGGCGGTCAACATCACGGAGATCGCCGAGCATTTGCAGGTGCGCCACCATAGCGCCTCGCTCCTGGTCGACCGCGCGGTCAACCGCATGGTCAACGAGGAGCCGGCGCCGCTGCTATACCGGGTGCAGGATTCGACCGACCGTCGGCGCGCCCTGGTCTCGCTCACCCCCGAGGGCGAGGATATCCTTACATGCATCACGGCCGAAAACAGGCGCGTCCTGACCGATTTTGGGAGCGTCCTCGACAACATGCGCGTTTCGCTGCTCCGCGCGCACCAGATTGACGCGCCAGGTCAACCTGTCGCGCCCACCATCTACATAAACGATAAACGATAATTTGGAGACACAAGTGGCGCCTAAAAGGGCACTGATCATATGGGGTGGGTGGGCCGGCCATGAGCCGGAGCAGGTCGCGGGCGTCTTCGCTGACGGGTTGCGCGGCAGCGGCTTCGACGTTACGGTATCCGACACCCTCGATGCTCTGCTCGACCACGAAGCGTTGCGGGCGCTGGACCTGATTGTGCCAGTATGGACGATGGGGACGATCACGGAGGCGCAGCTAGCGGGGCTCGACGCGGCCATCGAGAGCGGCGTGGGATTGGCCGGCTGCCACGGCGGTATGTGCGACGCCTTTCGCGCCGCGCCGCTGTATCAATTCATGACGGGCGGCCAATGGGTCGCCCATCCCGGCAACGATGGCGTAACCTACAACGTCGCGATCGTGGACGACGCGCACGACATCACGCGCGGCATGAGTGACTTCATGGTCACGACCGAGCAATACTACATGCATGTCGACCCCGCCAACCATGTGCTGGCCACGACACGTTTCCCGCTTGTCGACGGACCGCACGCCGCCAACGGGCCGGTCGACATGCCGGTCGCCTGGACGCGGCGCTGGGGGGAGGGACGCGTTTTTTACTGCTCGCTTGGGCACCACGCCGACGTCGTGCGGCAGCCCGACGTGCTGCGCCTGTGCTTGCGTGGGCTGCTGTGGGCGGCGCGGGACTACTAACTACTGACTACTGGAGGGATTGATGCAGGAACGCGCGACGAAGCCAGTTGGCGTGGGCGTGATTGGTTGCGGCAACATTAGCGGGATTTACTTACAGAACGCCCGGCGGCTGGATATCCTGGAGACCGTGGCGTGCGCCGATATCGACGTGGAGCGGGCGCGAGCCAGGGCGGCGGAGTACGACGTGCCGCGCGCTTGCACGGTGGAGGAGTTGCTGGCCGACCCGGCGGTCGATCTCGTGATCAACCTGACTATTCCGGCCGCGCACCTTGAGGTGGGGCTGATGGCGCTGGAGGCCGGTAAGAACCTCTACAACGAGAAGCCGCTCGCCATCACGCGCGAGGCCGGCCGTGAGCTGCTGGAGAGCGCCCATCGGCGCGGGTTGCTGCTGGGTGGGGCCCCCGACACATTCTTGGGGGCGGGGTTGCAGACCTGCCGCCGGCTCATCGACGATGGCGCGATCGGCGCGCCGGTTGCCGCGACCGCGTTCATGCTGGGCCACGGCGCCGAGTCGTGGCACCCCGACCCCGCTTTTTTCTATAAGCGTGGAGCTGGTCCGATGCTGGACATGGGTCCCTACTATCTGACCGCGCTGATCACCCTGCTTGGCCCGGTGCGCCGCGTGACCGGCTCGACCCGCGCGTCGTTCCCCACACGCGCCATTACCAGCGCGCCCCACCACGGCGAGACTATCGACGTGGAAGTCCCGACACACCTCGCGGGCGTGCTAGACTTCGCGTCGGGCCCGATCGGCACGATCGTGACGAGCTTCGACGTTTGGGCGGCGGAAACACCGCGTCTCGAGATTTACGGCAGCGCCGGCACGTTGAGCTTGCCCGACCCCAACACCTTCGGTGGCCCTGTGCGCGTACGGCGCGCCGGCGAGAGCGAATGGAATGAGGCGCCGCTGACGCACGGATACGCCGCGAACAGCCGCGGGCTCGGCGTGGCTGATATGGCCTATGCCCTACGTTCGGGCCGGGCGCCACGGGCGAACGGTGAATTGACCTACCATGTGCTCGACGTCATGCAGTCCTTCGAGGAGGCGTCCGACGAGGGGCGGCACATCACGATCGGCAGTACTTGCGCGCGTCCGGCGCCGCTGCCAGTGGGCCTGCCCGAGGGGATGCTAGACGCATAGCCTACACTATCTCCGCGGCCTGCGACTGCGGTCGCATGGCAAAGACGGACACTGCGGTGTCAAGAACACCCGACCGCAGCCGGCGTAGCGCTGCCATCGGGGTCCCCACCGCAGTGGGGAGGCAGTCGCAGGCTTTTGAAAAGGGGGAAAGATGAACACTGATGCAGTCGCACTCCAACTCTACACCGTGCGCGACGAGACCGCACAAGACTTCGCCGGCACGCTGCGCCGCGTCGCCGCACTGGGCTACAAAGCAGTGGAGTTCGCCGGCTACGGCGGCCTCTCCGCCGCGCAGCAGCGCGACCTGCTCACGGAAACGGGGCTGACCGCGGCCTCCACCCATGTGGGCCTGGACATACTCGCGCATACGCCCGATGACGCCATCGCCTACTGCAAGGCAATTGGCTGCCGCTATCTGGTGCTGCCCGGCCTGCCCAACGATCGGCGCAACCCCGAGGCCCTGCGCGCCCTCGCGCCGCGCCTGGACGACCTGGGCCGGCGTTGTCAGGAGCAAGGCATTACCTTTGGCTACCACAACCACGATTGGGAATTCGCGGGGCACGCCGACGGGACGGCGCTGCTTGACGTGCTGCTGGACGCGACGGACCCCGCGCTGGTCGCGCTCGAACTCGACGCCTATTGGGCGTCCTATGCCGGCGCCGACCCCGTGGCCTACCTACAGCGCCGAACCGGTCGCGTCCCGCTGGTCCACCTCAAGGACATGACGCCCGAACGAACCTTCGCGGAAGTGGGCGACGGCACGCTCGATATGGGCGCCATCATCGCCGCCGCGCGCGCGGCGGGCGCACGCTGGTACATCGTCGAGAACGACGCGCCCACCATCCCATCTCTGGAAAGCGCGCGCCGCTCACTGTCGAATCTGCAAACGATGGCGGAATGAAGGCTGCCGGGAGCGGTGAGGCGGATGGCGGCGCGATGTGGCTAAACGGCGCCAGTAGCGGCGACGACTACGAGGCGGTGTTCGAGCAACGGGACGCGGCGGGTGAGGACGTGCACGGCGAAGCGTCATTCGTGCAACGCTTCGTCCCGCGCTCCGTCCTCGACGCTGGCTGCGGGACCGGCCGGGTCGCGCGCGAGTTGGCGCGTCGCGGCGTCGACGTGGTCGGGGTCGATCGCGACCCCGACATGCTGGCGACGGCGCGCCGCAAAGCGCCCCGCCTCGACTGGCGCCTCGATGACCTGCGCGCCATCGACCTGGGCTGTACCTTCGACGTAGTCCTGCTGGCCGGCAACGTGATGATTTTCCTGGAGCCCGGCAGCGAAGGCGATGTGGTCGCCGCCATGGCGCGTCACCTCGCCCCGAGCGGCCTGCTCATCGCGGGGTTTCAGCTGGACTATGCCCTCACCCTCGATCAGTACGACGCGCTGGCCGCCGCCGCGGGGCTACATTTAGCCGAACGCTACGCCACCTGGGCGGGCGACACATGGGCGCCCGGCAGCGACTACGCGGTCTCCGTGCATCGACGTATCGCCTGATGTACCATTGAGTTGGAGTAAGGGGCGCGACAGCGGGCGGCAAAGAAGGGAGAGGGCTCATGGCCGAGGCGACAACCGATAGAGCCGCGTTCGTGGTACCATTGTGGCTGCCACCGGACACGGAGGAAAGCGTCATGGGGACCCAGTGGCATCAGGAGGCGATCGACGCCTTGGCCAGCATGCTTGTCGAGGTCGCGCGGCGCCATGGCCGCGCATGGGGTGTCGCGCGGGGCATCACCCTGCTGGATAGCGGCGTGCGTTACCCCGACGGGAAGCCATATGACCCCAAGCCCGACGTTATGGTCCTGCCCCAGCCCCTGCCGGACGACGACATCTCGGGGATCTCCCTCGTCGATGCCGGCGTCCCGCTCTTCATCGCGGAGGTGGCGAGCAAATCGACGTGGAGCAACGACCTTCGCTTCAAGAAAGAGGTCTATGCGGCGGCGCGGGTCCAGGAATATATCGCGTTCGATCCATCCGGCCACTTCATCGCGCCCGCGCTCCAGACGTGGCGCCTCGTGAACGGGGCCTATACCCCCTGGGTGGCCGGCGACGACGGCTGGTGGCATAGCCGTGCGCTCGACATCACGTTTCAGCCGGCGCAGCCGTTCCTGGCTGTCCGCGATCGTGATGGGCGCCAGCTCAGTCCACCGCGTCAGGCTTTTGAACGCGAGTATCGAGTCGAGCAACTCGAGCGGGAGTTGGCCGAGGCGCGACAGCTGATCGCGGACTTGGACGCCCAATCGCGCCGCCAGCGCGGAGAGTGAGCGCGTATCATCGCGCGGCGCGCAGCGATGCCCACACGTCAGCGAAGATCTCGGCGAATAGAGCGCGTTCGAGCGGCGTGCCTACTGTCACCCTGACAAAGCGGTCGAGTCCAGGCGCGCCCGGCATGCGCACAAAGACGCCGCGCGCGGCCAGCGCCTCCAGCATCGTGCGCGCCTGCACGGGGCCACCCATATCGAAGGACACGAAGTTGGTGGCCGACGGCAACGTGGTGAGGCCCAGTCCGCGCGCCAACTCCTCGTATTCACGCCGCCCCACGGCCACGGCGTCAACTACGTCCCGCAGATAGCCGGGGTCGGCCAGCGCG